>BNJS01001373.1_pt1 | contig 160054 bp, 249 predicted proteins | sample 8540461 | NCBI WGS metagenome assembly BNJS01 (sample SAMD00202454, study PRJDB9452) | human saliva metagenome | isolation source: human saliva | place: Japan | reverse complement strand
ACCAGATCTACAGCCAGCTGACCGACAGTGAAAACCAGTATTATGATGAAGAGACCAGGCTGTATTACAACCTGATGCGGTATTATGAGCCTGAGGCCGGGCGGTTTGTAAATCAAGACCCGATTGGGTTGGTAGGTGGGGATAACCTGTATCAGTTTGCGCCAAATATACAAAGCTGGGCTGACTTTTTAGGTTTGTCATCAACACCTGTTACTATTACATTAAAATTTGTTACTGGAATGTCTCGTCGAGAATTCCAACGAAAAGCAGAAACATTAAAAAAACTCGGTGATGTAGGAAAATTAGTAACAATAGAAAAAGTTAAACGAGATCCCTCTGTAACTAAATGTTATAAAAGTGATTTAATTAAAAGAGTTTGGAGACAATATTAAGCCCGAAATCGAGACTTTGCAAATAAATTAATTGAGAGGGTAAAAAGAATAATGCAACCTGATTTGGAAATTGTTATGAATTTATCTCAAATAATTAAACATTATAGAAATTGTTTGTCTGACTTGCCTGATGCTCCTTTATACGGAAATATTCCTCAAGGTGCGGATAGGATAAGTGAACATCTAGAGCAATTTTTGGCACCTGAACATAAACAATTTTTATTATTATGTAATGGGGGTTCTTTTGGAGATATAGAATTATGGAATACAGAAGAGATATTGGATAGACAATATAGAGTACCAAAAAATATACAAGACTATACTTATGAAATAGGACAAGTTTTATATGAACCAATTTTTTTAAATAGGCTCAATGATCAAGTAACATTTAATGTTGATAGTGGAAAAAGTATTCCTTTCTCTTCATTTATTGAGGAATATATATTTGGAAGTAGATATAAATATATATTTGATGGTGCTGATATAGATGATATGTGGTACACCTTTCTACAAGATAACCCTATTTAGAATCTAAATTGTGTAAGGACGACCTCACTATCTTCTTTGAGGTCGTCTGAATCATTTGTTCTTTAACAATCTCATTAGCAGTTGACATAGAGGTCGTCTGAAAACGAACTTTCAGGTGACCTTCATCTTATTTCGTCAAAAATATGCGCACGAAAGGATTTTCATATCATACTGCTGCCTTTGAAATAGAATAAAAGGCGTATATAAAATCATGTAGGAAGGATGATTTCGGAAACCAAACGGCAGAAAGAATTTCTAGGAAACAGGCAACAAGATTTCGTAGAATTATTGGTAAATGTTCCTAATTTTATTAATGTAAATATATTGGAAAGGATTAATATGAACTACTTGATTAAGCCATATGAATCAATTGGTGGTTTTGTATTTGGTACTTCTCTTGAGGAAGTACAAGAAAAATATGGAAAACCAGCAAGAATGGTTGAAGATAATATTATGAATAATAAGGTGGAATACAGAAATGCTTGTGAGTTAGTTTATGAAAACGATAAACTAGTTTATGGATATTGCTTAAAAGATTCTAATCCCATATTAGGAGATATTGATATATTTAAAAATTCAATCGAAGACCTTAAAGCCATCGATTCAGAATTTATTGAAGGAAAAAAATATATTCTTTTTAAGAACCTCGGAATTTGCATAGGAGGTATGACAGGGAAAAAAATACCTGAAGGCAAGTTATTAATTGCATTCGATAAAAATCACTTTGATTTTTTTGAATGTTTTATCGAGGTGTAATCGAACTGTAGCCAATGAAACTTCTATTTACGATGTAAAGTAAGCCGTAGCCCGCACAAAACCTTCAGTCCTGACATAGGATATGCACGGTACGTACACACGCGGTTTCGCCTATCAAAACCACATCAACGAAGACGGCGAAAACCGCCAACAAACCCACTACTTCCACTGCAACCAAATCGGCATACCGAAAGAGATGACTGACATCAACGTCAATCTCTTATGGTACGGCGAATACACCGCTTGGGATCGTCTGAAATAAGAAGAAAATCGGAAAAACATGTCCTTAACCTTTAACTGGAGTAAACATTATGAGCACAAGAATGCAAACTTTAATAGAAAAAATGGGTGGAGTTGTAAGGGTCGGAGCAAAGCCTTTCGCTCCTTTATCACGAGAAATAATGTCAAAATTTCTAGATATTGATAGAAAAGAATTTTCTGATTATTTAGATTATTTGACGTGTTTTGGAGGAGAGACATATCTAAATGAAGTATTTTATAAATTAACCATGTATGACAATGGGCTACCAAGCTATTGTTATCCCCCTGATTCACCGATAGAAAATGTTGTTATAAAGAAAGGGGAATTTGGTTGTTTCTATGGAGAAGGGGAATCGTATCAAACTGGCTATTCATTGAGCGATGCTATAAAAAAAATGGAAAATAGGATTCCTACGAATTTTTTACCTATTGCTGAGAATAACTACGGAGATAGGATATGTCTTTGTATAAAAGGGGAAAAAATAGGAAAAATTTTTTATTGGTACCATGAAAACGAATGGGATGAAGAAGATTATTTGGATGATTTTGGAAAAACTATGCCTGAAGAAGTAAAGATGCAAAATATGTATTTAGTCGGAGAAGATTTGTATGACTGTTTTATTCGTATGGTCTTAGAAGAAGAATAATTGTTTGAAATATTATGTATCTAAAGATATATGTAATATGTAAACTGATATATATATTTCTAGCTTCGATTAGCAAATCGTAGCCCGGAGAAAACCTTCATTCTTTACGTAGGGTACGTGCGGTACGTATGCGGTTTCGCCTGTCAAAACCACATCAACGAAGACGGAGAAAGCCGCCAACAAACCCACTACTTCCACTGCGACCAAAACGGCATCCCGCTCGAGATGACAGACAAAGACGGTAATTTGTTGTGGTTCGGCAACTACACCGGCTGGGGCCGTCTGAAAGAGGAAACCAAGGTTGCGGATAGCGCATACCGACCCTTCCACTAGCAAAACCAATACTTTGATGAAGAGACCGGACTGCACTATAATTTTTTCCGTTACTATGAACCTGATACGGGACGTTTCATCAATCAAGATCCAATTGGGTTGTTTGGTGGAGATAATCTATATTCATTTGGTAATCAAGTATTGGATTTTATCGATCCACTTGGTTTAAAAATTTATGGCCATAGAAAAAACGGAACATTTAGGAAAAAACCTAAGAAATCTAAAAAACCTAAGAAATCTAAAAAACCTGGATCTTGTTAAATTTTATATGGAGTAAATTATGTGGAAGCCAGTAGTAATTTCATTTGATGAGTCCGATGATGAAGGTCTGTCATATATCTACTTTGATTTGGGAAATTTTCATTATTTCACCCTAACCTTCAATCAAGATGAAGATTATAAAATATACCTTGAATTCAATGAACAAACGTTTTCAATTGAGAGCAATAACGTTACTTATGATTTAAAAGGTAATATCTTATCATTCGATTTCGGAGAAGATATTCAGAAATCTTTGAAAATTGAGAAACATATTGATATTGAAATAAATATAGACATTGATATGGTTTTGTTTAGGAAAACACTAGAAAATATTTTTTTAGCAAAAAACAGAATGTGACTTGTATAGCAAACCGCAGCCCCGCACAAAACCTTCAGTCCTGAAGTAGGATATGTGCGGTACATACGCACGCGGTTTCGTCTATCAAAACAACATCAACGAAGACGGTGAAAACCTCCAACAAACCCACTACTTCCACTGCGACCAAATCGACATACCGCGAGAGATGACTGACATCTACTGCAATCTCTTATGGTACGGCGAATACACCGCCTGGGGCCGTCTAAAAAAAAGAATGAGAGGGTTTACAAGGATGCGCATACCAACCCTTCCGCCTGCAAAACCAGTATTGCGACTGTGAGACGGGGCTGCATTACAACCTGATGCGGTATTACGAGCCTGAGGCCGGGCGGTTTGTGAATCAGGAGCCGATTGGGCTCATGGGTGGGGACAACCTTTATCAGTTTGCACTGAATACACAAAAGTGGATCGATTCATTGGGATTATCAAAATGCGATCCTTGCGGTAAAGATAAAGATAAGCTTCCAGGTGACACAACAGTTAAAGATTTTAAAGCTTCTCTTGTTAAATTACCACCAGGAGAAAGGGTTGCAAAAATAAAAAGCATGGCGGAGCAAGTAGCTAGTTCTCGTAGTTGGACAAGAGCAAAAAATATTGAAAGATTAAATCCAAAGAGGACAATATATACTGATGTACAAACTTTTATTCTTTAGATATACAACATGGAAGGTTTGAAAAACTAAATAAGAAGGGTAAACACATGGGTGAAGTTGATATGTGTTTAAATGAAAAAGGTAAACAAGATTCTAGTGGTGGACACGATATAAGGATTAAATGATGCAGAAATTAGTAAATTATCATAGTAATTTGGCGCATGGTACCGTTTTTAGATTTCCAGGTTCATATCCACATGAAAAATATGTTGATCTGATATTAGTTGAATTTCCAGATAGTGATAGAAAATTTGGTCTTGTTGTAACTACTGGTCATAAAGCGGGATTGATTTTAATTAAACTTCCAAAGGAAGCTGAATCAAATAACTTTGCTGGAATAGATAGACAATGGGTAATAGATAACTGGAATAAATGGATATATGAGACTTGTAATGTTGAAGATGTCTATGTAATTCAAAACTACCCAATTCCTGTTATTGATTACAGCAAGCCGTAGCCCCACATAAAACCTTCAGTCTTGACGTAGTGTGTGTGCGGTACGCACGAGTTTTCTGTTTTTTCAGACGGCCTCAATATCTTCTTTGAGGTCGTCTGAAGCATTTGCTCTTTAACAATCTCATTAGCAATTAACATAGAGGAAACCGGATTAGTTTTGGACGACAAACATACCTATATCTACATCGATCCCGACAGCTACGAACCCTTCGTACCGGTCCGCAATTGGACAACCGAAGACGGCGAAAGCCGCCAGCAAACCCACTACTTCCACTGTGATAAAATCGGCATTCCGCGTGAGATGACTGATAGCGAAGGCAACCTGGTTTGGTGCGGGGATTATTACGCCTAGGGCAAACTGAAGAACGAAACCAACACATCCGGAACTGCTCACCAACCCTTCCGATTGCAAAACATCTTTATCCGCACTGGCATGTAGCTACTACCAAAATGGAAGAAAATCTTATTCAAAAAAGAAATAATGGGAATGGTACATTTTCTTGGAAGTCCTACAAAGATAATGTAACCGTATAACATAGGAAATAGTGTCATGACAACTTTAGAAGATAAAATCTTTACTTTAAAAACAGAATCATTTAATGAAAAAAAGATGAAAGAAATTCATTTTTTTAAATAATTTAATTTCAGATTCTGAAAAAAATTATTCCATATCCACTCTCATGTGACATAATAAATCATACTTTTACTCCCTATAGAAATATAGAATTATCAAAAAGAAAATTTTTAGTTTATCGATAAAAAAATGAAATATTAAAAAAATTTTTTTCACCAGAGGAAAATGATATTGCTTATGTATACTTTTATGGGGGAATAAATGATTCGGCTGAAACACCGGTAGAATTATTCCCCTTGTTTATGATCAAAAATAAAAAAATATTAACAATTGGCTAGAATTAATAAACAAACCTAATTTTTTTATTGTTTAAAAATTCTTTAGTCATAAAATAGATAAAGTTATCGATATATCTCTACTCGACAATGAGGAAGATGTGTTATCTATTTCTATTGGAGTGAACGCTTAACTATTTTAAAAAAATAAATAAACTATTCCAGCAGAAGCAATCCTTTGCTTTGTATAACTGAAAGGTACTTAGCATGAAAGAATTATTAGAAAAAAACTTGAAAAATAATCGTTTTATTTATAAGGTCAGAATGGAGCTTGAATTCGATGTAAATGACTATCAAGAATTATTAAAAAAATTTTTAAATGAAATAAAGCATTATACTCATAATCATAATCTAATTGAAAAAAGATTGGCGTCTTATTTATATGAAATACCGAAATTAACACATATCTGGTATCTCAATTTAAAAGACGATCCAAATAAAAATGAATCTTCTATTGTTAATCAACTTGAAGATGCATGGATAGAGTTAGATTCAATAATTGGAGAAGAAATTCTTGGTCAAGGACAATAAACTCCTCTTAACAAACAGTAGTCGTAGGTTAGGTCGAGTTCCGCTAAATATCAAGGTTATCTGAAATCAATTTTCAGACGACCTCGAAAAGCAAACCCGCTACTTCCACTGCGATCAAATCGGTATTCCAAGAGAGATGACTGATGATAAAGTCAATCTGGTTTGGTTCGAGTATTATTAAGGTTGGAGTAAACTGAAGAGCGAAACGAACGTAACGGGAACGACGCACCAGCCATTCAGGTTGCAGAACCAGTATTGCGACCATGAGAACGGGCTGCACTATAACTTCTATCGGTATTATGACCCGAACGTCGGGCGGTTTGTGAATCAGGACCCGATTGGGTTGGATGGTGGAGAGAATTTGTATCAGTTTACTCCTAATATTCAAAATTGGGTTGATTTTTTAGGACTGCTAAGAAGTTATGCAGGAAAACAGGAACGTATTAGGGCACTTGCAACTGATAAATCTCAACCTCGTTTTGTCCGTGGCTGGGTGCAGAATGAAATTAGAAGAGTAGAGACTCGTAAGAGTCTAGGTAAAACTACTAAATTGTCCTTGAGATTACCACCTAGCTTTGATTTAGCTCACTGGAGAGGATATGATAGTAAGAAAGGGTTTAGCTATACCTTTACGAGTCTTTTGACAAGAATATTACATAGACTTCAGCATAAAAAAGAGAATGATGGTCGAAGACAACCTTTGCGAGCATCAAAAAAATGTGGTGGAAAATCTGAGCAAGAAATCAAAGATTCACGAAAGTAGAAAGGATTTAAATAATGGGCCTACCAAAACAAGCAATTGATTCAATTGTTAAATTATCAGCTAAAGAAAGATTGGATTATTCTATTAAAACTATATCTGGTATTGAAACTTTATACCTACTAAACGGAAAGGATGACTGGATATGTTTGCAAGATGATGAAGGAAAAGAATATCTAATGATCTTTCCAGAATCTGAGTTTGCGGAGTTAGCTCTCCAATGGAATCCTCAAGCATTAAGAATAGATGAAATGGAACTAGAGAACTTCTTAGAAGATACCGTTCCTTTAATGTCTGAAAATAATATTAGATTAGCTATTTTTCCTATAGATGAAAAAACAGAAACTATTATTTTGGATCCAATTGAATTTGCCAAGATGATCAATGATTATTTTTATGAGTGGTATGGGGAAGAATTTGATTTACCTTATTTGTCGATGGTTTTACAACAAAAAGCAATAAATGCAATTCTTAATTTGTCCAGTCAAGAACGTTGTGAGCATACTTTAAAAAGGATAGCTGACTCTGGAGTTCTATATGTTTTAGCAGACGAAGAAGGAGATTGGATATTATGGGGAGATGAGAAAAATTCATCTTTAGCCATATGGCCTGAATTAGAATTCGCAAGAATTATGGCAAATTCTGAAGATAAGAATTCTGATATTTATGAAATTGAGATAGAAGAATTTTTAGAGGATGGAATACCATGGTTGATAGAAAATAATATAGGTATAGCTGTCTTTCCGATTTCTGACAATCCTGAAACTATTGATATGAAGGCTATTCAGTTTGCTGCCTCAGTTAATAAAATCTTAGATGAAAGTTATGATGAGGCCTTAGATTTGCCTTATCTTTAAACGAATAGTCAGTTCAATATCTAACCAAACCGTAAGGTCGTCTGAAATATTTGTCTTTAAATAAACATTTTAAAAAAATATACTTGTACTGCACCAATTTCTAAAAGTAATAGTAAAAAAAGGAAAAAAATGATGACTCTTTATCAAATATACTCTGCTGTTGATAATAAAGATGCTTATGCGGACTTAAAACAGGATGATAGAAAAATTGTGGAATTTATTAATTACAATAAAGGCAATTATACAGATGAAGCAGTTTTTATAGCTCAGAGTGGATATACCTCCAAAAAAATATTTCTAAAACAGATTATATCCAAACAATTCCTAAGATGTTATTGTTCTCTGAAACTTTTTATTAATAAATTAGCTGATACATTAAAAAAATGAATTAGATTTTTTTCCAGCTAAACTTAGAATTAAGAATGATGAATTTAAATTTTTTTCCTTGGAAAAAAATTAAATTAACTGCTGAATTGGTAAATATGGAAAAAAATCAAGTTTTTTTATGAAATAGATGGAGAGAAATTTATCGATTATCCACCTGTATTCTTTGAAAATATATCTGGCTTCGAGTTTTGTGCAAAAGATATAAATGATGATTTAATTTGGGCTTTTTCTGATAAATTCAAAGAATTAGTTGTGAGTAATAATTTGAAGATGGAATTTCTACCTCTAACATGAAATATTCTGTAAGTAAGTTATAGTAATCCGTAGCCCCCATGAAACCTCCAACCCTGACGTAGGGTATGTGCGGTACGCACGACCCCTTGGCGCAAGTCCGCAATTAGACAACCGCAGACGACGAAAACCGACAACAATCTCACTACTTCCACTGCGACCAAATCGGCATCCCAAGAGAGATGACCGATAAGGACGGCAACCTAGTTTGGTTCGGGGATTACTACGGCTGGGGCAAACTGAAGAGAAAATCAACATATCCAGAACTGCTTACCAACCCTTCCACCTACAGAACCAGTAAGCCGACCGTGAGACGGGGCTGCATTACAACTTCTTCAGGTATTATGAGCCTGATGCGGGTCGGTTTGTCAATCAGGATCCGATTAGGTTGGATAGTGGAGATAACCTATACTTATTTGCTTTCAATAGCCAAATATGGGGTGATGTACTGGGACTTCCCAAATCTCCATGGGGGAAAGGTAGCTTTGATTCTTGGTTTGATAGTGCAAATGTTGCAGATATTCGCAAAGTTATGCCAGATCCAAATACTAAGAATGCAATACCAGATGCTTTGAGAAATGGTGGAGGATTCCATGAATGGTTCCCCGTTTCAATGGCTGATAAAGCAAAAAAACTTGGGTTCACAGCAAGTGAACTTAAGGGGCTTACAACTCCTACCTCCGATGTATAGTTTAAAGATATTCCTGACCCTAATAATCCCGGTAAGTTTTTGGAAGAACCTCACTCCACAGGGGAAACACTTCCCAAGGGACAATCTATTTGAGCAAGTTCTATCGCTCATATCATGTTGACGGATAAATTGGAAGGAGCAAAAACTAAACGTGGTGCCATCATGAAGATTGAGAATTTTGCTGAAAAGTTTACTCATGGTGGTAAAAAATCTGTTGGGGATGTTGAGGAATATAGATTAATGCCCTATTATGTTAAAATATAATTAACATTATTTATGAATAAAGAGAGGATGTTATATGATTGATTCAACAACTAAAGATATGATTTCAGTGTGGATGGGAACATCTTTTAAAACACCTGATGAGTTTAATGAATATACAGATGGAATGGAGGACTCAGATTCTTATTGTCCAGCTTTTGCAGATTTTGGAGTTTCATTTATTGATTCTGATTATTTTGTGGCATTCCAGACAGATAATGGAGAAATTGTGCCAGTTGAACTGATAGCAGAAGAAGTTGGGGCACACTCCAATAAAGTTATAAAAGATATTGTGAAAGTAGCAAAAGAGAAAGGAATAAATGAAGGTAATTCTTTATATTACTATTCTAATGCAACATTTTATGAGGAAAATCCAGGTAAACTATACAATGATTTGAAGTTTATAGGAACTTTTAAAGACCCAAGAAAAAAATATCGCTAGTGATAGTGAAACATTAGTCAGGATAACGGCAATCTAATGGTTGTACCATCGACTACGCCTACGACCCGTTCGGACGACGCCTTTCCAAAGAACGCCATGACAAACTAGCTTGGATGAGTACCGAACCGAACCGAAACGCACCCAATACTTCCACTGCGACCAAATCGGCATCCCGAGAGAGATGACCAATAGCGAGGGGAATCTGGTTTGGTAACTACACCGGCTGAGGTCGTCTGAAAGAAGAAACCAAGGTAACGGATAGTACTTACTAACCCTTCCGATTGTAAAACCAGTATGCCGACCGTGAGACGGGGCTGCATTACAACTTCTCCAGGTATTATGAGCCTGAGGTCGGTCGGTTTGTGAATCAGGATCCGATTGGCTTGTTGGGTGGGGAAAATCTGTATCAGTTTACTCCAAATGCGCAAACAGGCAATAAAATTTGCAAAAAAATAAATGCTATTAAGGAAATTTAAATGTCAAAATTACTTTTTACTTCTTCTAAAACATCACATAGTATCGGTTATATTGGAGGAGGAGCTGACCATATTCCGTTAGAATTATGGCCTAAAGTTCCAAATTCTGATGCCTATCAAACGCATCTATTTACTCTTTATTCTGACTTTTTACCTGAAAATGTATTCCCTCGTAGAAATTATTATATCTCTGTTTTTATTTCTATAGAGGAGCATGTACTGGGAGGAGTAAAAGACTCTATTTCATCTAAATTTACTGTTAATTGTCAGGATGGTTTGATTTTACTAAATGATGGTTTTAGTTGCGCTATCCTTTATGAAAGGGAACAAGCTATCAACAAGCAAGATTTGGGAAATATTTCTTTGGAAAGAAAATTTTTTGAAAGGCTTGATGAAGTTGATAAAGAAGCTGATGCAAAATACAATGAAGATGAACATTTATTCTTTGAAGATAATGGGATGGGCTTGGATGTATCCAAGATTTTTGGTAATCCTTATTTTGAACAAGATATAATATATCCTTCTCCTAAGTTTAATTTTTGCTTGCAATTATTAGAAGAAGATATAGATAAAAAGTTACATATTTTTCAGAATGGTATTGGTTATTTTTATTATGACCAAAATGTTAAGAAAAAACTTCTATCTGGAAGTCAAGCAGGTATTTTCTTTATTCAAAACACTTAATAATTAACATAAAACCTTCAGTACTGATGTAAGGTATGTGTGGTACGTACGCGGTTTCGCCTATCAAAACCACATCAACTCAGACGGCGAAAGTAGACAACAAACCCACTTCTTCCACTACTTCCACTACGACCAAATCGGCATCCCTCGTGAGATGACCGATAAAGACGGCAACCTCTTATGGTTCGGCAACTACACCGGCTGGGGTCCTCTGAAAGAGGAAACCAAGGTAACGGATAGCGAGTACTAGCCCTTCTGCCTGCAAAACCAATACACCGACCATGAGACGGGGTTTCATTACAACTTCTTCAGGTACTATGAGCCTGATGCGAGGCCGTTTGTGAATCAGGATTCGATTGGGTTGTTGGGGGGAGAGAATTTGTATCAGTTTTCATCGAATGCTCAAGAATGGATTGATACTTTGGGACTTATAACCTCTTCAGAGGAAAATAAGGCTACAAAAGCATTGGGATACACGAAAACAAATGTGATATCGCATGGACGACCCGTTCTTAAGAAAACAAAAACTGCTCCATCGGGATGTCCTATATTTATCACTACTGATGTAGATAGTCATAATGGAGGTGTTTGGAATGGTGCTGATTCAGCTAAGGCATTGGATAGTAAGTAAATACGCTCAGGTACGTATGATGCAGCACTTAAACGAATTGGAGATTAAAATGAAGTTCTCTTATAGAATCACAAAATACCATAAATACTCAAACGAAGATAAAAAGATATTATGTACCTCGCCTGAAGAATGGACGAGTTTTTCTGATGTAGGAAAAGGGATAGTCTCTCTTAATGAATACACAAAAATTGAATCTGAATATATCTGTCTTATATTAAAAAAATTTGTAAATTACATAAGATCAAATCTCTAAAAAAATAAAAAGAACTAGATAATTTCAATAACTTAAAAACAATATAGTAACAATCAGAAAATAACCAATGAAGAGGATTTGATTAAGTTATTAAAACTTATCTTGAGAAAAAAATTTGGTGTAAATTATGTTCCAGAAATTGTGAGTTCCATTTTGGCTATGATTATTACTTATATTGCATATGCAATAAGGATTTATACTGTTTTTTTAATACTTCATCAACGACATTAAATATTGAAAAAAATATATCTCCATATATAAAATACAAACAAATTAAGAGAATTAAACCATTTTAAAACCAAATTATTAATTAACAAAAGATATGGATCGCAAAGAAAATATAACTCCAAACACTTTAGAAATACAAAAAAATGATGAATACGACTACTTCGACAACCTCATCCACCGCGAACTGGCCGACGGCGAGGTGCAGAACTTTTTCTACGACCTGCATGACCAACTGGTTAAAGCCAAAATCTGCAAAAAAGACGGCACAAAAGAAACTTGATCCTACACCTACGACGCCTTGGGTAGAAGAATAGGCATAGTCCTTTTAATTTGAGAGAAGTAACTAGAGAACAACATGCAGCGCTTGACCCTTATAGGAATCTAGGAGATTAGCTATGAAAGCAATAGAAATTTTAAAGAATTTTGTGGAAGAAAAATTATCAACTGAAGAATTGGAAATGGCGTTGTCTTCCAATCAAGAATTAATTTCCCTGTTGGAAAGTACTAAAGCCAAACCTTATATGAATAGTAATTCCACTTATGAATATTTAATTAGTCAGGATTTGACATCTCTTGATGCAAAGTTGAATTTGATGGATATTTTCAGGGAAATTTTAGATTACAAGCATATCCCGTACTCTTCGAATTCAACGACAGAAAAAAAATTCGATTTAATTTTGGAGGCTATTCCTAACTGGATACCTGCTGATATGGGTTATTTAAATTTCTTGTATGATAAATACAAACCTAAGACTGCGACCACTTTTAAAAAGATTATTAAGGAACATTTCATTTGTATGGATAAATATCCCAAATGGTTACAGGAGCCTGATTGGCCTATCGTCGATAATATTCCCGCAATGTTTTTAGGACAGTTAGATATATCGAAGTTGAAGCATGATACTACTTATTTGTACATTTTTTTGGATAAAAAATCAGATAGATATACAGAAGTCATACAGTCTCTATAAATGGGCAAGTCGTAGCAAGCTGTAGCCTGCACAAAATCTTCAATCCTAACGTAAGGGTGTATGTGACACGCACGTGGTTTCTGTTTTTCAGACGACCTCTGTCAAATCGCCATCAGTATCACCGACCCCGCCGGTTACACCACAAGCTACGGCTACTACGCCCAATGGATGCCCGAAACCGTTACCGATACTTACAATACGACAGCTACGACTCCTTGACGCAGGTACGTAACTGGACCAACGCAGACGGCGAAAGTAGACAACAAACCCACTTCTTCCACTTCTTCCACTGCGACCAAATCGGCATCCCGCGTGAGATGAGCGCGTCTATCGGAATGTACATCAACCGTTCAGATTGCAAAACCAGTAAGTACTTCGATGACCAAGTGTTGACGATGCTAGCGGTGTATATGATTAAAGAAAGAATAAATTATGAATATCGAATTGCATATTGAAAGAGTACAATCTATTTTAGATCAAATGGATCAACAAAAGCAATGTAAATTTGCAGCTTGGTGCTGCAATGCACTGATCATTGAGAAAAAAATAAAAGAGAATATGACTAAAATAACTAATTCAAATGTGAACTACCAACTCTGTGATGCTATCATTAAAGCTGGTTGGTATGATTTCTCCCAAATAAATATTGGAATCTCTCAAAAAGCTATAGAAGATATAAATTGGGATGATGATGATCCATTAAATGATATGATAGAAACACAAGGAACTATAGAATTATTAGCTTCGATTCGAAATATGTTACTAGGTATACAACAAAAATCATCTGATAGTTATTACTTTGCTGCATGTGCTGAAAACGTAATTAACTGGAAAGATGCTTTAGCGAATTTCTCATACTCCGAAGATGACAAAATAGAGGACGAAAAATTTAAAACGTGAATATGAAATTCAATTGTTATTTTTTTAGATGATTTAAGAAATAGTATAATTACCTTACAGGATATTAAGAAATATAGATAAATGGATGCAAGCCTGAGTAGACTATTTAGAAAGATAGGAGTTGAGTTGATGGAGTCTGAGGAATTAACTTCTAAAATTTTGCTGGAAAGTGTTTTAGAATGTACAAATTTTGTAGTAAATGAGGTGCCAAATTTATACAGTGCAGTAATGGAGAGATTAAAGCAAGACGATGAAGTATTCTTTATGAATTTTGTTGAAGATGAGGATAATCAGGATGATTATTATGGATATGTCTATAATAAAACAAATGGAAAAATCTACGAATATGCGTTCCATGATGACAAATTAGTGAAAAATAGGAAGTTGTCTTTTATTGAAAAGAAAATTAGAGAGTTAACAACGAAAGATATTCTTGAATTACCTATAATAGATTTACTGTAATCTAGATATACCTATGATTGGTCTCGTACTTTTATGTAAGCAAGTATTAGAAAGCCTAAGCCTGTATGAGATCTCCAGTCCCGACGTAGGATATGTGCGGAACGCACGCACGCGGTTTCTGCTTTTCAGGCGACCTCACAACCTCCTTTGAGGCCGTCTGAAAGAGGAAACCAAGGTAACGGATAGCGCATACCAGCCGTTCCGCCTGCAAAACCAATATGCCGACCGTGAAACGGGGCTGCATTACAACTTCTTCAGGTATTATGAGCCTAATGCGGGTCGGTTTATCAATCAGGACCCGATTGGGCTTTCAGGCGGAGACCATCTATATCAGTTTGCGCCTAATACAAATAAGTGGCTTGATGTCCTAGGTTTAAATAAAAATCTGCCCACACCATATTGGCCTCCTAATAGAGGCGCTTTAGGTGAAGTGAGGAGTATTACACTTCCGGTTGGCACTCTTGTTGATAGGTATGGTTATCCAGGAGGAACATTTGTGTCTCCAGTAGGAACACCATACCCTATGAGAGTCTTACCTCCTGGTTCTAATCAAAAGCCTTATACCATATATAGGGTACTGAAACCAATTGATAATATAGCTGCAAGTAAAATTATGCCGTGGTTCGGAGAGATTGGATTAGAGACACAGTATGAATTGCCAAAATCTGTTAAATCATATATAGAATCTGGGCATCTAGAAGAGGTGGAAATAGGAAAATGTTAAAAATTAATGAATTGAATTCATACCTTAAAAGTAAAGGAGTACCAGAAGATAGTTACTCAATCAATGAAGTAAATGATGAATCATTATGTATTATTGAAGAAAATAAAAAATGGCATATATTCTATTCTGAAAGAGGATTGAGAACCGAAGAATATTGTTACCAAGATGAACATTTGGCAATTCTATATTTTATAAATCGGTTATCAAAAATGTTAAATTTTTCTTTCGAATGAAAAAAAGCAAACTGTAGCCTGTATGAAACTTTTAATTATGATATGGGATATGTGCGTAACATACACGCGGCTTCTACTTTTTAAGCGACATCTAAATTTTCTCTGAAGGCGTCTGAGCTATCGATTCTTTAACAATCTCATTACTATTAGCAATGGCATTCTATCTAGAGGTCGTTTTTTCTGATGGCTGAGAAGCTAATTGACATAGACAAATACAGGAAAGGATATATTATGTTGAAAATATTGAATAATTCTTTGGATGGAATTGTATTGGGTCAAAAAAAGGCTGACTTTGATGATGTTATTTTAAATAATCCTAATTATTCATTAGAGTTTAATAAAAAAACACAAGATACAATCTGATTCAGAATTGATTACTGTATCCTCCTTGAGGAATTGTGATGAATTTTTGCTTAAATGGAAAAAGTTATTAACTTTTCAAATCTTGAAAAAAATTTTTAGAAGAGGAGGATCCTCTAATAGAAGTTTCGGATGAAGAAAATTATTTTTTTATATTTTTTTCCAAAAATATAATTTAGTTTTATATGTTGACTATAAGGATAATTTGTTTCTGCAGATATTAATTTACGATGAGAGTATAAGAGATTTATATGATAATAAAGGTAAAAAGTACTCAAACTTTCAAAAAAAGTAAACTTAAAAACCCCAACTTTAAATCATGATAAATTAATATTTATTCCTTATAAGAGCATAGGCGATTTTTGAATTAAATTGTTCTCTATCAGATGTTATAAGAAAAATATGACATATCAAACAATGTTATCCCTGAAGGTAAAAAAATATTATAGAGATAAACAATTTTGTACTAAGGTTTGATAATGAAAAAGTTAACTGAGGTTACAATTTTCAATGATAAGAAAGTAGAGTTTGCAATATACTATAATGAAATGGATATATCATCAAAAAAAGGGCTTACTGAGTTATTAAGTCAATATGATGTTATTGAGAGAACGAAATCTAAATATCTTTTCAAAGAATTAGGTCTAGTTGTGGACAAGGATCTGTCTGAATTTCGTTTTTTTGAACAATCATTATTAAAGTTTTGGGCAAATTTGCATAGACCTATTACTAGCTGGTAATCACAAGTAAGCTTTAGCAAACCGTAACCCGCACAAAAACTTCAGTCCTGACGCAGGGTGTGTGAGGTACGCACGTGGTTTCTGTTTTTCAGACGACCTCTGTCAAATCGCCTAACCCAAATGCGACGCAGAGCCTCACTTCCGTCACCTTCAGATGAACTATTTGAAATTATTCGATTACCATAGGAGATTATCATGGATATGACATTATTTAATTTTCGGACATTTTGGGAAGCAAATGCTGATGAAGATTATCGTGAAGATACTATCAGAATGTCTATTGCACTTATGACGTTTCTCAAAAACAATAACTTACTTGTTAATATTGACCCATTTAATGAGGATGGCTCTATCAAAGAAGATTTGATTATCCGAAAATCCAATGTAACTGATGAAGGATTCCAATTATTTGTTAAACCAGTAAATAACTGGTGGAATGCTTTGGATAGGGGAACTCCTCCCGAGAAAGTTACTATTCTGGAGAATGGGTTGAAAAAAATTCGTGCTATGAAAAAGTAATTTTATATTTTCATACGGCCTCAATATCTCTTTGGAGGCCGTATGAAAGACATTGTTCGAGGAGGACTATATTATGGAAAATTAAAAAAATAGAGATGACTTTCTAGTTTTTTTTAAAAAGAATTCATTACTGAAATTCATACAGAAGATTTTGAAAAATAATACACTAGATAGCTTTTTTTAGAAGCCATGAAAAATTGGATTGAAGATATGGATGGATACTATAAAAAAATATAGGTATGAGAGAATATAACAACAAAACTTTAAATTGGAGTATGTTAGCAGACATTTTGAATGCCTCACGAATATATGAATAGCAATAAGTAAACGTAGGTTGAACTGAGTTCAGTCTACTATAGTTTGGATTGAATTCCAACAAAGAGGACCCTTAATCCAAACATCTCAAGTACAAGCCATATTCAATAAAGTTGGTCAATTAGTTTCAATTCGGGGGAAATTTAAATGAATAAAAAGTATAAAGTCAGTCCTGAATATATCAGACTTTTTCTTGGACTATTACACGAAGGTATAGATAGCAAACTTGAAGACTTATCAGGTCTGAATTTGGTTAATCGAGATAGCGTAAAGAGATTAGTCAAAGAATATCTGTACCCCGAGTATCAAAATTTTACAATATCAACCCAATTCAGAATTAAAGAAAGTTTGAGATTTGGATTAAATTTCTGGACAGAAGAACGACTACATGATCAATTTCCTAGTACCGACGCAGCCTTTGAAATACCTCAACAAATGACCGCAAAAGAACTTTATAAGCAAATTTGGGATGATATGTTTAATAATGAAGATATCACTATTTCTGATATAACAAAATATCAGGAATCGAACCAAAATTAGCAAACTATAGCCCCCATGAAACCTCCAACCCTGACGTAGGGTATGTGCGGTACGCACGTACACAGTTTCGCTTGTCTAACCCACATCAACGAAGTGGAAGAAAGCGGCAAACAAACCCACTACTTCCACTGCGACCAAATCGGCATCCCGAGAGAGATGACCGATAAAGACGGCAACCTCTTGAGATTCGGTAACTATACGGGCAAAGGTCGTCTGAAAGAGGAAACCAAAGTAACGGATAGCGCTCACCAACCCTTCCGCCTGCAAAACCAGTATGCCGACCGTGAGACGGGGCTGCATTACAACCTGATGCGCTATTATGAGCCTGATGCGGGGCGGTTTATGAATCAGGACCCGATTAGATTACGGGAGAACTAATTTATATCAATTTGGATTTAATACTACCTTATGGATAGATATTTATGGTTTATCTGGTACTCTAACAATTCACTCAAGTGGTAGATCTTCAGGTTCTTCATCATTAAATTCATCAGGAGGTTCATTATGAAAATTAAAGTAATTATCCCATTTCTTATGAGTATATTATCATCTGGTTGTTCGTTAACTAATAATGAAATTGATATTAATGACATTTGGAATTTTAAAATTACTATTACTGGAGCTCAAGAAAAATAGACAGGCTCATTTGACAGGTTTACTTGGCAATAGTGCAATGGGAATATCAAGTATGGAAACTACTATTTACAATGACAATGAATTAAATGTTGTTTTATTTCAGAAACTAGCAGGATCAAAAATATTCTGGGAAATTAGACAAAAAGAATTATTATTGGCAAAAAAATATTAGTAAAGTTACTTTTTGGCTCTGCAAGGGAAATCAAATGGCATAACTAACTAGCCTAGACGGAATCAAACTCCAATACTACCTGTAAAATATAAAAGGGTTATTTGAAATACATTTTTAGATAACCCCATCCCCCAACAGGAGTACTCCATGGCTGATTCCACCCGCTCCGTCTTCCGTTCCACCCATCCCCTTTCCACTGGTCGAGGTGGAAGACGCCAACGGATGGGTATTCTCGCTGAACTTCGGCAATGTGGCTGATGAGCAGTCGCCCTAGTTGGGACTGTTGTTCTAGTTAGTGTTTGTATATATTCAACGGCGGGAGCATGTGGTGCTTTTGTGGTAGGAGGAAGTCTTGTAGGAACAATGTGAAGTTTAATATTGATATAGGAGCATGATAATTATGAGCAATAGTGATTTTTATATACAAAATATGATTGAAACTTCTTTAGAACAAGAAGATTTCAGTCAAATAATTATACTACTAGATTCGCTACCATCTAAAAATATACGTAGAGCATTGTATTTATTATCAAGAATATTCCCAAATAAAAATAGAAATTACTGAGAATGAATTTAAATTTATTAAATGTATATTATCCAATAATAAATTTATAGTAGTTCAAAAGCATCTCTGATTTTCTGAGAGCAATATCTATACTCAACTTTAATGACCTACAAAAAAACAGGATATTTCTGATTTGATTTTTTTCAAAAATCTAAATATTTTTAAGCAAAAAAATGTGATTTTTGAGTTAAATATACTAATAACAAAAATTAATAGAACCCAATAAATTTTTTATGCAAGTTGAGAAAATTAAAAATGATTTAGATGATTATTCAAGAAAATATTTATTAGATTTTATTTTTTACGAGAAAGAATATCTTGAAAATGGCTTTAATGAAGATGAAATAAATGATTTCATAAAATTTTTGAGCTACCCTAGATAAAATAGCAATCCGTAACCCGCACAAAACCTCCAGTTCTTAAGAACCCTTGGTACAGGTTCATAACTGGACCAACTAAGACGGAGAAAGCGGCCAACCAACCCACTACTTCCACTGCAACCAAATCGGTATCTCAAGATTTAACCAATAAAGACGGCATCCTCTTGTAGTTCGGCGAATACACCGCATGGAAAAATCACTATAAATATAAAAGTTATCTAACATAATGGAGACAAATATGCCCTTCCTTAAAATTCCCTATAGAGATTATCCTAAAGAAGGATTGTTCAATAACCTTTATCGAGAAAACATCTATAAAATAGATGAATTTAAAGATGAATTTAAGTATTACGAATATACCCCAATAGAGAAAAATTATTATTGATGAACATAATTTAGTACCATTCATCTTTTTTTCACCAGAAGGAATAAATTATTTAATGCCTAAAAATTATTGATAGCATCAGCAATGGCATTAGAAATGATGATATTCCAGTAAATATAGAAGAATTTATTATAAATATACCTACCGAAGAAAAACATCACTCACGCTTTAAATCTCTTAAAAAAAGATGAGCTTATAATTCTTAAAAAAAGTATTTAGAAAAAAATATTATTTGGGGGCTCATCAAATTTGATACAGCAAATAGGTGAACATTATTTATTCAGAAGTATTGAATATCTCGAAAAGTTAATAAATAATTCCTAAATCTACTTATTATTTTGTTAATCGAATACATAAGCCAAGGTTTCTAGAATCGGCAATGGATAACATTGAGTTAAATACAAATTTAACTAGATATGGAATCTATATAGGCTTGTCAAGAAGAGGATGGGAAAAATCATCTGCTCGTGCTTATGCAACCAAACTTGCTTCAAATTTAAGAGCTTCAGCAATAAATTTTGCTAGTAAAAAAACAACTTATAAGTTTAATACAAGAAAGGAATTAAAAAAATGACTAAAAGCTATTCAAGAAAAAAAGTTATTTTTGAACGAGATTAAGGAGATTAGCCTTAATCGAATAGGAGGAAATATTCCTAAATATTTTGATGATAAACAAGATTGTATTTCAGAAATGATGTTTTATGGATGTTTTGAACATCCATTAAAAAAACCAATTTTATATTATCTATTTTCTTGCCTAAAAAAATCATGATATTATGCTTGATAATAATATCTATCCTAATTGTGCAATAAAAAGTTTTTACTCATCCAAAAATCTGAAGAAAGCAAAAATTACTTCATTTACAAATATGGACTTAAATAGGATTTATTTTTGAACCGTATAGGAAAGTAAATAGTGATGATTTATCAGGTTTAGTAACAGTAGGAGGAGAATTGCAACTAATTCAAGAAGAAGATTTTTTTATAAAAAAATTTAGAAGAAGATGGATATTTGTACTTGATGAGTATAGACGAAGATTATTACCCAGATAATCTTCTTAATGGTAATTACCCGTTTGATTATGGAAAATTATATATATATTATAAAGAAAAAGATAAGAAAGATAATATTGATGTAATAGCTGGATTTTGGCAATATTCTTAATTGATCAATAATATAATTTTTATTAGTAACAAGCAGTAGTCATTATATAACTTTCAATCCTGACGTAGGGCATGTGTGGTACGCACGAAGGCGGTTTCGCCTGTCTAAACCACATCAGCGAAGACTACGAAAACCGCCAACAAACCCACTACTTCCAATGCGACCAAATCGGCATCCCGCGCGATATGACCAATAAGGACGGCAATTTGTTGTAGTTCGGCAACTACACCGGCTGGGAAAATCACTATAAATGTAAAAGTTATCTAACATATTGGTAATCAAAAAGGTAAAGGTATAGGAAATGACAGTATCAGACATGATTTTTGAAATTGCCGTATAGAATATTGGAAATATAGAGCCAGAAAAGAGATAAGACGTAGAGACCTAAAAGCAGGTAAGTCTTATTAGTTTAATAAGGAGTATTTATGTTAAACAAATTTGTTTTAGAGCAGTTAATTGCTTTCTTTCAAAAAAATCCAGTGGCTCAAGGTAAGCCAACAACTGATGATGAGGTCCTCAATATAGAGAAATCACTTAATATCAAGTTAGATGACGATTTTAAAGAATTTACAATGAGATTTGGGGGGTGTGTCGTTAGGGATGCTCAAATATATGGAATACATAATTCTGAATTTCTTGGGGAAGATACAATTATTGATTTGAATAAAGAATTTTCCGATTATCTTAAAGATGATCAAAGTAATTTAATAATTGGCACCGATGGCTGGGGAAATCCTATTTATATTTCCCCATCTAAAACGGTAATGATTTACAATCATGATACTGATGAATTGCTAACTTTAGCAGCCAATTTTTCAGATTATTTAGAGAAAATTCTTAAAAAGCAAATTTAGCAAACAGTTTAAACTCGAACCATTTCAGACGGCCTCGAAGAGGAAACTCACTTCGTTTGGGACGGCATCCATTTACTACAAGAAGTCCAATTAGACGGCAGATATACCTATATCTACATCGATCCCGACAGCTACGACCCCTTGGCGCAGGTACGCAATTGGACCAACGAAGACGGCGAAAACCGACAACAAACCCACTACTTCCACTGCGACCAAATCGGTATCCCAAGAGAAATGACCGATAAAGACGGCAATTTGTTGTGGTTCGGCAACTACACCGGCTGGGGTCGTCTAAAAGAGGAAACCAAGGTTGCGGATAGCAATCACCAATCCTTCCGCCTGAAAAACCAGTATGCCGACCGTGAAACGAGGTTGCATTACAACTTCTTCAGGTATTACGAGCCTGACGCGGGGCGGTTTGTTAATCAGGACCCGATTGGGTTGGAAGGAGGCTTTAACGTTTATCAGTTTGCGCCGAATGCTCAAGACTGGGTTGATCCTCTTGGTTGAAGTAAATGCTCATCAAGATCGAAAACACCAAATCCATATCAAGGTGTAAAAAACATCTAAATATTTAAAATCACTAGGAGTTCCAAGAAAATATAGGAAACAACTTTTAGAATCTTTTGATAGAGAAACGATTAAAGTACGTTCGGTAGGAACTAGTGAATATGGATTAAGACACTTTGACGGATTAAATGCTCAAGCTAAAGGCCGTTATTTATTTGAAACATTCTCTGCTACCAGAAGTAGCCTCGCAGTCAAACCAAAATGGAACCTCATGACTAATATTGCTCAATTTAAAGTGAAACCAGAAACAACTATTATTGAAGGTAAAGTTGCACCTCAATGTTTGGTGTTGCCTGGTGGACAAACACAAAAAAATATATTAATGACTTAGAAAGGTTAATAAGACAATGAATCAGGAGCAATTTATAAAAAAAGATTAATATAGTTTTAGTCGAAATTGATAAAATGATTAATAATTGTGATGAATATAGTTATACAAATAAACAGCAGTTGATTTCTATAAAAAAATGAACTATATGACATGATTAATTATCTAAATTCAGAAAGTATTTTTTTCAACAAAAAAAGGAAAAAGAATTTTTTTATTGTCTCGGATAGTAATTGATTCTTGGCCATTTAATAATGAAGTTGGTAAACTCCTTGTAGAATTAGAAGAAGATTTCAATTCTTTGACAAGAAAAAAATATAAAAAAATGTCTAAGTTAAAAAAATTTTTGAATGAAACCCCTTTAGAATTTCAAGAAAAAAATTTTTTTGACGAATGGGAAGTCAGTTACCTTGATTTGATGGAAGTAAATCAAGGTTCTCCCTTAGTTGGAAGTCTATCCATTAACGGTCAAGTTTTTTTATTCAAGAACAGGGTTTTTGGAGGGCCTTTGTTGTATTTCAATAGAAAAAAATATATTCCTGTTTTCATTAGACGATTTTGCGTTGTTGGATTTAGGCTTGCAATATTAAATTTAGATGATCTATCCATTGAGTATATTGGAGGTATCGAAAAACTTGGTTTATCTGAAAGAGATAAAAGATAATAGAATTTATTTCTATACAGACATATATAAAAGCACAGAAAAGAATTTAACTTTATATGAACAAATATAACTCAAGAATATGCTGTAAACATCATAGCCAAAGGAGGACTTCCATGTTAATTAAAGTCAAAGAATTTATTCAAAAGTATTGGATAAGTATTTTTAATTTCTTGGTTTTTTTCATTTGGTTATGGATGGCTTATTATGGGGATAACGCAATCGTTAAGTTGATCGTGTTTCCGATTATCTCTTTCTTTCTAGTTATTTTTATTTCATTTGGAATTAGAAAGAAAAAAATATTAAATATCTATCTATAATTCAAATGTTAATTGGGATGTCTGCTGGGATTAGCTATACAAATCGAAAGTGAGAGTTTTATGCTCCTTGAAGGATTGATATTCGGAGGAATTTTGGGATTAACAACACCCTTTTTGGATTAAAAATATTTTTTTATTTTTTTAAGAAAAAAAGATAGGAAATTATGTATAATAAAGCTCAAACAGATAGATACATGAGTAAGTAATTAACTAGAATTGGTGGTTAGGTTTTTTTGGAAAAATACGGATCACGTAGTAAATGTGCATAGAAACTGATTGATAACAAAAAAATTTATAAAAAGGAAAAATAAAAATGAGTATTTTTAAGTAATTATATAATTCAAGATTTAATCCAGAATGTATCTAAAGGAGTTACAGAGACATTTAAATTTGTATCAGAAAGATATAATTCTAATGAGGTTTTTTTGCCTATACATTATATATTGATGACTATTGTTCATATCTGGGTTGGGCTGCTAACACTATTTCTCACTACGAAATAGAAAAAGTAAACTACCCCAAAGAAGAACAGCCTTTTATTAAATGGTATTACCCTCAATTTGCAATAGGACTTGGAGAGGTTCCTGAGAAAAATAGATAGTACATTCAATAATGAGATTCAAAAATATTCTTAATGATGCAAATACATTAATATCAGAAGATAATTTTGAGCAATATCAGGCGGAAGTATATGATTCAATTATAGAAGGATTTAAAAAAGCGATAGCAAGCGTAGATAAGGAAAAAACAAAAAATGTCATATTTTTTGTTTCTATTGCAGATAGTGATAATGCTGAAATTATGGAAAATTATTCTGCTGAACAACTAAATTCATATGATAAATTTCTTACGTTCAAAAATAGATTTCAAAGCAAGCCGTAGCCCGCATGAAACCTCCAATCTCGACGTAAAGTGTGCGCGGTACACGCGCACAAGGGTTCTGCTTTTCAGACAGCCTCGATGAGGAAATCCACTTCGTCTGGGACGGAACTAGATTACTTCAGGAGTACACCTACAAAGGCAACTACACCTATATCTACACCAACCAAGACAGCTACGAACCTTTGACACAGGTACACAACCGGACCAACGAAGACGGCGAAAGCCACCAACAAACCCACTACTTCCACTACGACTAAATCGGCATTCCAAGAGAAATGACCGATAAGGACGGCAATCGGGTTTGATTCGGGGATTATTACGGTTGGGGTAAACCGAAGAATGAAACCAACATATCCGGAACTGATCACCAACCCTTCCGCCTGCAGTACCAATATGCCGACCGTGAGGCCGGGCTGCATTACAACTTCTTTAGGTACTATGAGCCGAACGTCGGTCGGTTTGTGAATCAGGATCAGATTGGATTGATGGGAGGGACAAACTTTTATCAGTTTTCGATGAATGTGCTGGGATGGATTGATTCTTCTGGTTGGGCTAGAACGGAAACTATTGATCCTCCATATGATATTAAACACAAGTTTCGATTATTGGCTAGATTCCGCAAACGTAAAAAAATGTCTAAGGCAGGGTCTGAAATAGATGTGCATACAGCTACTCGTTTAAAAACCGGTGGTCGAGTGTTTTATGGACATAATGGACACGGAATAGATACTACTTTTGACAAATTCAATGCTATTACTAAGACACATGCAGAAGGGCACGTTACTCAAAGAGCTTTAAATGATGGTATGAAAGGCAAAGCAAAAACAGCTGATATTTATGTTTATAGAGAATTATGCCCATCATGTGGTAGAAACAATGGTATTGGTTCGTTAGCTAGAGAGTTAGAGATTAAGTCAATTAATGTACATACACCTAGTGGAAGTAAAAGATATTTCCCACCTAAATAAGGAGGTTATTATGGAAATTACTTTGGATAACTGGAATGGATTTCATTGTAAGGAAGAGGTTTATCATATTAATTCCTCGGAAAGACTTTTAGAAATTTTAGAAAAATTAGATGCTAAGCAACATACTCTTGTAAATTTAGTTTTATCAGAAGAAAACTATTTAATGATTGGTGGAGGGGGAGGGAAATATGTTGTAACAGGTGAAGAAAATGGCATCATTTTTAATTTAATAAACCCTAACGAAGGAAGTACCTTAAAAATAGAATTAAATACGGGAGGGCAAATTGGTTTATTTGAGTCTAAATATATTTTATCTAAAGAAATAGCATTCAAATGTGCTGTAAAATGTTTGACTATGGGATGTATTCCACAAAACGATTTAGATTTATCCTGGGAAAAATATTAAAGTAAACCTAGTAAGTTGGTTGAGTCAAGACAAAACTAAACCATAGGGTAGTTTGGAACATAACTTTCAGATGACCTTCGTTTGATTCCTTACGGATAAGCAAGCCATAGCCCGGACAAAACCTTAAGTCCTGACGTAGGGTGTTGCGGTACGCACGCATGCGGTTTCGCTTATCAAAACCACATCAACGAAGAAGGCAGAAATCGACAACAAACCCACTACTTCCACTGCGACCAAATCAGCATCCTACGTGAGATGACCGATAAGGACGCCAATCCGTTGTGGTACGGCGAATACACCGCCTGGGGGCGTCTGAAAAAAGATGAGTGGGTTTATAAGAACGCACATCCCAAGGGATCCTTATAAAAAATTCATCTCAGGGATAACTATAACATCCATCTAATACAAAAAATCGCCTTATATTCTTCTTGTTATTGAGGATATTGATACCTTTAAAACTGGAGTTATTAACCTCTTTCATGACTTACTTGATCCTGATAAAAAGTATCTGATTTATCGTGTTTTTATCAAAACATATCGCAATATGACTCCGATTGAAAAAATCGAATTTTCCACAAAGAAGACCGTCGAGGAAATCGCAGCTAAAAAATAAGCTGTGGTATATATTTAGTGATGAGGTAACGCTATGAGAAAAACACTTTTTGGTTGGATGCTTGCATTTTCTGTATTACGTTTTCTTGACCGCTCAGTACTTCAGTCAACTAAAGCACTACTTCTTCTATTGAAACAACTTAGTTCTGTCATCAAACAGAACTTTTTTTTTCTTGATTAGAATCTATATCTAGTATATAATCAATCTATAACGTATAGATAGGAGATATATCATGGCTATAACTTTATCGAAACAATACAATTTTAAACTGAATGAAGCCACTATGGAACAAGCTCGAAAAATTATCAAGGAAAAAGGAATGACAATGACAGATGCTATTTCTTTATTTGTGGAGCAAATAGTCCTGGAGCAAGATTTGCCTATTAAGACGGCCGAAGATCTACATAGAGAACAGTTGATTGAAGAATTACAAGCCCAATCTGAGCGTGCCTTGAGAGAATACGAGGCAGGCGAAGGAACTTCCCTAGACGATATGAGGGTACGTTATGGCTTATAAAGTGATTGCTTCAAAAGAGGTCAAGGAAGCTATCGACAATATACACGACTATATAGCTACGGTACTTCTATCCCCTCAATCCGCCAAAAATACTGTGGCTAAAATCTTAGACAGCTTGAAAAGTTTAGAGATTTTTCCTGAAGCAGGCTTTGACGCTGATGAGAAAATCGGAGTAAAGATTAACAGTAAGTATCCCTCACGAGGAAAAATTATAGACCAATATGTGTTGCTTTACTTCATTGACCAAAAACGAAACACTGTTTTTTTATCTCACCTATTCCACACTAAAAGTGACTACGTCACTTTGTTACAAAAAGACAATATAAAAAGGCCAAATACTTGAGACAACTTTCTTAAGTTTATAAGCTCCGAAACCTTAATTTTTGGTACCGTCTTGGTTTAACAATACGGTATATATCTAATATTTTACAGCTATATCCCCTTTAGAAACGTGATTTAATAAAGATTTAAACACTATAGAGTATATCTTTGTAAATAATATAGTACCTAAAGTTCAGAGAACTTGGGCTGAGTCTAAAGATATTACTGTTATAAATATGAAAGATGCTCACGCAGAAGAATCTTTAATCAAGTCAGGAAAAGGAATTACAGAGATTGAGGCCACACGTCCTGTATGTCTTGATTGTGAAGATTTGATGAATGAAAAAGGTGTTAAAAGTAAAACTCCTCGTCCTGGTAAGAAAAGTAGAAAAAGACGTAACATAGGAAGGTGCTAATATGGAAAAATATGAAGAAAAGGTAAAAAAGGAATTGGAAAATTTAACAAATACACAAAGATTACTTTTTGGAGCATGTTGCATCGATAGGATTTTACATTTCATAGAAGATTTTGATAAGTTTTTAGAAGAAAATCATATTAAAAGAGTAACTAAAGAACCATATTTTTCCTTATGTACTGAGTTGCTAGATAGAATGTTTTTTTATATTAGTATAAACAAAGAAATTTCTCCTGATAAGATTAAAAAAACGTTGAATATATTAAATGAAATTATTCCTGACACAGAGGATTTTTTTCAGATAACGTGGCTATATTTACACAAAAATTCTATGATAGGATTATCATATCTATATGATTTCGTAAATAATAATGAATTAATTTTTTTATTATAAATTGTAGTGATAAAAGTAATTGAAACAATTGATATTATGTATTACGAAACAGATTATGAACAGCTTGATATGTATTATGAAGAAGATTATAAAATACAATTTAATTGTATTGAAATGATAAAAACAGGGGAAGATATAGCCAAATTACGTAAATATAATCAATTAACTAGAGTGAATAACAAGCCATAGCTCGCATGAAGCCTTCAATCTCGAAGTAGGATGTGTGCAGTACGCACGAGATTTCTGTTTTTCAGACGACCTCTATCAAATCGCATCCCCCGACGACGGCTACGGCGATTTTACCGCCGTTTACGGACGCGACGGTAAAAAAACTGCGCGGTTTCGCCTACCACAACCACATCATGGTCGATTACAGACACAAGTGAGACGGCGTGTACGAGATTTACAAAAAAGGTTAAAAAAACGTTTGAGTCAGTCCATATCTGTTGGAGGATGTACTTCTACCAACTCACCAAAACGATTAGATTAGGAGGATATTATGAAAAAATTACTAGTATGGGGATATGCCCTACAAAGCATGGATAAAGCAGAAAAAATGGGGTTACCACGTGTAAGTAGTGGTGTTCTAGGTATATCAGAGAAGTTTAACCCTAAAAAAACGCATCCTGATTTTGACTTTCCATGGAGTTGGTTCGTAAAGGGACAAGAAATTCCTCCAATGCCTGAAAAGGTTTATGTCTGCTTGAAAAAAGCCCGAGGTGTTACTTTTGATTTTCTTCCATATAATGATTTCTTTATCATGTCAGCACGTTTTTTGGAATTTATTAAAAAATACGGGTTTGATCATGATTTTGGAATGAGTAAAGCAATTATTGTCAATACAAAAGGTGAGTTATTGACGAATGAAGTCTATTATTTAGTAAGAATAGTTGATTGGGAAATTCAGGATGAAATTGTTTACCCAGATTTAGCATTAGATGAAGATGATTATTCACTGGAGGCATATACTAATTCAGATAAGGATATTTTATTGTCTTCCAATTATAATTATTCAGGAGCATTTATGGTGTCAGAAAAATTAAAAGACAAAATATTGGAAAACTTTTCTTTGCCTTTTCTTTATTCTTTGGAAGAGTGGAAGGAATTGAACAATTTAGACAGTTATTGGGATTAATATAAATCAAAGAAGTGTTGGATGAACTTTTTTCATCCCAACATCTACTCCTTCTTTCGTGGGAGAGGGCTGGGGAGAGGGCAAAACGACAGCTACGAACCCTTGGCAAAGGTACACAACTGGACCAATGAAGACGGCGAAAGCCGCCAACAAACTCACTACTTCCACTGCGACCAAATCGGCATTCCGCGTGAAATGACCGATAAAGACGGTAACCTGGTTTGGGGATTATTACGGTTGGGGCAAACTGAAGAGCGAAACCAACACATCCGGAGGAACTGCTCACCAACCCTTCCGCCTGCAAAACTACTATTGCGACCGTGAGACGGGGTTGCATTACAACTTCTTCAGGTATTACGAGATTGATATGGGTCGGTTTGTGAATCAGGATCCGATTGGGTTAGAAGGTGGAGAGAATCTATACTGGTTCGCTTCTAATATTACAAGCTGGATTGATCCTTTAGGCTTGGAATCCATATTAGGTTTCCTTACAAAAGTATCTGCAAAACAAAATACAGGGGCAGTTCCTTTTTTAAATGTTAATGGTCGCATTTACAGCAGAATTGTACGCACGCGGTTTCGCCTACCGCAACCATATCATGGTCGATTACAGGCACAAGCGCGACGGCGTTTACGAAATTTACAAGAAAGGTTAAAAAAACGTTTGAGTAAGTCCATATCTGTTGGAGAATGTTCATCTACCAACTCACCAAAACGATTAGATTAGGAGTATATTATGAAAAAATTACTAGTATGGGGATATGCCCTACAAAGCATGGATAAAGCAGAAAAAATGGGGTTACCACGTGTAAGTAGTGGTGTTCTAGGTATATCAGAGAAGTTTAACCCTAAAAAAACGCATCCTGATTTTGACTTTCCATGGAGTTGGTTCGTAAAGGGACAAGAAATTCCTCCAATGCCTGAAAAGGTTTATGTCTGCTTAAAGAAAGCAAGAGGTGTTACTTTTGATTTTCTTCCATATAATGATTTCTTAATCATGTCAGCGCGTTTTTTGGAATTTATTAAAAAATACGGGTTTGATCATGATTTTGGAATGAGTAAAGCAATTATTGTCAATACAAAAGGAGAGTTATTGACGAACGAAGTCTATTATTTAGTAAGAATAGTTGATTGGGAAATTCAGGATGAAATTGTTTACCCAGATTTAGCATTAGATGAAGATAATTTTTTTCACTGGAGGCATTTACTAATTCAGATAAGGATATTTTATTGTCTACCAATTATAATTATTCAGGAGCATTCATGGTGTCAGAAAATTTAAAAGAAAAAATATTGGAAAACTTTTCTTTGCCTTTTCTTTATTCTTTGGAAGACTGGAAGGAATTAAATAATTCAGACTTTTTTTAGGATTAATATAAATCAAAAAAGTGTTGGATGAACTTTTTTCCATCCCAACATCTACTCACTCTCTCGTGGGAGAGGGCAAAACGACTGCCTCAACCAACTGACCGCCTACATCGACGGACTCGGTGCCAAAACCGCCTACGAACTCGCGGTGGACGGAACGCGATTACTTCAGGAGTACACCTCCAAAGGCAACTACATATGTTTTATAGTTAATTATTAAGGAGTTTCTAATGAAATATTCACTTTTAGAAGTAGTCAAATTGCAACAAGATCTTCCTGGTTTTAATTTACAACAGGGAGACATCGGTGCAATTGTAGAAGTTTATTCAAATCCTTATGAAGCATATGAGGTTGAATTCTGCGATACTAAAGGAAAAACAATCTCACTACTAACTTTAAAGCCAGAACAATTAATGCCATTTCTTGATACATAATATTATTCTTATAAAACTTAAAAGCAAGCCGTAGCCCCCATGAAACCTCCAATCCCGACGTAGGGTGTGCGGTACGCACGAACCCTTGGCATAGGTACATAACTGGACCAACAAAGACGGAGAAAGCCGCCAACAAACCCACTACTTCCACTGCGATCAATTCGGTATACCGCGCGAGATGACCGACATCCACGGCAATCTGGTTTGGTTCGGCAACTACACCGGCTGGAGCCGGCTGAGAGAGGACGAGCGGGTTTACAAGGTTGCGAATCAGCCGTTCAGACGGCAAAATCAGTATGCCGACCGTGAGACGGGGCTGCATTACAACCTGATGCGTTATTACGAACCTGAGGCTGGGCGGTTTGTGAATCCGGATCCGATTGGGTTGTGGGGTGGGAAAAATCTATATACCTTTAATCCCAATATTGTTAGCTGGATTGATCCCTTAGGGCTAATTAAAGCATCTGAGATCAAATGGAAAGGTTTTATCATGACTAGAACAGAAGCTATTAAAATTTTTTCTGAGTATCAGACTAATTCAATATCTAATTCTGAAAAGATGAATATCCTATTAGACTTTTGGTATTCCTATGAATCTGAACCAGAACATTTAAATAAAGAACTTATAAGCTACTTAAGTACACATGATTTTTGATGACATAGAATTTTATGATGATTTTTTTTAATCCTGTAGTTACCTTAGGGTTAACATATAAAAAAATTCAATTTTAAGTAATAAATTTCTAGCTAAAAAAACTTAGTCTTCTTCTCTCCAAAGGAATAAACGTCTATGGAGACGAGATAAATCAGAAAGTAAAATGTCCGTGTTGTCATTTTTATACCTTGTCTAGTAAATCCAACTATGATATTTGTCCCATTTGTCATTGGGAAGATGATGGCAGTAATGAAGAACAATATTCAGCGGTCAATCATAATAGTTTATCTGAATATAGAAACATTTTTTTTCTTGAGCATGATAAAACTAAACTAGAGGAAAAATATATTTTCGGTAAGCCATAACCTACAGGATCGTCTGAAACCCTAAACCCTCACTCACCCAGCTTTCAGACGACCCCATCCCCAACAGAAGCAAGCCGCCAACAAGCCCACTACTTCCACTGCGACCAAATCGGCATTCCGCGTGAAATGACCGATAAAGACGGCAACCTGGTTTGGTTTGGGGATTATTACAGTTGGGGCAAACTGAAGAGCGAAACCAACACATCCGGAGGAACTGCTCACTAATCCTTCCGCCTGCAGAACCAGCATTGCGACTGTGAGACGGGGCTGCATTACAACTTCTTCAGGTACTATGAGCCTGATGCGGGTCGGTTTGTGAATCAGGATCCGATTGGGTTAGAAGGTGGAGAGAATCTATACTGTTTCGCTTCTAATATTACAAGCTGGATTGATCATTTAGGCTTGGAATCCATATTAGTTTTCCTTACAAAAGTATCTGCAAAACAAAATACAGGGGCAGTTTCTTTTTTAAATGTTAATGGTCGCATTTACAAAGGAGTAAGTGGAAAAGTTCCTAAAAAATTGCATCCTGAATTAAAAAAAGCTTTAAATAAAATCGAATCTAGTGTCCCTAATATACCAGGTTGGCATGGGAAATGTGCTGAAGTATCTGCTATCAATAAGGCCCTGAAAAAAGGAGAAAAACTAGATGGTGCAACCATAGAAACTCTAAATTTAGCAAAAGATAACCGTTTTGAGAAACCAAAGCATGCATGTGCAACATGTAATCCTTTGCTAGCTATGTTTAGAATTACTGCAACAAGTGGATAAATAAGAGAAATCAGATGGAAAAATATTTCTTAGAAATTATCAATTTATTAATTGAAAATAATACTGAACAAATTTATAGAAAGATTATGCTTTCTATATTAGATATAATTATAGAAAATCCAATTTTATGTATAAGCATCTATAAACCTTATGTTGATAGCGCAGAAAAATTATTGGAGATATTATGATGAAACTATTGATAACTTAGAAAAAAATACCGAAATGAAGTTATTGAAATTGCACTATTAAAAATGGTCAACTTTAAATAAAAAAAGATAAAAAAATATAGAATTAAATCATATTTATCGTTTAATTCTTACTCCATTTAAATCAGAAGAATTAGATAGAAACTGTGATAATCTATAATGGTTTATTGAGTGTATAAACCATTATGGTATCAGCTCTTATAAGGCAATAAATTATTTCAAAAGATACTTTTAATACGCCTATCTTTGCTAAAAGGCAATGAAAATAATGAAGAGATGATTTAGTAAGAAGCCTGATAATGTCTAAAGATGTCTACGTCTATGATATTACTGGCCTCCTAATTTGTTTGGGACGGCAACCACCTCTTGCAGGAGGTCCACCCGGACGGAAGATATACTTATCTCTACACCGATCCCGACAGCTACGAACCCTTGGCACAGGTACACAACTCTTTATTACAGAAAGTTTTCATAGAGATAAAGCACAAGCTGAGCGCACGATAAATTTCGTGAGGTCTATTGAAAAAAGTGCACGGGATTATATTGGAAGTTGTAAAAAAACTCATATTGAAAGAACTAATCATGAAAGAAATATCAAGCATAGAAAAAAATTTAAACATCTTGTTTCCTCAGTCATATAAAAATACCCTTGATAAATTCAATTTGTTTATGGAGATTGAATTCAACAACTATCAAATTAATCTGTTTAATGAAGAATCGTTGTTTGATAACTTAAATGGCTTTCCTCAATGGTGCTATTTAAAATACCTAGTAGAGATAAATAAAGAGAAACAACAGATGCCTAATATTGTAGAAAGGCATGACTCAAATGGATATATTGACTCAGAACGAGTAAAAAGAGGTTTGCTGTTTGGCTCTTTAGCTGATGGAGCGTGCGTGTATTTTGATTTGGAAGATGATTTCTCAATATGGGAGTATTGGCTAGATGATGGAAGCATCGGGAAAATAGCAGACAATTTCGATGAAATTCTTGAATATGGAAAAATTATAGATTTTGAGTAAACGTAAATTTTATCAAGGTTTAACAAACCCATAAGCTCGTCTAAAATAATTTTCAGTCGACTTCAAACCTTCATCAAGATCCTTTGAAAGATTTGTTTTTTGGCAATCTCATTAATAATAAAAATACAGAAACTTCTGGATATAATTTACGAAATAGGTAGTGTGCAAGTTTTGCATACGGAGCAAGTTAAGCTGCTGACATTAAAGAAATGAAAATGTCTGGTTGGGATACTCCTGCTTCGTTAGCTAATAAAATTAATAAATTAAATGGTAAATAAATTATGAAATCAATTTTAAGTTCAATTTTATCTCTAAAAAGTATCCTCTTCTTCTAATTTACCTTATGTTTCACATTACTCTTATGATTTTTCAACATGGCTGGTTAAATATAGTTGTATCAGAATATAATAGTAAAAAGAACTTGCGGAGATATAAGGATCAGTAATAATGAGTTACAATATAAGCTTTTTTTGTGGGAAAGAAAAATGGAAAAGGAATGATCCCATTAAGTAAAAATAAAAATTCAAATATGAAAAAGATATTTTTTTCTGCCCAAAGTATTATAAGTGGAAAAAAATATTTTTTTCAGTTAAATGTACACAAGAGCAATACAGATATATAGAAAAAAATATTAAGAAATAAAACGGCAAAAAGACAATTAAATTCTGTACAAATATAGAATTTGTAATAATCTGAAGCAATCCGTAGACAGCATGAAACCTCCAATCCTGACGTAGGGCATGTATGGAACGCACGAACCCTTGGCACAGGTCCGCAATCGGACCAACATGGTAATAAATACTCTTTAAAGAATGCACATAAGAAGGAGAAATTATGTATTTAGATCAAGTAAATTATGAATTAAACAAACAAATCAATGATTTTGTATGTAACTCAAATGATGCGCCCACACCGGAGGAAAGAATTGATATTCTAAAGCAGGCATGGGAACTTTTACCCAAACCAGCCACTCAGTTTGTTGAACCTACTTCTGCGATTGCTTGTGGTATTTCAGGAAGCTATAAAAAATTAGGTGATTATCCCAAAGCTCTTGAGTGGATGTTAATTGCACTTGAGGCACGAAAAGATGAACCTGCAGCAGGTGTGTTTATATGGACAGGAATCGTTTATTACGAATTGGGTGATATGGAAAATGCCTATAAATATTTTGACCTAACTTATAATGAGCTACGTTACACACCTTTCTCTATGGAAGACAAAAAATATTGGCAATTTTATAAGCAACGTAAAGAAGAATTAAATCCTAAGAAAAAAACCAAAAAGTAAGATTCGATATTTTCAGACGACCTTTTTTGTACCGTACTTAACCGCCACTACGCCTACAACCCGGATGTAGTATAACTAGAGGGAAATATACTATGAAATATCATATTGAAGATTTAAGAGACCAATTACATAACCATAACTGGATTGTTTTAAAAGAATCAGAAGGAAATGATTTAGATATATCAGAATATTGGACTATTCGTCATAGATACCAACCAAACAAAACTTGTACTCTAGTTTTTGAAGGAATGGATGACTTGGAAGTTTTACCAATCGAAAAAAGTTATGCATGTTTTTTATCTGAAGAGTCAACTATATCATTATACTTTTCTAAGAGCATTAAGTTATGGAAGAGAGATTTAAATACATTCATTTTAAATCTGAATTCTTTTATAATTTACTAATTTTAAATCCTTCAAACTATATAAAGCTAATCAAAATCCAAATAACTGTAGATGTTTCTAGCAAGCGTAGTTTGGGTCAAGACCCAACAAAATATCAAGGTTGTCTGAAATAACCTTCAGGCGACCTTGCCCTATACGCTTACCCTTACCTGCTTCGTCTACAACGAAAACGGCCAGCACCAATGGAAAGTGCCGTCTAAAGAAGAGAACGCCCGAAACGATTTGCCTGAAACCGACTGGCGCGATGTGCAGTACGATATGCTGTACCTGCCCGTTCAGAAACCATCCGCTACCATTACGATTTCAACGGCAATCTGTTGTGGTACGGCGAATACACCGCCTGGGGTCGTCTGAAAAAGGATGAGAGGGTTTATAAGGATGCACATCAGCCGTTCAGATTGCAGAACCAATACTTCGATGAAGAGACGGGGCTGCATTACAATCTGTTCAGGTATTACGAACCCGAGGCCGGACGGTTTGTGAATCAGGATCCGATTGGATTGATGGGTGGGGAAAATTTATATCAGTTTGCACTGAACGTACAAAGATCGAACGACCCTAAAAGCTTGGCAGTTTTTACAATACCCCTTATTTCTCCTGAATTGATTGTGTTAAGTAAAGCTGCGCTTGTAACTTTAGGTATAGGTATTATTTATGAAAAAGGGAAAAAATCTCTTGATACAGTAATGATGGCAGCAAATGGAAATCAAGTAGATACTGGGGTTGCTAATCAAGTTTATGAAAAAATAAATGAGTATTTTCAAAGCACAGTAAAAAACCAGATAAATGTGAAGTATTGCAAGAATTAATTGATTGTGGGCAAATATCTGCCAAACAAGCTAAATCTACTCAAAAAGCTTGGGGATGTTGCCATTCTCGGCATCCGAATGATAAGTGTAACAGGAAAAAATAATATGGTAAATGATAGAATTTCAAGTTTTGACGCTTTTTTAGAATGTAAAGATCTATCAATCAATGACTTATTAGAAAAACTACTACATTCTAATACTATTATTCAATATGAAGCAGCAAAAAGATTACAATTTTTTCAGTATAAAGAGATTATTGATATAATCAGAAATACCCTCTTAACAAGTCGATTTAGTAAACATAGAGAAATGGCAAATTTTATCTTGGGACAAATGCAAGAAAAAAACTTAGCACTACGGAATTGAAAGAAATTTTCTCTATATTAATTTACTCTATTCAAAAATGACAGAAGTATTAAAGTGAAATCATCTGCAATATCTTCTTTAGGACATCTATTCAAAAAAATATAATCTAGGAGAAGAAGAGTTTTCGCACTATAGAAAAATAATATTAGTTCTATTTGGAATATAAATAGATATTCTATAATTATTTCTATTGCATTTAGTTCTGCATATTTCCCAAAAAGAAATTATATAAAAAGAATATCTTATAAAAAAATTTAAACAGCAAGCATCACAAAAATTATCTCATGGGTATTGTATGGATTAAAAAGGAAAAACATTATAGATCAGAATCAATTGAAAAATTTACTAATAGATAAACTAAGCCAATTTAATGAAAAATCTTATATTTACAATGAAATTATTGCATTTTTAATTTCAATTAGTTCTAAAAAAGTTATCCCTTATGTTAAAAAGACACTATTCACTCAAAGTAAAATCGATGATGAAATTTATACTGAACTTAAAAATAATTTATCGGATGAATTTGCGGAATTAAGAAAAAAATTATTAGAAGATTTTAAATAGTTTCTTGACGTACGCCTCAACCGCAAACCTGCTTTCGTCTTCAAAGCCAGTAAAACCAACCGCACTACTCACGATAAACATCGATGAATCTCCACATTTTCTAAAGATGATAGAGATTTCTTATTTTGCCATGGAAGGAATACATAATGGAATACTTAAAACTATTAACAACGTTAGCAAAAACTGAAAAATCATATCAGTATGATGAAATAATTAAAATACTTAAGCATCCTGTTGAATTTGAAGAAATTCCCTTGATTACTAGAACTGGAAGAGAAAAACCATTTTTGAAAATATTATCCCCAAAACAGTTGAATTTGTTCTTTTTTTAAATACTGCAATATTTTTACATTAATAATATAAATTTAATGGCAAAAGATATTCTGATAGATAACGATTTATCAATATGTATAACATACCCGGATATAAGTTCTGAATTACATAATCTGTATAGTTTTTTTATGTGCCTAACATATGTATTTATAAGGCAAAATATGAAAAATACATTTAAAAAAATTACCCAGTTTTAAATTTAGAAAAATTTCTCATGGTTACATGAATATTCATCTGATTTTTAATTATAAAGGCATTTTTAACATTGTTTACTCTAAATTTGATGACGGTTTTGACCATGAAATTTTCAGGATATTTTTATTAAAAAAGAAGGATATTTAAAACAAGCGTAAATAGAATTAGCCTCCTCCTAACGCATACATTAAGGTCGTCTGAAAGAGGAAACCAAGGTAACGGATAGCGCATACCAGCCGTTCCGATTGCAGAATCAGTATGCGGACAAAGAAACGGGACTGCATTACAACTTCTTCAGGTACTATGAGCCTGATGCAGGTCGGTTTGTAACTTAGGATCCGATTGGGTTGTGGGGTGGGGATAATTTTTATCGGTTTTCGTCTAATATTCAGATTTGGATTGATCCCTTAGGGTTAGCATGTATACCCAATCCAAATAGAAAAAATGATGAGGATCTTGCAAGAAGAATTGATAAATTGTCTGATAATTTGACAGAAAAAAATAGAGATGGTTTCACTACGTTAGCCTTGGCGAGGGTAACACTTGCTGATGGAACCTCTCAAATATGGATTGCTCAGGCAGGCTCTTCTCTGTCATCAAAGCCTTCTAGAAGGCAACAAAGTCTTGCGGGTGCAGATGAAATAATACAAAATTTACATCCAGCAGGAAGAAGCGGGAAAGATGGCAACCACTTAAATGATGCTGAACGTCAACTTATACGAGAAGCGAAAAAAAGAGGAGCTAAAATTAAATCTCTTGGAGCTACAAAACCAATGTGTGGCAGATGCGAGAAAGGAGCGAGAAGAGCAGGGATACTGAGACGTATCATAACCCCAATTAAGAGTAGACACTGTTAGTATTTAATATTTTTAAATTTATTTAAAATTAAAGGAGTCCAATATGAAGCCGATGGAATTGGATGAAATGCCAAATGATATTTTTATTCAGGATATAAAAAGAGTTAACAGAGAGTTTTTTTCAATAGATTTTTCCTGATGTGTTTAGACAACTTTTGACAGAGTTAAATGTATCAAAAGATAATTTATTTATCACGGATTTTATTGAAAATCAGAAGATTGCCAACTCATATACAGGATATGTTTTTGACAAAACCCACAAAAAAATGTATGACTATACAATCAAAAATAAGAAACTTAGTTTTTTTGAAGTCGATATAAAAAAACTAACTACTAAGGACACGGATAGCATCCGAGTGTTGGATGAACTTTAAAATGCAAGCTATATTTGCATAAAGTGTCAGTGACTGTAGGTTGGGTCGAGACCCAACAAAATATCAAAGTCCTCTGAAATAACCTTCAGACGCCCTTCCCTATGATTTTTATCCAAAAAATACTGACAAAGGTATGCCTGGGAAAATCTATTTTATTGAGGTAAAATATAATACAGGACGATTAACGAAAGGTCAAAAGAGATCAGGGTTATTCAATTTGAAAAAACTGCACAATGCTGGAGGAAAATGTCCAAAGGCTGCATATATGGTTTCAACAAAAAATAAGGATAAGCAAACGGATGTGGCTTCATCCAAAGGTGTTGCTCGCTTTATGACTTTAGTATTCAAAAATTGATTTTAAGGACTATAATTATGAAAAGTAAGGAATTTATTCAATGATTTTTAAAAAACTAAAGGAGAGAAATTTAAAAAAATTTCTCTATAACTCTTTTAAAAAGAAATGATATTAACAATTTCTCAAATACAGATAATTGGTTTTTAGAAAAATATAATTCAAATTGATAAATTATACATAAATGAATTTAACTTAAGACTAGATGATATTGATATAAATTTTTGGAAACTATCAATCTAGTTCGATTGAAAAATACCTTAAAAAAATGAAACAGAAAAAAATTTATCATTCTTTTCAGCTCAAGCAAAAAAATAGATAAAATTTTTAATCCTGTACGACAACCCTTTTTTTAAATCAATTAGATTTAAATTCTAATAATGTATATGAAGCAAAATTTATAATTATGTGCCCATATAAATATAAAGAGTTGTTAGTAAATTTTATTACTAATAATGTAAATCTTGATGCTTGGGATTATGGCTACGGTATGGGATTGCTAGAAAACCAAACACTTGATGGTTCTAAAATTAAATCCACAATATTCTCAAGCGAAAAATATACCATTGTTTGCAGAAAAAAATATGGGACAACATGTTATTAACAAATGGTTCATTAGCCGAAAAAAAGGTTTTTGTTAAAGATATTTATGAACTTAATATTCTAAATCATAAACAGGCTGAAAAATATTAATTTGACAAGTTTTTTTAAATAGAGGAATTGGAAGTTATTCTATAAAAAATGAAAAATATATTTGGACATTGAACTTTACTGAAATTGATTCAGTAAAAAGTGCACTTAGTTCAACCCCTTTCCTGCTTTCAATGACGAAAGAATAAATATTACTGGCCTTCGGCAATATGGCAGCAAACCGTAGCCCGCACAAAACCTCCAATCCTGATGTAGGGCATTACGGTACACACGAACCCTTGGCACAAGTCTGCGACTTGACAACCGCAGAAGGCGAAAGCCAACAACAAATCCACTACTTCCACTGCGACCAAATCGGCATCCCAAGAGAGATAAGACTCGACAGAATGGGGAATAATTCATTCATCCCAAAAGAAGCCCTTATTGTTCCTACATTGCCTGATATAACATAAATTCTATATTTTATTGGAGAAATTAATTATGAAAAAACAAGAAATTATTTTAAGTATGCAAACGGCTTTTCTTGGGGCAATTTGTAACAAAGTCAGACTTATTGCATTTGATATGACTGAAGAATTATTTACTCTTTATGTATATATTGATTCACCACTGACAGATGATGAGTATGAAGCAATAGATAGTGCAGTTACAGATGTATTGGCTGATTTTCCAAATTTTCTATATGAGAAAATATATATTATTGAAAATAATGATAATATTTTTTTATTGAATACATATAAAGGATGTTTTTTTATGAGATTTGAAAATAAATTTGATTAAATAACTCTTAGCCCTACCGTTCAAGACAACCGCCTGAAAAACTACAACGCCACAAGTTGCTACTACGACGACCTCGTAAACCTCATCCACCGCGAACTGCCCGACGGCGAAGTACAGAACTATTTCTACGACCTGTATGACCAACTGGTCGTTGTACAAATGCAAATACATCAAGAAAAGGAGAAGGAACTATTTTAACTTCTAAAGGCAAAGTTGTTAATGTCAATGGAAGTGATATAACATTTATTTTATTGAGGTACAAAAAATGAAGAAAAAAATATTAAATAGCTTCTGCTCATATTTAGAAGCTAACCATATTTCATTTAAAAAAACACGATTGTATTATTTCACTCTTTTTTTAATGACATTTTTTTGGAAAAATTAATTTCAATTTAAAAAAAGGTAAGCATGTAAAAAAATTGGGGCATTATGCTCATTTTCTATCGTTTCTTATATAAATGAGAAAAAAATATTCTAGACCAAAAAAATTTATAGAATTAAGTACTACTATCCCAAAAATTTTATCCTGAAATAAACGATATTTTTTTGATGAAAATGACACACCAAGTAATTTTAAAGTACATGGTTCAGAACTTGGAAAAATTTGATTCTATTTTTTTAAAGATTTTGGCATTATTTCTTTATATCCAGAAACATCCGAAAAATGAAATAAATGAGATAATTATTGCCATATTCAATAATTATGTGTTACCAATGAAAAAAATTATTATTTTTGGAAGTAATTTAGCAATAGAGGATATTTTAAAAAAATCCTTCCTCATATAAATACCCACTATCTACAATTTTACTAATAAGTCATTTACACAACTTGGAAATTAATAATTTCGTAAACATAAAAAATCCTAGAAAATTCCCTGACTCAAAGAATATATCTAAAATTTTAGATTTATTATTCGCACATAAAAAAAAATATTGAGATACATAATGATAACAATAGTAAAAATGACCACTAGATTGAGTTAGCAAGTCGTAGCCCGCACGAAACTTCCAATCCTGACGTAGGGCATGTGCGGTACACACGAACCCTTGGCGCAGGTATGCAACTGGACAACAGAAGACGGTGAAATCGGCCAACAAACCCACTACTTCCACTGCGACCAAATCGGCATCCCACGTGAAATGACTGATGATAAAGGCGACCTGGTTCGGGGATTATTACGGGTGGGAAACAAGTGCGTATTGATATTATAGGAGAATAGATATGTTAAATTTAAATAATTTACAAACAAAAGGATATGATGAACTTATTGAAATTGATGGAGAGGTTGTTTATCAAGTATTTGCTATTAAGAAAAATAATGGAACTTATAGCACATATTACTATACAGTACCAAAAAATAAATTGGATCAGGCTGAAGATTATGAGATAGAAGAATTTAATGAATTTAATGAACTTGAATTAGCTATAAAACATATTCAATCAAAAGGAGCTAATCTATCAAGATTTAATATATTTAAAGGTAACAAGCCTCTTTAAGACCTTTTTTAGACCATAGGTTGGATCGAGCCCCAACAAAACATCAAGGTCGTCTAAAATCAAATCTCAGACGACCTTCCCTATGATTTTTATCCAAAAAATACTGACAAAGGTATGCCTAGGAAAATCTATTTTATTGAGGTAAAATATAATACAGGACGATTAACGAAAGGTCAAAAGAGATCAGGGTTATTCAATTTGAAAAGACTGCACAATGCTGGAGGAAAATATCCGAAGGCTGCATATATGGTTTCAACAAAAAATAAGGATAAGCAAACGGATGTGGCTTCGTCCAAAGGCGTTGCTCGCTTCATGACTTTAGTATTCAATGATTGATTTTAAGGACGATAATTATGAAAAGTAAAGAATTTATTCAAGGTCTTATTGAATATTTAAAAAATAATTTAAATATTCCTGATGCTAATTTTCTAAAAGATAGGATTAAATTTAAAAAAAGAAAATATGTTTATGGTGAAATATCCTTTAGCAATTCTCGTACTTTCGAGGGGGTCATGCTTCACCTATATGCATACAATTCTGAAATGGGAAATTTTTTCTCCCAAAATGTTCCTCCTTATGATAAATCGTCAAATCCATATGATTTAGTATTTGTACAACCATCTATCTCGCAGGCGCATTTTTTTAAAGCTCCCCCTATTACCTCATTTCCTTATGGAGATACCATTAAATTACCTGAATCTGAGAATGATGCAAAAAACATCTATCCAGATGTATTAAAGCATTTGCAGCAAGATCATATTCCAATCATTATGGCCTTCCATTCTGGTAGCAAAGAAGTTTTAAAATATTTAGCACTTTATCCAGAGGCTTTTCGTTTTAAAGCGTTAACCGCTATTTTTATTATAAATAAGAATGAATTACCACTAAATGATCCTTTAATACAGAATATTTTATTGTTTGATAAAAAGGTATTAGAAAATGATAATGGATTGTTTAGCAAGCATGATTTGATCTTCCTGGAGAATTCTTTTGACCAAAAATTAAAACAACAAATTATGCAATAATTAGTCCTTGTAACAAGCCGTAGCCCGCTCACAATATCCTGTCCGACAACAATATACCTACCGTCCCGGACAACCGCCTGAAAACCTACAACAGCATGACCTATTACTACGATCACTTCGGCAACCTGATCCACCGCGAACTGACCGACGACGAAGTGCAGAACTATTTCTACGACCTGCATGACCAACTGATTAAAGCCGAAATCTTCAAGAAAGCGGCCAACAAGCCCACTACTTCCACTTCGACCAAATCGTCATTCCAAGAGAAATGACCGATGAGGACGGCAATCTGATGTGGCTCGGCAACTACACCGGCTGGGGTCGGCTGAAATGTTTATTCCGTAACAATCTAAACCAAAATCGCCTATGAATACGGCCAGGACGGTCATGCTCAAAAAATACAAGAACGTAAAAACAGATTAAACAATCTAAAAAAGAGCATAAAGAATATTGTGTCACGAGTAATAAATAAAATCCAGATATTAAATTTATCAACTTACAATTATAGGTATTATTAATGGAAAAAGAATTATTATGTATTTTAAAAAAATATGAAACGCATCCTGATTTCTTGGGTGACACTATTGAAGATATAAATCAAGTAGGAGGTATGGATGATACAGTTTTACATATTGCAGCCAGAAATAATTCTTTAAATGATGCTCTTGTATTTCTTCAAAATGGGGGTATTGATTGATCTTAAAGGAGACTTAGGATATACACCCCTACATTATGCATGCATGTTTGGAAATATAGAAATGGTGAAATTACTCCTTGACAATGGATCTGATAAAAAAATATACAAAAATGAATTTGGAGAAAAATGCCGTTAGTATTGCAATTAACTCATCCAGCGAAAAACAAAGAGAAGATAGTAAAACTATTAAATAATTTTAAAAAAACGTAAATAAAAAAATAGATAATAAATCAATCAGATGGTGCCATACCTTAAAAAATGTAGAAAGTAAGACATGAAAAAAACAATCTAATTTTATTAATTAAAAAAATCAAATGTCAGATAAACAAAAAAATGAAAATGCCTTACATTTAAATACACTTTTACTAAGTTCAATAGAAAAATCCTAGTATAGATAATGATTGTTTCATAGAACTATTTAGCTATTATTCTAATATATCCCAAGGAGAAGTGAGTGAACTATTTAATATACTGCAATCTTTAACAAAAGATGAAATCAATATCATTTATGATTTTTTTAGAATATATTTCAAAGTTTGTCAAAGACTTAGGAGTATATTGTGAATTTGAAAAAAATTTCTTACGGAGGTAAAAATATATACAAGAACGAAATTATCTAGAGGAAAAAAATTAGGACTACTTTTTCCAATTTTTCAAAGTTGATAAAAAAACAATATAATAAGTTTTGATGATAGTGATAACTTTTATATATTTTTCTATAATGCAACTATCTACTAAAACTTGGATTGAGATAACATACGATGATTTTTCTCTCAATACTTGAATCACTAGAGTGGCAAGCTTATACTAATAAGGCTATATTATATTTTACTCCTTGCTGTTTTAAAATATATTTTTTTCTAATTTATCTAAATTTCATTTATATGGTTACGTTGTTGACTTTTTATATATTGCCCTAAGAAACAAAAGTACGATATTTAACACTACTCAAATCAACTTAATCATTGATTTTTTAAAATTAATCCAAAATTTTAACCAGGAAATTAGTGTCGAAACACAAAAAAGAATAACAACTACTATTCAACTTTATTTATAACTTCCGGGACGCAAGGGCATACTTTCCCATACCGCCACCAAACCAGCCTGGCTGATGCGCCATTCTTCCTCAGTTACAATGAGCAAACGCTATATCTTGCGCAACGGCGATATGTTCCATATGAACGGCAAGTTCAATAAAAGATCCCCCCGTCCAATCTGACCAAGACCCAATTAGGTTGCTAGGGGGCTTTAGCCTTTATCAACTTGCATCGAATACGCATTGAACATTTTACAAAAATAAGAGATACACAAGCTTTAAATGATAAAATTCTTAAAGTGGATTTAAATATTTATTTAAAACAATCTATTTTAAAAATTGTATTCAACCTACTTTTTAAAAGTAAAATATTCTTATATACGACGATAATGATGAAATAGTTTTAGAGTTATTTATAAATCTAGAGAATTCAAAAGGAATGGTTGACATATCTGACTCAAGAGGATATTCTTTTTCAAAGACTAAGAAATAAATATTTACCATGAAAAATATTAGTTATTTGGAAGAATGAATATATGATTCTTTAAAGAATATTACTAAAGTTTAACTTAAGAAAGTTCGAGTTGTTAAATTAAGTTCCTACAGTAGGTAGCAAGGTTATTTAAGGTAATGAAAATGAAAAAAAGCTTTTTTTAAATCTAGAAGTAATTGATGGTTATCCTCCAGTATCTATGGAAAGCGTTTGGGCAGAAGTGACTGAAGAAGGCTATCTTAAAAATAAATAATATTCCTTTTTATAGCAAAAGAAATCTCTTTAGGTGATATTGTGAGTGGAATACAAACGGAAGAAAAATTATTTATTATATGATAAAACGATAATTCATAGTCAAAATAGTACATTGCGGATTGTTTTTCTTTAATGAAAACCAGAAATTTAAAGATAAAAATATTAACTAAACTAAAAGATCTTGGATGTGAGTTTGAAGCATTTAATGTAAATTTCTATGCAATAAACATCCCAATTCAAGTAGATATAGAAGAAATATATATTTTCTTAGATAAGTATGTGGAAACTGGCGATTTAGATTATGACACAGGGTATTTGGCACAATAATTTGTGCAAGCTATAACTTGCGTAATATCGCAATATGTAGAAAATTCTAGCACTATTTACACAGAAGGATAGAACCCTGAAAACAATCATAAGATTTATATCAAAATTCGAAAAAAATGTCCTAATAATCCTATTTTTGTAATATGATCGCACGTTTTCACTAATTTTAATGGAGATTACAATATGAATAGCTTAAAAAAATTTTTAGGGTGGGACAAAAAAACCTAAAAACTTTGTATAGATATATTAAAGAAGGGATATTTTTGCATTTCAAATAAAAATAGACCTATTTGGTTTCGGTCGTATTTTAGCAAAAGATCCATTAGGTGTAGCTGCAGAGATATTTGATATCTTTCAACCCAATCCGGATGATTTTTTTAAAAATTATGATTATGATAAACCATCTATACTGTTTATAACAATATTAGATGCACATTCTTTATTCCAAGAAAAATTAGATACTGAATGGCGCATCATTGCTAAAGATACTGATTATGATAATCCTTATGCTGATATTTATACATCTGTTAACCCTATCATGAAAATTATGCATAATCCTGATTTTTCTAAAAAGATAGAAATTACAAAAGAAGAGGCAGTTTCTACAATAAAACAATTCCCTTGGAAAGATGAGTTTCCACGTCATCATTACCATATATTAGAGCTACTTATTAAGTGTAAGCCTGAATTATTCACACTTCCTTTATTAAACTTTATGGGATTTGAAAAGTTTATTTTAGACACCCTTTCGAAATCCAAAAAATAATAAAGCAAGTCGTAGCCTGCGTGAAACTTCCAATCCTGACATAGGGCATTACGGTACACACGAACCTTTAGCACAAGTCCACGATTGGACAACCGAAGAAGGCGAAAGCCGCCAACAAACCCACTACTTCCACTGCGACCAAATCGGAATCCCGAGACAGATGACAGATAAGGAAGGCAATCTCTTTTGGTATGTCAAATACACCATCTGGGCGCGTCTAAAAGAGTCAACCAAGGTAACGGATAGCGCTCACCAGCCCTTCCGCCTGCAAAACCAGTATGCCGACCGTGAGACGGGGTTGCATTACAACCTGATGAGGTATTACGAGCCTGATGCGGGTCGGTTTGTGAATCAGGATCCGATTGTGCTGTTATTTCTGATTCACTTGGTAGACTTACAACTCGAGCAGTATCTATGGAGCTACACCATACCTACATACCGCAAAGAAGTAAATCCCCATTGGCACATTCCGCATGGAATTTGACCAAAGCAAGTCCTTGGGCGCATTCCAGCATGGATAAATATAGGCATCTTGGAAAAGATTTTAATTTAGAGAAAATTAAAAATGGGGTAAACTCATCCGATCCTAAAACATGCAAATAGTATATATATTATGGAGTATTAAAATGATAAATAGCTTAGATATTAGAAAAATTTGTTGAAACCGAGAAACATAAAAAAATTATCTAAAAAAGAATTGTCAGGAAATTATAAAGTTAAAAATAACAAATGATGAATTATCTTCTCAAGGATGTAATATTCTAGCTGGCGCATTAAATATTGCTAATATAGACTTAGCAACAATTGAAAAAAAAATAGATGCGAATAAAGAATTTATTTTTACTTTTATAGAAGTTACAACAAGAAATTTTATCGCTAAATGTGAGAAGGAAAATGTTGCCTTTCATGGAGAAACAAAACTTTGTTTGATTTACCATACATTAGTAACCATATTTCTGGAACAATCAGAAAAAACATTGGCAGAGCATTACAAAGCTAGAAGATTTAAAGGTTATTCACGATTGGCCAAAGAGCAGTTTGCAGAGTATCAAGAAGCCAAGCAAGTTTGTGAACAGAAAGCGTAGCTCACACCGATAGGAATGAAGGCTAATCGCTCGCAAGATACAAGCAAACCAGGCACCATGAGAAGTTTTACTCCTCAAAGTAAAAAAATAAGTAAGGAACATGCCAACTATGGAAATACTGAAAAATTTCTTAATTTTATTTTTGTTATTAACCCCTTTAATATCATGTAAACAACATCCAGAAAGAAACTTAAAATGACTAACTTTATATCAACAGGTAGTACTTATTGGATTTCAGATGAAGAAATTCAAATTCTCCAAAAGAACGCCACTAATGGAGATAAAAACTCAGCATTCAAATTATATCAATATCATATATTTGTATCTTTAGATCAAGATTTGGAATTTAAATGGCTAGAGATCGCGGCAAAAAATGGACATCCAATTGCCCAATCCAATTTAGCCGATTTATTTTTCACACAAGGCAATAAAGAAAAAGCCATATTTTGGGCTAAAAAGGCATACAGAAATGGTGCCAAACTACCAGACGAATTAAAAATATTGATAAATATCAATTAATTAATAAGATTTAGCAGATTATCGTTATAAACCTAAAACTTCTGGAGGGAAATCAGTAACATTAGTTGCTTGTCTAACAGGGAAAGGGGACGATTCATTTGCTCAAAAATTGGCTAATGAATTAAAAGCACCTGTACGTGGTGCAACAGAAAATGTTAGTGCAGTTACAGGAGAACTATTAAATGGAGGTAAATAAGTTACAATTAAGCCATAAAATCCTTAAATTTTTTTCTTTTTAGTATTTTTTTCTAACGTCTTATAATAACTCATACAGTAAGGATAGAGACATGAAATCTAATGCCAACATTTCAATAAATGACAGTATGTATATTTCTAAAACTGATCTGGAAAAGTTAAAAATTGCTGCTTCCTCTGGCAATAGTCAAGCAGCATCAAAATTAGCTAATTATTTTGCTTTTTATGAATTTAACAATGATAAATTTATATTTTGGTTAATTCGATCAGCTGAATTAGGTAATACTCAAGCACAATATGATTTGGCCTATATATTCTTTGATCATTGCCAAGACAGTAAAGACAAAAACAAATTAGACGAAGCGGAAAAATGGGCTCTACTTGCTCAAAAAAATGGGATGTCTATTACTAACCTACTCACTGATATACATAATGAAAAGCAGAATTCCAAACATAAACATGAAAACAAATAGTTAAAATAAAAAACTAACCAAGCTAGCGTATAAATCCCTGAGCAAACATGGGGCGAATCAAGCAAGCGTAGCCCGCACAAACCTCCAATCCTGACGTAGGGTGTATGCGGTATGCACGTACGCGATTTCGCCTATCGAAGCCCCATCACTGGAGCCTGCATTCTAGAATGTGACTCTCAACATGGAGAAGTTGAAAAATATGATAAACGAGGAAAACACCTTGGCGCAGTTTCCTCTAAGACTGGCAAACAATTAAAAGACCCTATTAAAAACAGAAGGATAGAACTGTGAAAAAAATCATAAGATTTATATCAAAATTCGAAAAAAATGGAGAAAAATTTATTGAAGTCATATATTTTAAGAATGAACCACCTCTTAATTTTCTACAAAAAATTTTTCGTGAAACTAGCCCGATGTATGAAGAATATTGGATATCAAATGAAGTTGCAAAAAAATAATTGAACCTTATTTATGTGAGAAATTAGACATAAATAATTATGACTACTTCTTGTCTTGCGAAGAAGATAATATTTAAGCAAAAATTCAAAAATTATATTTATAGATAACACATATCGTCCTTCTACTTGCAAAACCAATATGCCGAAGCCACATTACAACTTCTTCAGGTACTATGAGCCTGATGCGGGTCGGTTTGTGGGGAGGAAGCAATTTTTATAACTATTCTCAAAATGTAAAAGCTTGGGTAGATTTATATAGATTGTCGTCTAGTTGTAATGACGGAGATACAAAAGATAGTAAACTAATTAACCAAAAAGAATTGAACCGGATTTTAGATCAAATAGGCACAGATCCACATGCGTTTAAAGGTGATTATGTTGGTAAACGAGCCGTATCTCATTATGATGTTTATAAACAAAATAAAACTGGAGAACATTTATTAAGAAGAAAAAATTCTTCTGAATTTATTAGAACAGGAACTGGTTGCGATGATGCTGAATAATTTAATTGAAGTAACATTTTATATGGAATCAAATGATTACATCAACATGAAAGAAATACACAAAATACTTAATATTAAAAAAATGCTGAATTTTTATAGCAAGGGAGATTTATTTACATCACCAAACCAAAAGATTCAATTTGTAATTGAACAGTCTTACTATTCTTTTTGGCATAGATAAAGAGGAAAAATTTAAAGGAAAAAAATTAATAAAATTATAAAAAAACAATGAAAGCATAAAGAAGGATTTAAATTACATATTTAAAAAAATATAAACTAAATAAAGAGCTTATAATATACAGCTGGGGTACCGATGAGGCCACTCGTGAATATAAAATCTCCTTAAATCAAATTCAATTATTATCTGAGTTAGGTATAGAATTAAAAATCATTCATTATAATTTTTAGTAAGCGTGGGTTAGGTCGAGTCCCACCAAATATCAAGGGTATCTGAAATCAATTTTCAGACAACCTTGTTTCATTTTTATTGAGGAGTTGTATGATATGAATTTAGATGCAGTTAATCCAGAATTAGAATCAAAGATTAATGATTTAGTCTGTGAGGCTTATAATAAACCTTTTTTAGAACAAGAAAAGTTATTAAAAGAAGCATTTGAGCTAATACCCAAGCCAGTAACTCAATGGGCGCATCCAACGACAATGGTTACGATTGCTTTGTTTGAGTTGTATTATAAAAATCAAAAATATGAACAGGCTAAGGAATGGCTGAGTATTGCTTTAAGTGTCGCTGACTTAGGAACCACTAATGCAGGGACGTATCTGTTAGCTGGTATTTTTTATTATGACCTTGGAAAATATGATGAAGCTTATAAATATTTTGATATTGCTTATAATGATGCTGGATATTATCCATTTAGTATTGAGGACAAAAAATATTGGCAGTTTTATAAGCAGCGTAAAGACGAATTAAATCCTAAGAAAAAAACCAAAAAGTAAGATTGCACTGCACCTCAAAAATTAAAAAAATCAGGTAAGAAATGCCCTTAAATTTTTTTAGGAGAATTTAAATGAAAAAAATGGATACGTTAATTTTAACTTTTTAGATAGCAAACCCAATATAAATAATATATTAGTTGGGCTAGATTTAGACTATTCAAATAAAGTGATAGCGCCAGATGGTCATGAGTTAGCATTGGTTGCTTTTATACCAATTGAAAATCTACTAACTATTGCACCTCAATTTAAAACAGATTTTCAGGATAAGGAATATAAAGATAAAGCAATTTACGTTTTTTCTTATTATGATAAAGAAGATTATTTTCTTGACTACATTACTGAAATTGACGATGCTATTCAAGGATACACTAGAGTTATCGTCGGAGATAAACATCAGTTCAGGTTTAACCTAGATAAATTTTATCCAATTAATCCTATTGAGAATATAGACGAAATGAGTTTTCTAGGAGGACAACCTGAATATTTACAGCAAGAGAGTGATGATTTTCTAGAAAAATATATTTTCATAGGTCAAATCTTAGGAATGGATCTACCTGAAAAAAAGTAAATGAAATTTTTTTATCTAACTGAGAACATCGGATATTTTTTTATAAATCGAGATCTATCTGGTGGATTATTCTTCGTACAAACAACTTAAACAAAACTAAAAAGGATTGAATAATGAATGAAAGTATTGAAACAGTATTAAATAGTTTTCTGATGGAAATGTATAAGTGGGAAGATAATGCTAATAAGCATATTGATGCAGGCACAGATATTCCTGATGAGATATTGAAACAAACACTAAAGGAAATATACGATAAATACCTAACAGATAAACCAAGAAAAATGGGAAAGTTAGAATGTATGACTGTTAACTACCCTCCAACATTCAATCCAAATAACGAGAAAATCATTGAAATAGAAGAAAAAGGTAGCTCTATAACTGTAAAAAGTGATGTGCTTTACGCTGGAATGGAAGTACAAAGACTTTATAAATTCAAAAAACAGACAGATTTCTGGAAATTAGATAATGTAAAAGAATTTGATAGTTATGATGGGAAATGGCATTCTATACATATCTAAATTAAAGTAATTAGCAAGTCGTAACCTGAACAAAAACCCTCAGTCCTAAGGAGTATTTTTATGAAAATCAAAGAATTAATTGAAAAATTAGAACAAAAAGGTAGCCATCAATTTTTGAAAGCAGTATCAAAACCAGAATTTGCTTTTTCTTTGCCAAAAGATTTAGAATTCTTTTATGAAAATTATGAATATGCTATTCTCAATATTGATACTTCTTGTGAGATAAGAATTAGTTCACTTTCAGAATTGCAACCAACAAACCAAATTCTATATCCAGCTGATGATGTTATTTGGGAGGAGTTGGCAGATGATATCAGTAATGATTGGTTCATGATTGCATCTTCACAAGAGCTCGGTCAATATATCAGTATAGATTTAAATGAAAAAAGATTTGGTTTTTGTTATGATAGTTTTATAGAAACTCATGCTACACCTGATGAGTCTCCCATTATTGCTAAATCATTTACAGAACTACTGGAAAAATTGGTTTCAAATGAAAAAGAATGGTTTTGGTTAGATTCTTCTTTTCAAAGCTATGGTGATGCTTATGAAGATGAATAAGTAAGTTGTATCCCGCATGAAACTTCCAATCCTGACATAGGGCATGTGAGATACGCACAGGTACACAACTGGACCAACGAAGAAAGCGAAAGCGTCCAACAAGCTCACTACTTCCACTGCGACCAAATCGGCATCCCGAGAGAGATGACCGATAAAGACGGCAACCTCTTATGGTTCGGCAACTACACCGGCTGGGGTCGTCTGAAAGAAGAAACAAAGGTAACGGATAGCGCATACCAACCCTTCCGCTTGCAGAACCAACCGCAAAAAATATAAAGGAAAATAACCCTTCCCAATGGAAAAAAATCGTAGAAGCTGTTGATGATTTTGTACAAAATCCAAAAAATAAAACCAAATTGAAAGATGTTACTGAAGCAGCTGTCCAAAATTTTCCAAATAACACGAGAGATTTCTCTACTACTTTAAAAGCATTAGGAGGATAAGATGACAGCTAAAATTTTTAAAATAAGAGATTTTTTAAAAAACGGTACTTTTTTAAAAGATTTCTTAACTGAAAATATATCATGCTTCCTAAAAGAGAACAGTAATGAGTCATTCGGAAAGGATATTGTAATGTATTACTTTTTATTTTAAGGGATATGATATATCTTTTATATATGATGAAAGTAAAGGAATACTTAAGGGAGAGCAAATAGAAATCTCTAACCATAAAAAAATTAAGAGTAAAAAGAATATCTTCTATATTGACTTTTGAAAATTTGAAATTAAGCAAATTAAATGGGGATATACATTCTATATATCAAGATGATGATGAGCTTGTCGTTTTTCTTCAAAATGGATTAAATCTTTACTACAACAAATTTAATAAGAAAAAATTTCTACTCACAAAAATAATTAGCCCAGACGAAAATTCTAGAAAGTTAGTAAAATCTACTATGAATCTATGTTCTAAATATTAAACGTTATAAGGTAAGCGTAACAAACCCACTACTTCCACTGCAACCAAATCGGCATCTCGAGAGAGATGACCGATAAGGACGGCAATTTGCTGTGGTTCGGCAACTACAGCGGCTGGGGTCGTCTGAAAAAGGAAACCAAGGTAACGGATAGCGCATACCAACCCTCCCGCTTACAGAACCAGTATGCCTACCGTGGGGCGGGGCTGCATTACAACTGCTTCAGTTATTACGAGCCTGATGAGGATCGGTTTGTGAATCAGGATCCGATTGGGTTGTTGAATGGAGATAATTTGTATGCTTTTGCCCGAATACGAAGGCGTGGGTGAACCCATTATTCCTTGCTTCAAAAGCAACTTCAAAAATGTAACCATATAGATTTTCGGATGTTAGTGTAAAAGGACCTCATGCTGATATTTTTGTAGGAAATAAAAAGTAACAGAAGCCCTTTTAACCTTAGATGATAAAGGAGAATTAGTATGGAAATGTTTTGGTGATATGAAAAGTGCTACTTCAAAAAAAATGAAAGTTGCTGACTGATTTTGAAGGTGATTTAAATGACCCAAAAGGTAGCACTAGAAGAAAGGATATAGCTAAAAGAGGAATTGAAAAATTAGGAAAATGTTAATGAGGTTATTATGGATATCACATCTTTCTTAAAAACAGGCAGATTTGAAGATCTGTTTGTGGGTATGTCATATAGTAGTTTTCAAAAGCGGAAACAATTCAAACATTCGTCTAAATGGATATACGATAACGATAATATAGAAAGTGGTTTTTCTATTTTTTGGAAGGGATTAGAAATTGGTTTTAGGGATGAAGCTATTTATTTGCTATCAATAGATCCTTATTTCAAAGGTGTAACTATTGCTAAAAAATATAAAATTAATAGGAAATTAACTATTGATAAATTTGTACAATATTTGTTTTTTGCCGATATTAAATGGAAATTTGTATCAAGGGATGAGTGGGAACATGAGTGTGAGATAAAAACAGAAGGAGGAGTTTCTATTATTTTCACATTTGAATTAGATGGTTTAAGAATCTCTAAATTTTCGGTCTCATAAAAATAAACGTAATTAGGCAAGCCTTCTCCACAAGGTTCCCTTTTTTCAAATACAAAAAAAACTCTAAAATATAAATCTTTCAAATATTTAGACGTTTTATATTGCTCATTAATTTATGCAAAATTAACAACAGACGTAGGTTGAGTCTAGCAAGCCGTAGCCCGCATGAAACTTCCAATCCTGACATAGGGCATGTGAGATACGCACAGGTACACAACTGGACCAACGAAGAAAGCGAAAGCGTCCAACAAGCCCACTACTTCCACTGCGACCAAATCGGCATCCCGAGAGAGATGACCGATAAGGACGGCAATCTGTTGTGGCACGGAGAATACACCGGCTAGGGTCGTCTGAAAGAGGAAACCAAGGTTGCGGATAGCGCATACCAGCCGTTCCGCATACAAAACCAATATGCCGACTGTGAGACGGGGCTGCACTATAACTTCTTCAGGTATTACGAGCCTGAGACGGGGCGGTTTGTGAATCAGGACTCAATTGGGTTGCTGGGGGTAGTAACCTTTATCGGTTTGCACCTAATGCGCAAGGATGGACTGATCCCTCTGGTTTTATAGCTATGGCATTAGTTTTCTTACCAGAAATAGGTGCTGCTTTAGGGCAAGCTGCACTAACAGCAATTGGCATTGGAGCAGTTTTAAGTCTAAGTGGTGATACTTCAAAAGAGAAAAGTCAGGCTAAAGCACAGGTAAAGGCAGGCGCTTGTCATGGAAACTGTAAAAGTTCAAAAAAGCCTCAGCACGGATATAAAATTTACGATAAAAGAACAGGGCAAATAATGGAATATGGTATTAGCGGGCAAACTAGAACAAAGGCAGATTACTTTAAAACAGAAAATAATTCGCCGAGGATTCGAAGTAAATTGAGGGTTAAGTATGGTGGCGATCCTAATTATGCAGGCTCGGTAATGATTGATGGACTGCCAAATAGAGAAGCAGCTTTAGCGTGGGAAAAGGCTCAAGTAAGGGCTTATAGAGCTGCTAATAATGGAGCGAGACCTCCTAAACAGTACAGACCTTAAAGTGAAAGTGAAATTATGATTAACGAAATTTGTTTATACTTTCAAAACGATGAAAGAATTTCTGAATTTAATCAAGAAACCTTTGCTATTCCGGAGCTTTATCTTATTTCAATACCTAAGTTTGATTCCAAAAAGGTGATTAAATGTAATATTTTCTTATGGGAGAATGGTCCATTTCCGCCCAAAGAAAAAATATTGGGGAGTGCTGATTCTTATCAGCTTTTTGACTTCAAAAAGTATACCTCTCTATCAGAAAAAGATAAGAAAATCATGCAGTTAAATGTTGTTCATCAAGGAATGCTTGATATTGCGTCTGATTACAATTGGTCGAGAGAGCCATTGGAGACTGCTTACCAAACCTGTTTAACGTCTGATTTAACATTTAAAAAGCAAATAAAAAAGCGGAAACTTAGCCCCAATAGGAAACAATATCTCTCCTTATGGGCATATTGTGATCTTTACCATTTTAAAATTAGTTGGACAGTATCTGATAAAAAAGGGGAAATAGTTAAGCAGGGTACGTTGCTGACAGAACAACCATCTTATATCGATATATGGTGTAGCTTGAATTTCCGTTGGATAGATGACGAACATTTTATTGTTGAGTCCAATTACAAAGGATTGATTTCAGATACTTGGGAAGTTGATATTTCGAATGGTGCAGTCCTAGCAACTTGCTGGTTTTAGCCTGTGTGAAACTTCCAATTTTGACGTGGCGTCTCCGTCACCATCAACGGCAAAGAACTGGTGCGCTATGACTACGATCACTTCGGCAACCTGATCCACCGCGAACTGGTCGACGGCGAAGTGCTGAACTATTTCTACGATTTGCACGACCAACTGGTTAAAGCGAAAATCTTCAAAAAAGAACTCGTAAAGCACCTCACCCAGCTGGAAAAAAACTACAAACACCTCCACCTGGAAAATATTAAGAAACAATATGATAAGGAGTTGTTTATGGAAATTATTTCAATAAATACGTATTACAAAATAGAAGATGATATTCTTACTATTGCATTTGCAGATAGTGACAAACCTAACCCTGATAATTACTTAATCTTGCAAAGAGAAGTTGATGACTTAGAATACTATTATTATGAAATTAATAGTCAACAATATTCAGGGGTAGGTGGTTTTTAAAAAGGGTAGAAATTTATTCCAATAAATTAGTTATTTATTTTCAAGAGAAACAAAAAAATTTATCAAAATAGTATTGAAAAATCTAATTATTACTTATAAACCTGATAAAAGATTAAATGAATTTATTGAGTATATTTTTGGGGAATCTGATTGCGAAGTCGTAGTTTACTAAATTTTTAAAAATGACGGCATAGCTACAATATCTAAAAAATAATAAAAAGGATTAGGAAAATATTGAAGGAAATATCTTTCTATCAAAAAAATTACGGAGGATACTTTTTATGTTCAAATCAAAAATTATTTCCCGAGGATTTTTTTAATATATGTATTAAGCGTAAAGTAGAAATTAAAAAAAGTTAGATAAACTTCCTAAACTGGATAATAACTATTTGTTATTTATTACTAAGTATCAGGGGGAGAGATAATACCTGATATTTCTCTTTTTAATTATGAAGAAGCTTTAAATGAAAATAGATACTTAGAGTGCCATTATCCCGAAATATCAGGGTGTTTTTGGAGTATTGGACAAGCAGGACAGGGAGATGGATGGTTTTTAAATAAAATAGATAATACCATTTTTTTCATTATAATCATGATACTGGAGAATATACCAAATCTGGATTTACAAATTTAGGGATAGATTTCTCACAATTTATCCATTTGGCTCTCTTATACCGAGATTTAGAACACCTATTAGATGAAGGAGATACACTAACGGATAACATAAAAACTGAGTTTATAAATTCAGTAAATAGTATAAGTAATAATTTATTTAATGTTTATCCATTTAAATATTTTTAATTGGAATAATTCAAATTCTATCAATAAAAATGAGAAAAGGCTCGCACAAAAACATTTAGGAATAAAATCAAAAAATCAATTTGAAACTTCAGTTTGTAAACGATCTGGTGTAAAACAAGGTAGAATTATGCCAAGTAAACGTGAAATAGATGTTTGGTAAGGAGCTAGAAAACTAAGAGAACAGGCTCAGCAATATTTGAGATCTTTAGGATATAAAATTTTAGGAGGTACTAAAATGTTAGGTGAATTAAAAATCATAGATGAATTTGCGGATAAATTTGATTTTCGAATGTTTGGCCCAGCTCTTTTAGAGAAAGAAGTTAGTTGGCCTGTAGATTATAATGGAAACCCTATGCTGTTCTTTATAGGTCTTCCTGCAAATTTATTAAATAAAAAACTAGATATTAACTTGTATTGTAATATTTTTATCACTTACGATCATGAAGATGACCAACATATATATGATTTGAGCGATAAAAATCTAGAGCCAAATAAAAGTTCTTGTGTAATTTTAAGTGATATTCGTTCTTCAAAAGTAAAAAAAATAAGCTGTATCGAACCTAGCAAAAAGATTTTAATCATTGAGTCTGATGATGAGGTACCATACTGGCTACAAGATCCTATTCAGAAATCAAATATGTCATTTCAATTTCAAATATATGCAGGAGAGATAGATAATATGTTCCAGCAAGATTTTGGAGATGAGTTTTATTATTTTTTCTGTAATGAAAGTTGTTCAGAAGGTAATGTTTTTGTTCAAATTACCTAATGAAATATGTAGAGTAAGCTACAGGCTACACAAAACCTCCAATCCTGACGTAGGGTGTGTGCGGAACGCACGCAGTTTCTGCCTTTCAGACGACCTTGAAGAGAAAACCGGATTCGTTTGGGACGGTAGATATACCTATATCTACACCGATCCCGACAGCTACGACCGCTTGGCGCAAGTCCACGACTAGACAATCGAAGACGGCGAATGCTGACAACAAACCCACTACTTCTATTACGATCAAGTCGGTATACCGAGCTAGATGACCGAAATCCACGGTAATCTGTTATGGTACGGCGAATACATCGCCTGGCGTCGTCTAGAAGAGGAAACCAAGGTAACGGATAGCGCAGACCAGCCCTTCCGTCTGCAGAACCAGTATGCAGACCGTTAGACGGGGCTGCATTATAATTTCTATAGGTACTACGAGCCTGATGCGGGTCGGTTTGTGAATCAGGATCCGATTGGGTTGATGTTTGGGGGCTTAAAAATGATTCTCAGCTGTTGGGAGAAGCAATTACTAAATCTACTCGGTGGTCTGGTCGTCAAGCGCATCATAAAATTCCGGTAGAGGTGTTTAATGATTCTCCACTGTTACAACGCCTAGGAAAGCAAGGATTATTTAAACTTAATGGGAAAGGTAACAAAATTATGTTGCCAGAAACTCTATCTAAAGGGACTACCCGTTCTATACATAAGGGCTATCATAGAGGATATAACCAAGCAATTATGAATATAGTAGATAATATTGATAAAAATCCTAAATGTGATAGAGAAAAGGCTAGAAAAATTTAATCATTACAATCTAAAATTCATAAGAAACTAAAGTCAGGAAGTATGTCTTTATATAAATCGACAACAAAACAATATTGGATAAATTGCTTAACATAATAAGGAGTAACATTATGAATAAAAATATTAGGATTTATAAAAAAATAATTTATTAGAAGTATCAGGTAATTTTCAAAACAGCCGATGGAGAATTATTCAAGATATTTCAGTAGCACAAAGATATGCATATCAGCAGTATGATTTAGAGACTGTTTGGGCGGATTTGCGTGAATCAAACTCACTAATTTTAAAGCTATCTACAGATGAAGATGACAATTTTTGGGATGAATATGCTGTTCCTGCAATTGAAAAAAAATTGAATTCCTTGCACTTAGAGGAGGGATTAAAAGATAGTTTATTTAGTGATATAGATGCCGATTTATTTAATTGTTATTTAAACAACAAATATAAGAAAAATCATCCTATTTGGAATATGATAGAGGATGCTTATTTTAACGGGTTTTGGCCTTGTGGATGGGAAGGTAAATATCCCGAGGGGAAGCTTGTTGTTTTTAAATTAAACTATGCTTAAATAAAAAACATGATAATCCCCATCTAGATAAAGCACTGAATCCGACGCAAGGTTTTCAGACGGCTTTGTTGTATTACGTTCAATCTCAGCTATGCCTACGACAAAGCCGCTAACAAACCCACTACTTCCACTGCAACAAAATCGGCATCCCACGTGAGATGACCGATAAGGATGGCAACCTTTTGTGGTACGGCGAATGCACCGCCTGGGGTCGTCTGAAAAAGGACGGGCGGGTTTATAAGGATGCGCATCAGCCGTTTAGACATCAAAACCAGTACTTTGATGAAGAGACCGGCTTGCATTACAACTTCTTCAGGTATTCCGAGCCTGATACGGGTTGGTTTGTGAATCAAAACCCGATTGGGTTGTTGGGTGGAGAGAATCTTTACTTTTTGCACCTAATGTTCAAGGATCGGTTGACCCATTTGGGTTAGCAAAAAAATAGATGGGCTTACTATTCACTACATGGCAATATTTGATAAAGCTGGAAAAATGAAGAATGTAACTGACTTCAAATTCAAATAAGAGGATTATATGAATAAATTTATTTATAAAAAAGATCAAAATTATACTGACCACTGGGAATTTTGCAATCAAAATAAATATCCATTTATTACAATTAATAATATTGATAATGGTTTTAGTGAGCTATTCTTTTGACATAACAAATATAAGTAATAAATTAGAAGATATTTCTAATTCTATAAAAAGAAATATCTTCTTGCTATAATAATTTTTCTAATTCCTAACTACATATTAGAAAGATATGAATCTCAATATTATTACTTTAAATTTCCTGTTATAAATACCCACGCAGAACTTATTGCGAACCAGTTATTTGATTATTTACTTGAAAACATAAGTTAAAGCCTACTGTTACTTAAGAAGATCAATCATTTCTACTAAGTCAAAACAATCGAATTAAATTAAAACTAAATACTTAATAAGTAGGTCATAGTTCGAAAATAGAGAGATCCTCCTAAAGCACACAGTTAGATTCATAAAACAAATCGCCGCACTAAACGACCTGACGCAGCCCGAGATAGGTAAGAACATAGTAGCATCAGCTTAGGCCGTCAACCGCCACTATACCTACGACAAAGCTACTAACCAGATATCGCCTATCGTAAAGATGGTCGTTTAGAATAATCAAAAACTTCCTGCAAGAATTCTTGCAGGATTTTCTTTTATATCAAACCTTCTAGAAGGCCCTTCATAAAGTTTTCAGAGTTAAACTCACCGATATCATTGATTTTTTCACCAAAACCAATTAGCTTAACAGGGATATTGAGTTCCTCACGGATAGCAAGAACAACCCCACCTCGGGCAGTCCCGTCAATTTTTGTTAAGACTATTCCTGTGACAGGAGTAATTTTTGAGAATTCTTTAGCTTGTACAAGAGCGTTTTGCCCAGTTGACGCATCAAGAGCTAGGAAGGTTTCATGAGGTGCTTCTGGCACTACGCGTTTGATGATACGACCAATCTTTTCCAATTCTGCCATTAAGTTTTCTTTGTTTTGCAGACGTCCAGCTGTATCAATCATGAGAATATCAATACCTTCTGCTACTGCTCGTTCCATCCCATCAAAGACAACGCTAGCTGGATCTGCTTTCTCAGGACCAGTAACGACGGGAACATCTACACGACGTCCCCACTCAGCTAATTGGGCAACTGCACCCGCACGGAAGGTATCAGCAGCAACAAGCATAACCTTTTTACCAGCTTGTTTGTATCGATTAGCTAATTTACCAATTGAAGTTGTTTTCCCGACCCCATTAACTCCAACAAAAAGCATAACCGTTAATCCATCTTGGAAGTTAATATTTTCATTATATATGCCGTCCTTTTCGTATAGCTCGACTAATTTTTCAATGATGACTCGACGAAGGGCATCAGGTTTCTTAGCATTCTCAAGCTTGGCTTCATAACGCAATTCTTCTGTAAGATTTGAAGCCACCTGCACACCAACGTCACTCATGATGAGCAGTTCTTCTAGTTCCTCAAAGAAATCTTCATCTACAGAGCGGAAATTTGCAAAGAAAGCATTCAAACGGGCACCGAATCCAGTACGCGTTTTCTTAAGACTACGGTCATATTTTTCTTGTTCAGTCTCTTGGACTTGAGGAGTTTCTTCGATTGCTTGGTTTGCTTCCTCTTCTTCAAAAACTCTGTTTCTACTTCGTCTGATTGAGGCTGAACAATTTCTTCCTCGTCACTATCATTTGAAGTTGCTTCTTCAACATGAGTCAATTCCTCTTGAGGACTATCTGCCTCTTGGGTTTGATTTAACTCTTCTCGAGAAACCTCAACTTCGTCAACTGATTCGACAATAGTTTCTTCGTCAACCTCTGTTTCAAATAAGTCTTCATCATTTTCTTCGGCTACGACAGTCCCATCTTGCTCTTTGACTTCGATATTTTCAGATTCTAGCGTCTCAATTTGCTGGTTTTCATCCGATAAATCAATGTTTTCTAGAGCTTCTTTGACAACATCTTCAATTTTAGGTTCTTCTATTTTTCCAAATAAACGGTCAAATAATCCCATTCTTTAGTTCTCCTTCAGTACATATTTTTCAATTGCCCAGGCGACAGCTTCTTCGTCATTAGTCATTGGTGTTACCACATTTGCCACAGCCTTAACTGCTGGCACAGCATTTTGCATAGCGATACCGAGACTGGCCCACTCAATCATAGAAAGGTCATTAGCCTCATCTCCGCAGGCCATAACCTGACTTTGGTTAATTCCCAGGTGTTCAATTAGTTTAGATAATCCTGTCGCCTTATGAACATTCTTTGGTGACCATTCTAGCAAGAGTTCACGTGATTTAAAAATTTCATATTGATCGTATAATTCTGGTGAAATATTCTGAATAGCTGCATCCAAAGGCTCCTGAGGAAAGGCAGACACACATTTATTGTACGTTACCTGACTAGACAAATCTTCAAAAGCAGTTGGAACAAAAGTTAGAGCCGGATTAAACTGAGCATATAAACTTTCTTGGTCAGACTGAATCTGATATACTGTTCCTTCTGAAATTGCATCTAAAGGGATTCCTAATTTTTCAGTTTCTTCATAAATACGTGTCACATCATCAATTGAAAAGACTGTCTTATCAAGAATCTCACCTGTATTTCTGAACCAATCCACCGTTGAATGTGATAGTATACTCGTCATCGTGACCGTCTGTACCAAGCTCTTTAAGAAAGAAATCCATAGCCTTGAGAGGACGTCCAGTTGTTAGGACTACCTTGACCCCTTGTTCACGCGCAGCCTTTAAAGTTGCCTTGGTACGATCAGTCAATTTCTTGTCTGTCGTCAGCAAAGTCCCATCTAAGTCTAGGGCAATTAATTTAATATCTGCCATTATAACCCCTCCATATAAGCGATAACTGATTGGTCCTTATGGTGACCGATAACTGTTTCAGCTAGTTCCAAAATCTCTGGGCGAGCATTTTCAGGCGCGACTGGGTGCCCTACAACCTGCATCATATGAAGGTCGTTAAGATTGTCACCGAAGGCCATCACTTGGTCCATATCCATATTTAACTTCTTAGCTAATTCGACAATCGCAACTCCCTTGTCCACATAATCGAGGACAATGTCGATAGATTCAAAACCTGTCGTCATTGCCTTTACACCAGGAACATGTTCATTAACCCAAGCTTCGCCAGCTTCTACTGTCTCTTCTGTAAAGTTAGTTGTGAATTTGAAAATCTCATCGGTAATATCTTCTAGACTAGCTACTTTTTGAATATTCTCATTGTAATGATGACTAAACATGAGATAGGTTTCATCTACAGTATCTAAAACATAACAAGCTTTCTTACCAGTCAAGAGCATCTTCTTCTCATCGAAATAAGGTGAAATCTTTAACTTTTCAAAAGTTGATAGGTAAAAATCTCGTGGCATGGTTGCTTCATAGAGGTCTTGTCCATGAAAACGAACCAGACTCCCATTTTCAGCGATAAAAATAATCTCATCTTTGACATCCGCAAAATGTTTCTCTAAGGACAAAAGACCACGTCCTGATGCTACAGCAAAGTAAATACCTTTTTCTTTATAAGAATGGAGAAGCTTTTTTAAACGTTCCATATCAAATTGGCCAGCTTCATCCAGAAAAGTCCCGTCCATATCAGTTGCGACTAGTTTAATCATAAATACTTCTATTCTCCAGTTATAAATCTATCTTCTATTATACCATAGAAAAAGCAAAAAAGACGTGCAGGATTGACACGCCTTAGTATACTAGAAATCAATCCGTAGGGCCAATTTTGAAGACCAGGCTGATTTGCTTGCCTTCTTTATATACAACCTCTCAACACTTGTCTACCAAAGGTCTTGATTAAATTCTATTCTGATAATTAATCAGCTATTGCGTAAAAATTATCAATCTTTGGCTGACGCACATTTGTCACAATTAGAATAGCATATAGTTCTTGACATATAGTCTAACATATGAAAAAATACTTGTTGGAGGCTGATAATATGACTGAAAAAATCAAAAACTGGGTTAATATTTGCGTTTTGAAAAATCAAGAAATTTTATTACTTAATAGACAGCACGATAATTTTTCTGGCTGGATTCCACCAGGGGGAAAAGTAGAATTCCCTGAAAGTTTTTTTGAAGCTGCATTACGGGAACTTAAGGAAGAGACTGGACTCACTGCATTAAATCTTGAATTAAAGGGAATTTCAGGCTTTACTAATTCAATTGGTAATGAGAGATTTGTCTTCTATGACTTTTTATGTACTCAGTTTACTGGTGAACTAAGCACATCCGACGAAGGTGAGCCAAAATGGTGGAATCTAAAAGAAATCGATAAAATACCAATGCAAGATGAAATAAGAAAAAGGCTACCGCTTTATTTAAGAAAAGGAAGCTTTGAAAGTATTAACTATTGGGATGATAATAAGAAATGTATTAGTGAAAACAAAACAATTTTATTTGACTAGTATTCTCTACAGTATAATCAAATGCAAAATTCTCAATCCATTAGTAATTTTTGTATAATTCAGTACTCAATACAATCTGTCTTTAATAACATATAGTTTAGAGTTTTACAAAAATAATGGTATCTAATAAAAAAATCATCTAATCTGACAATTTTTTTCTTGTATCTATTGATAGCTAAAAAAAGCCTTGAAACAGCTTATTCCAAGGCTTTCTCTATATTCTATTGTATCAATTTCCTTATGCCGATTTCAGTTGCGACTAGTTTAATCATAAATACTCATATTCTCCAGTTGTAAATCTATCTTCTATTATACCATAGAAAAAGCAAATAGCGCCTAATCTATATAAGATTAGACGCTTGATTAAACTTGTAATTTATAAAATATTTATCAATCGAGTGATTGAACTTTCCTACCATCAATCAATTCCAAGTCTTTTTATCCATATTTGGTAACGAAAGTCCGAAACGGATGATACAGATACGTATCACAAATCCAACAATCGAAAGAATAATGAATACACTAATTCTTGGGAGATGGAGAACAAATGTTAACCAATAATAAACTACACCAATTACAAAAGATAGAAGGGCATAGATGTCCTCTTTTAAAACACTTGGGACCTCATTAATCAAGAGATCTCGGATGATACCTCCACCTGCTCCCGTTAAACAAGCCAAAATTCCTGCAGACATCAAGTTCAATTTGCTATCAGCTAAAGCTGTTGCCCCAATTAAGGAGAAGATAATCAGACCGATAGAGTCAAAGATGAGATAGGCTTCTCTCAGCCACTTGTAGAATTTTTTTTCTTGACTAGCATGGGCTTGTTTAGATGTCACAAAGGCATACATAATCACAGCCACTAGTATTGCAAGATAAATCGGGCTAGGATCTGCTAGAGAAGCAGGAAATCGACTGATAATAGAATCTCTTATAATTCCTCCACCTACAGCAGTCACGATAGCTAACAAACTGATTCCAAAAATATCTAAACGTTTACCAAATCCTTTGATGGCTCCTGACGCCGCAAAGGCTATAGTCCCAATATAATTACAAATCATTAGGAATAGGTCAAAATCCATGTAAGCTCCTCAATTTATTTTTGTAACCTTTCCGACTTCTTGAAGGTCTTTCTACATGCTTTAGCTTGAAATTTTGTAACAAGAACCAACTAAGCATCCAGATTCTCTATATCTTTTAGTTTAACAGAAACAATCTTAGAAACACCAGATTCTTGCATGGTTACACCATAGATAGAGTCTGCAGCCGCCATAGTTCCCTTACGGTGGGTAACGACGATAAACTGGCTATCCTTGTCAAATCTATTGAGATAATCCCCAAAGCGTTTAACGTTAGCCTCGTCAAGTGCGGCCTCAACCTCATCAAGGATTACAAATGGAATGGTCTTGACACGAATGATTGAAAAGAGCAAGGCCAAAGCTGACAAGGCTTTCTCTCCACCACTCATAAGATTGAGGGATTGGATTTTCTTACCTGGTGGTTGGACAGAGATTTCAACACCTGCTGTCAATAAATCTCCCTCGGTCAGGATTAGATCCGCTTGACCACCACCAAACATCTGCTTAAAGGTTACTTTGAAGGATTCACGAATAGCTTCAAAGGTTGATTTAAATCGTTCCTTCACTTCATCGTTCATCTCTGTAATGGTTTCAAGAAGTAAGTTTTTAGCAGAAAGAATATCATCTCGTTGAGTATTTAAGAACTCCAAACGTTCATGCACTTCATCAAACTGTTCAATAGCATCCAAATTGACTGGACCAAGTGAACGAATGGATTTTTCCAAATCCTTAACCTTTTGTTCAGCGACAGCCAAATCTTCTAAAGGATTGGCTTGTTCTAAGCTTCCGTATAACTAATCTGGTATTCTTCAGTCAGTTGACCTTGAAGATAGCGAAGGCGGTCCGTAATCTTCTCTTTGGTTGCTTCTGCACGTGTTTGCTTACGAATCCATTCTTCATTTTGCTGACGAGCTTGTTCTAAATGACTAGCAATATCATCCAATTGACCTTCAATATCATCCAGCTCAAACTGCTTACGAATAAGCCCTTGTTGAATTTCTTCCTTCTGACTCTTAGCTTCTGCTTCCTGCTTGGTCAAAAGTTCTGTATCAACTTTTTCAAGATTGTCTACCTTTTCTTGCAAAAGGCGTTCAATCTCTTCTTGTTCGATATTGAGATTCTCAATTTCTTTGTTAATCCGTTCAATATCTCCAACTTCATAACGCTTTTGCCCTAACATTTCTGTTTTGAGAAGACGTTCTTGGGACAGTTTTTCCTGTAAGTTTTGGTAACGTTCTTGAATCGCATTTTTATTGGACTTGATTTCTTCAATCTCAGACTCCAGCTTTTGCTTTTCAGTTGAAATAACTGAAAGACGTTCTTGGCATTTTTCTTTTTCAGTTTGCCAATCTCCACCTCTGAGATTGTTTAATTCTTTTTCCTGAAGTTCTAAAAGTGTCTCAAGTTCTTCGACCTGCTGGCTAGTTTGTTGATAAGCTAAGTACAAGCCTTGTTCCTGAATACGAGCCTGCTCTCCTTGAGACTTAATAGTTTCCAAAGTTTGACTAAGTTCATTCAAGCCTTCTCGAACAGATTTCAGATTTTCTTCTTCCTGACCAAGGAGCTTTTCTTCCTTAGCAATTTCCTTTTGTAATTGCTCAAATTCAGGCTTGATAAAAATGCTGTTATTTTGACGATTTGCACCACCTGCATAAGAACCACCTGTTCGCAATTCTGTACCATCTAGCGTTACCATCCGAACTTGATAACGTACCTTACGAGCTGCATCACGCGCATGCTCTACCGTATCAAAGATTGCTGTTGTAGCAAGCAAATTTAAATATAGCTTCATGCTTGGCATCAAAAGTAACCAATTCATCTGCCATTCCAAGAAAACCTGGACTTGAGGCAATCACATCTTGGTTCTGACTAGAAATGCTACGAGCCTTAATAGTTGTTAAAGGCAGGAAGGTCGCACGACCAGCTCGGTTTCGCTTAAGGAAATCAATAGCTTTGGTAGCTGCCTGTTCATCTTCAACGATGATATGTTGGCTACTTGCCCCGAGGGCAATTTCAAGAGCTGTTTGATAACGAACATCAAAAGTTAAATGTTCACTGACCGCTCCGACAATACCGCCCAGGCGATTTTTTTCTTGTAGAACACTCTTAACACCCGCATAGAAATTACTATGGTTTTTAAGAATGTTTTCCAGACTTTGCGCCTTGGCCTGCTTGTTTTTCAGACTATCCAAACGGTCAAAAAGTTGACTTTGCTGACTTTGATAAGCCTGCTTTTGTTCTTCTTCGTGTTTAGCATTCGTCTGATAGTCAGCAAGCAAGATCTGTACTTTTTCTTTAGCAGACTTTAGGGCAATCTCTTGCTCTGCAGCCTTAGACTTGGCAGAAGCCAATTGTTCCTTCAAGGATGATAATTGTTCTTCTTGCTTTTGAGTCTGTTGGCGACTATTTTCAAGATCATTTTCAATCCGTGTCAACTGGTTAGAGACATCCGCTTCTTCCTGCAAGAAAGCAACAAAGCGCTCACGCAGTTGCTCAATCATCTGATCTGGATCATCAGAAAATGCTACTAACTCAGCTTCTAAACGATTGAGCTCCTTGGTATTGACTGCTAGATTTGCTTCTAACTGACTGAGATTTGCTTCTTTTTCTTCCTTCTCTTGAATAAGAGCATTTCTCTTTTCATCCAAACTAGCTAAACGAGCTTGAGCCTCTTGTTGATTGAGAGCAACCTGCTCTGTCTCCAGTTTAGACAAGGCCAATTTACGTTCCAAATCACTGATTAGAGCAGTCAAATCCATCAAACTAGTTTGATCTTTAGCCATCTCTGCTTGTAAATCTTGTCTCTGCTTCTTAAGAGATTGATTTTCAAGTTCTAGTGACTCGCGTTTTTGATAATAACTAGTCAACAGTTCTTGGACTTGGTTTAATTCTTCTTCTGTTAGATCCAATTCAGCCTTATTGGCTTGAATTTGTGCAACTAAAACATCTAAGTAGATGGCTTTACGCTGACCATCCAAGTCCATGAATTTACGAGCTGTTGTTGCTTGCTTTTCTAAGGGCTTGATTTGATTGTCTAACTCATAGATGATGTCTTCCAAGCGGTCTAAATTGTCTTGAGTTTGTTGCAGTTTACTTTCCGTCTCTTTACGACGAGTTTTATATTTTAAAACTCCAGCTGCTTCTTCAAAGATAGCGCGGCGTTCCTCAGGTTGGAGTTAAAGATTTCTTCGACCTTCCCTTGAGAAATAATGGAGAAGGAATCGCGTCCAAGTCCGGTATCTAAGAAAAGATCATGAATATCACGAAGACGGACTTTTTTCCCATCAATCTTGTATTCACTATCCCCGGTACGATAGATATGACGCTCCACCTTGATTTCCTGTCCTGCATCCTTGATGAAACCATCCTGGTTATCTAGAGTAACAACTACAGAAGCATAGTTTAATGGTTTTCTACTTTCTGTCCCTGCAAAGATAACATCTGGCATCTTCCCACCACGAAGACTTTTGACACTGGATTCCCCAAGAGCCCAGCGTAAACTTTCTGTGATGTTAGATTTTCCAGAACCATTTGGTCCTACAACCGCTGTAACTCCTTGGTCAAAAACAACCTTGGTCTTATCAGCAAAGGACTTAAATCCCTGAATCTCAATTTCCTTTAAATACATGAATCCAGTCCTTCCTCAACTGCATTTTTAGCGGCTTCTTGTTCGGCCAATTTTTTTGATCGTCCTTGACCCCTACCTAAACTTTGACCCTCGACAAGGACTTCAACCTCAAACATCTTATCATGGGCAGGACCATTTTCCGAAATCACCTGATAACGAATATCGACATCACCATTGACTTGGAGTAATTCTTGAAGGTGGGTCTTGTAGTCTTTAATCATCTCAAAATCACCAGCCTCAACTTTCGGAATCATGACCTGGTAGATAAACTCTTTTACCGTAAGTAGATCCTTATCTAAAAGCAGGGCACCCAAAAAGGCTTCAAAAGCATCTCCCAAGATGGTATCTCGATTACGGCCACCAGATTTTTCCTCTCCCTTACCTAGCTTGATAAACTGGTCAAACTGACAGTCACGGGCAAAACCAGCTAAACTCTCTTCACGTACAATCATGGCACGGAGTTTAGATAGGTCACCTTCTGGTTTTTTAGGATATTTTTTGTACAGATATTCTGAAATCAATAATTGCAGAACAGCGTCTCCTAAAAATTCCAAGCGTTCATTGTGTGAAATTTTTAAGAGGCGGTGCTCATTGGCATAACTAGTATGAGTAAAAGCTGTTTCAAGTAACTGTTTATCTGAAAAAACAAGCTCAAAACGTTGCTCTAACACGGTTTCTAATACTTTCATAAGAACCTCTTTCTAAAACATTATAATCCTATCCATTATATCAAAAAAAGACCTTATCGTCAGAAAATAAGAGTAAAAAAACTTAATTACAACTTCTATCTAAAAACTATCCCTAGCTAGCGAATCAGGCTATTTTTTGGTATAATAAATCTTATGGAAATTGAAAAAACCAATCGAATGAATGCTCTGTTTGAATTTATGCAGCCCTCTTGACTGATAAACAAATGAACTATATCGAACTCTATTATGCAGATGACTATAGTTTAGCTGAAATTGCTGAAGAATTCGGTGTTAGTCGTCAGGCTGTTTATGATAATATCAAACGAACAGAAAAGATACTGGAAGACTATGAGATGAAGCTTCATATGTACTCTGACTACATTGTCCGCAGTCAGATTTTTGATCAGATTATTGAGCGCTATCCAGAAGATGCTTTTCTCCAAGAGCAAATTGAGATTTTAACAAGTATTGACAATCGGGAGTAATCATGGACAGTCTAGTTATTTATCAAGGAATACCTTGCAAACTATTAGCCGCAGAGGAACCATTTCCTAGTCGACTACAGATTATCTCGCCCAATGATATCTCCAAAGCTATGCAAATAGGTTTTAGCTGTTGGGGATATCCAAATGAAATCATGAAAGAAGTCACACCCGAAGAACTAGAGTGTTTGCAACATTTCGGACGATTTCCACTGAATTGAATAAATAGGAGAAAAATATGGCATTTGAAAATTTAACAGAACGTTTGCAGAACGTCTTTAAAAATCTACGTAAAAAAGGAAAAATCACAGAGAGTGATATCCAAGAAGCAACCAAGGAAATTCGTCTGGCTCTTTTAGAAGCCGACGTTGCCTTGCCTGTGGTTAAGGATTTTATCAAAAAAATTCGTGAACGTGCGGTTGGTCATGAAGTCATTGACACCCTCAATCCAGCTCAACAAATCATCAAGATTGTTAATGAAGAATTGACAGAAGTCCTTGGTTCTGATACAGCTGAGATTATCAAGTCTCCAAAGATTCCTACAATCATCATGATGGTCGGTTTGCAGGGTGCTGGTAAAACAACCTTCGCTGGAAAACTTGCTAACAAACTTAAAAAGGAAGAGGATGCTCGTCCTCTGATGATTGCAGCCGACATCTATCGTCCTGCAGCTATTGACCAGCTAAAAACTCTCGGACAACAAATTGATGTTCCTGTCTTTGCTCTTGGAACTGAAGTTCCTGCAGTGGAGATTGTTCGCCAAGGTTTGGAGCAAGCTAAAGCCAACCATAACGACTATGTCTTGATTGATACAGCCGGTCGTTTACAAATCGACGAACTTCTCATGAATGAGCTCCGTGATGTTAAAGCTCTTGCTCAACCAAATGAAATCCTTCTCGTCATCGATGCCATGATTGGTCAAGAAGCTGCTAACGTTGCGCGAGAATTTAACGCTCAATTAGAAGTTACCGGTGTCATCCTTACTAAGATTGACGGGGATACTCGTGGTGGTGCGGCCCTTTCTGTTCGTCATATTACTGGAAAACCAATCAAATTCACTGGTACTGGTGAAAAGATTACTGATATTGAAACCTTCCACCCTGACCGTATGGCCAGCCGTATTCTCGGTATGGGAGATATGCTGACTCTGATTGAGAAAGCTTCCCAAGAGTATGATGAGCAAAAAGCCCTTGAAATGGCTGAAAAGATGCGGGAAAACACCTTTGATTTCAACGATTTCATCGATCAGTTGGATCAGGTGCAAAATATGGGGCCAATGGAAGATTTGCTCAAGATGATTCCTGGTATGGCCAACAATCCTGCCCTTCAAAATATGAAGGTGGATGAAAAACAAATTGCTCGCAAACGTGCCATCGTCTCATCTATGACTCCTGAAGAACGTGAAAATCCAGATTTGCTCACTCCAAGCCGTCGTCGTCGTATTGCAGCTGGTTCTGGTAATACCTTTATCGATGTCAACAAGTTCATCAAAGACTTTAACCAAGCCAAACAACTCATGCAAGGTGTCATGTCTGGTGACATGAACAAGATGATGAAGCAAATGGGCATCAACCCTAACAACCTTCCTAAACATGCCTGGTGGCATGGATATGTCAGCCCTTGAAGGAATGATGGGACAAGGTGGTATGCCGGATATGTCTGCTTTTGGAGGAGCCGGAATGCCTGATATGAGCCAGATGCTCGGTGGAGGTCTCAAGGGTAAAATCGGTGAATTTGCCATGAAGCAATCCATGAAACGTATGGCCAACAAAATGAAAAAAGCTAAGAAAAAACGCAAATAAAAAGGACTCAATTGAGTCCTTTTTTTATTGTTCATTTCTAAGTTTCTCCAAGGTTTGCTTGAATATTTCTGGAATATCTGCAGTAAATTCCATAGTTTCACCAGTTCTTGGATGGGTAAATCCTAGCGTCTTGGCATGGAGAAATTGCCCATGTCCTTTCAAGGTTTTACGAGGACCATATACCTCATCACCAGCGACAGGATGGCCGATATAAGCCATGTGCACACGGATCTGATGAGTTCGTCCTGTTTCCAGTTGCAACTCTAATAAAGAATAGTCACCAAAGCGTTCTAAGACTTGGAAACGTGTTACTGCTGGTTTTCCTTTAGCAGTCACAGCTTGTTTCTTGCGGTCTTTCTCGCTACGACCAATCGGCGCCTCAATGACACCACGGTCATTTGGAAGATTACCATGAACAATAGCCCAATATTTTCGAAGAGATTTCTTGTCCTTGAGTTCTTGGGCAAGTGCTACATGCGCTTCATCATTTTTAGCAACCATGAGAAGCCCAGATGTGTCCTTATCGATACGATGTACAATCCCTGGTCGAAGCACACCATTGATTCCAGATAAGTCCTTGATATGATACATAAGGGCGTTTACTAAGGTACCACTGGTATGACCAGCACTTGGATGAACGACCATCCCTTGAGGTTTGTTGACTACTGCTACATCCTCATCTTGATAAATGATTTCTAGAGGAATATCTTCAGCTACATACTCCAAAACCTCTGATTCGGGAATTTGATAGGTGATCATATCTCCTTCTTGCACCGTATACTTGGCTTTCTTAACCTGGCCGTTGACCAAGACTTGACCAGACTTGATTTGTTCATTGGCGAGGCTACGAGACAATTCTGTCAAATCTGACAAAGCCTTATCTAAACGTACCCCGCCTCGTTCAATTTTAATTTCCATTCATTTCCTCTTTTAGCATTGCAAGCAATAACACAACGACCCCTACTGTCAGATAACTATCAGCCACATTGAAAATGGCAAAATTGATAAAGTCTAAGTGAAACATATCCACGACAAATCCTTGGCTAATGCGATCAATGAAGTTTCCCAGACCACCTGCAATAATCAGAACCAATCCAAAGACTGTCCAGACGGAATCTTCTATATGCTTGTGCAAATACCAGATAGCCCCCGCCATAACTACTAGAGTAATCACCGCAAAAAACCACTGTTGATCTTGTAGCATGGAGAAGGCAGCCCCCCTATTTTGCAGATAGGTTAAACTAACTAGATTTGGGATCCATGATTTGATTTCACCAAGAGCAATATTCTGAACGACATAAGACTTTACCAATTGGTCTAATACAATCAAGGCTGCTATAATCCCTGCTACTATTCCTCTTTTTTTCATGCTTTCCTCTTCTGATCAAAATACTCTTGCATGACCTCTACAAATAAAGTCCCTGCTTGACTCAAGTCTACTTCCTCACGTTTCACATAAACCATACGATTATTGAGATTATCATTTAGTGGAATAACGGTAATCCCGTTAACGCTATCGCTATCTAAGAATCCAGAACCAGTCGCATAAGCATTTGTTCTTTCAAGAATTCCATTTAAAGTAGCGCGGTCTGTTACGTTAAACATCTGAGAGCTGGCACTTGTATCCACAAAGTTTTCTGAGTAATAGAGATATTCATCCTTTTCCTGCGTGAATCGTACAGTTGGTAAATCTGACAAATCCTCCATAACCAACTCTTTCTTCTTGGCTAAAGGATGTCCTTCACGCAGATAGATATGCGTCTGGAAAGGAATCAACTCAATCACTTCAAGGCCTAACTTTTCAACCCGTTGCATGATACCCTTTTGGTTTTGATTGTTAAGGTATATAATCCCAATCTCACTATGTCCTTGAGCTACTTCATCCAAGATTTGAACAGTTGTAGATTCAAAAATACGGAAATTTTTATATTCAGGATATTGTTGTGAAAATGCTGTAATGGTTGGTGGCAAGAAATCATAGTGCTGGCTAGCTATTGAAAACTCATCCTTCTCCTCTTCAGGATTGGCATACTGGTTCTGGAAAACATCAAATCCTTTGACCAACTCTTGGGCCTTTTCATAAAATTCCATTCCACGACGAGTAAGAAAGGTACCCGAACTAGTTCTGCGGAAAATCTTGAATCCTAGCTCTTTCTCCAGATCTCTTACAGAAATAGATAGACTGGGTTGGCTAACGTACATTTTCTCAGCCGCTTCACGAAAAGTACCACTATTGCAATAGCAACAACATAACGTAATTGTTGAATATTCATGATTTCTCCTTCGATTTCTATCTTATCATTATACCATAAATCAAGCCTATCCAACAAAGGAAAATCATGAGACAGTTACTTCTAAAAAAGGCAAACAAAAAAACACCTTTAAAGCTAGACCCAAAATCCAACTAAAAAGGGGTGTTATCAAATGCGATTATTTAGCTGCTGCGTAAAGCTCGTCTACTTTGTTCCAGTTGATAACTGAGAAGAAAGCTTTGATGTAGTCAGGACGAACGTTGCGGTATTTCACGTAGTAGGCATGTTCCCAAACGTCCAAGCCCAAGATTGGTTTTTTACCTTCTGAGATTGGTGTGTCTTGGTTTGCTGTTGAAGTCACTTCAAGTTTACCTTCTTTGTTAACAACCAACCATGCCCATCCAGAACCGAAACGAGTTGTTGCTGCCGCAGTAAATGCTGCTTGGAATTCTTCGAATGAACCAAATGTTGCATCGATTGCTGCTGCAAGTTCTGCTGAAGGAGCTGTTTTTTCAGGAGTCATCAATTCCCAGAAAAGAGCATGATTCAAGTGTCCACCACCGTTGTTGATAAGCGCTTGACGGATATCAGCTGGGATAGATTCTACATCAGCAAGCAAAGCTTCAAGGTCTTCACCAATTTCAGGGTGTTTTTCAAGAGCTGCATTAGCGTTATTTACATATGCTTGGTGATGTTTGTCATGGTGCAAATGCATCGTTTCAGCATCAATATATGGTTCCAAGGCTTCGTAAGCGTATGGAAGATCTGGTAAGATAATAGCCATCTGTAATACCTCTTTTCTTTCTATATAAAAATGATAACGCAAACAACCTTTTTTTTCAAGTTATTTGCTCAATTTAACTGGCTGGCAATCTGTAATAGAGCCCTTTCAAATAGGTAGTTTTTCTCATAGACGCCAGTTTTGATTTGGTAATCAGCCAGGATTAAATAACGAATTGCATTTTGTAGGAAACCAAGTGAAATTCCTCTGGAATCACGAAGTGCAAACTTAATTTGATAGGGGTTAGGATTGCGACCAAGATAGTGACCCAAACTGCTGACCATCTGAGATTCTGTCTGACCAGACTCTTGCAAAATTTTTACCTGTGTATAGAGTCTAAACTGCCCCAGCATGATGGCAATCAGTTTAATCTCATCTTCTCCTTGCAAGGTCAAATCTTTCACTAAATCCCTTGCTTGATCTATCTTCTTCGCTAGGATGAGCTGGGTTAAGTCAAAGATATTATCCTGCAGGGTTTTGGGGATAGCTTGAACGATGTCCTCTTCAGTGATGTGGCCATCAGTCTTGTAGGATTCTAAAAATAAAAGATTTTTTTGAATTTCACTAAATTGAAAACCAGACTTGATAAGTAGATGGTCGAAAGCTTTGTTATCAAATACCAAGCCTTGTTTTTGAGACAATTTTTGAAAATAAGCACGAATCTCCTGCTCTTTTGGCTCAAGAGCTTCAAATATCTTAGCATCTCTCTTGAGAATTTTAACTAGACGTCGCTTGCTGTCTAGTTTACCTTCTGCAAAAATAACTAATTTACTAGTAGGAGAGGGATTTTCTAGATATTCTTCAAAAGACTTGAGTTCATCATCTGAGAGATAACGTTTTTTAGCAGTTGTAATATCCAAAAAGTGATCTAGGATCACGATCTTTTCATCCGCAAAGAAAGGGAGGCTAACCAATTCTAACTCTACATCCTTGTAGGAAACTTCCTTCATGTCAAAATGTGAGAAATTTAAATCAGCTGGATCATAACCAATTTGCTCTAGCACTTGCGCCTTCATGACTTCAAACTGGCCCTGATCATTCCCAGTAAACAGAGTTAGGGCAGGCAAGTTTTCTAAGGTCAACTGCTGACTTTCTTCAATGGCGAGCATCTCTTCTCCTTTCTTCTTATTTTTAAATAGATTTAGTCAATATAGTGCAATTTTCCACGGAAGTCTTCCAAGGATGCATAGCCTTTATCTTCCATGATTGCTTTTAGTTCAGCTGTGATACGTTCAAAAGCGCTAACGCCTTCTTTATGCAAGGTTGTACCAATCTGAACCATGCTGGCTCCGCAAAGGATATGTTCAAAGGCATCCCGTCCTGTCAAGACACCACCAGTCCCGATAATCTGAATTTCTGGTTTCAAGCGTTGATAAAAGGCATGGACATTAGCAAGGGCAGTTGGTTTAATATATTCTCCACCAATACCACCAAAGCCATTTTTAGGGCGAATAACCACTGTTTCATCCTCAATATAAAGACCATTTCCAACAGAGTTTACACAGTTAACAAACTTAAGTGGATACTTGTTAAAAATCTCTTCTGCTTGGTCAAAGTGAACAATGTCAAAGTAAGGTGGAAGCTTAATTCCTAGAGGTTTTGTAAAGTAGGCAAAGACTTCTGATAAGATACGATCAGTTGTTTCAAAGTCATAGGCAATTTGAGGTTTACCTGGTACATTTGGACAAGATAGATTGAGTTCTGTCAAACCTTTATAGTCACTTGCTTGTACTTTCTTCAAGATGGTATGTGTTTCTTCAGGAGACATACCCACTAAAGAAAGGAAGAAAGTTCTATTTGGTTCTTTTTCCTGCAAATCTAAGAGATAGTCTAAATAGTATTCGAGACCATTATTAGGTAAGCCCATGGAGTTAATGGAACCGAGCGGAACATCTTGATAGCGTGGTTCTGGATTTCCCTGACGGAACTCCAGGGTAGCTGTCTTGGTTACAAAAGTTCCAGCCGCAGAGTTTTTAACTCCTTCTAACTCTTCAATCGTCATACAAGCCACACCCGCTGCATTCATTAAGCAATTACCAAACTCAAAGCCCGCAATTTGTGTTTTAGTTGATACCATCTATCCAATTCCTCCAGATACCTTTTATTTTTAATATTATACCATAATTTGATTTCTTCTATTTAAAAAAGCTTGTTCTAGTCGAATCGTTCGTCTTTTACCTCAACACTTCTCAGTCCAATTCCTTAATTGAAAGAATTTTTAGAAAATTCACCTTTTTTTCTTTACACTAAAAAAAAATTCTGTTATAATGGCTCACGTAATAAACTAGTACAATAAAGGAGAACGATATGACATCTGCTAAAGAATACATCCAAAGCGTGTTTGAAACTGTAAAAGCTCGTAACGGGCATGAGGCTGAATTTCTCCAGGCGGTTGAAGAGTTCTTCAGCACTTTGGAGCCTGTCTTTGAAAAACACCCTGAGTATATTGAAGAAAATATCTTGGCACGCATCACTGAGCCAGAGCGCATTATTTCCTTCCGTGTTCCTTGGGTTGACCGTGAAGGTAAAGTACAAGTCAACCGTGGTTACCGTGTTCAATTTAACTCAGCTGTTGGACCATATAAAGGCGGACTTCGTTTCCACCCAACTGTAAACCAAGGGATTTTGAAATTCCTCGGATTTGAACAAATCTTTAAAAATGTTTTGACAGGACTTCCAATCGGTGGAGGTAAAGGTGGATCCGACTTCGATCCTAAAGGCAAAACTGATGCTGAAGTGATGCGCTTCTGCCAAAGCTTTATGACAGAATTGCAAAAATACATCGGTCCTTCACTTGACGTTCCTGCTGGAGATATTGGTGTTGGTGCTCGTGAGATTGGTTACCTCTACGGTCAATACAAACGTCTCAACCAGTTTGATGCAGGTGTCTTGACTGGTAAACCTATCCCATTTGGTGGAAGCTTGATTCGTCCAGAAGCGACTGGTTACGGACTTGTTTACTACACCGAAGAAATGCTCAAGGCCAACGGTAACAGTTTTGCTGGTAAAAAGGTTGTGATCTCTGGTTCTGGTAACGTTGCTCAGTTTGCCCTTCAAAGCAACTGAACTTGGTGCTACAGTTATTTCTGTATCTGACTCAAATGGTTATGTCATTGATGAAAATGGTATCGACTTTGATCTTCTGGCAGATGTTAAAAATAAACGTCGTGCTCGTTTGACTGAGTACGCTGCTGAAAAATCTACTGCTACTTACCACGAAGGTTCTGTATGGACTTACACTGGTAACTACGATATCGCTCTTCCATGTGCGACTCAAAACGAGATTAACGGTGAAGCTGCGAAACGCTTGGTTGCTCAAGGTGTCAAAGTTGTTTCCGAAGGTGCCAACATGCCTAGCGACCTTGATGCTATCAAAGTCTACAAAGAAAATGGCCTTCTTTACGGACCTGCCAAAGCTGCCAATGCTGGTGGTGTAGCTGTATCTGCGCTTGAAATGAGCCAAAACAGTCTTCGTCTTTCATGGACACGTGAAGAAGTTGACGGACGCTTGAAAGATATTATGACTAACATCTTCAACACAGCTAAAACAACTGCAGAAACATACGGTCTTGGTACTGACTACCTTGCAGGTGCAAATATTGCAGCCTTTGAAAACGTAGCAAATGCTATGATTGCCCAAGGTATTGTTTAATTCTAAAAAATGAACTCCTCATTATTCGTGGGGAGTTTTTCTAATGTCAAAAAAACCTATCCAAATGGATAGGTTTTTTTGATTACAATTTACCTGCTACTGCATCCAATAATTCTTGGATTTTCGCTTGATTGCTTCCTCCTGCCATGGCCATGTCTGGTTTCCCACCACCACGTCCATCAACGATTGGAGCTAATTCTTTAACCAAGTTACCTGCGTGTATATCTTTAGTCTTGCTGGCTACAAGAAGGTTGACCTTGTCACCGATTGCTGCGACAAGAACAAGCACATCCGAATAGTCTTTTTGCTTCCAATTATCCGCAAAGGTACGAAGAGCACCTGCATCTGAAACAGAAACTTGACTCGCAATGTAACGGTGGCCGTTTGCTTCTTGAACATTCTTGAAGACATCACCAGCTGCCGCTGCTGCCGCTTTTTCCTTCAATTCAGCATTTTCTTTTTGCAATTGACGGAGTTGCTCTTGAAGTCCTTCGACTTTGTGAGGCACTTCCTTGAGTTGAGGTGCTTTCAAGGTTGCTGCGACTGCTTTCAGCGCATCTTCTTGATCACGATAAGCTTCGAAGGCTTCCTTACCAGTCACTGCCAAGATACGACGAGTTCCTGATCCGATTCCTTCTTCTTTGACAATCTTGAAGAGGCCAATCTCAGAAGTGTTACCTACGTGAGTACCACCACAAAGTTCCACTGAGTAGTCACCGATGGTGACAACACGAACTTCCTTACCGTATTTCTCACCAAAGAGGGCCATAGCTCCCATTGCTTTGGCTGTGTCGATGTCTGTCTCAACAGTCTTGACTGCAATAGCTTCCCAAATCTTCTCATTGACTTGTTGCTCAATAGCACGCAATTCTTCAGGAGTCACCGCTTGGAAGTGAGTAAAGTCAAAACGGAGGAATTCTACTTCGTTAAGAGATCCTGCTTGAGTAGCATGATGGCCAAGGATATTGTGAAGGGCCGCATGGAGCAAGTGAGTTGCTGTGTGATTCTTCATGACACGATGACGACGATTAGTATCGATAGCCAAGGTGTATTCTTGGTTCAAGGCAAGTGACGCAAGAACTTCAACGGTATGGAGTGCTTGTCCATTTGGTGCTTTTTGAACATCTGTCACCGTCGCTACGACGTTTCCTGCAGCATCCAAGATTTGACCATGGTCCGCAACCTGTCCACCCATTTCAGCGTAGAATGGAGTTTCTGCAAAGATAAGTGATGCAGTACCTTCAGATACAGCTTCTACTTCTGCATTGTCCGCTACGATAGAAACCAACTTAGAAGGCAATTGACTAGCATTATAGTTAAAGACACTTTCAACTGTAATGTTTTGAAGGGTTTCATTTTGCATACCCATAGAACCACCTTTGACAGCAGACGCACGCGCACGTTCTTGTTGTTCCTTCATGGCTGCTTCAAAACCTTCACGATCAACTGTCATTCCAGCTTCTTCAGCGATTTCTTCTGTCAGTTCTACTGGGAATCCATAAGTATCGTAGAGTTTGAAGACATCTTGACCATCGATAACCGTTTGACCTTTTTCTTTCAAGTCTGCTACGATAGTTTCTGCAAAGTGCTGACCTGAGTGAAGAGTACGGGCAAATGACTCTTCCTCGCTCTTAACGATTTTTTCAATAAAGTCACGTTTCAAGAACTTCTGGGTAGTAGCTTTCCATGATCTTACCAACAGTTGGAACTAGTTTGTAAAGGAAAGGCTCATTGATACCCAATTTTTGACCATGCATAGAGGCACGACGTAGAAGACGACGAAGGACATAACCACGACCTTCATTTCCAGGAAGAGCACCATCACCGATAGCAAATGACAATGAACGAATATGGTCCGCGATGACCTTAAAGCTCATGTTGTCGCCATCCTGGTCGTAGACCTTACCAGATAACTTCTCAACTTCGCGAATGATAGGCATAAATAGGTCTGTTTCAAAGTTGGTCTTAGCACCTTGGATAACAGCTACCAAACGCTCCAAACCAGCGCCCGTATCAATGTTCTTGTGTGGCAATTCCTTGTATTCGCTACGAGGTACAGCTGGGTCAGCGTTAAATTGTGACAAGACGATGTTCCAGATTTCGATGTAACGGTCGTTTTCGATATCTTCTGCGAGAAGTCGAATACCGATATTTTCTGGGTCAAAAGCTTCCCCACGGTCAAAGAAAATTTCTGTATCTGGTCCAGAAGGTCCAGCACCAATTTCCCAGAAGTTGTCTTCGATTGGAATCAAGTGACTTGGATCCACGCCCACTTCAATCCAGCGGTTGTAAGAATCTGTATCAGCTGGGTAGTAGGTCATGTAAAGTTTTTCAGCTGGGAAGTCAAACCATTCAGGACTTGTCAAAAGTTCATAAGCCCAAGTAATGGCTTCGTCACGGAAGTAATCCCCAATTGAGAAGTTTCCCAACATTTCAAACATGGTATGGTGACGCGCTGTCTTCCCTACGTTTTCAATATCGTTGGTACGGATAGCCTTTTGCGCATTGGTAATCCGTGGGTTTTCAGGAATGATAGTCCCGTCAAAGTATTTTTTAAGAGTGGCAACCCCTGAGTTAATCCACAAAGGGTTGGGTCGTTTACTGGAACCAAGCTAACTGATGGTTCTACAGAGTGGCCTTTGGTCGCCCAGAAATCAAGCCACATTTGGCGGACTTGTGCACTAGATAATTGTTTCATTTATATCTCCTTTTTACTAATTTGAGTCTCTTTCTAGCATTTCCACATAGTCGATAGCGACACAGAGGGAAATGACTAGGTCAGCATAAGATTCGTCGTAGACGGTTACGATGTAGGTAGAGGTTAAATGGAAAAGTTCCTTGGTAATCTCCGCAATTACTTGGTCACGATCGTCCAGCAATTTAAAATTCAAATCCCAGACATTTCCTTCGATACGAAGACCGAGATTGTCAAATTCATACTTATCTCTAAAGAACGTCAACTTCTTCCGGATATAAAAATGATCGCCGTTACTCAGTTGAATTTCAAAACGAGGTAGGAAAGTTAAGACTTCCTTACTAATCTCACTGACCTGTTCACCAGCAACATCATAGATAGTAAAGGTTTTAGGAATCTTAAAAAATGAACCTTCAACCTGATAGGCGACATTGCCCAACTCATCCTTGATATCAAAGCGTTCACCACCTAGGCGAAATTTTTGTTTGACAAGAAATCTTCTCATAAGCACCTCCAAAATTAAAAGACAAATCCATATCACGAAGGGCGAAAAACCGCGGTACCACCTTCATTCAATGAACTTGTCATTCTCTTGTTCTTATGCAATTATATGATTGAGTAGCATGATTTTCTATCTTAGATGGCTCGCAGCACCGCCAATTCTCTGAACTAAGATGGAGAGAAAATCAATTCTCAACTCTAGTATTATATCGTTTTTTGGGTTGGGAGTCAAGAAACTTTTTCCCAATAAAAAATCTCAAAGTAGTTCTTCAACAAGAAATCTGTTTATTAAGATTTTGTCATACTTACTAACGAAGCAAGTCTAACATTTCTCGATTAAGTTCTTCATAAAAAGCAAAATATTTATCATCAATATCATAGGTATCTTGCAAGATAAAACGTAAACTTTCAATTGTTTGAGATAATTTTTTAGAATTAACTAAATTAGCATTAATTTCCGATAGACCGTGGGCAACTTTGTTTCTTTCATTGTTTAAAGAAATGAAAACTCTTAGTGACTCAATTAATTCAGGGCAAGAGTTGTAAAACTCTAATATTTTAGTGTATGAAATTAGATTTAAAGTTGATGTAGGGTGAGTAATCATCTTTTTTTCTTCGTCACTACCATTTTGTGATTTTTTTATATTCTCTATCCAAATAACTGAGAATTTCTTTAAAAATCTTGATGTTCTTCATTTAGCTTGGGCAACTTCTCTTTATATTTTATAAGAGTCGGATAGTTCTTTTTTTAGTCTTTCTTCTATTATGAATTCAACTAATGATTTTTGACTTGATTAAGACATCTGCTACTTGTCCTCGTTTATTGAGAATTTCAATTAATAAATAATAATTGAGAGCAATTTTTTTCAACATCTAAAAATAGGAAGTTCCTTTTATCTCAAAAAGGGTTGTCTGTTTTTTAAAAACACTTACTAAATCTTTTAGAATGACTCTTAAACGATATAACTTTTTCTTAGAGAGCAATTTATTGTATTCTTTCCTAGCGACTAATTCTTGTGCAGCAATATAATCATAAGAAGAGATTAAATTTCTTAAATAGCGTTTTATAAGAGACTGGTTAAATTTTTCAGCTTCATCTTTGATTGTACGGTTTTCGTAATCTTTTTGGTTATCTTGATTTTCGTCAAATAGCCTTTGTTCGTCTTCACTTGAAAGTGGCGCATACTTTCTATTTGCTGATTTGTTAGGTGTTGCAACCTGTATGGCTTGCGTATTATAATCATTAATTCGATTTAAGGCAAATAAAGCAGAAATAATCTGAGGTGTCCCTGAAGATAGGTTTAAGATTAATTGATGTTCTGCTCCAGAATATTTTTCAATTATCTGTCCCATCACTTCATACATTCTATCAAATAGATAGACCTCCGTATTTTTTAATACAGTTGATTCAATAATCACTTCAGGGTGATAATCCTTAATAGAAAAAAGTGCTTTCTCAATAAGATCACTTTTTATTAACATTTCCTCACTATAAACCAAAACTATCTGTTCTGGTCTATAGGTACGGGCGATATGTAATAATGCTGCATCTCGATTATTGCTTATCGGATCTGTAGTACCGACAGCTGAAATTAAAATACTCAATATTTCTCTCCTTTATTATTTTAACAATTCTAATAATTCCTTATTCTGTTCCTTATAGAAATCAAAAATCCTTCTCTCTGAGTTGATAGTGTTCTTTAACTAAATCCTTTAATGTTTTGAAGACAGTATCTAACTGTTTTAGTTCTTTAGCTTTTATAGGATCTAATTTGTGAGCTACTGTATTTCGAGTAGAATTTATACTTTTAACTTTTTCGATTTTTTCACATAGATCTTTCTCGTTCTCATCTTCTAGGATATTATAATAATCCCAAAGACCCAAATATTTTTCCGATGCATTAGTGTATGTATCTAACAATCCTGGATAACGATCTTTAATAAAATCTTCTAAAATAAATTCTGTTAGACTTTTAATCCGAATAAGACCTTCACTAAAATTCCCTCTTTCTATCTGTAAATCAATGGTCAGATATGCGTTTAGGACTTTTTTCTTCTGCTCATTCCAACTTTTTGTCTTCAAAAGTTGAGGAATATCTTGTCTATCCAAAGAATCTACAATATCATGCAACTTCTTGCGACATTCTTTCAAACCAGGAAATTCGGATAATTGATTTGTTAGCTCCAAACTAGCCTTGTAATCATATTTTTGAATAAAATCACGGATTGTTTTTTTCATCAACCCCTGTTTGAACTTCTCTGAAGTGTCTTCAATGGTGCGATCTACAAAATCAGATTTATTATCAATATTTGTTTCAATCAAAGCCTGGATATCTTCTTCACTATCATGTCTAATACCCGCATTGGAATCTTTTTCAGGACTTGAAACTTGTACTGCCTTGACATTAAGTTCGCTTAATCTATTGATAACAAATAAAGCAGATTTTACTTGAGGTGTTGCACTTGAAAGATTGAGAATAAACTCATCTTCTTTTGTATAATATTCTTGAATAAGAGCATCAAATTGTTCATACATCGTATCAAAAACAAATACATTCTCATTCAAGATAATTTGTCTATGATAGACAATTTCAGGCATATATTCAGTATCAATAGAGAGGATAACCTTATTGATTTTTTCTTTCTTTTCTAATGTTCTCTCCGAAAAAACAATAATAATTTTATCTGGACGATACTTTCTTGCAATATGCACCAAAGCACCATCATGAAAATTGCGAATCGGATCGGTATCACCTACTGCCGAAATTAAAATTTTCAATTTGTAATCTCCTTAATTATAAAATTAGCTTTACCCATTTCATAGAAAAAAATTCTTTATTTTTAATCAACTCATTAGAAAACTCAACTTGAATTTTATCTATAATAGTTGCTTTTGTCAGCTTCAATACACCTTTACCTTCCATTTTTAGTGACTTAAAACAATATTGTTTTTGTAAGATACCACACGCTTGTTTAAATAGCGTTTTGGTCCAAGCACCACTACCAGCGCCAAGATAAATAGGATAATAAATATTATTTTGAATCATTTCTTCAGGAAAATCCACTAGGAAAAATTCTTTATAAGCATTATAGAATTCTTGAGCTCTCGTTCCTAGTTCCTCAATAAATCCTCCTGCTCTATCCGACGTTGTCGTAATGGTAAAACTAATATGTGTTAGAGGAGCTAGTGATTCTCGGTATACCGGAAGAGGTTTTACAGTTGATGATTTTGCAGAATAATCCCATTTTTGAACTAGAATAAGACTACTATTCCTTAGTGGCTTACTATCACTGACACGAATCTCATTAAACAGGTCATCAAATTTTTTTCCTCTATCTGGTCCCCACGGGATTAATCTCGTATTCTCTTTTTCAAAACCTCCAGTATCATCTATTGCATCATTATTGTTCCACGCAGGATTTGTGTTCATTAAAATGGTTCGAATAGCTCCCTTCAATGAACTTCCGGGAATATAAGGTTTTCCAAATGGATCTCTAATAAACTTTGCAACTCCGTTTATTTCTCCTGCTTTTATATCGATATCATAATCATTTTTTTCCGTCTCTAGCCCCGTCTCTCTAATACAATAACCTCCAAAATCACGATTACAAATTCTATTATCATTCAAGAAGGAGATTAAATGATTATTTGAATTTTCAGATTTTTTTTGCAGAAACTGTTCAAAATTTTGAGCATATCCTTTCTCCACCATTCGATTGTAAAATTTACTCATATCAGGAAAATAAAAATGACCATTCTCATAAATATATTCTCGAGAAGTATACTTTTCTCCACTACCAATATGAATAGGAGCCAAGGCTAGGAGCGTAAATTGAAATTCTCTATAATTGGTTTTCATGCTTCTACCTCGATTTTTAAAAATAAGGGTTTTGCATAATTCAAGACTGCATGTGGAAAATTCAGTGGTCTCACATCAACTATTAGTCCTTTATAAGTCTCATAGAAAGTGGACCCCGAACTAAACTTGAATAAATCCTGCTTGCGGTAATTTTCTTTTACTTCTGTGCTAAAAACAAACCCACTAGATTTAGTCAATAAGTAGAAACCATCTTCCATGGCTTTATCGAGGTCTTCCTCAATTGGTAAAGAAGTAGTCAAAGTCATTACTGGTCCTTGATGGACTTGGGTTAAGCGATTTTTAAGCTCCTCAGGAATATCTAAAATTGTCAATTCAAAACGTCCATAACCAATTGAACGCTTACCACCAATTCCTGAATATTGCAAGCTGGTCATTAGATTATTGAAAAGATCTGATTCATTAGCAATCATATATAAAGAGGAGTCATCTAAAAATCGTACTGTAGATACTTGAAAAAAACCACGTTTCTTATATGGTTGATTCTTTGTTACGATATTAGTAACCGCATGTTCTTTTGCATCAATCAAGGTTCCCTTTACATAATCATCGAAATCTTCGAAAGCAATAAACTGTAGTTTCTTTGCTTTTTTAGCCTGTCTACGTACTTCTTTGACATCTGTTATTAAATCTGGTTGATCAAATTTTGGATAACCAATTGGTTTTGGAAAGAAAGGGCATAAATGATAGGGAAAAGCATCGGTTAACACAAAGTCATCCTGACTTGACAAAGATAAAAATTCATCCAATTTCCCTATTTTCTTTGCTTCAATAACTAAGGAAGAAAACAATCGGTCCGCTGAAAAGGTCATCTTTGAACTATCTAAATTTCCTACCCCAAAGTGAGTAGTATGAAATTTCATAATATACATTTTATAGGTCATACTAGACCTCCGTAGATAAAAGTTTATTTAATCTATCAGTACTATATGTTCCAAAAACTGTCACTATCTTAAGTTTTTCAAAGCGAATCTTACCATAACCACGGGAGCCTGAACCACCCAAATAATCAAGTTCTAGGAGTTTTAATCCATCAAAGATAACTTTAAAGTCCTCCTCTACCTGTGCTTCACTCTTTTTTGTGATTTCGTAAATTAATTCAAAATCAAACCTACTATCTCTAATTGCTCTCTCAATCTGTCTTGGTTTAGCACTAGCCGAAATACGATCTATTGTGTTTTCAAATTTTACTTCTGTATATGTTTTGACTCCTAATTCATCCAACTCTTCTTTATTCGCTAGGAAAGAATCTCTAAAAATAAGTCGTCCCATTTTATACTGGTCATCAGAACTATTCCCAAAAATCCGGCTGAGAACTTCCCCATCTTGGGTTGCTATCCGCGCTATTTTTTGATTATATTTTTTTGATAGAAGACTACGCATTTTTCCTTTAATACTTGAACCAGGAATGATGGGTAAGTTTGTAATTGGATCTTTTATGATAGGTAAATCTAAAGCCCCTATGGCAGCATAGGCATTACTTGTGCCGATATGGAGGCCTGTCTCTAAACGAATTTGTCCTATTATTTGAAGTTTTGAATATGTCATTGTTCTTCCCCTTCATAAAACTTAAAATAAGCAACCAAAGCTTCCATATAACGACAAACGTTGAAGACTTTCCCTATCTTTAATTTCATTAAGTGCTTCTATAATTTCTCCCTTGATTACTAAGTCTTTTACAGAAGGTTCTTTACCTGCTTGATATATATATTGTACCTTTAAATAGGCTATTTTATCTTTCAAGTCATCGTACTCACGCACTCTACTTTCGTCATATAATGTACTAGTTAGACTTAATAACTTTCTAATTTTGCTGGTTGTTAAAAAAAAAGTGTCAGAATTATTTTTTTTTCCGAATCCTTTTCAATGAATTAATGACATTTTCTGCCTTATCTACATAATTATCATCTGTTAAAAAAACATCATTATAAATCCTCTCTAATTTCATAAATATATAGAACTAAAGCAAGTTCTGCTTCTTTACGTTCTTGTTCACTACCTGTATACCAAGAAAAGAATAAGTTTTTAAATTCTTTAAACTCATATTTTTTATCACTATCTGTCTCATTCTCTAAACAAGTTAAATAATAAGCTAAACGTGCAATGTTCATCCGATTATAGTTTCGAAGGAGCTCAATCAGTTTATAAATAAAACTCTTACCACGATCATCCTGAATATTAAAAAAGTAGCGAATATTTTGGAGTTTACCTTTATATACATTATCAATAAACTGATCAAACTTTAGAGTGTAGGTCTGGTCAAAGAGGGAAATACTATCCTTGTCGTTATCCTTAGCTGCCCCCTCTAGCTTGCCAGTTTCTTCAGCCATTAGACTAACAGGTGTTTTATCTTGAAAAAGACCAATCCCTGCTGATAGAGTTAACTTACCATTTGTCCAGTTGATAAAGTTTTGTCGCAGACAAACCGTAAACTCAATAATATCCTGCCAGGAACCGATAGTAAAGACATCATCTCCACCAGCATAGATGATCGATAGTTTTTTGTCTTTTGCAAACTGATTGATATAGACCTTAAAGAAGAGACTCATAGTTTTAGAGAAGGTCGCTGAGCGTGCCAAAGTATTAAATTTGCCACCACCTTGATAGGAGAATCCAGCCATAAAGGCAGCTCCCAAATCATCTACGTCTAGACGAACAACTGCTAATCGCTTAATCCCTTGTCCAGTTTCACTATCCTGAGATAGTTGAGCATACTTGTAAATCTCAGCGTACTTGTAATCTCCGACAAAGACATGGGTTGCTTTTAGGATATCTGTGCTATAGCTATTCTTGGCATAAACACGGTCCCACTCTTCTTTAGCAAGGTCGGCTTTGGAAATACCTCTAATATAGGCTCCCGGACCTATCGGGAGGCCTTTTTCTTTTGTGACAATATAGTAGCTTTCTTGTATCTCCTTGGCAAAGCGATACATTCCTGCACAGATATGGCAGACCTCTTGTTTATTAGACTTGGTAAGCTTTTCTACTGAATGGCAAATCTCGCATTCTTTAAGGGAACTTTTTCCTCCTTGGTTGAGTTCAAGGAGAGTTTTGGCGTCATAGCGAGAAATTTTCTTTTGGGAAATCATCCGACTAGTTGTTTGATAGACTTTTCGATAGTCGGCCAGTGTCGTTGTTATATCATTGGCTGAAAACGGACTCCAACCAAATGCTACGTACAAGCCTGTCTGGAAATGCTTGACCAAAAACTGATTGAATTCTGCTTCAAAACTAGCCAAGGTTTCTCTGGTTTTTCGGTGTTTGGAAGGATAAAGTAGGCATGCCCACCACCAACGTAAAGAAGATTAGTCCTTGTAAGCTCTAACTTCTCCAGTAAGCTATCAGAGATATGTTCCCCCATAAAATCTAGATACAAGGAACGTGCTTTTAGTTGTTGAGCAGCACCAGCCGTTGCAATATTGTAGATAAAGTCTTGAATCCCTGACAGATCAAAACTTACTAATAAGAAGGCTTCTTGATCATAGAAGGCTTCTAATTCTTGGGCCAGAACTTTCTTATAGTCTCGGCAGTTTCGATCATCTAAATACTCCTGAATAGCTAGAGAAAAACCTGCTGTCAGACGACTGTAGGTTGCTAGGGAAATATCCGATAATTCCTTGATCCTTGTCGAAACAGGTACATAGGAAAGGGTAGAGTCAAGAAGATTCAAAAGGGCATCTATATCAGATTGACTAAAGTCCAATCTTTCAAATTCTTTTTCTAAAGTCTCTACTATCAAGTCATAATCTAACTGGTCAGACGGCTCACTAGATTCCTTAGCAAAGTTAGGCTCCCCGTCAAGCTCTAATGGCTGTGCATCAAAATAACGCTGACTAGGGGTATCTGAAAATACATTGAAGATATCCGATTGTTTGCTTAGGAAATCTTCTTTTCCTCCATGAGTGTCTGCTGCCCCTTTTAGGCCTGAAGCAATCTTTGCAGCAGCTGACGTGATATAGACCAAACTATCAGGAGCTAAATCCGACGGCAAATCACTTGAAGTCGCCTTGGCTATCTGCTGGGCTATTTTTTCATTATCCGAAAAACGTCTAAACCATTCGGAACCAATTGTACCCAGGTCTTTCTCATTATACCTGGACCCTTGAATCACTTTGCCGATAGCGTGCAAAAGCGACCCATAAACTAAATCAATCTTTTCTTTCTTCAAGTTCTAAACATCCCATCCCTAAGCTAGTTTTCATACCGAGACCAGAAAATTCACCAAACTTCAGTAACATATTTGCATAAGCTTTTAAGGTATTTGGTCCTGTAATCTTAAAGCTTAATCGTCCTTTAAAAGCTGGAATCTTCTTACCATGTACCTTGAAATAACAAGTCTCCAATCGATAACTGGTAATTCGACTATGCTTGACCAAGTAGTCCAGAGTTTCCTCTTCGATGTCCTGATGATTCTCAATCAAACGTGCATACTTCATCATCAAACTCTGAAAGATAAGACGCATGGAAGGAAAGAGAACGTACTCTCCCTGTGAGCGGAATCCAGTTGGAGTTTGAAAATGAATTGTATAAAATGACCGGTCTTGATCTTGATTAAAAAGTTCAAGTAGTTGCTCCGAACTAAGATCTTGCATGGACAAAGACTCAACTATGAGAGTTGGCAAATCATGAAGTTCTGCTTTTTTGAGCTCCAATAGAAAAGGTAGAATCTGCTTAACAGCCTCATCCGTCAAGAGATGAAGGGACCATAGGGTCTTGTCCTTTTGATGGATGATTTTTAGTGAGTAGGGGTTGGTCTCCTGCTCATGTAACCAGGTCACATAGTCTGGTGCTAGGTTTTCCATCATAAAACCATGAAACTTGGTGGATAAGTCTATCGGTGACTGGTCTATCCGTTTAAAAGAAATAACAATTCTTTTCATATGTTTCTCACCATTAGTACAAAAGTACGCTTTTTGAAGTTAGTTCAAAAAGCGCTTTTTATATCTTTCATTTTGAAAATCTTTGTTTTAACTCTATCGTCCCCTCTCGAGGCAAATAATAATTTAAATAAAAAAAAATAAAATAGCGAAAGAAGGTATAATGTTTCCGTCCCCTTTCGAAGTGAATAGGATTCTATATCCCACATCTTATATATGTAAATAATATAAAATTTATGATAATACCTATTGGAAAACTAATAACAGTATACCATATTTTGTAAGAGTTTTCATCTAAAATGAACAAACAATTGTCTCCATTTGAACAAAACATTCCCTACATCCCTGATTACTTTTTCAGGATATATTTTTTCTTACTGCTATCACTCTTTTTATCCCAACTTTTATTCCAAAGTTTCGAATTGCTAAAGATTGCTACGAAAATATTTGCAAATATAAAGAATCCTATCACCAAATGTATGGAATCAGTTGTTAGGTATTGTCGATCCAAGCCATCCTTTAAATGAAATAGTATAATTGTTTCGTTAACAATTAAAAAGGTTGGCCAGTAACTTTTTTTGAAAAAAGTAGACATTTTCATGATTTGTTACCGCTTTCTATTCGTATAAACTTAGTATACTACTAGGCAGTAAAATAAGCAAATAGGATAGTAAAAATAAACAGCTATACAACTATTCAAAAAACGAACCAGCTTGACTGATTCGTTTCGTTACTATCACTACTTCCGATACATCTTAAATTGTAGGAAGAGGTCGCTGTAGATTCCTGTCCATTTATGGTCAAACTTCTCATAAACTTCGAGGTGTTTCATAGTATCTGCATCTGGATAGAAGGACTTGTCCTCTTTTGTCTCCTCGGGGAGCATTTCCTTAGCAGCATTGTTTGGTGTTGAGTAGCCAACATACTCAGCATTTTTTAGAGCATTTTCAGGCTTCAACATAAAGTTGATAAAGGCATAGGCCGCATCCTGGTTCTTGACAGTTTTAGGAATAACCATGTTGTCAAACCAGAGGTTACTTGCTTCTGTCGGCACGACATATTTGAGGTTAGGATTCTTTTCCAACATCTGGCTGGCTTCTCCTGAGAAGGTCACACCGATGGCAGCATTATTCTGAATCATATAACCCTTCATCTCATCGGCAACAATAGCCTTGATATTCGGTGTTAGCTTGTAAAGTTTATCTACTGTTTCCTCCAACTGCTGTGGATCTTTAGAGTTGAGGCTATAGCCTAGTGAGTTAAGACCTAAACCAAGTACTTCACGCGCTCCATCAAAGAGCATAATAGAGTTTTTATACTCTGGCTTCCAAAGGTCGTCCCAGTGTTCAGGCGCTTCTTCTACCATAGTCTCATTATAGACAATTCCCAAAGTTCCCCAGAAGTATGGGATAGAGTACTGATTATTCGGGTCAAAGGACTGGTTGAGAAATTCTGGACCGATATTCTCAATTCCCTCAATCTTGCTATAATCCAGTGGAACTAAAAGGTCTTCGTCCTTCATCTTGTTAATCATGTACTCACTTGGGATAGCAATATCATAGGTTGTCCCACCCTGCTTGATTTTCGTGTACATGGCTTCGTTAGAGTCAAAGGTTTCGTACTGGACTTGGATTCCTGTTTCTTCTGTAAATTTCTCCAGAAGTTCAGGATCGATATAGTCTCCCCAGTTGTAGATGACCAGTTTTTGACTATCACGACTATTGATTTTTACTATCAAGATGATAGGAAATTCCCCACAAGACAAGGATAATTGCTAAAATTCCAGCTAAAAATGAATAGAGTCGTTTCATGCTTTCTCCTCCTTCTCACGTGAAATGAAGTAATATCCAACTACTAGGATAATACTAAAGAGAAAGACCAAGGCTGAAAGAGCATTGATTTCAAGCGAAATTCCCTTACGAGCCCGAGAGTAAATCTCGACTGACAGGGTTGAAAAACCATTTCCCGTTACAAAGAAGGTCACGGCAAAGTCATCCAATGAATAGGTGAAGGCCATAAAGTAGCCTGCAATGATAGACGGCGTCAAATAAGGGAGCATGATTTCCTTGAACATTTGAAACTGGCTAGCTCCAAGGTCATAGGCCGCATGAATCATATCTCCATTCATCTCTTTCAATCGTGGCAAGACCATAAGCACTACGATTGGAATTGAGAAGGCTACATGACTGGACAACACTGTCAGAAAACCAAGCGAAAACTTGAGTTGGGTAAAGAGAATCAAGAAGCTGGCACCAATCATAACGTCTGGCGCAACCATCAAAATGTTATTGAGAGATAGAAAGGCTTCTTGGTACTTTTTACGTGATTGGTAAATGTAAATGGCACCGAAAGTCCCAATAATAGTCGCAATCAAGGCTGATAGGAAGGCTAGTAAAAAGGTTTGAACCAAGATGAGCATGAGTCTTCCATCTCCAAACATGGTTTCAAAGTGAGACAAACTAAAGCCTGTAAAGCTATTCATATCATCCCCAGCATTGAAGGCATAAGCAATCAAGTAGAAGATTGGCAAATAGAGGACGATAAAGACAAAGGCTAGATAGAGATTTGCAAATTTTTTCATCGTTCTCTCCTTTCCTTAGTCACCCACATAGTGATAAACATAGTCAGGATAAGAACAACACCGATAGTTGACCCCATACCATAGTTGTCATTGGTCAAGAAGTTCTGCTCGATGGCAGTCCCCAAGGTAATCACTCGGTTCCCCCCAATCAAACGCGTCAACATGAAGAGACTCAAACTCGGAATAAAGACAGATTGAACTCCGCTTCGCACCCCGTTCATAGACAGAGGGAAGATGACATGACGGAAGGTTTCCCACTTGGTTGCACCAAGGTCATAGCTGGCATTGATGAGATTGTTATCCATATCATCCAAAACATTGAAGATGGGCAAAATCATAAATGGAAGCTCGATATAGCTTGCGACAAAGATAAATGAGAAATCTGTAAAGAGCAACTGCTGAGAACCAATTCCGATAAATTCTAGGAATTGGTTAATAGAACCATTTTGACCAAAAAAATCCCGATAAAGGCATAGGCCTTAAGGAGAAGGTTGATCCAAGTTGGCAAGATAATCAGCATGAGCCAGAGTTGACGGTGTTTGAGACGAGTCAAAAAGAGGGCTGTTGGATAACTGATAAGAAGCGTCACTAGAGTTACAATCCCAGCATAGAGAACAGAGTTGAAGCTCATTTTGAGATAGGTTAAGTTTTGTGACGCAAAATAGGATTTATAGTTTTCTAAACTGAACTGGCCTTCGATGTTGAAAAAGGATTGACCAAAAAATCAAGACCAAAGGGTGCCAAATACAAAGAGTGCAATCCAAAGCATGTAGGGCACTACAAAGAGTTTAGAGGTTGTTTTCTTCATCTCTTTCCTCCTCAATAGCGTTAATCAAACCTGCTTCTTGCTCTTCGATTTCTACATACTCTTCGATACGAGCATCGAACTCTTCTTCTGTTTCATTGAGACGCATGATGTGGATGTCTTCTGGTTCAAAGTCCAGACCGATTTCCTCACCAACGATGGCCTTACGAGTTGAGTGAATCATCCATTCATTGCCAAGTTCATCATAAGCGATAATCTCATAGTGAACCCCACGGAAAAGCTGAGTATCGACCTTAACTTGAAGTTTTCCTTCTTCTGGAAGGGTAATGCGTAAGTCCTCTGGACGAATGACGACTTCGACCGGTTCATTTTGCTTCATCCCACCGTCGACCGCTTCAAAGCGTTTGCCATTGAAACTCGACCAAAGTAGTCCTCAATCATGGCCCCTGGCAGGATATTTGATTCACCAATGAAGGTGGCAACAAAGTGGTTGATAGGCTCATCATAGATATCAACTGGCGTACCAGATTGAACAATCTCACCATCATTCATAACGAAAATCCAGTCACTCATGGCCAAGGCTTCTTCCTGATCGTGAGTAACAAAGACAAAGGTAATCCCCAAGCGTTGTTGCAGTTCACGCAGTTCGTACTGCATGTCTGTTCGCAACTTTCAAGTCCAGCGCTGACAAGGGCTCATCCAAGAGTACCACACGAGGTTGGTTGATGATGGCACGGGCAATGGCCACACGCTGACGTTGTCCTCCAGATAGCTTACGAATCGAACGTTTTTCAAAACCTTCTAACTGTACCATCTTGAGAACTTCTAAGACACGTTGTTCGATTTCTTTTTTATCGACCTTACGCAAGCGCAATGGAAAAGCAACATTTTCAAAGACATTCATATGCGGGAAAAAGGCATAGGATTGGAAGACCGTGTGAACATCGCGCTTATTGGTAGGGATGTCATTGATTCGCACACCGATCCAGCAAAATATCTCCCGTCGTTGCATCCAGCAAACCTGCGATGATATTGAGAATGGTTGATTTTCCTGAACCAGAAGCTCCTAGCAGTGTATAAAATTTTCCTTCTTCCAACTCAAAGTTAATATCCTTGAGAACCTTAGTGTCACTATCTTCAAAAACTTTAGAAACGTTTCTGAATTCGATAATTGGTTTTTTCAATTGTCATAAATTCCTTCTTTTTCATAGATTAACAGATTAGGGCTCTGTCAGTCCGCTACATGCTTTTGCAGGAGCTGCTCACCCCTGCATTGATTTTCCATAGACAAAGGATTAGCCCCCATTTATAATTTGAATAAATGGGAGCTTGGTTCTTCCTATTTTTTATAGTTCCTCACCCAAGATACGAACCTCTCGCTCAAGGGTAACACCTGAATGTTCTTTAACTTTTTCAATGACAGACTCAATTAAGTCTTCATAATCTTTAGCAGTACCGTCAGCAATATTAATCATAAAACCAGCGTGTTTTTCCGAGACTTCAACGCCACCGATACGGTAGGCCTTCAAACCTGCTTCTGAGATTAGCTGACCGGCAAAATGCCCGACTGGACGTTTAAAGACAGAACCACATGATGGGTATTCTAAAGGTTGTTTGAGTTCTCGAAGGTGGGCCAAACGTTCCATTTCTTGATTAATAGTCTCATAATTCCCTGGAGATAGTGCAAATTTAGCTGATAAGACTACTGCTCCAGAATCTTGAATAGCTGAATGACGATAACCAAAGGTTAAATCCTTAGCTGATAAGGTTTCAATTTCCCCATCTTTGGTCAATACTTTGCAAGACTGCAAAATATTAGAAATTTCACCACCATAGGCACCAGCATTCATAAAGACAGCACCACCGATACTTCCAGGAATACCACAGGCAAACTCAAAACCAGTCAAGCTATGGCGAAGAGCTATACGAGTAGTCTCAATCAGGTTAGCACCAGCTTCTGCTTCAATGGTATAACCATCGACTGAAACGTTGTTGAGTTTGTCACACAAGATAACAAATCCACGGATACCACCATCCCGAACGATAATGTTGCTAGCATTTCCCAGTACCATCCAAGGAATATTTTCTTGATTGGCAAACTTAACCACTCGAGCCATCTCGTAGCGATTTCGTGGAAAAACCAAATAGTCTGCCTTTCCGCCTACTCTTGTATAAGCATAAGATTTTAAGGGTTCATCGAAACGAATATCGATTCCTTCTAAGGTTTCTTTTAATTTATCTAATACAGTCATTTTGCTCTTCCTTTTATAAAATACATTCTATTATACCATTTTTAGGAGCATTTTTCGATGATTAGTTTATCTTTTTAAAAAGCTCACAGAAAAAAGAGGCTAGGCCTCTTTGACACTATTGTTTTTGCAAAAGATTGATTTTGTTAGGAAAATAAATCCCACAACTTCTACTGCCAGCAATCCTTCTACAATAAGTGGATTAGAAATCCAGCCAACTTGCGATAGGGCAGGAGCCAAATCAAATAAAGCATGTAAAGCGTAGGCTGCTAGTAGATAAATCCATTTCTTTTGACGAACAGCTTGATAAACCCAAATAGTCAAACCAACTTGGATCATCATAGCGAGGATTCTCTCAAGTCCCAAGAGATAAACTTGCCAAGGAGCAAGAGTTCGTATCGTTTCCAGCATATTTTCTGTCAAGAGTTCTAAAACCTTAGGGTTTTGAGATTGGACAGCTGAAAATAGGATAAAGAGATTTATTAGGCTAGCAATCCCAACATAAAGTAATTCTAATCCACCGTGACCAAGACCGTAGGCAAGGGCATCCGAAACTTCTAATTTTCTTTTCTTCTCCAACCATTTGAAGAAGATAAAGCGAGCCGTTTCTTCAAATAGAGCAGCCATTGCAATTCCATAAATTACATAGAGAAATGGATGCTCTGTCATTAGAGCAATTGTTCCATCTCTTTGCGGGCGAAGAACAAGAAGATGAACAATCTTCTCCAAGACCTGTGCCGATACGAAAAAGGCAATTGCTCCTAATCCTAAAACTGATAGATTTATCTTATATTTCTTTCTCGCAAACCAAATAGCTGCAATCAAAAAAATGATTAAAGCAATCATCGTTGCTATAATATGTCCATTCATATTTCTCTTCCTTTACTCTGACTGTTCAATATCTTTTTTCATCTCATCTACATTGAACTTTGCAAAAAGATACTTACGATCTTGAACTGGGAAACGTTGATCTAATTGATCAACAGCTCCTAATTCTACAATCCCTTCCTCGATAACAAAGTCCATCACATGACCACCAAATGTTAGGTCATCTGAAATGAAGTGCAAATGGTAACCTGCGACACTAACCCCATGGAAAATTTCTGGGGTCCAGAAGCCAACAATAGTTCCAGACACGTTTTCACGACGATACTCTGGTTGATGAGTCGCAACCTCTGCAAACTTTCTTTCAGATGTTGACTTGGGAATCATACGTACATGCATATGCTTGAAATCCCCATGAATCTTGATGGAACGAAATAGATTTTCCCCATCATAATAGGACTCAATTCTTTCTTCTAATTCCTGATCAGTCATTTCAAAGCGCTGGCGGAAAATGACTTCAGCCTGATGGGGAACAACTGCCGCATAAGGAATCAAGGCATCAGGAGATACTTCAACAATCTCTGGTTTTTCACCTGACCCCTTGGCTTGATAAGCCTTACCATCCAAGACAATCAGCTCGCCATCTATAGAGTCAAGAGTACCTAGGCCTAAATCACCATGTTGAAGTAATTCACCTACTGTCAGACTGCCTCCATAGAGTCCAGCCATCAGTGCTCCTAAAGTATTGTATTGAAATAATTTACTGGTTCACGCACCTTAGTATCCCATTCTTTCCAATGTTTTTACTTTCTAAGTATATCATAAATTTTCTTAGATTTGAATGGGAGATTGGCTTTTAGCATTGCCAAACGTAGAAAAAAAGGGTACAATGAAAAAAATTATAGGAGGTTTCATATGAGAAAGTTGAGCAAATATCAAGAAGTAGTAGCTTATCTCAAGGCTGGTATCGAGACTGGGAAATTCCCAACTGGTAGTCGCCTCCCATCTATCCGTCAACTTAGTCAAGACTTCCAATGTAGCAAAGACACCATTCAACGAGCTTTACTTGACTTGAAGCATGCTCAATATCTATACGCTAAACCTCAGAGTGGCTATTATGTCTTAGAACAAGGGCAGCATCAAGACCTAGAAATCGAAGTTACAGATGAGCACGCCAGTGCTTATGATGACTTTCGCCTTTGTGTCAATGAGACCTTGATTGGCCGAGAAAACTACCTCTTTAACTATTATGACAATCAGGAAGGACTTGACGACCTTAGAAAATCTGTTCATAAACTCCTTTTTGAGCAAGCCCTTTATTGCAAGCCTGACCAACTAGTTTTGACATCTGGTACCCAACAAGCCCTTTTTATCCTTTCTCAGATTGATTTCCCTAATAAGGCGGAGGAAATCCTTATTGAGCAACCTACCTACCATCGAATGAACCGTCTTCTAATAGCGCAAGGGCTCTACCACCAAACCATTGAACGAAGAATTGACGGGATTGATCTAAATGAACTAGAGCAGCATTTTAAAACAGGTAAAATCAAGTTTTTCTATACAATTCCTCGTTTTCACTATCCTCTGGGGCACTCCTACACTGAAGAAGAGAAACGAGAAATTCTTGCTCTTGCGAATCAGTACGGTGTTTACATTGTTGAAGATGATTACCTAGGCGACTTGGATCCAAAGAAAGGACAGACCTTCCATTATCTGGATACTGAGGACCGGGTTATTTACATTAAATCCTTCTCAACTAGCCTCTTCCCAGCCCTTCGGATTACCGCTCTTATCCTCCCAAATACTATCAAAGAACCCTTTGTATCCTACAAAAATATCCTTGACTACGATAGCAATCTTATCATGCAAAAGGCTCTATCCTTATATATCGATAGCCAATTATTTGAAAAGAACCGTCTTGCCAGACTGGCAATACAAGACAGGTATCAAGTTCAGATTGATCACGTACTTAAGAAATCATCCTGTCCACTCCCCGCTTTCCGACTCCATAATGGTCTCCTCTTGGATCTCCGTCAATTCCCCAAGATTGCAAGTTTAAAGCACAGTCATCTTAATTTGGATTTCTTCGAGGAAGCCTATCTAGGTCCATGTCCCTATCAGTTTGTAAAAGTTTCCTTAGAGAATTTAGAAAAAGTCCTAAGCTACATAAAAGCAGAATTGGAATAAGTCCAATTCTGCTTTCTTTTTATTGTTCTACTTCTGTTAACTTAGCAGCTTTTTCAAGATAAGTTTGATAGGTTCCCTCATCTTTTAGTTTTTGGATGACCTTATCGACTACCTCTTTCAAGTCTTCATTCCCTTTCCTTATCGCTACTGCATTGGCCTCCCCCTCATTCATGGTTAAAGAAACACTTGCTACTTGTAAGTCTGAGTTTTTTGTAGCATAACTAAGGGCTACTGGTTCATCCATGTGAACTGCATCGACTTTTCCAGATTGCAGTTCGTTAACTGCTTCACCCATATTACTTAAAGATACCAATTTGGCCTCTGGGAGTTGTTCTTTGACCATAGATTCAGGAACAGTTCCTTTTTGGGCAGCAATACTGGCACTTGCCAAAGAATTCAGATCCTTGTATTTATCTAAATCTCCTTTTCTGATAAGAAAACTTGCCTTATTTTCGTAGTAAGGAATTGAAAAGTCAAAGACTTCCTTTCTTTCATCGGTAGCGCTAATACCTGCAATAGCCAAATCAGCCTTACCAGTATGAAGACTGGTCAAGACATTATCAAAACTCATAGTCGAGATTACTAGTTTTACACCAAGTTCATCCGCAATTGCTTGAGCCATATCAATATCTGCTCCAACAACTTGGTTTCTTCCATCTAACAGGGCTTGAAACTCAAAGGGAGCATAGTCAGGGCTTGTTGCTACTACTAATTTTCCTTTTTGCTTTATAGCTTGGAGAGCAGATTGGGAGTTGGAACTAGAAGATTGACAAGCCACTAAGTAGAAACTTGCTATCAAAGTCGAAATTAGTAAAAACCATTTCTTATACATAAATAAACACCTTTTTGTTTTAATATGTATAATTATACTTTTTGTAAAAACTTTTGTCAAGTTTTATTATATTTCCGTGAATTTTTTATTACTCATAAAATATAAACACAGAATTCATTTTATCTATCTATTGGGAAAACTTATTTTCAAAAAAATCATCGATCATATCTCGATGTTGCTGGTTTACAATTGGGATATTTTGTATGTCCCTGTGATCAAACAACTCTAATTCTAAAGTTTCGTCACTCGTAAAAACATTTGTAGAGATCGAAGTTTCAGATGTAACTAAATACAACATTGTAATAACTTGTGCCTCATCACCATTTGGATAACTATCTGAATATTTTGTATAAACATTTAGGAGCTTATGTACTTTCACTGTAATTCCAGTTTCTTCATAAAACTCTCGAACCAATGCTTCTACAGAAGATTCACCAAGTTCAATGGCACCACCAGGTAAGCCCCAAGTTCCTTTATCTGCTCGTTTTTGTAATAATATTTTTCCTGATTGACTTAATATTCCACATGTGAAATTTAAAATAATTTTATCTTTTCCAACTTTTTTTCTTATACTCTGTATATAGTTCATTACTCACCTCTGACAAAGTAAACCATCGATACAATGAAAGCTTACTCTATTAAAAAGTAAGCTTTCACAATAATTTTTATCATCTAAATATTTTACAATTCTACAATCTTACCTGTTTCAAAGTAAACGACCCATTCACAGATATTCTTAGCATAGTCACCGATACGCTCCAAGTATGAAATCACTTGGAAGTAATCACGACCTGTAATGATAGCTTCTGGGTTTTTCTTGATTTCTAAAGTAGCAAGATCACGGATGTGCTCAAAGTATTGGTTAATTTTTTCATCTAATGAAGCAACTTCATAGGCCTTATCGACTGATCCGTTAAGGTAGAGTTCAAGTGTTGTTTCTACAAAATCTTTCACATCACGTCCCATGTTTTTAATTTCTTCTTCAACTTCTGGGATACGTTCTTCACCCTTCATACGAATAGTTGCTTCAGCGATAGATACAGCGTGGTCTCCCATACGCTCCAAGTCAGAAACAGCTTTTAGAACGGTTAAACTGTACGCAGGTCTTGTGAAACTGGCTGTTGAAGGGCAATAATTTCAAATGATTTCTTTTCAAGTTTCAATTCATATTCATTGACTTCTGCGTCTTTTTCGATAACTTCCTTTGCTAAGTCACGGTCATGGGTGACAAAGGCACGTACTGTACGATTGATTTGGGAAAGAACTTCTTGTCCCATAGCGTAGAATTGGTTGTGCAATTTCTCTAAATCTTCTTCAAATTGAGATCGTAACATCTTTTCTCTCCTTATCCAAATTTACCTGAAATATAGTCCTCGGTTTCCTTATGTTGAGGGTAGAGGAACATTTCCTTGGTATCGTTAAATTCAATCAAATCTCCGTTTAGGAAGAATCCTGTCTTGTCAGAGATACGTGAAGCCTGTTGCATGGAACGAGTTACCAGAAGCATGGTGTACTTGTCTTTTAGACCATACAAGGTTTCCTCAATCTTACCTGCGGAAATAGGGTCCAAGGCTGATGTTGGCTCATCCAAAAGGATAATCTTTGGACTAGTTGCCAATACACGGGCGACGCAGACACGTTGCTGCTGTCCACCTGAAAGTCCAATAGCTGAATCATGCAAGCGGTCCTTGACCTCATCCCAGATTGAAGCACGGGTTAAGGCTTTCTCTACAGCTTCGTCCAAGACTTGCTTATCTTTCTCCCCATTAATGCGGAGACCATAAACAACATTTTCGTAGATAGACATGGGGAATGGATTGGGTTGTTGGAAAACCATACCGATTTCCTTACGTAATTCAACTGTATCGGTACGCGGACTATAGATATTGTGTCCATTATAAACCACTGATCCCGTTGTCGTCACTTCAGGATTAAGGTCACCCATTCGGTTAATAGCCTTGAGCAGGGTTGATTTTCCTGATCCTGATGGACCTATAAGAGCTGTAATTTCCTTGGGTTGGAAAGATAAGGAAACACTATTCAAAGCCTTCTTTTTGTTGTAATAAACAGACAGGTCTTTGACCTGCAAAATCGGTTCTGTCATACTGTTTCCTTTCTATCCAAAGTGTCCAGTTACATAGTCATTGGTAGACTGTAGCTTGGCATTTTGGAAAATGTTTGACGTTTTATCGTACTCAATTAAATCACCCAAGTAGAAAAACCCAGTGTAGTCACTTGCACGCGCAGCCTGTTGCATACTGTGGGTCACGATGATAATGGTGAAGTCCTTCTTCAACTCCAACATAGTTTCCTCAAGCTGAGCTGTCGCAATCGGATCCAAGGCTGATGCCGGCTCGTCCATCAAGAGAATGTCTGGTTTTACAGAAATAGCACGAGCAATGCAGAGACGTTGCTGCTGACCACCTGAAAGCATCAAGGCTGACTTATGAAGGTCGTCTTTAGACCTGATCCCAGAGGGCGGCCTGGCGAAGTGAGGTTTCTACAATTTCATCAAGGACTTTTCTTATCCTTAACACCTGCACGTTCATGTGCAAAGGTGATGTTACGGTAGATTGATTTAGCAAATGGGTTTGGACGTTGAAAAACCATTCCAATATGTTTACGCATTTCATAAACATTGATCTCAGGACGGTTAACGTCAATTCCTTGATAGAGAATTTGGCCTGTAACTTTAGCAATATCAATGGTATCATTCATACGGTTGAGACTGCGTAGGTAGGTTGATTTCCCAGAACCTGATGGACCAATTAAAGCTGTAATTTTATTTTTTTCGAATTGCATATCCACGCCCTTGATGGATTCATTCTTACCGTAGTAAACATGTAAATCCTTCGTAGAGAGGGCCACTTTTTCTTCTGGAAAAGTAATGATATGCCTTTCATCCCAATTATATTTTGACATGGCTTCTCCTTTAGGCTGCGGTTAATTTCTTATGTAGATAGCTTCCGAGTTTACGTGCTCCAAAGTTAAAGATCAAGATAAAGATTAGGAGCACCGCTGCAGAACCTGCTGAAACCAAAGTTCCATCAGGAATGGTTCCTTCACTGTTGACTTTCCAGATATGAACAGCCAAGGTTTCTGCTTGACGGAAGATTGAGATTGGACTGGTTACGCTGAGAACATTCCAGTTAGACCAGTCAAGAGCTGGTGCAGATTGACCTGCTGTGTAGATAAGGGCTGCAGCTTCACCAAAGATACGACCTGATGCAAGCACGATCCCCGTTACAATACCTGGAAGAGCTTCAGGAATCACGACATGAAGGACTGTTTCCCAACGAGAGATTCCAAGCGCCAAACCAGCTTCACGTTGTGTATGGTGAACGTGTTTCAAACTGTCTTCAACGTTACGAGTCATCTGTGGAAGATTAAAGACGGTTAAAGCCAAGGCACCAGAAATAATGGAAAACCCATACTCAAACTGAACTACAAAGATGAGGTAACCAAAGAGTCCCACAACGACTGATGGTAGTGAAGACAAAATCTCAATACAGGTACGAACGAAAATTTGGTAATCCGACCTTTTTTTGCATATTCAGCCAAATAAATTCCAGCACCCATTGATAGAGGTACTGAGATAAATAAGGTAATCACCAAAAGGAAAAAGGAATTATAAAGCTGGATTCCAATACCACCACCTGCTTGATAAGAGGAGGATTTTCCTGTCAAGAATGACCAAGAAACATGAGGTAAACCTCGAACCAAGATATAAAGAATCAAGGAAGCTAGGATGGTCACAATGATTCCTGCGATGGTATAGAGGACAGCTGTTGCAAGTTTATCTAATTTCTTAGCGTGCATAGTTTTTCTTTCCTCTTTCTTTCGTAATCAATTTAATCACACTGTTAAAGGCCAAGCTCATCAAGAGCAATACTAAGGCCAGTGACCAAAGAACATTATTATCAACAGTTTCCATAACTGTATTTCCGATTCCCATGGTCAAAACAGATGTCAGAGTCGCTGCTGGTGTCGTCAATGAAGTTGGAACAACTGCTGAGTTACCGACAACCATCTGAATCGCCAGGGCTTCACCAAAGGCACGCGCCATTCCGAAGACTACTGCCGTAAAAATACCTGAACGAGCAGCCTTCAAGGTTACACGCCAGATGGTTTGCCAGCGAGTTGCTCCCATGGCTAAACTTGCTTCACGGTAGTGACGAGGAACCGCACGTAGGCTATCTGTTGTCATGAAGGTTACAGTCGGCAAAATCATAACAAAGAGAACGAAAATTCCTGATAAAATACCAAAACCTGTTCCACCAAAGACAGTACGTACAAAATGGTACCACGACCTGCAAACCGATAAATCCATAAACTACTGAAGGAATCCCAACTAGGAGTTCGATAGCCGGTTGCAAAATCTTAGCTCCTTTTGGTGACACTTCTGTCATAAAGACTGCAGCACCAATGGCAAATGGTGTTGCAATCAGAGCTGACAGGATGGTAACAATAAAGGAACCTAAAATCATTGGAAGGGCACCGAAATTGTTTACCAGAAGGATTCCAAGTCTGTCCAAATAGGAAATCAAAAATGTTGACTCCATTGACAAAGAAGGTCGATAAGCCTTTCTGGGCAACAAAAATCAAAATCATAGCAACGATGATGACAATCAAAGAAAGGCAAGCAAAGGTTAGCCCTTTTCCTAATTTCTCAAGACGAGAGTTTTTTGAAGGAGAGAGCAATTTTTTTGATAATTCTTCTTGATTCATTATTGGCTCCCTTCTATTGCTGTCACAGTACCTGCAGCATCTTTTTCAACCTTCATTTCCTTGACAGAAATATAGCCCATTCCTTTTACGATTCCATTCTGAGCCTCATCTGAAAGGACAAAGTTTAAAAATTCTCCAACCAATTCATTTGGCTCACCAAGGGTATACATGTGTTCATAAGACCACAAAGGCCAATTGTTGGTTGTAACGTTTTCTGAGGTTGGCTCATAACCATTGAGTTTGATAGTCGCTACTGAGTCATCAACATAAGCGAAAGGCTAGGTAGGAAATAGCACCCAGGTGTTTGAGAAACAATTGATTTAACCATACCGTTTGAATCCTGTTCCTGACTTTGTATTGCTGATTTTCCATCCATAATCACGCTGTCAAAGGTAGCACGAGAACCTGAACTAGCAGCTCGGTTGATAATAGAGATCGCTAAATCTTTACCACCAACTTCTTTCCAGTTGGTAATTTCACCTGTAAAAATTTTGCGAAGTTGTTCTGTCGTAAGATTATCAACATCTACTTCTTTGTTGATGATAACAGCTATACCCGCAACAGCTACCTTGTGGTCAACTAAGGCAGAGGCATCGATCCCGTCTTTTTCCTCGGCAAATACATCCGAGTTCCCAACATCTACTGCTCCTGATTGAACTTGAGACAGACCTGTACCAGAACCACCACCTTGGACATTGACTGTTTTTGCCAATGTTTGCTTGATGCAAACTCATCTGCGGCAGCTTCAACTAGAGGTTGGAGGGCTGTTGACCCAACAGCAGTCATAGACTCCCCACGATCAATCCAACTAGCGCATCCCGCTAGCGACCCAGCAAGCAAAAGAGTTGCAAGAGATAGGGCAAGCTTTTTTCTTTTTTTCACTATTTGTCTCCTTGAAAATAATGGTGAATAGATTAGAAGATTTGAATATTTTCATGTATTTTACAAAATCATCCATACTTCCACTATAACACAGAATACTAGCTTTGACTAGTTTTTTACCTGAATCGCAGGCCCTTAGGGAAATAGTTTTTTTAGGGTATTCCCAGTTACTTTGGCAAATCCCAAACCATTTCCTCCAACCAAAACTTGATACCAGCCATTTGGAATAGTTCTGATCTAGCTGAATGGTTTCACCAGCTACGTATTTTTAGAAAGTCTTCTTGACTAATCTCAAGACTTTGTTTGACTTGACTCGGTTTTAAAGGCTAAACCAAGAGCAAAAGCTGGGCTCAAAACGTTTTTTCTTAAAAGGTTCCAAGATGAAGACCATTTCGAGCGATTTTAAGCTTACTCAAGTCTGGTAGGTCGCTTGGCAAGAGATAAAAGTTGGTCTCCAAAAAAACTCTGTAGAACTACCTAGCAGATTTTTTTCTTTTAAATGGTTTCTTTCTCAAAAATCTTGCCACAAACTCAACTGTTCACGGCTGAGATTTGTCTTCGAAGGCTTGAACTTCCCAGTCTTGATTTTTTTGTCCCTTTAAACTGCAGATGGGCAACAAACTGACCTTCTCCCTTAAAGAGATGAGGGTACATACGAGCTGTTTCAGGTTGGTTGATTCCTTGTGACATACCATTAATATGTTCGATTGGAATCAATTCAAAATCGTAGGTATCTATGAGCCAGTTAATGATTTCTTCGTTTTCTTCTGGAGCCCAAGTACAAGTGGAATAGACAAGTCGACCGCCATCAGCCAACATGGTAACAGCATCTTCTAAAATCTCACGTTGTAGATTAGCGCATTGACTAGGATAATTCTCACTCCAATAATCCATAGCATCGGGCTGTTTACGAAACATTCCTTCACCCGAGCAAGGAGCATCCAGAACAATCAGGTCAAAATAACCTTTAAAGACCTTGGCTAAACGTTCTGCAGATTCATTGGTCACAACGATATTAGTCGCACCAAAGCGTTCCATATTTTTCCACTAAGACTTTTTGGCTCGTTTGTTTGAAATTTCGTTAGAAACTAAAAATACCCTCACCTGCTAGAGTAAGCAGCTAGTTGAGTTGATTTGCCTCCCGGCGCTGCTGCTAGGGTCTAAAGACCTTCATTCCAGGACTTGGCTGGGCTACCTGAGCTACCATTTGAGCAGCTGGCTCCTGAGAATAAACCAAGCCTGTCACATGTTCAGGGAGATTTTCCCAGAGACCTTTTCCATAGTAGCCCCAAGGTGTGTTAGGTATAGGGTCTGAGAAAGTACCTTGAGCTTTCTTTTAGAGGATTAACTCGAAAGGCTGAGATGGCCTCATCATCAAAAGAGGCAAGAAAAAGCTCTTGCCTCATCTCCAAAGTATTTCTTCATATTTTTTTACAAATCCTTCCGGAAAGTTCATTTATGGTTTCCTTTTCGTAAATATAGGATTGAATGTCTGGTAACATTTCTCTTGGAACCATCATGACAGGTTGGCATGTCTGAAAATCTGGGTTCATCTCCCAGAGAGTTATAACTTGATATCCGAGATTTTCCCCCAAGATACTTGCAGCTGCGTAATCCCAAGGTTTCAGATAGGTAATATAGGTCAATAGCTGACCAGATAAGATTTTCGAGAAACTGATAGCGGCACTTCCATAAACTCGTACTCCAAGTGAAGCATTCCCTAAATCAGCCACACCCCAAGCATTTGTTTCTAACATTCCAGCATTAATGGCCACTAAAAAATCACTCAAAGGTTTGGCTTTAAAAGGAGGCAAGAGTTCATTATTACAATAAGCTGGAAATACACCTCCACCATGGTAACAAACATCTTTCATGACATCGTAAATAATACCGAATTGTCCTTGACCATTTTCGAAATAAGCTACCATGATAGCGAAATCTTCAGCTTGGGCAACAAAATTATTGGTTCCATCAATAGGATCAATGACCCAAACAGAACCTTGATCAACAGGAGATTTAAAATCTCCTTCTTCTGCACAGAACAAATCATTTGGATAGCGCGAGCGAATCTTATCAATCAGGAGAGTCTGCACTTCCTTGTCCAACTTGGTCACCAAATCAGTCGGAGAAGATTTTCTCTCTATATGAAGGTCGTCTTTCATATGTTTTCGGATATAGCTCGCAGCCTCTCTAACAATCTCTTTGGCAAAGGCAAATTTATTTTCCAAGTGAAATCATCCCTTCCCCTTTTTCTTTAGCCATTTGAACTGCTCGATAGAAAGAATAGCCACTGGCTATTTCAAATTCCCGTCCCAAACGTTTTTCTTCACTCTTACTTGGAACTACTATCTTAAATTCTTTATAAGAATCTAATAATTTTTTTGCTTCTATCTTTTCCTTCATAAGCAACTTCAACATCATTAAAAAAAGAAAGCACTGAAGCAAGTTCTTCAGTGCTCCACGAAAAATCTAGTGGGTAACTATATTGTTTATTCATCTAATTTATACCAGCTCTCAAGGTAGCTTCCTTCAGTTCTTGTTTTCGATAGCTTCTTGAAAGAAAAGCTCGAATTTCATCTTCATTAAAGCCTATTTGCATCCGTTTGTCATCAATGATAATTGGACGACGCAAAAGACTCGGGTACTGCTCGATTAAGCGAAGTAACTCCGATACTGAAATACTATCTACATCAATATCCAATTTTTTTGGAAGATTTTTGAACGAGTTGAAATGATGTCATCAGTACCGTTTTTCGGTCAAGGAAAAGAATATGTTGTAATTCTTTTTCTCGTTAAAGGACTAGTCATAATATTGTGCTCTTGGAAAGGCACTTTATGATTATGAAGCCAAGCCTTTGCCTTACGACATGATGTACAACTCGGTGATAAAAAAATAGTGTAATCATGCTTTTCTCTTCTTTGCATACTTTTTCTTATTCTATTATACAAACAAAAATTTAAGCGCTTGACTAGTTCTTTTCCTAAAAAAGCAAATTTTTTTATAAAAAAATTAAGCTTTTTAGAGATAATTTGATATATTTTTCATAAATATTGTTCATATTTTCTGAAAACCAATGTATTTTTAATGAACAATAAGGCACTTATACAAATATGGTTATCGTCACTTGCCATTTCTACTTTTCACATAAAAAAAGCAAAAAAACCAGTTCATAAATTCCAAAAAAAGAGTATAAAACAATGGAGGAAAAAAAGTTCTCTGGTAAAGATTAAAATAACTGGATCCTTAGCTGGGTCAAATAACCAGGTATCGTCTCCCACAAAAAGAAATTGATGAAATAGGGTAAAAAAAGCGTTCAAAAACCTATGAAGACTCCAAATAAACCAAGTCCCACCGGAAGTCCAACCATAAATACTAAGGGTTTTTTTCGATAAAGAGACAGAATTCCTTTTCTGACAACCTGGTTCCAGAAAATGTAGAAAAAAAGGGTAATGTAACAAGAGCTACTCCTTGAGTTAGATGAAAGAGACCTTTTACAACCGCAAAATGATGTAAACCTGATTCAGACGAAGGAAATCTGGCATTTCCAATACTGGATTGAAAAGGATTTGTTAAATAATCCATTAGAATATGAAAATTATACTGAATAATGTCTGATTTCAAATGAACTCGACTTGTTAGATTTAACCAAGAAATCTCAAAAAGGGTATAAAAATCCAAGCAAGATAAATGGTTACTAAGATAGCAAGTGACAATAGAAAAAAAGCAGGCTTGCTCCAAAAAGTTAGTTTAGTTCTCATCGAAATTCCACTCCGCTAAGCTTGATAGAACATGAGTCGGTGCAATAGGAAGATTTGGTACTTCTTCAGGTTTTGTAAAACCAGTAGTTACTAACAAAGTTGGAATTCCATTATCAATACCAGCTCGAATATCTGTAAGATAATTATCCCCTACCATGACCAAATCTTCACGTGCAAGTCCTAAATGCTCAACTGCTTTTTCCATAATAATTGCATTTGGTTTTCCAATATAAACAGGCTTAACTCGAGTCGCTGCTTCTAACAAAGTAATGATTGAACCAGCGCCAGGTAATAGTCCTCGCTCGGTTGGAATGTTCAAATCAGGGTTTGTCCCAATAAAGTGAGCACCTTTTTGAATTGCAAGTGTTGCAGTAGCAAGCTTTTCGTAGTCTACCTGCCAGTCCAAACCTACAACCACATAGGCGGGATTGTCTTTGTCTTCGAGATAGCCTGCTGCTTGAATGGCTTCCTTGAGCCCTGCTTCACCGATGACATAGACAGTCTTTTCAAGACCAAGGTCATTCATATAATCAATTGTTGCAAGTGTTGCAGTATAAATGGTTGATACAGGAGTATCAATATCAAACTGCTTGGCCAACATTTCCTGAACACTTTCAGGTGTGCGAGTTGTATTGTTAGTTACAAAAAGGTAGGGAATACCACGCTTTTGCAAGTCATGAACAAAAGCTTCTCCTTCAGGGATACGGTCTTTGCCTTTATAAATTGTTCCGTCTAAATCGATTAAATAACCTTTATAAGTCATACATTTCTTTCTAATCTTTGTTAATTTTTTGCCAAGTTATCTTTGCCTGAGCATTGATATCGCCATCACTTTTGACTTGGTGATTGCTTTCTAGTTGATTCAATTCGTAACTAGAAGTAATCATACCACCTGGTCGAACTTCCTTGACATACTTTAGATTGATTTTTTTAGGGATATGATTGGTTAGGAACTCTGCTCCCATGACCTCAAAAATCCAGTCTAGGTATTTGCTATTATTGACATGGCCATTCATATCTAAGTCGTAAAAACGGACATGATAGTCCTTGCTAATCGCTTCTTCCAACTCAGCGTATTTTGGTCCACGGATCAGTTTCTTAGAAAACTCAGATTGATAAGGTGCGACTATTTCAGGTTCTACAGGATGAACCTTCCGACTATCACGATCCATAAGGACAAAAGGTAGCTACCATGCGAATGATTTCTTGACCATCTTCATCATAAATAGTAAATCGGCGGTAGCAAAATAGACGATTGTAGCTCAAGGCCTCTGTTTCGATGGTAATTTCCTCAGCAAAACGAGGAAGTCTAATCACATCGATATCATAATCAGTGATAATCCAAACTAGATTATACTGTTCTAAAACATCCTTGTCACTCACTCCTAGATTAATTGATTGCATTCCTGATACTTGTAAGGATAACAAGATAACATCTGGTAGCTTTGATATGACCGTTCATGTCAGCCATATCAAAAGGGATTTTTAGTTTTTCATTTGATAAGTTAAGCCCATAATATTACTCCAATATAAATCTTTCTGCTACTGTATCTCCTAAAAAGAGACCTTTCTTTGTCATTCGTATTTGCTGACCTTCTACTTGTAAAAGCCTTTGTTGGCACAAATCTCTGACTACTTGTCCATACAACTCTTGAAAAGACGTGCCAAATTTTTCTTCAAATCGAGTCATGGAAACACCTGATTTTTTACGAAGGCCCAAAAACATCTCTTCTTCCATCTGTTCTCGCTTAGTCAAATGTTCTTCGTTAATGCGAGTATTACCAGCTTCAACAGCATTGAGATAATGGCGGATAGGGCCATGATTTTTATAGCGAACACCATTTACATAGCCAGACGCACCTGCACCTATACCATAATACTCAGCATTATCCCAGTACATAAGATTGTGACGACTTTCAAAGCCAGGTTTTGAAAAATTTGAAATTTCATAATGCTCAAAACCAGCTCTCTCTAATTCAGCAATGATATATTCAAACATTTCAGCTTCTACTTCTTCTTTAGGAAGCGGTAATTTCCCACGACGCATACGATTCATAAAGACCGTATGATTTTCCAAAATCAAGCTATAAAGACTCATGTGGGGAATATCCAAAGCGATGGCCTTGGCAACATTGTCCTTCACTTGTTCCATGGTTTGACCGGGAAGAGCGTAAATCAGGTCAATGGAAATATTATCAAACCCTGCTAACTTTAGACGATCAATGTTTTCATAGATATCCTTTCTCCAAGTGGCTTCGACCAATTTTTTTCAGCATTTTATCATCAAATGTTTGCACCCAATGAAACACGATTGACAGCTGAATTCTTTAAAACTGCAATCTTATCCTCATCCAAATCACCAGGATTAGCCTCAATGGTTAACTCTTCTAAAGACTGACAAATCTAAGTTTTCTAGTCAATCCATCCAGAAGCACCTCTAACTGCTGGGCAGACAAGGCTGTCGGTGTTCCTCCCCCAATATAGAGAGTACGCAACTTCTGAATGTCATAGGAATGAAATTCTTGCAGTAGATGTTCTAGATAGCTGTCTACTGGTTGATTTTTTTAATAAAGACCTTTGAAAAAGTCACAATAATAACAGATTTGTGTACAAAAATGGAATGTGCACATAAGCTGATGTTGGTTTTTTCTGCATAATATTTATTATACCATAAAGACTTCACTCAAGAAAAAAATCACCATCTCCGACTCTAAGGGAATCAAAAATGGTGATTTCTATTTTAATCTTCTTCGATTTCGATGACAATTTCTTGATCGTCTTCTTGGTCTTCAACAACTACTTTTTCTTCCAATTGTTCTTTGAGATTGTTCAAAGTCTCTTTTGAAGCTTCAGTCGCTTGTTGAGCTAAAGATTTTGATTTTTCAAGAACTGAATCCAAGGTGATTTCTCCTGATTCTACTTGTTCTTTTGTTTTTAGAACAAAATCTCTAGTTTGTTCTTTAACTTCAGTCAATTTTTCAAGAGCTTGTTCCTTAGCATATTCTGGATCTTCTCTTAAATCGTCAATAAAGTCTTGCGCTTGACTTTTAACTTGTTTACCTTTGTCACTTGTTAAGAACAAGGCAACTGCAACACCAGAAACGGTTCCTAAAAGGATTGATGATAATTTTCCCATGAGCTTACTCCTTTATTATTTTTTGAAAAACTTACTTGCAACACGAATAGCTGATAAGCCAGCGCTAGTCTTTAAAGTTTTTGAACCAGCTGATGAAGCTTTTTTTACTTAAGACACGTGCCTGTTCGTTTTAAATCTGATACAGATACTGATAAATCAGCTACTGCAGTAAAAAGTGGATCAATAGTGGCAATTTTGACATTGACATCATCTGCAAGGACATTAACCTTTTGCAAGAAGTTCATTTTGTGTGATGTAGAGTAACATTTACATCTGAAGTTAGCGTTTTAATAGTATTTTTCAGTTTCATCAGATTACACGTCCAACTTTTTTTGAAGGGTAATAATCAAATAAACAATAAATACAATCAAGGCAATAGCCACAATAATATAAAGCAACTTCCAACATTTTAATTCTCCTTTTTTTACATTATAAAATGGTGCTTTTTTCCGATTTTGATAAACGATAATATAAATACCAAGTCCAATTAATAGAACAGACAACCACTGAGATACTCGAAGTCCAAAGAACATGAGGCTATCTGTGCGCATTCCTTCAATAATCATACGCCCAAATCCATACCAAATTAGATAAAAAAAGCTGTGATATGACCACGACGAATGCCATTTTAATCGGCGTCTAAAAAAATAATAATTAAAAGCAAAAACCAATCAGGTTCCAGATAGATTCGTACAGGAAGGTTGGTTGTCGATATGAGCCATCAATATACATCTGATTCTTAATGAAACTAGGCAAGTAGTCAAGACTCTCTACAGTGGCCCCATAGGCCTCTTGGTTAAAAAAGTTGCCCCAACGTCCAAGACTCTGGGCAATCAAGACACTTGGTGCTGCAATATCTAGGAAGTCCCAGTTATTAATAAACTTACGATCCGCAAAGATATAAAGTACAATGGCACCCGTGATTAGACCGCCATAGATAGCCAAACCACCATTCCAGATTGCAAAGATTTCTCCTAAATGTTGACTATAATAGTCAAACTTAAAGATGACATAATAGAGCCTAGCCCCAATAATAGCTAGAGGGAAAGCAACCAAGATAAAATCGATAATATCGTCTGGTATAATATTTTTTTCTTAGGAGCTTCTCTCATGGCCAGAACTACAGCTAAAAGAAGACCAGACACAATGCAGAGAGCATACCATCTAACGGCAAATGGACCGATTTGAAAAGCTATTGGATCAATCATTTCGCACCTCATTTTGAGCAATTAGATTTGTTAAACGTTCTTCAAAAAGACGAGTTGCATCAAAGCCCATTTCCTTAGCACGATAGTTCATAGCTGCAGACTCAATAACTACTGAGATGTTACGTCCTGTTTTAACTGGAATACGAATACGTGGAATTGACACACCCGAAACTTCCAACTCTTCAGCGTTGTTCCCTAAACGGTCAAAGGTTTTTTGTGTATCATAGTTTTCCAGATAGACCGCAAGCTGAACTTGAGAAGAATCTTTAACTGCACTAGCGCCGTATAGACTCATGATATCAATAATACCAACTCCTCGAATCTCCAATAAATGTTTAAGAATTTCAGCTGGTTCCCCCCAAAGTGTCATCTCATCTTTGGCATAGATATCAACACGGTCATCAGCAACTAGTCGATGGCCCCTCTTAACCAACTCTAAACCAGTTTCACTTTTACCGATGCCGCTATCTCCTTGGATGAGTACTCCCATACCATAGATATCCATTAAGACGCCATGTACACTTGTTCTCTCAGCCAGTCTTGAATCTAGATAACTAGATAGTTGTCCTGACAGACGGCTAGTTGAAGTCCGACTGGTTAAAATTGCCACTTCACATTCTCTAGCAGCCTTTAACATTTCTTCAGGAACTACCAAACCACGAGCAACGATGACAGCAGGTGTTTCTGGTAGAAACATCTTCTTTAAAACCTGATAACGGTTTTTGGAAGGCATAGTGATCAGATAGGACCACTCCTTCATTCCCAAAAGTTGAATTCGTTCTGGAGTATAGTAATCAAAATAGCCTGTCATTTCAAGACCAGGTCTCGTAATGTCCGCAGTAATGATTTCTTTTTCAAGCAATTCACCTTCACCGTAGACAATGTCTAGTCTGAGCTTTTCAATTACTTCTCTTACTAAAACCGACATAATTTCCTCCTTAAATCGAGTTCTCCCTACTATTATATCAAATTGTCGTCATAAGTTTCCGATTTTAACAGTATTTAAGCCATTTATTTGAAAAAGAAAAAAGACTAGACAAGTCTAGCCTTTCATTTCAAATTAGAATTTTTTACGTTTACGAGCTGCTTCTGATTTACGTTTACGTTTTACAGAAGGTTTTTCATAGAATTCACGTTTGCGTGTTTCTTGAAGAGTACCAGCTTTAGTAACCGCACGTTTGAAACGACGAAGTGCATCGTCAAGAGATTCATTCTTACGTACTACTGTTTTAGACATTTTTTTCACTCCCTTCAAGTTCAAGATCTATTCTATTCTACATGCAAAATGAATAAATGTCAAGAGGAAACTAAGTTTTTTATTCTTTATAATGATTAATAATATAGTCTACCATTTCCTCCATCTCTGCTTCAGATAAAGGTAGTTCCCAGTTTGTTGTTTCCATTTTAAGAAAAGCATCACTGACTTTAGATTTATTATCTGGTAACAAAATTTTGCCGCCTTTTTCAAACAGAATACCTATTCGATCATATAAGACATGAAGATTTTTATTTCCATTTGGATCAATATCAAAAGACTGTAAAGAGATTAGTATATCATTTCCTTTATAATTCAAATCAATCCACATATGATTTGATAAATCATATGGTCTCGATAAAGTCCCACCTAATGAGTAATGTTTTTTTCCATATTCTCCACCGGTCCTTACAAATGTATCAGTAGCATCTTTCTCCTTTAAAAAAATTAAGTTTCCATCACTATCTCTCTTGCTTAAAAGAAAGTCTTTTATTCTTTTTTCTCTTCTGTTCTAGCGCTCTTATATGCTTCTTTTATTTTTAGAAAATCTTCTTTATTCATGTGTCCCCTAAAATAATGTTGAATTTTATATGTCTAAAACCACTCACCCAAAAGAGCAAGTGGTTCTGAATTTTATTTTTTTAACAAGCTAAGAGCAGCTGCGTCTGCGATGATGGTTACATCTGGGTGGTTTTGCAAGCTACTTGCTGGAAGACTTTCAGTTACTGGCCCCTCAACAGTTCCTGCAATAGCTTCTGCTTTAGATTCACCATAAGCAAAGAGAAGGATTGACTTAGCATCCAAGATGTTTTTTATCCCCATAGAGATTGCTTGAGTTGGAACATCTTCAATCTTATCAAAGAAGCGAGCATTAGCTTCGATTGTAGATTGGTCAAGTTCTACAAGATGAGTTTGGCTATCAAATGGAGTTCCTGGCTCGTTAAATCCAATGTGGCCGTTACGTCCAATTCCCAAGATTTGTAAGTCAACTGGGTGGTCAGCAAGGATTTGATTATAGCGAGCTACTTCTTCTTCAGCATGGTCTTTATCTCCACGTGGCAAGAAACTTTCTTTGAATGGTTTTTTGTCAAAAAGATTCTCTTGCATAAAGTAACGGTATGATTGTGGATTATCTCCATCAAGACCTACATACTCATCCAAGTTGACACTTGTAAGATTTGAAAAATCAAGATCGCTAGCTACGACTTCTTGGTAAAACTCAAGCGGGCTGCTTCCTGTAGCAAGACCCAATGTTTGAGCACCATTTTCTAACTTTTCCTTCAAAATCTCAAATGCAACTTTTCCACCTTCAATTGGATTTTCAACTTTAATAACTTTCATTATTATTCCTCCGTTTTCTTTATTTTATTATATGGTATAGACCAATTTTTGTCAAGTGAAAACGGTTAATTTTTTTTAAAATCAAGAGCTTATCTAAAACCTTAATTCTAATTTCATCGATGTAAAAACGACTCCCGTATCTACGAGAATCGTTTTTTGTTTATTAGATTGCTTCTGTTACAAAACTACGACTTTCAAGTACTTTGAGCATTGCATCTGCTGTGTCTAGTGCTGTAAAGAGAGGAACTCCGTGTTCGATAGCCGAACGGCGGATTTGTTCTCCGTCTTCGTCTGCTGTACGTTTGGTACCAACTGTATTGATGATTGCTTGAATTTTTCCTTTGCGGACGTAGCTTGGAATATCGTGTTCATCATCACCAATCTTTCCAACGAGTTGTGCCTGCAATCCATGACTTGCAAAGAACTCTGCTGTTCCTTCAGTAGCAAGGATTCCGTAACCAATATTTTGGAAACGACGAGCTAAATTCAAAGCTTCTTCTTTTGCATCATCTGCGATAGTGAAGACAACATTACCAAAGGTTGGCAAGTGAAGATAAGAAGCTTCAAAGGCCTTGTAGAGAGCTTTTTCAAGAGTGGTATCAGAACCCATGACTTCCCCTGTTGACTTCATTTCAGGGCCAAGAAGGCTGTCTACCTTAGCTAGCTTGGTAAAGGAGAAGACGGGCGCCTTGATATGAACGCGAGTGCTTTCTGGGTAAAGTCCATCTTGGTAACCAAGCTCATCGAGACTTTGACCGAGAATTAGCTTAGTCGCTACTTGCGCCATCGGGATATTGGTTACTTTTGATAGGAAAGGAACCGTACGGCTGGCACGAGGATTGACCTCGATAACATAAACTTTTTCATCCTTGATGACAAACTGAATATTCATCATACCGAGGCAGTTGAGTCCAATCGCTAAGCGTTTGGTGTAGTCAGCGATGGTTTCTTGGACCTTTTGAGACAAGGTTTGCGGAGGATAAACTGCCATAGAGTCTCCTGAGTGGACTCCTGCACGCTCAATATGCTCCATGATCCCTGGAATGAGGACAATTTTCCCGTCTGAGATGGCATCAACTTCACACTCTTGCCCCACGATATAAGAGTCAACAAGGACTGGATGGTCTGGACTTGCCTTAACCGCAGTACGCATGTAAGAACGAAGATCATCTTCGTTTTCAACAATTTCCATGGCACGTCCACCAAGAACGTAAGATGGGCGAACTAGAACTGGGAAACCGATCTTGCGAGCCGCTAGAACTGCTTCCTCTTCATTGGTAGCTGTTTGTCCTGGTGGCTGTGGAATATCCAGGTCTTTGAGAGCTTGCTCGAAGAGGTCACGGTCTTCTGCACGGTCAAGGTCAGCAACTTGGGTACCAAGGATGGTCACACCCAGCATTTGCTAGAGGTTCAGCTAGATTGATAGCTGTTTGACCACCAAACTGAACGATAACGCCTTTTGGTTGCTCTAGGTCAATGACATTCATCACATCTTCAAAAGTCAATGGCTCAAAGTAAAGTTTGTCAGATACAGAGAAGTCTGTTGAAACTGTCTCTGGATTTGAGTTCATAATGATGGCTTCGTAGCCAGCAGCCTGGATTGCCTTAACAGAGTGAACTGTTGCGTAGTCAAACTCTACCCCTTGACCGATACGGATTGGACCAGAACCTAGGACAAGTACAGATTCCTTATCAGACTTGATAGACTCATTTTCCCATCCATAGGTTGAGTAGAAGTACGGAGTTTCTGATTCAAATTCTGCGGCACAAGTATCTACCATCTTGTAAACTGGGACAATCTTGTTTTCTATACGAAGTTGGCGAACTTGATCAGCTGTAGTTCCCCAAAGTTCTACGATTTTACGATCTGAGAAACCATTGAGTTTTGCTATTTTCAGGACATCGATATCCTGAGGATGTGCGCCCAATTCTTGTTCAATCTCAAAGATATGCAAGAGTTTATCAAGGTAGAAAATATCAATCTTAGTTAAGTCAGCAATCTCTTCTGGTGTATAACCACGACGAATGGCTTCTGATACATAGAAGAGACGGTCATCTTGAGCCTTGACAACTTTTTCAATCAAGGCATCATCTGAAACATCTGCAAGCTCAGGTATTTCATTGTGATGGACACCAATTTCTAGAGAGCGACAAGCTTTAAGGAGAGATTCCTCGATGTTCCGACCGATGGCCATAACTTCTCCAGTTGCCTTCATCTGAGTTCCAAGACGACGTTCACCCTTCTCAAACTTATCAAATGGAAAGCGTGGAATCTTAGCAACCACGTAGTCAAGGGCTGGCTCAAACATGGCATAAGTTGAACCTGTAACTGGGTTAATAACTTCATCCAAGGTCAACCCTACCGCAATCTTGGCAGCCAATTTAGCGATTGGATAACCTGTCGCCTTGGAAGCAAGAGCTGAAGAACGAGATACACGAGGATTTACTTCGATAACATAGTACTTGAAGCTGTGGGGATCAAGTGCTAGCTGAACATTACATCCACCTTCAATCTTGAGGGCACGAATAATGCTCAAGCTTGCATCACGAAGCATTTGATTTTCATAATCTGACATAGTTTGCGCTGGGGCAAATACGATGGAATCCCCTGTATGAATCCCGACGGGGTCAAAGTTTCCATGTTACATACAACAAGGGCATTGTCAGCCGAGTCACGCATGACTTCGTATTCGATTTCCTTAAAACCAGCAATGGAACGTTCAATCAAACATTGGGTAACAGGTGATAGCTTCAAACCATTTTCAGCAATTTCACGCAATTCTTCCTCATTGGCACACATACCACCACCAGTACCACCTAGAGTAAAGGCTGGACGGACAATAACTGGGTAGCCAATAGTTGCAGCAAAGGCAACTGCTCCTTCCACAGTGTTAACAATTTCAGATTCTGGAATTGGTTGCTTGAGTTCTTCCATCAATTGTTTAAAGAGATCGCGGTCCTCTGCTTGGTCGATAGCAGACAATTTAGTCCCGAGAAGTTCAACACCAAGCTCATCTAAGATACCATTTTTAGACAATTCCATGGCCATGTTAAGCCCTGTTTGACCTCCAAGAGTTGGAAGCAAAGCATCTGGACGTTCCTTACGGAGAATACGAGTCACAAACTCAAGTGTAATCGGTTCGATGTAGACCTTGTCTGCAATTTCTTTATCCGTCATGATGGTTGCAGGGTTTGAGTTTACCAAGACAACCTCATACCCTTCTTCTTTCAAAGACAAGCATGCCTGAGTTCCAGCATAGTCAAACTCAGCAGCCTGACCAATAATAATCGGACCAGAACCAATCACCATAATTTTTTGAATATCAGTACGTTTAGGCATAGTTTATGATACAAAACCCGTCAAGAACACAGTGAAAATAGGAAACTTGGTGCAGACGCCTTCAGCGTCAAATCAATGTTTATCTTTTTTACACAGTTCTTAGGGCGTGTTCACTTCCGCGAACAATGTATCTTCTCCTTTCTATTCGGCAACTCTCTGATTGCCATTAAATAAGATACAAAGGACGATAAGAAAGCGACTGAATTTTAGGAAACCATAGAAGGGTTTCTATCCTTGTTGGTTTATCTAAATTCCGAGCTTTCCGTCCGTGTTCAATTCCATAAATTCTCCGACGATTTTTTAGAGAAACGATCATTTTCGATAAAAAATCTTATCTAGGAGCTTGAACATTTTAGTGGTTATTCATTTTAAAAGCTTCCATCATCTCGATAAATTCATCAAAGAGATAGCTGGCATCGTGTGGCCCAGGAGCAGCATCTGGATGGTATTGGACTGAAAATCCTGGTTGATAACGATGGCGAACCCCTTCAACAGACTTGTCATTGATTTCTTCGTGGGTAATAATCAAATGGTCTGGCAAATCTTCGCGACTAACGGCATATCCATGGTTTTGGCTGGTAAAGTCCACGCGCCCAGTTGCAATTTCTCGCACAGCATGGTTAAAGCCACGGTGGCCAAACTTCATCTTGTAGGTCTTAGCTCCATTTGCCATAGCAAAGAGTTGGTGGCCCATACAGATCCCAAAGATTGGAATTTTCCCTTGAATTCCACGAATCATCTCAAGCGCTTCTGGAACATCTTCAGGGTTACCTGGTCCGTTCGACAACATAACACCATCAGGATTAAGGTGGAGGATTTCCTCAGCTGTTGTTGTATAAGGGACAACAGTCACGTTACAGTCCCTTTTGGATAATTCTCTCAAAATAGAATGCTTCAAACCAAAGTCAACTAAGACTACACTAAGTCCTACACCAGGAGCTGGGTAGGCTGTTTTTGTAGATACTTGCTTGATATTATCAATTGGTAATACCGTAGCCTGAAGTTGATCTGAAATATGGTCTATACTATCTCCCACATGCGTGATGGTAGCTCGCATGGTTCCATGCTTACGGATAATTTTTGTAAGGGCGCGTGTATCAATACCTGAAATACCAGGAATCTTTTTAGATTTCAAAAATTCGTCAAGAGTCATTTGGTTGCGCCAGTTGCTAGCACGACGAGCGTGTTCAAATACTACCACTCCTTTACAGGTTGGACTGATGGATTCGTAGTCATCACGATTGATTCCATAGTTCCCTACTAAAGGATAAGTAAAAGTAAGGATTTGCCCATTATAAGACTGGTCAGTTATCGATTCTTGATAACCAGTCATACCAGTACTAAAGACAATTTCTCCTGTTACATCAGTGTCAGCCCCAAAGGCTTTTCCTTCAAAGATTGTTCCATCTTCTAAGACTAGAAGTCGTTTTGTCATCATTCACCTCTCGTGGACGCTCTCTGGCGTCTTTTAACGTTTCGTTCTATTTAATATTTCTACTCGCTAATACCGATTCTAAGATCGCCATTCTAACAAATACACCGTTGGTCATTTGTTGCACAATACGTGATTTTGGTGCTTCAACCAAGTGATCTGCAATTTCCACATCACGATTGACGGGAGCAGGATGCATAATAATCGCCTTTTCTTTCAAGCGTTCATACCGTCCTTGGTTCAGGCCATGTTGCTCATGGTAGCTCTCCTTAGAAAATACAACTCCACTTTCATGACGTTCGTGTTGAACACGTAGTAGCATCATCACATCTACTTGATCAATAATTTCATCAATGGTTACAAACTGCCCATAGTTCGCAAATTCTTGGCTTCGCCATTCTTCAGGGCCTGCAAAATAAAGTTCTGCTCCCAAGCGTTTTAAAATCTGCATGTTAGACTTAGCAACCCTTGAGTGGTCCAAATCTCCAGCAATAGCAACCTTGAGTCCGTCAAAGTGGCCAAATTCTTCATAGATGGTCATTAAATCAAGCAAACTTTGACTTGGGTGTTGACCCGAACCATCCCCCCCATTGATAATCGAGGTTGTAATAGTTGGACTTGCCACCAATTCTCTGTAGTAATCCACTTCTGGATGGCGAATAACACAGGCATCTACTCCTAGGGCAGACAGAGTCAAGATTGTGTCATAGAGGGTTTCTCCCTTGTTGACTGAGCTAGTCTTAACATCAAAATCCAGTAGATTCAGTTCCAGCTTAATTTCTGCCACTTCAAAAGATTTGTGAGTGCGGGTTGAACTTTCAAAAAAGAGATTGGCAACTATGGGTCTATCCGTATATGAAACGCTAGCTCCATTTTTAAACTCAATTCCGCGCTTAATCAGTTTCATAACTTGATCGACGGTCAAATCTTCCATAGATACCACATGTTGCAAGGCTTGCTGATTTTTCAGACATGGCGATTCCTCTCGATTCTTATGCTTCCTCAGTGATAAGAACTCGATCTTGTCCATCAAGTTCAGTCATTTCAACAATAATTTCTTCACTTCGGCTAGTAGGAATATTTTTTTCCCAACATAATCTGGACGAATTGGCAATTCCCTATGTCCTCGATCTACAAGGACTGCCAAACTAACACGAGCAGGACGACCTTTGCTAACAATATTATCAATAGCAGCGCGGATAGTACGACCAGTATAGAGGACATCGTCAACTAGAATAACTTCTCGATCTGTCACATCTACAGAAATCAAAGAAGTATCTTCTCCACTTTTTAATATCGTCACGGAAAGGTTTAGTATCCAATTCAACGATAGGAACTGAAATCGATTCGAGCTGTTCTAAACGTTCTTGAATACGGCGAGCAATAAACACACCTCTAGTTTTAATCCCTGCTAAAACGATTTTATTTAAGTCTTTGTTCCGTTCAATAATCTCGTAAGTAATGCGAGTAATGGCACGCTTAACAGTTAATTCATCAACAACTTCTTTTGTCTTCATGACAAACCTCCAAAAAGAAAAGTCTCCTTCACCAAGGAGACTTCAGAATGTATAGTTAAGCTAGCCCTCCCAAAAAAGGATAGACTTGTGCTTCTACTTGCTGTGGCTCCTTGCCTGCCTCACGGGACAGGATTAAAGGAATATTTAATTGCTACTAATATATCACAAAGGGGTTAGCATTGCAAGAAAAAACCATGTAAAAAAACTTATAAGGAATTAAAGTCATACAACTGTGGATATTGATCACACTCAGGATTTTTCGGATGGCAGATGGCCCTACCAAAGTAAATCATGGCTTGATGAGCTGCTAGCCATTCTTCTGGTGGCAAAACATCCATGACACGTTTTTCGACTTCAAGGGGCGTAGCTGATTTTTTAACAATGTCATGGTGTTTACAGATACGCTCCACATGAGTATCCACTGCAAAAGCTGGAATCCCGAATCCTACACTCATCACAACATTAGCTGTTTTACGACCAACTCCTGCCAAGCTTTCTAATTCCTCACGTGTCTGAGGTACTTGACCATCAAAATCTTCTAAAAGTTGTTGGGCACATTTCTTGAGGAACTTGGCCTTGTTGCGGTAAAGTCCTAAACGAGAAATATGTTTTGCAATGTCCTTCTCACTTGCGTCCGCCATGGCTTGTGGTGTAGGAAGGCTTCAAAAAGAGCTGGAGTCGCTTTGTTTACTGCCGCATCTGTCGTCTGAGCAGACAACATAACTGCAACTAAGAGTTCAAAATGATTGCGAAAATCTAAACTAGGCTTGGCATCAGGGAAAAGAGCTATGATTTCTTCTAGCACCTTGCGTGCTCGTTTTTTGGACAAGACCATTATTCATCTCCGTCAAATAATCCTTGCAAGCCAGCAAAAGGACTATTTTCTTCTTTCTTGACTGTTTGTTGAGCTTGGTACTCTTCCTCAGTCATGATTTGCCAGTCGTTTCCAGAAACAAATCCCTGACCTGCTTCTTCTTCTGCCGTTAAGACCTTGATTGGAATATTGAGCAAAATATTATCTGAAACACTCTCAGCCAGGTCGATTTCACCATTTTCGATAGGTAAAACCAAGTCATCATCAAGAACTTCTTGGTCCAGTTGATTGGCTGCACCTTCCATAAAGACTTCTGTCACTGGATAAGACTCTTTCAATTCTACAGGTTCCATACTACGGCTAGAAGCAAGAACTATAGTGTAAGATAGTTGATAATTTAAGAAATACATACGGTCTTCATACTGAACCTTCCCAACAGCGACAATATCTTTTACGTCTAAAATTTCTTGGTTACGCTCACGTAAGTCAGCTGACAAGTCTAGAGGTTGCTCAAAATACAAACCCTCAGGCTGCTTACGGATTTCTTGAATATTTAATTTCATACTTCCTCCATAAAGATTTACTCACTTGATTATACCATGAAAGGAGGTCAAGTAAAGCCTCTAAACTTTTAAAACATCTTTCTGTGTTTTTTGATATATTTATTATGACAAATTTATTTTTTGTGCTATACTATAAGCATCAATAGATGAGAAAAGGAGGACGCTCATATGGAAGACAAAGCTCTTTTAACAGAAGCCTATCAACTCGTTTCAAAATTAAACCAAACAATACAAAGTTGTAAACAGGGATTGCCAGATGACCTACGCTTACAGCAAAATATAGACGAAATTCTCAGAGCACTCAAAAAAGCTGAGAAACTAGATAACTCTATCTTAATTGAACTGGAAACTTTTTACCAACTGACTAGTCTTTTGATTGGACTTGGTTCACTGAAATTAAATGACCAAGCCCGCACTGCTTGGAGAAACTATGACAAGTTCCACTACGATCAAGTTAAGCACGTTTTGACACTCTATGGACCTGTTTTTGGTTTTTAAAAATAGAGGGTTTTCTGGCTTAATCTTGACAAATTTTCTCAAAAAGAGTATGATGATTGCAACAATATTCGGAGGTAAGGGAGACATGAACAACTAAGTCTATCAAATAAAGAACCTTTATTTAGTAGATCTTGTTTCTGTCTCTTTTTTGTGTGCTCTTTTTCTGCTGGATTTTCAGCCCTTTTAAAAGAGTTTTTTTGACATAGACGATTGGCTCTACTAGATAAAGTAGAGCTTTTTGTTATGCAATATGGACATTCTAGAAAGGGAAATAATATGATAAAAATCAATCATCTGACCATCACACAAAACAAAGATTTAAGAGACCTTGTTTCCGATTTAAACATTAACATCCAAGACGGAGAAAAGGTCGCTATTATAGGCGAAGAAGGAAATGGCAAATCAACCTTACTTCGAACTTTAATGGGAGAAAAATTAGCTGATTTCTCTATCAGGGGAGAAATCCAATCTGACCTTCAGTCCCTGGCCTACATTCCCCAACATCTCCCTAAAGAACTGAAGAAAAAATCTTTACAAGACTACTTCTTTTTAGAATCTGCTGATTTGGACTACAGTATCCTCTATCGTTTGGCTGAGGAATTACACTTTGACAGCAATCGTTTTGCAAGCGATCAAGAGATTGGTAGCCTATCGGGTGGCGAAGCTTTGAAAATTCAGCTCATCCATGAATTGGCCAAACCCTTTGAGATTCTATTTTTAGATGAACCTTCAAATGACCTGGACCTTGAGACAGTTGATTGGCTAAAAAAACAGATTCAAAAGACCAGGCAAACCGTTATTTTCATTTCTCATGATGAAGACTTCCTCTCTCAAACGGCAGATACTATTGTCCACTTGCGACTAGTCAAACATCGAAAGGAAGCTGAAACCCTAGTCGAGCACTTAGACTATGATCGCTATAGTGCCCAAAGGAAGTCTAACTTTGCCAAACAGAGCCAGCAAGCTGCCAACGACCAGAGAGCCTATGACAAAACCATGGAAAAACATCGCCAAGTTAAGCAAAATGTAGAAAATGCACTTCGAGCTACCAAAGATAGTACTGCTGGTCGCCTATTAGCTAAAAAGATGAAAACTATTCTCTCTCAAGAAAAACGCTTTGAAAAGGAAGCTCAGTCCATGATCCAAAAACCACTTGAAGAGGAACAAATCCAACTTTTCTTTTCAGATATAGAGCCATTAGCGGCTTCTAAAGTCTTAGTCCAACTGGAAAAAGAAAATTTGTCCATTGGCCAGCGCATTTTAGCTCAGGAGTTACAACTAACTGTCCGTGGTCAAGAAAAAATTGGTATCATCGGGCCCAATGGCGTTGGCAAATCCACTCTTTTAGCAAAGTTACATCAACTACTAAGCGGCAAAAGAGAGATTTCGCTTGGTTTTATGCCACAAGATTACCAAGAAACACTGCAATTGGATCTATCCCCAGTAGAATTTCTCAGCAAAACTGGACACAAAGAGGAAATACAGAAAATCCAATCTTACTTAGCCAGTCTTAATTTCAGCTATCCAGAGATGCACCACCAAATCCACTCTTTATCTGGAGGTCAACAAGGTAAACTCCTTCTTTTGAATTTAGTTCTGCGAAAACCAAACTTTCTCCTTCTGGATGAACCCACACGAAATTTTTCTCCAACTTCTCAACCAGAAATCAGAAAACTCTTTGCCAATTATTCTGGTGGTCTTGTCACTGTTTCGCATGATCGACGTTTTTTAAAAGAAGTCTGTACGAGTATCTATAGTCTGACAGAGCATGGTTTGGAAGTAGTTGATTTACAAGATCTTTAACTTTTGGAAATAAAACATCCAGAGGAAAACCTCTGGATGTTTTTTACATATGTTTCAAACGCTCAATCCGTTCTGAAATAGGTGGATGCGTATAAAATAGTTTTTTTAAGAACCCTCTTTTTTGAGGATCGTTAATATAAAGTGCACTACTAGCATCATCCACATGATGACTCATGGGTTGACTATTGTCTAATTTTTGTAAAGCATTGATCATTCCTTGAGGATTACGAGTTAGTTCTACGCTTGAAGCATCTGCCAAAAATTCTCGTTGGCGAGAAATAGCTAATTGTACTAAAGTTGCTGCAAGAGGTGCTAGAACAATGGCTAGGAGAGAAATAACTAACATAATCACTTCAAGTCCCCCACTATCTCGATCATTACTTCTACGACTACGACTAGCACCTCCCCACCACATCATACGACCAGCCATACTTGATAATAGCGTAATTGCACTAGCCAGAGCAACAGCAATGGTTGAAATACGAATATCGTAATTACGTATGTGACTAACTTCATGACCGATTACAGCTTCTAACTCCTCACGATTCATAATATCTAACAGTCCTGAAGTTGCTGCTACAGCAGCATTTTTAGGATTCGAACCCGTAGCAAAAGCATTTAAGCCAGCATCATCAATGACATAAACACGTGGCATAGGAATTTGGGCTACCATAGCCATATCCTCCACAACATGATAGAGAACTGGTTCTTCATTCCTGTCAACTTCACGCGCACCATTCATGCTCATGACAATCTCTGTTGATTGGAAAATCATAGATACTGCATAGACAAGACCGATAAGAATAGCTAAAATTACTCCCATCAAACCGGAGTTCATAAATAGATAGCCTACTGCATAACCTAATAAAGCCAATAGAAGGAAGAAAACAGTTAGTAGAACTATTGTTTTACGTTTATTACTTGCAATTTGTTGATACAGCATCTTACTCACCTAGACTACTAAAATCAGCCTTAGGAACCGCTTTTTCTTCTTCAGGTGTTTGAAGAAAGTCAGAAGCTTTAAACCCAAAAATCAGAGCAACCAAATTACTTGGGAAGGTTTCTAATTTAACATTGTAGTTGCTAACGACACTGTTATAAAGCTGACGAGAGTAGGATATTTTGTTTTCTGTGTTAGTCAGTTCTTCTTGTAAGTGAGCAAAATTGCTACTAGCTTTCAAGTCGGGGTAATTCTCAGCAACCGCAAAAATGCCTGATACCTGACGAGTCAATGCATCACTAGCCTTCATGGCTTCTGCAGGTGTAGTTGCTGCTGCTACTTGTGTTCGAAGTTGAGTCACTTTTTCAAGTGTAGAACTTTCATATTTCGCATAACCTTTAACCGTTTCAATCAAGTTAGCAAGAGATCATTTCGACGCTTCAACTGAACATCAATCTGACTCCATGCTTCCTTTGTTTGCATACGTCCTCTAACTAGGCTGTTATAACTAACAATCACAAAGAGAACAATAAGAGTAGAAATTCCAAGAATAATCCAAGACATAGTAGGATTCCTTTCTCATTTAAGATTAGTACCAGTATATCAAATTTCCATATTTTTGTGGTAAAATAAGATGACATAAAAGAAGGACAGAACTATGAAACCAGAAACATTTTACACATTACTTGACCAACAAAATATTATTCTTACTGACCAGCAAAAACTTCAATTTGAGCGCTATTTCGAACTCTTAGTCGAGTGGAACCAAAAAATCAACCTGACAGCCATCACTGATAAAGAAGAAGTTTATCTCAAACATTTTTATGACTCGATTGCTCCTATTCTACAGGGCTTGATTAGTAATCAAGCTATCAAACTTTTGGATATTGGAGCTGGGGCAGGTTTTCCTAGCCTTCCCATGAAAATTCTCTTTCCTCAGCTAGAAGTCACTATCATTGATTCTCTGAACAAACGCATTAACTTCCTCCAGCTTTTGTCTGAGGTGCTTGGCTTAGAAGGAGTCTACTTCTACCATGGACGCGCAGAAGACTTTGCCCAAGACAAGAATTTCCGTGCCCAATTCGACATTGTGACAGCTCGTGCAGTTGCTCGCATGCAAGTTCTCTCAGAGTTAACCATTCCCTACCTTAAAGTTGGTGGAAAACTTTTGGCACTTAAGGCAAGTAATGCTCCTGAGGAATTGACAGAAGCCAAAAATGCTCTCAACCTTCTCTTTAGTAAGGTTGAAGATAACATCAGCTACACACTTCCTAATGGAGACCCTCGCTACATCACCATTGTAGAAAAGAAAAAAGAAACTCCAAACAAATATCCACGTAAGGCTGGCATGCCAAATAAACGCCCACTTTAATTGTTTTATTTAAACTGAGTCAGCATCAACTTCGTGTCTTTATTTCTCAGCTCGGGAAAAAATGATTTACAAAATCATGCCTCGCTTTCCTATTTCTAGGCTCGGGAAAAATTCGTTTACAAAACGAATTTTTTCTGCTATACTATCCTAAGCAAAGGTTTTTAATGTCATCCCGTGAGGTGACGAAGACGCAGATATATATGAAATTCTTTAAATATTGGGATTACCATGTTTTAAAGATGTCTTACTCTGAGAGCCTATTGCTGTAAAATAATGGGCTCTTTTTTGATGCCCAAAAAGTGAGGTATTTATGAAACAAGAATCAACTGTTGATTTGTTACTCGACGTTGACCAACGTCCTTCCTTTGGTAAGGGAATTCTACTCAGCTTCCAGCACGTGTTTGCCATGTTTGGTGCTACCATCTTGGTGCCACTAATTTTGGGAATGCCTGTATCTGTTGCCCTGTTTGCATCAGGTGTCGGAACACTGATCTACATGGTATGTACTGGCTTTAAAGTTCCGGTCTATCTAGGTTCTTCTTTTGCCTTCATCACTGCAATGTCTCTTGCTATGAAGGAAATGGGTGGCGATGTTTCCGCCGCTCAAACAGGGGTTATCTTAACTGGTTTAATCTACGTTCTTGTTTCAACTAGCATCCGCTTTGCTGGTACAAAATGGATCGACAAACTTTTACCACCAATCGTTATCGGACCTATGATTATCGTAATTGGTCTTGGTCTTGCAGGTTCAGCTGTAACAAATGCTGGTCTTGTTGCTGATGGCAACTGGAAAAATGCTCTTGTAGCTGTCGTAACTTTCCTCATCGCTGCCTTTATCAATACAAAAGGAAAAGGATTCCTTCGTATCATTCCTTTCTTATTTGCCATTATCGGTGGATATATCTTTGCAGTCTTTCTTGGTCTAGTAGACTTCACACCTGTTCTTCAAGCTAACTGGTTCGAAATTCCAGGCTTCTACCTACCATTTAGCACAGGTGGTGCCTTCAAAGAATACAACCTTTACTTCGGTCCAGAGACAATCGCAATCTTACCAATCGCGATCGTAACAATCTCAGAACATATTGGAGACCACACGGTCTTGAGCCAAATCTGTGGCCGTCAATTTTTGAAAGAACCAGGTCTTCACCGTACCCTTCTTGGTGACGGTATCGCAACATCTGTATCTGCCTTCCTTGGTGGTCCTGCTAATACTACCTACGGTGAAAATACAGGGGTGATCGGTATGACCCGTATCGCTTCTGTCTCAGTTATCCGTAACGCAGCCTTTATTGCAATTGCCCTTAGCTTCCTTGGTAAATTCACTGCTTTGATTTCTACAATCCCTAGCGCCGTACTTGGTGGTATGTCAATCCTTCTTTATGGGGTTATCGCCAGCAACGGTTTGAAAGTTTTGATCAAGGAACGTGTAGACTTTGGTCAAATGCGTAATCTTATCATCGCAAGTGCAATGCTCGTGCTTGGACTTGGTGGAGCAATCCTTAAACTTGGTCCAGTTACACTTTCAGGTACTGCCTTATCAGCAATGACAGGTATCATTTTGAACTTGATCCTGCCATACGAAAATAAAGACTAATGTAAAAAAATAAAATCCACTCAAGAGAGTGGATTTTTTATATTCGATACTAACTTTTTGATAAGATAACATAACCTCTACGCCGATTGCTTTTTCTTTTCTAGCATTAAATCTTTCAATGAAATAATAGTTACCGCTAATAAAATCATTGCCATTCCAATAAAATCAATAGGATAGAAAATATCTCCCATTATCATGAAAGCAAAGAAGACAGCAGATATTGGCTCAATAGAGGCCAAGAGACTAGATTTGACTGGCCCAACCATACTGGCTCCCTTAAGAAAGGCCGTGTAAGCAAATACAGTCCCGATGAGAATAATTCCAGTAAATGCTAAGAAGATATCAAAAGACATAGGTAGACTAGTACCGATAATCCCAGTAAATGGCACTGCTACAAAACCTGAGATGGTCATACCAACACCAATAACCAGAATGCTCCCCCATTTTTGAATGAGTTTAATGGGTAAAATGATATAAAGAGCATAGGTTAAAGCAGAGAACAAGCCCCAAAAGAGACCTGCTGGTGTCATAGAGAGCTGATCCAACTGACCATGAGTCGCAATTAAAAAGGTTCCACCTATTGCTAAAATCATAGAAAGGATTTCGGCTATAGTAGGTGCTACCTTATCCTTTATACATGTGTAAGCCAAGATTCCAACAGGACAGACATACTGAAGAACCGTCGCTGTGCCAGCATTTGTCTCTTGAATGGCTGATAGATAAGCTAATTGATTTAGAAAGAGACCAAATAAAGAAAATAGCAAGAGAGAAAACAGACTTGATTTATCTTTTAGAAAAGCCAAAAATTGTTCCTTAGACTTTATATAGGACAAGAGAACTAAGAGCAAACCTGCAATAATTAAACGGATATTGGTTAGACTAGAGCCGATATCCCATGAACCATTAGGTACTGACCACTGGTCCCAGACAAGCCCCAAGCAATACCAGCAATCACTGTAAAAAGAGTTCCTTTTAAAGCTTTTGACATACTTCCTCCCTAGTCTGCTTCACGAATTAGGTCCATGACCTGATTACGGTCTATGATCCACTGGGCACGCTCGTCTTTTTCGTAGGTTCTATTGGACAAGAAAATCGCAGCTTCCTGCTTATTGCGATTCCACATGATAAAGGTACCTGTATAACCAGTATGATCTAGCCAATCACCTTCAAGATTCCAGGCCAAGGAGCGCTCCTTATCACTCAAATCTGAAAAATTCTGGCTTAATCCGTCAGCAAAATCATCCTGCAAATAATGCTCAAGAAAGATTTTTAAATCCTTCACAGTTGAAAACAAGCCTGCACTTCCAGCATGTTTACCTAGTAAACATGCCTTAGGATCATGCACCACTCCTGCCTTCTGTCCCCGAACAGTTGGAACAGCACTGCTAACTGGTCCAAACTGAGTTTCCTTCATCTTCCATGGATCGAAGATTTGCTCTTGTAAAATCTGGTCTAAGTCTTTCTCAAAGTAATTCTCTAGGAGAAAACCGAGCAAGAGAAAGTGAACATCCGAGTATAGGAAAGCCCTCTTCTCTCGTCGATTCAAATGAAACATAGCTTCTTTCAATTCTTCTGCATTCAACTGGTCTCTATTAATAATAAACGGGTCCAAGTCCGTAGAATGTGTGAGGAGTTGGCGAATGCTGATGTCTGGATAAGTAGCTTGAGGTAGATAAGTACTTATGAGTTCATCAATATCTAGCTTGCCTTCTTGCCACAAGAATGTCAACACCGTCCCAACTCCAACAACCTTGGTGACACTGGCAAGATCATATATCAAATCCTCACGGGTCTTCTCACCTGTTTCAGGATTTGAATTCCCAAAATACCAGTCAGACCAGCTTCCATTCTGATAATAAGCAAAAGAGGCACCAGGATAAATCCCTGCCTCAATTTGTTGCTCTATTTTTTGAATGATTTCTTGTTTCATACTTCCTCAAACCACAATTCAATATTGTTAGTGTCTGTTGTTAAAAAGAACTTTTCAGACTTGGGAATGAAATAGCCTGCTGATTCGAATCGTTGACGGAGATTTGTAAGGTCTAGATTCTCCACCTGAAATTTTAACATGGACAAGTCCCAGGTTACATTATTTTCGACTAACAAATCTTCTCCTTGAACTTGTTTAAAGATCAGAAAATTCTTATTATCCTGATTCTCAACTAAGCTTGATGTTAACTCTGGCAAATGGATTTCGGTTGAAATCTCAAACTCAGTTAAATAATCAAATTCCTCATCGTCAGAAAAACAACTTCATTATTGACTTGATTTAAATCATTAACATCTTCTTCTGCATGCAAAAGTATAAGGTCTCCTTGCGGAGAGATAATTTCAAACGCATAGCCATTCGGCCCTTTGAACAATTGCGGTAGTGATTCCATACGAGCTAGAAGCGCCTCAATCTCCAAAGAATTTACTACTTTCACAACTAACTTAGCCAGTTTCTTAATTCCTTGAACCTTACGTGTTCTCATACTAGGCGATTCTTCTAGGACTAGCTTTTCAAGACCTGTCTGATCTCCTAGCGAAAGGAAAGCTGATTCTTCCAATAAAGGTTTCATCCCTAATGTTTTTACATAAAATTCTTCATTAATTTTTCGATTATTAACCTTTAGCGTTGGGATAATACGCACAGTTTGATTTACATTCATAAATTCCTCCAACACATTTTATTTTATAAGATTTTGTTTTATTTTACAAGTTATTCATCCAAAAACTTTAACTATATTAACTTGTTTCACAAAGAAACTCCCCACTGTGTCAGTAGGGAGCTGTTCTATTTTTAGTAAACATACAAGCTTTTATTTTTTTCCAGAAAAGTTCCGCCGTAAGTCCATAATGATCACTAACTTGTGGACTATTTTTTTCCCATCAAAAAATGACTTGCAAACTATCTATCTGAATATCCTTGGTTGTGAAAATATAATCTATACGGAGAGGTTCTGAGTTCCCTTTCCAGCCATCGATTTCAGGTGGGACTGTATAGCTACCACTTCTTTCTTGAGCAGCTTCATAGGCATCTTGTAGTGATAAGGGACTTGCAAGAATGGCCTGATAGCCTTCTTGACCAGCCGGATTATTAAAATCTCCTGCTAGTAAAAGTGGTTTATTTAAATCATTTAATACTGATTCAAATCGAGCCCATTCATCTTGGAAACCTTTATCCCACCATGACAGGTGCACACTTGCAACTGCAAGTTCTTGTCCATCTACCATCGTTTCTACTAAGGCTACTCTACGAGTATGATAGTCTGTAGGATCATCGACATCTGAAACTAAAATTTCCCGTGCTTTGATTGGGTTTTTAGAAAGAATTCCAACACCTTCATGATATCGATCATAGCCAATATGATTGTAGGCCCAAGTCCAATAGTATTCTCTACCAGCTTTCTTCAACTCTTGGACCAAAAGATAGATATAATGATCTTGATGAATTGGCTCAGCTGATGCTAGGGGATAATAAAGTTCATCTGTTTCGGCAAGACTTGAACTTATTTCTTGGTTAATCTCTTGAAGACAAACCAGATCGTAGTCTTGTTCAAGGATATCTTGAAGTAAAAGTCGGAATTTTTCTTGGGGATCTTTTTCCATCCAACTATGTGTATTTAGTGTTAAAAATTTCATACTTTTCTCCTATAAACAAGAGGTTGGAAAAATATTTCCATCCCCTGTCATATTACAATTCAACTTTGGCAACTACTGTTTTAGCTGCAAGTGAACCTGTTTGTTCTAGTTTAACTGACTTGATAGCATCTGAATTTGTAAATACAACGATTGTAGTTGTTTCACGACCAGCTTCACGAATCGCATTTAGATCTGCTTCAACCAAGAGGTCTCCAGCAGCAACTGTTTGACCTTCCGAAACTTTTACTTCAAATGGTTTACCTTCAAGGCTAACAGTATCAAGACCGATGTGAACAAGAACTTCAAGACCTGATTTAGTCGTAATACCAAGAGCGTGTTTAGTTGGGAAAACACTTGAAATAGTACCAGCTACTGGAGATAGGATATGTCCATTAGATGGTTCAACTGCAAATCCATCACCCATCATTTTTTGGGAGAAAACTGGATCCTTAACTTGTTCTAATTCAATTACTTGACCATCAGCAACAGAGTATACTTCTTCTGTCACACCCTTGAATTCTACTTCAGCTTTTTGAACTTCAGTCATTTGGTGTGGAAGTGTTTCTGGAATAACTTGACCTGAATCAAGAATATCTTGGATATCTGATTTAAGAACGTCAGCTTTTGGTCCGTAGATAGCTTGAACTCCTTGTCCTTTCATGACAAGCCCCATAGCTCCTTCTGCTTTCCATTGTGCTTCAGAACCAACTTTTTCAGCATCTTTTACTGTAACACGTAGACGAGTCATACAAGCGTCAACATCGACGATATTAGCACGTCCACCAAGAAGATTGATAATATTTACAGCTTGAGAAGCTGCAGCAACTTGCCCTTCTCCGTTAGATCCTTCTTCAGTAGCACCTTCAGCTGTTTCGTAATTTCCATTACGTCCTGGAGTAGCATAGTTGAATTTTTGAATCATGAAGTTAGCAATGAAGTACATGATAACTGCAAAGAGGACAGTTACCCAAACAAAGTTAATGATATCCATTCCAAGACCTGCGTTAACAGCCAGTGGAGTACGAGTTAAGAATTCGATAGAACCGAATGAGTGCACACGTAGGTTTACTACGTCAGCCATAGCAAAGGCAGCACCTTGAACTAGTGAGTAGACAAGGTAAAGAGGTGTTGCAACGAACATGAACATATATTCAATCGGCTCAGTAACACCAGTCAAGAAAGTTGCAAGAGCTGTCGCAATCATCATTCCTTTGTATTGGTGTTTCTTGTCTGCTTCAACATTACGGTAAATCGCAGCAGCCACACCCATCAAAATACCGAACGAACCAATCATTTGTCCAACTTTGAAACGAGCTGGATGTACTGTATCTAACAAGTGTTGGTATTGACCTGCGTCAGTACCTTTAAGGTTTACAAGGTCAGTTACCCATGCAAGCCAAAGTGGATCTTGACCAAATACTTGGCTACCTTTTTGCTGCACCAGTTAAGACATCATAAGTACCACCAAGAGCTGTATAGTTCATTGGGATAGTCAACATGTGGTGAAGTCCAAATGGCAAGAGCAAGCGTTCCAAAGTACCATACAAGAATGGTGCTAGAACTGGAGCTGTTTCTTGAGAGTTAGCAATCCAGATACCAAAGCTGTTAATACCTGTTTGAACAAGTGGCCAGAAAAATTGAAAGAAGAATTGCAGCGATTACTGAACGAAGAATAACTACAAATGGTACAAAACGTTTTCCGTTAAAGAATGAAAGTGCATCAGGAAGCTTACGGAAGTTGTAGTATTTATTAAAGGCAGTTGCCCCTATAAAACCAGAAATAATCCCTACGAAGACACCCATGTTAAGTGCTGGAGCTTCCATAACACTAATAAAGTAATCAGAAACTTTGATTGATCCACCCAATAGTGTTGAAACCATAGCATTTGGATCTTTCAGCATGTCTCCTGATACACCAAAGATTGTACCAGTGATACGGTTGATTAAGATAAATGCTAGACCGGCAGCAAAAGCACCACCAACACGTTCTTTAGCCCAGCTTCCTCCAATAGCTAGGGCAAATAAAATGTGAAGGTTAACGATAACTCCCCAACCAATTTGCTCTAGTACACCACCAGTAATAACAAGTGGTGAAAAGTTAGGGTTAATCATCACGAGCGACTTACCGATTGAAATCATCAATCCAGCCGCTGGCATAACAGCGATAACCACCATTAGAGCCTTACCGAATTTTTGCCAAAATTCGAAAGACAAGACATTTTTGAATGTATCTTTCATCATCCAAATCTCCTTATTTTTTTTATTTACGCAAACGTTTTTACGAAAAACGTTTGCACTTGTTTATAACTCTATTATACCACTTTTTTTAATTTTTTTGTAAAGGATTTATACAAAAAAATTTTTACTCTTTTCTTTCACTTTACTTTCTGGGCAGGCTATCTCCTACTGACCATTTTTTTGAGTTTACTGCCATTTTTTTGTTATAATATTAGCTATGAAATCCTATAATACCCTGAATGATTATTATCGAAACTTATTCGGAGAAAAAAACCTTTAAAGTTCCTATTGATGCTGGATTTGATTGTCCAAACCGTGATGGTACAGTAGCTCATGGAGGCTGTACTTTTTTTGTACGGTATCAGGATCAGGTGATGCTATCGTTGCTCCTGATGCTCCTATCCGTGAGCAGTTTTATAAGGAAATCGACTTTATGCACCGAAAATGGCCAGATGTACAAAAATATCTGGTGTATTTTCAAAACTTTACCAATACTCACGAAAAATTGGAAGTTATTCGTGAACGTTATGAACAAGCTATCAATGAACCTGGGGTTGTAGGGATTAATATCGGAACTAGACCCGATTGTTTACCAGATGAAACCATCGAATATTTGGCAGAACTGTCAGAACGAATGCATGTTACTGTAGAGTTAGGTTTACAAACAACCTATGAGGAAACTTCTGAATTGATTAACCGTGCCCACTCCTATGAACTCTATGTGGAAACGGTTAAGCGCTTGAGAAAATATCCAAAGATTGAAATTGTAGCCCATCTCATCAATGGCTTGCCTGGGGAAACCCATGAAATGATGCTTGAAAATGTCCGCCGCTGTGTCACCGATAATGATATTCAAGGGATTAAGCTGCACTTGCTTCACCTCATGACCAATACACGCATGCAACGAGATTACCACGAAGGACGCTTGCAACTGATGAGTCAGGAAGAATATGTCAAAGTCATCTGTGACCAATTGGAAATCATTCCCAAGCATATTGTGATTCATCGGATAACTGGAGACGCCCCAAGAGATATGTTGATTGGTCCCATGTGGAGTCTTAATAAATGGGAAGTTTTAAATAGTATTGAAACTGAAATGAGACGTCGAGGCAGTGTTCAAGGTTGCAAGGCTGTAAAACAGGAGTTTAGTAATGAAAAGACCACTTGAGATGGCCCATGATTTTTTAGCTGAGGTCGTCACAAAAGAAGATATTGTTGTTGATGCTACTATGGGAAATGGCCACGACACACTATTTCTAGCCAAGTTAGCCAAACAAGTCTTTGCTTTTGATATTCAGGAACAAGCTTTGGAGAAAACCCAAGAGCGTTTACATCAAGCTGGTTTAAAAAACGCTAGCTTAATTCTACAAGGGCACGAAACTGTAAATCAGTATGTCAGCGAAGTCAAAGCAGCCATTTTCAATCTAGGCTATTTACCTTCAGCCGATAAGTCTGTAATCACCCAACCACAGACCACCATAGAAGCACTGGAAAAGCTTTGCCAATTACTTGTCAAAGGTGGCCGCATTGCCATCATGATTTACTATGGTCATGAAGGTGGAGATGTAGAAAGGGATGCAGTCTTGGATTTTGTCAGTCAGTTACCCCAACAAGAATATACTGCGACTATCTATCGCACCCTAAACCAGATTAACAATCCACCATTTTTAGTCATGATTGAAAAATTAGAAAGGTATCGCCATGGATAAACAATACCTGAAGGATAAAATCGAGGCCATGCGCCACAAATTCGTTGAATCTACCCAGCATGAACGAGCAGTTGGAACATTAGACGAGGACAAAATGAGCAAAAAAATGCTCAAAATCAAGAAAAAACTGATTAGCCTTGAAATGGAACGGTGTCAAAAGATAATCGAACACAAGGATTCCACAAGGATTAATCAAAAAATCCAAGAACAAAAGGAACTTTTCGAATCCTGCCGTACACAAAGATAGGAGGGAGAAATGGATTTACTTTTTTATCTCTTGGTTTTCTTGCTAGTCCTGATTGTTTCTAGCACGACCAATAAACTCCTTCCTTTCATTCCCATGCCCCTGATCCAGATTCTTCTGGGAATTGGCATTGGTCTCTTTTTGCCCAACAACCAATACCATCTCGACACAGAGCTATTTCTAGCCTTGGTCATTGGTCCCCTTCTCTTTCGTGAAGCTCAAGAATCAGACATTACATCCATCCTAAAACACTGGCGGATTGTCCTCTTCTTGATTTTTCCCAGTAATCTTTATCTCAGCCTTGAGTATTGGAGGAATGGCCCATATCCTTTGGGGCCAGTTTACCCTTAGCGGCCTGTGTGGCTGTTGGTGCTGCCTTGGGGCCTACAGACTTAGTAGCCTTTGCTTCTCTATCTGAACGCTTCAGCTTCCCCAAAAGAATCTCCAATATCTTAAAAGGGGAAGGTTTGCTTAATGATGCTTCTGGATTAGTTGCCTTTCGTATGGCTTTGATTGCTTGGACAACTGGAACTTTTTCCTTGACTCAAGCAGGAAGCTCCTTAGCTATTTCCATTGTTGGCGGGTTTTGTAGTTGGCTTTTTTTAACAGCCATGGTTAACCGTTTCCTCCATACTTTTCTACTCAGCGTTCGAGCTACTGACATCGCTAGTGAGCTCTTGTTGGAACTGAGTCTACCACTCTTAACATTTTTTTCATAGCAGAAGAAATTCATGTATCAGGAATCATTGCCGTGGTCGTCGCAGGTATTTTTAAAAGCCAGTCGTTTCAAAAAAGATTAATCTGCTCGAAGCCCAAGTCGATACTGTCACTGAAACCGTCTGGCATACTGTAACCTTTATGTTGAATGGTTCCGTCTTCGTGATTCTTGGAATGGAACTTGAGTTAATTGCCGAACCTTTTCTAAAGATTTCATTTTATAACACCCTACTCCTTTTTCCTCAGTATCTTCCTCTTAACGATCCTACTCTTTTGCAATTCGTTTCCTTATGATTTACGGTTTCTATGCTGTTCGAATCAAAAAAACTCCAAAAAAAGCTTGCACAATTATGTCAAGGACATGCTGCTCCTAACCTTTTCTGGGGTAAAAGGAACTGTATCCATTGCAACTATTTTTGCTAATACCATCCAATCTAGAGCAGGAATATCCTCTTCTTCTCTTTCTAGTTGCAGGCGTTACACTTATAAGCTTTTTTTAACAGGCTTACTGGTACTACCCTACCTTTCTGAAGAAGAAAAAGCCTTCTTCTGATAAGTTGATGCATATCGCTATTTTAAATGCTGTAGCAGTAGAGTTAGAAAAAGGATCTGGAAAAATACCAAAAACAAGGTTCCACTCTACGCTGCTATTGATAACTATCATGGTCGAATAGAAAACCTTATTTTGAGTTTAGAGAACAAAGAAATCCAAGAAGACTGGGAAGCTCTCAAACTGCTTATCCTTAGTATCGAAAGTGACGCTTTGGAACAGGCCTACGAAGAAGGTAAAATTGGAGAGAGAGGTTACCGTGTTTATCAGAGGTATTTGAAAAAAATATCGAAAGGGGAATCAACCGCAATTTTGCGTCTCGCCTAACATACTACTTCCTAGTTTCTCTGAGAATTCTTCGTTTCCTTATTCATGAGCTCTTAACATTCGGTAAGACCCTCCGGTCATGGAAAGGCAAGGAACTACAAAGACTTCAAGCGATTGATTATGACCAGATTGCAGAGCTTTACTTAGCCAATACAGAAATCATCATCGAAAGTCTGGAAAATCTTAAGGGAATATACAAGAGTAGCTTGATTAGCTTTATGCAGGAGTCTCGTCTACGGGAAACCAGCCACATTACTAGTGGCGCCTTTGTCGAACGTGTTATCAATCGTATCAAACCCAATAACATCGATGAAATGCTCAGAGGTTACTATCTTGAACGCAAGTGCATTTTTGAATTTGAGGCAAAAAAACTCATTTCTGCCCAGTATGCTAAAAAATTACGACAAAATGTCAACAATCTAGAAAGCTATTCCCTCAAGGAATCAGCCAATACTTTACCATATGATATGCTGGAATTGGTAAGAAGAAATTAAGCTTTTAATAAACTAGAAAAATCACTACGAAGGAGAGATATATGAAAAAGTTATGGAAACAGCTGACTGATAGACCTTTAATAAAATCTTTTTTACATTTCTATCAAGAGTCAGACATTGAATTAACCAGCGTGGCTGTTGCCTATTACTGGTTGATTTCAATCTTTCCCTTGGCCATGATCATCGTCAATATCTTGCCTTACTTTCAGATTCCCATTTCCAATTTTTTGATAAAGATTAAAGAATTTTTACCTGATGCTATCTATGGAGTCGTTGAAAAAATCGTCCGAGAAGTCCTGACCCAACCGTCAACTGGCTTACTGAGTTTCGCTCTTTTATCAGCTCTCTGGACCTTTTCAAAATCCATGGATTATCTTCAAAAAGCCTTTAATAAAGCTTATGGCGTTCCCAAAAGTAGAGGAATTATCTCTCACCAGCTGATGAGCCTTTTAGTTAGCTTTGGTTTACAGGTTCTCTTTGCTTTAGCTCTCTTCTTGAGTATGTTTGGCCGTATGTTGCTTAACCTCCTAAAAAGCTTGTGGAAAGCAGACAACCCTATCTTCTCCTATCTAGAGGATTTTACAGGTCCTCTGGTCTATCTGCTCCTCTTTGCTAGTTTGGTCATGCTCTACTATTTCCTTCCAAATGTTAAAGTCACTCGTTTTCGTTATATTTTACCTGGAAGTGTCTTTGTCCTACTGTCTATTACCTTACTATTAAATATCTTTGCAGCCTATATCAATAATTATGTCAATCACTTAGTCGACGTCCGTTTCTTCAGTTCCATTATCGTTGTTGTCATCATGTTCTGGTTTATTTTGATAGCTCAGATCCTTATTATCGGAGCTATCATCAATGCGAGTGTGCAAAGTATTAAGGACCCTAGACTAAGAATCCAATAAATATAAGTCAACATTTTTCCCTATTTATAAATAAATAGGGATTTTTAGTTGAATAATTTTATAAAACATTGATAAATCAAAGGATTTGCTTTCCTTTTATACAGACTTTATGATACAATAAGCGTATGATTTTAATAAAACTTGCTTCGATTTTGCTTTTGGTATTAACCCTAACTCTAGCTATTATCATAAGCAGATTCTTTAAATTAAAGAAAAAAGGAATTAATTTTGCTGATTTAGCCTTTCCTTTCTTAATATTTGAATATTATTTGATTACAGCCAAGGTCTTCAGTCATAATTACCTTCCCATATTAGGAATCGTATTATCACTCCTTGCAATTATTTTAGTTTTTTATTTTCTAAATACAAAACGTAGTTTTTATTATCCAAAGTTCATCAAGTTCTTTTGGAGAGCTGGTTTTCTTCTAACTTTGCTCATTTACATCATCATGATTGTCCAAGTGTTTATGATGAAATAGAAAATATATGTGCCAGCACCTCATCAGTTGGCAAACTCAACATGATATTCGAGGTGCTTTTCTAATGGTATTTTTAAATTAGGAATTATTATAAAAAGAAATATAAAGGAGAATTTTCACGTGAAAAAGACACTCGTGGCAAGTGCCATCACCCTTTCAATTATAGGAGTTTCAGCAAGCACAACGTACGCTGAAGAAAATCAGATTCTACCATCTACCACTACTGTCGAAAAAACAGTAATTTCTGCTGTAACCGATCCTAAAGAGAAAAATGCTTTAGTTTCTACAGAAGAAGTTTCTAATCCAACTACTTCCACCACAAGTACAGAGTCTTCTTCAAAAGCTACTGAACAGGTGAAGAAACCTGAAATCAAAAAAGATGGCTGGAGTCAAGAAGAAAATCAATGGCGCTACTATGAAAATAATAAAGCCGTTGTCAATTGGAAAAAAATCCAAGACAAGTGGTACTACTTTGATCAAAAAGGAAACCGCCTTAGCAATACTGTTTTTGAAGGCTACCTCTTTAACAAAGACGGAGTAATGGCTAGTAGCGGTTGGAGTCAACTAGGAGATACATGGTATTATGCCAATTCATCCGGTAAAATCTCTCAACAAAAATGGGAAAAGATTAGTGGTCATTGGTACTACTTTGACAAGGATGGAGCTATGCTTAGCAGTACCATTTTTGATGGTTATCTATTCTCAAAAGGTGGTTCTCTGGTAAACCAAGGTTGGACTAAAATTGAAGATAAATGGTTCTATGCTAATGCTGCTGGTAAAATTTCTCAACAAAAATGGGAGAAAATCGGAGGAGCTTGGTACTACTTTGATAAAGACGGTATCATGCTCAGCAACACCATTTTCAATGGCTATCTTTTCTCAAACAGTGGGGCTATGGCTGAAAGATCATGGGTTAAGTTAGATAAAAAATGGTACTTTGCCCAAGCATCTGGTCGTCCTTCACGAGATAAATGGGAAAAAGTTGGAAGTTCTTGGTACTATTTTAATAAAGATGCTACTATGGTAAGCAACCAATGGCAAGGTAACTACTATCTTAAATCTAGTGGTGCTATGGCTCAAAAAGAATGGATTTTTGACAAAAATTATAATAGTTGGTTTTATCTTAAATCCGATGGTTCCTATGCTGCTCGTGAGTGGGTTGGCTCCTACTACTTCAAGTCAGGTGGTTACATGGCTAAGAGTGAATGGATTGACGATAGCTACTACAATGCCCGTTACTATGTGGATGAAAATGGTATCTATGTCACCGGAACACGTAAAATCGATGGGAAAGCTCAGCAGTTCCAAAGTAATGGAAAATGGATTGGTGAAGTTCCAATAAGTCGCGGATTTGAAAAAGGAAAATACACGAAGACTGTTTTCTTGGATCCAGGACACGGCGGTAAAGATCCAGGTGCTGTTTATTATAACACGAATGAAAAAGACCTCACTATGCAAGTTTACAAGAAACTTCGCAAGGAACTCGAAAGTCTTGGATATACTGTTCTCACTTCTCGAGATAGCGATGTTTATGTTGATTTTGTAACTGAACGTTCAAAAATGGTAAATAAGACTGATGCAGATATGTTTATCAGCATTCACTTCAATGCTACTGGAAATCCAGCTTCAAATAGAGCTGGAATTCAGACTTATTCTTATGAAGAAGCTGATGACTATCCTTCTAAGATCAATCCTTACTGGCATAACCATCCTGATCGTATCAGTGAAAGCAATCGCCTTGCTGCTGATATCCACTCTTCTCTTCTAGCTGAAACTGGTGCAAAGGATGCAGGCCTCCTCAAAAGTAGCTTTGCTGTCCTTCGAGAAACAGATAAACCAGCAGTTCTATTGGAGCTTGGTTACATTGACAATTTCAACGAAAACCAACAGATTCGTAGCGATGCTTACCAAAATAGATTAGTTGCAGGTATTGTCAAAGGTATTCAAAAATATTACGCAGGTAAATAAAGCAAAAGTCTCGAGAAATCTCGAGGCTTTTTTGTATTATGCTTCTTTCTTATTAGCGTCAGGAAAGAGAAATCCAATTCCCACGCAAGCCAGCACTCCTGAACCGATAACTAAACCACTTGAAAGTGGCAAGATGTCAAAAATAGCATTTGCAATGATAAAGGCAATAATCAAGTTCATGAGACTGGCCTTGTAATCTTTTTTCACCAAATTCTCAAGGGTAAAAAATAGAAATAAACCTACTGGAAAGAGGGCCCAGATATTGACATCCAAACTTGGCCATCCTACAAAACCAAAATATAAGACTGCTACTGCAACTACTAAAAAACTGATACCTAATACTTTTTTCATGATGCGACCTCATTTTCTATTTTGTTAGGAAGCTTTATCTCCCCTTGACAATTACTACTATAACAGAAATAAAAATCGCAAACAATAGGTTTTGCCTATGTGGTAAACATTGCAGACTATGTGGTTAGAATTTTATAAAAAGGAAAAAAGAAGCCTGTCCTGAGACAAGGCTTTGAGATTATTCCTCTTAGGAACCCGCACTTTCGTAGGCATCCAACCCCCTGTCCCAAAGTTTGAGGGAAATAACAAAGAAAACAAGGGAAATCAGAATCAAACCACCGATATTAAAGAAAACATCCTTGTCTTGCAAGAAATAACTGGCAGGATAGTAGGCCGTAAAGGCGAAAGGTACAATAAAGCTAATCAACCAACGAAGGAGCGAATTGTAAATGGAAATCGGGTACTTAGCAAAATCATTAAACATATAGAAAATGTAAATCATGGCACCTGACTGCTTGGTCCAAAAAGCGATGCTGGCTGTCGCAATTTTCAAGGAAGTATAAATCAAGGTCGCAAAAGGAATACAAACTAGGAAAATCAGGAATTTGGGAAGAGTCCAAGCAATGCTAGTCGCCGTTGTCGCTAGTAATATTCCACCGACCAAAAGTTCACCCAAGGCATCAATCTGGAAGGTCTCAACGAGGATGTGAAAGAGAGGATTGATAGGACGAGTCAGATACTTGTCAAACTCCCCTTTTCGAACTAGTCGTTGACCTAAAGCCCAGAGATTGTCAAAAAAGAGATGATCTAATCCCTTTGGAATTAAGGAAAATCCATAGATAAAGGCAATCTCTTGAAAGGTCCAACCTTCTAGCGAGGGAATGTGTTGAAAGATGACATTGAGAAACAAGAGGTTCAAGCCTTGAGTCAGAAAGACTCCCAAGACACCAACCACAAAATCAACCTTGTATTCCATGATTTGCTTGATGTATTGTCTGATAAAAATCAGATGCATGCGTTGATATTTTTTCATCCTAACCTCCCTGAATGGTGATAAATGACTGGACTCGTTTCCAAATCAACTGAGACAAGCCCACCATCACTATAAGCCAGAAAAACTGAAGCAAAAGTGCTTGAAGAATCTGACTGGCATCGTATTTCCCAACAATAATCATGACTGGAGTGTAAATTAAGGATGAGAAAGGCAAGAAGGACAGAATATCTGAAACCACCTTTGGAAAGAAAGCCAAGGGAATCAAACTGCCAGACATAAAAGCCACTATGGAAGTCTTGAGTAGATTGGAACCCCATAAATTTTTAAATACAAAGGCTGAAAATCCAAAGCAGATATTAAAGAAAAAGTTAATCAGATAAGCCAGAGTTAAGCTAAAGAGATAAAGGACAGTTAATCCCAGCACTTCTACAATACCTTGCCCAGATAAGATTTTCATCAAAACAATGATACTTAAAAATGGCAGTCCAACAGAGATAAAAATCAACCACTTGGAGCCAAGTTCGGTGAAAAGATAAGAGGTCGAAAAATGGACTGGTCTTAATAAGCGCATGATAATAGAGCCATCTTTTACCTCATCACCAATCATAAAGGAGCTATCAGACCTGGTCAAAAGATTGGTCACAAAACTCATGATGATGTAGAGGGTGATATCTGCCATACTAAAGCCCTGAATCAAAGACTCCTGCGAGGAGTCAAAGACTGCCTTCCAGAGATAAAAGGCCACAAAAGCCCCCATGACATCACCAATCCGATAGAGAATAAAGTTGACTCGATAGCTAATCAACTCCTGAATCCCTGCATTGATAAAAGGTTTATAACGTCTCCACAATTTGACCATCTTAGAGCTCCTTTCGATAGAAGCGACGGATAATATCCTCAATATCCGTATCCACCATCTTCAAATCGCGGACCTCAAAATCAGACAGGGTTTGCTTAATAATGTCAGCTGACTGGTAGCGGGAACTATTAAATTCAATAGTCAGGTTATTTCCTTGTCTATCAATGGACATATCAGGCAAAGCCTTCATAATGGGAGACTAGATGACTTTGACCTGGCGTCAGATCGAAGGAGAGAGTCTTCATCTTGCCAAAGGTTTCCTTTGAGCTGGCTAACCGTTCCATCAAAAAATCTCTTGCCCCTTATCAATCATAAAAAAATCCGATCACAGAGTTGCTCAATATCACTCAAATCATGAGTAGTCAAGAGAATAGTTGTCTCTTCCTCCTGATTAATCTGGGTGATAGCACGTCGAATGTTATCCTTGACCGACACATCCAAACCAATAGTCGGCTCATCTAAAAAGAGAACCTTGGGATTGTGAAGCAAGGAAGCCGCAATATCCGCCCGCATCCGTTGACCAAGTGAAAGAGTCCTCACAGGATCCTTGATAAATTCATTCAAATCCAAAACTTCATTCAAAAAAGTCCATGCGCTTATGGAAAAGCGAGTCTGGCACATCGTAAATCTCCTTCAAAACCGTGTAGGTCTCTTGCAGTGCCAAATCCCACCATAGCTGGGTACGTTGTCCGAAAACGACTCCAATATCCTTGACATAATCTTGGCGATTGTCCTGTGGAATCTTGCCGTTAATCCGACAAAAACCAGACGTCGGTTTCAAAATCCCTGTCAACATTTTGATGGTTGTCGACTTCCCAGCACCATTTGCCCCGATAAATCCTAAAATCTGCCCTTTTGGAACTTCAAAAGTTAAATCTTTGACCGCTTCAAAGGTCTGTTTTTCAGGATGAATAAAGGAGCGCAAAGCTCCCTTCAAGCCCGGTTCCTTAACAGTCTTCACAAAATTTTTCTGAAGATGTTGCACTTCTATCATTGCCATATTTATCTCCCTATCGTAAGAAACAACATTGTATTTTTGACTACAAATATTCTAAATCCTTACTTTCTAAAAACTTCTAAATTTTTTTATTATTACAGAAGGATTTATACCAACCTATTATAATCCAATAAAAAAAGGGAATGCAAGCGTTTGCTTATAGATTATGAAATTAGAGAGATTTCTCTTTTATAATAATGTTTTTGAATCAGAAATTCTGGTTTAATAGTTTCCTTAAAACACCAAAAAACCTGCCCAATGGGCAGGTTACGAATTGTAAAAAGGCAAACTATTTTGATCAATATGAATCACTATTTAATCAAAGAACTAATCTTTCATAATTCTTTTCACAATCCCATTTCTATCAATTAGAAAACAATCTGGAAAAGGTCATCTGCTCCCATTTTTCATAATCAAAAACTGGAATCAAAATGATGTAGTAGTATTCCTATCAAATTCCCGTGTGAACTAAGTAAAATCGTTTTTTCTGAGTATCTCTCTTCCAATTCCATTAAAAAATTTAGTACTCTAGCTAGTGCATCTTGATTTGATTCCCCTTCTGAAAGAGATTCACTGGGATTTTGCCATAAATATTTAATACTGTCTTCAAACTCAGAATCTTTTATAAAGGTTGAAGATAATTTTCGCTCTCGTAACCGATTATCAAGAACTATTTTATCAAATTGAATTGGCGAGCTATTAACCGTTTCAAATGCTCGTTTATAAGGACTAGAAAAAAATAATAATCAATATTAAAAAGAATTCAAAAACTCTAACTGGTCAAGAGATGAAAAATCCTTTTTCTGACAAAGTTCTATTAAAATCATCACTTGAAAATTTTGAATGAGCATGTCTAAGTAAAATATAAGAATTATTCATAAGTCATTACCTTTCAATTATTGTCATCAGTCTCAATGGATTTTTAAGCCCTCAATTATTCTCTAAAAATTCTTTAATGCGAGAAATAAGTTCATGACTTTGATAATGATAAAGTTCGTGAGGCGCATCCATATAGATGACTTGAACATTAGACTGGTCGCTTGCAAATCTCTCTGCATAATGTTGCCATTCCGATTGGCTAAAGGTCGTGCCTTGACCGTTAGAAACCAGGAGTAAGGCTGGAATTTTCGGATTAATGCTAGATGGAACTTTCTTGGCATTTTCCTTTACCAAACGGGATTCATGAAGCATGGCTTGTGACATCAACTGCTTATATGCTAGTAATTTATATTGTTGTCGTTCAGCTTCAGTCAGAGTTGGATTTTTTATATAAAAGGACTCAGGAAAATAGCGTAATAAACCAATCTTGCTAGTCCAATATGCCACAGTAAGCAAGGCCTGATTTCCCTTTAAATCCTCATAACTAGCTGGCAGTGCCCAATCCAGACCAATCAAGGCTTTCACTTCATCAGGATATTTTTCCTGCCAAGCCAGACTCTCAAGGCTAGCCATGGAATGAGATAGAATGATAAAAGGTCCTGATATATTTGCTTGTGATAGAGCTTGACGTGTCTCAGACAAAACTTCCATCACATCTCTGGATTGATTACTATCCTCGCTATAACCATAGCCAGCCCTCTCCACGATGACTATCTTATATTTTTTTGATAAGGAATCTGAAACATTCTTAAAATCCAAGATTGGGGAAGCAATTCCAGCACCTGATAGAACTACTATTGTCTCTGGACCATCCCCCTCAATGTAAATATTGATTTTGTGCCCATTAACGAGAACAGTTTTACCCATAGGAGTTAGAGAGGCTTGTTCCTTTTCTAAGCTGACACGATGAAAGATAAATGTCCCTACTAAAAACAAGGTAAGGAAAGTAAGAAGGACAAGGGCTGATTTTTTCAGTATTTTCATAGCATTATTGTACAAAAATTAGACTCTTTTAGCAACTTAAGTTTAAGAATTTTCCTGTATAATCTGTCTATATCAAGAAACAAAAAACCCACCTTCACAGGCGGGTTTCATTTAGTATAGTTCAGCTAGATTAAGCTTTACCTTCTGAACCGAATACGTCGATACGTTCTTCAACTGATGCTTGGATAGCTTTTACACCGTCAGCCAAGAATTTACGTGGGTCGAAGAGTTTTTTCTTGTCGTATTCTGCTTCGTTTTCTTCGTAGTCACGAGCAAATTTACGAGTTGCGTTAGCGAATGCGATTTGGCATTCAGTGTTAACGTTAACCTTAGCAACACCAAGTTTGATAGCTGCTTGGATTTGCTCATCAGGAATACCTGATCCACCGTGCAATACGATTGGGAAGCCTGGAAGAGCTTCTGTCAATTTTTGCAAGTGGTCAAGGTCAAGACCTTCCCAGTTTGCTGGGTAAGGACCGTGGATGTTACCGATACCAGCTGCCAAGAAGTCGATACCAGTTGCAACCATTGCTTTAGCGTCTTCGATTGGAGCCAATTCACCTTTACCGATGATTCCGTCTTCTTCACCACCGATAGTACCAACTTCAGCTTCTACTGAGATACCTTTTAGCGTGTGCTTTTTTTCAACAACGTCTTTAGCCAATTTAAGGTTTTCTTCAACTGGAAGGTGTGAACCGTCAAACATGATTGAAGTGTAACCAACTTCGATACACTCAAGTGCATCTTCGTAGTGACCGTGGTCAAGGTGGATAGCTACTGGTACAGTGATACCCATTGATTCAACAAGGTTAGCGATCAAGTTGCGAGCAACTTTGTAACCACCCATGTATTTAGCAGCACCCATTGAAGTTTGGATCAAAACTGGAGCTTTTTTAGCTTCTGCTGCGCGCAAGATAGCTTGAGTCCACTCAAGGTTGTTTGTGTTAAATCCACCAACTGCATAACCGTTGTCACGAGCTGCTTGGACAAATTTTTCTGCTGAAACGATTGCCATATTATCAGGCCTCCTGTATATTTTTTGGGATATCCCATTTACATTGTTCATTTTATCACATTTTAAGAAAAAAAGCTAGTTTTTCCCGTAGTTTCGATTTAATTTCTTCTACTCTCAGATATGTAAACCTTTTCCCACTTTGTCTAATCCTTGTTCTCAGGCAGGTTCATATAAAATACCAAGTGATCTTCATATCTTTCAAATCGATAATCAATTTCTTCGTTTTCTAATAAACTTTTGACGACGAAGAGTCCCAAACCAGCTCCCTTGCTTTGTCGACTTGATGACGTAAAGGATTGTTCAAATTTATCCTGCTCCTCATGTGTACAGGTGTTCTCAATAAACATCCAACCATCTTTTTCTCCAATTTTTAGGAAACCACCTTGGACAGAGTGTTTCACCGCATTACTGATAAGATTTGAAAGAATGAGCTTGAGTACCGAAGGATTTAGATAAGTTTGTTGGTCAATCAGTTGATTCACAACTGAGATTTCCCTCTCTTTGGCTAATAAATCATAATCCTTTAAGAGAAAATCTGTCATTTCAAGAAGGTTGATTTCTTCTTTCTTATCTCGCAATTCTTGCACTGAAGAAAGGGATAAGATTTGCTGAACGTGGTGAGTCAAATCATCCACAATACCTAGAGAAACACCCAGATAATGGTCACGATCTTTATAGCGTCCAATATTGGCTTTCATATTCTCCAGAAGAATCTTTAGACTAGCTAGAGGTGTTTTCAGTTCATGGGAAGCACCTCGCAAAAACTCAACCTTCATCTTTTCCAGCTGGAGAATGGCCTCGTTTTTCTCATGCAAATCTGCAATCACAGTCAAGAGATGCTGATAAAGGCTGTTGATTTGTTCTTTAAGATCGCCAATTTCATCCTTAGAATCCACGCGCAACCTCACTTCTGCATCCAAATCCATCATCCGTCGAGTCACTCGTTTGATTTCCAAAATAGGAGCAACAATGGTTCTAGCATAGATAAAAGCGATGAGGAGCGAAATGATAAAAGACGCTAATAAAGTATAAGGCAGAAATTGAAGACTGATGTTTTCTGCTTCTTTCTGCAAATCCATAGAAGCTAAAAACTGTAAGGTCATCGTCTGACCATCCTTAGTTTGAACTTCTCTTTCCTCAATAACCAAGGAGGCCGTTTGTCGTTGTTTATCAACGGGAAGATTATCATTGACTTCCAACTTATCCTGAGTCATCTCTCCCTTAACAGCTCCCTTAATATCACTGCTTTTAGAATAAAGTTCAAGGACTTCCTGAATAGCTTGACTGTCCTTACCTTGGAGGGACTGGGCAATTTCTGTAGCCTTTTGCCCGATGCTTTCCTGACGGTGACTGAGATAGGTCGGAGGAAAGAGAAAATAGATGGCCAAATGCAAACAAATGACCAAGGTAGAAAATACCGAGAAGGTATAGATAAAAATTTTTTTAAATAAACCTGAACGTCTCATTTTCTCTCCAATTTATAACCAACATTGCGCACGGTAAGAATACAGTCTAAATCCAATTTTTTCCGTAGTTCCTTGATATAGACATCGATCACTCTGTCAAAAGGAACCTCATCTGTCATCTTCCATACAGCATCGATAATCTGCGACCGTGTTAAGGCTCGACCTTCATTTCTAACCAGATAGTCTAAAATTTCCAGTTCTTTTGCATTCACTGCAACTTCTTGACCAGCCACTTTGGCGCTATAGCTGTCAAAGTCTACCTCGGTGTCTCTATAGGTAAAAATACGACCAGTATCATAATAACGTTTAAAGATGGCATCCACTCGTACTTTTAACAACGATAAAGAAAAAGGCTTTTCCAAATAACCATCTGCTAATGCAGCAAAGGCACTCATCTTATATTCTTCGTCCTGAAAGGCTGTCAACATCAAGACTGGAACTTGGCTACTTTTACGGATTTCTGACAAAACCTCTAAACCATTGAGTTTCGGCATTTGAATATCTAAGAGAACCAAGGCAACTTGGTGATTGGAAAATTGTTCTAAGGCCTCAAGACCATCTGCTGCCTGAATGGTTTCATAGCCACAATCCGTCAAATAATCACTAATTCCCTCGCGAATCATGTCTTCATCTTCTACAATTAGAATTTTCATATAAATCCTTTTCTATCAAAAATGCTACCTATATTATATCTCATTTGAGTGAGAATAGGTAGCAGGTTTTTTATTCACTGTCCAACAAGAGTTCTTTTGGTTGTTTAAAGAGGAGATTGCTTGAAGCAAGTGCCATAACTAATACTACTAGAACCAAACCAAGTACAAAGATGATGACAAAGTCAGAAGGTTGAATGGATATATCCAAACTTGAAAGAGTCTTGCTAAAGCCATCAACTTCTGCACCACCACCAAGATTAGAGGCTTGGGCTGCCTTACTAGCTTGCTTAGCCACATCTGATGTGACATTTGCAAGCACTGTATTTCCAATGGTACGAGCAGTATAGTTGGCTAGGAAGTAAGCTGAAATAAGTGCTGGAATTGCAATCATAACTGCTTCTGTGATAAATTGTCCTAGAATACTTGCTTGTTTTAGACCAATTGAAAGGAGAATTCCAACCTCTTTACGACGGGCGTTAATCCATAGTGTCAGTAAGAGAGCAAGTAGAAGAACAGAGAAGCTCAAGCTACCCCAGAAGAGAAGATTAGCCATCTTGTACATGCCTGAGATAGATTGTTCGAGGGCAGGATAGTTAGATGAACTCTTAATCAAGCTATACATCTTCCAGTTTATGCCGTTGATAGACCCTAATTCTTGCATGACAGTATCTAGATTCTTATCTCCAGCTACAAAGAAGGTAGCATCTCCATAAATAGCTGTATCTTCTGTATAACCATAGAGTTGGGCTGCTGTGTGAATATCTGTGATAGCTGTATTCTCATAGAGTTCTTGTGAGTAGGTCACAGCAGATTTGTTATGTCCATCAAAAAGTCCTTTGATCGTTACTTCTACTGTTTCCTTGGCTCCTTTTTCATTATCTGCATCGTAGATATTGGAGTTCAGTTTGACCTTGTCTCCAACCTTCCAGCCATGTTTAGCAGCCAAGTCTTTGTGCATGAGAATCTGGTATTTGTCATCGTTTGTTAAATGCTCACCTTCGACCAGTTTGTAAGAGCCTGACACAAATTTGTCTTCTTTAGCCGAATCATTAACTCCTGTTATCATCAAGCTACTTCCAAAACGTTGAGCTCGATCTGCAGTTAGATTTTTCTTGGTTTCAGGCGTTTCAATCAGTTCATAGCCTGTCAAATCACCGATAGCATTGATCCGTTTGATGTAGGACTCAATAGCCTTATTCTCGGTAATTCTTTTGATATCTTCACCCTTGATATTCCCAGCACCACGTGGAGTACCTTGATTGACCCTACGGTTGATTTGCATGGAGAAACTATTGGTGATATTTTTAAAGGTTTCTTGAGAAGCCTTGGCTGTCGCACCCTTGATAGATAAGCCGACCAAACTCAAACTAGCCATCAAGAGAATGATAAGAAAGATCACAATAGACTTGAAAAATTTTCTTGTGACATAGGCAAATGCGTTGTGTAACATAAGATTCCTTTCTAGATTTACTTCGCTTATATGTTTTTATATTTCTTTATTTCCCTTAAATAGTGCGGACGGGAGCAACTTCATTTTAGAATTTCATCCCTAATTTTTGAGCCATCTGTCTCAAAAATCCCGTCCTAGATAATAACAAAGTTATTATCTAGGATACCACTATAGCGGGAAATAACTGTTTAAGAATCACTTCGTTTATAATTACTTAATAGTTTACTAAATCAATTCCAAAAGTTTAAGAAGTAGACTCTATTTTTCAGTCAGTTTCTTATCCTTCAATTCAAGTGTAATATCTGACGCCTGTGCCACTTCCTTACTGTGGGTCACAACGATCACACACTTGCCTGTTTTTCTCAGCAAGAGATTTGAGCAGGTCAATAATATCTCCAGCAGTCTTAGGATCCAAGTTTCCTGTTGGTTCATCTGCTAAAAATCACTGGTGCTTCCGATACAAGGCTACGAGCAATGGCAACACGTTGTTGCTGTCCACCTGATAATTGGAGAACATTCCGCTTGATTTGACTTTCATCTAAACCAAGTTCAAGAAGGGTATCCTTGCTAGCTTTTTTATTGACCAAGCGAATATTTTCCAATGGAGAAAGATAATCAATCAAGTTATAGTTTTGGAAAACCAAAGAGATATGGTGCATGCGATGATAAGAATAACCTTGTTCACGAATATCCTTGCCTTCGAATAGGATAGCACCTTCGACTGGGCTATCAAGTCCTGCTAATAGAGATAAGAGTGTTGACTTCCCAGCTCCTGATTCTCCGATAATACTATAAAACTTGCCAGGTTCAAAATCGTAATTGATTTTATATAATACTGCTTCTGCAGTGTTCTTGTAACGATAAGTAAGATCTTGTAATTGTAGTAAAGTCATAATTTCTCCTTTATTAACTGATGGATGATAAAATTTCTTTCGGTGATTTTCTAAATAAAAAGATAAAGCAAAGTGCAACTGACAAGCAGCTAATGATAAGTAGGAAAATATAAGATTCTCCAAATGATAGAAGACTTGTTGAAAGACTCGTTGCCTTTGCTAGCGTATCCTGTAGGGCAGCTTGGTCACCGCTTGCTAGTACAGTCTTCAAGAGATAGGAAGTAATAGCATTCCCAGCCACAAATGCTGGCAGAATAGTTGCCAATGAAACTAGGATGACTTCCAGGCAAAATTGGCTAAAGATTGCTATTTTCCCTTTACCTAGTGCCAATAAAATACCAACCTCGTAGACTCGCTCTCGTAACCAAAGTGACAAGACCAAGATCAGCGCTCCTACACCAGCAATCATAATGCCATAGAGGAAAATCTGTAGGAAGGTTTGGAAGGTCGAAACTGAATCCTTGATTTGTTCAAAAGCCTTATTTTCCTTTTCAACTTGATAACCTTGGTTTTCCAGGGATAACTTTTCAACCTCTTGAATGATACTATCCATATCTTTTGGATTTTCTAGATAGAAACGAGCGGCAGTAACTTGAGCTTCCTTATTTCCAAGAAGAATTTGGCTACTTTCGAAGTCTGTATAGACCGTGTTTTCACTAAAATCTGAGCTAAGACCAGTGAATTTTTCTTGCTTCTTACCTGAGAAAATACCTACGATTTCATAGTCTAGCCTTTGTCCACTATTTCCTTCTACTTGACTAGGATTTAGACTAATCTTATCCCCAAGTTTTAGGTTATTCTTCTTAGCCAATTCCTCGTGGACTAATATTTTCTGGTTATCTCCTTTTTGTAGATGTCTTCCTTCTTTAAGGGTAAAGGCGGAACTTGTAAAAGAAACATCCTTGGAAGAATCTTCCAAAGCAATCAAACTGATAAGATTTTTTTCAGCCTCTGTCAAATCATCCCTTTGAATACTTTGTTCTCCAGTAACGACTTCTTTGTCAGTTAACTTAGCTATTGTCTCAAGCTCTGGGGAAATCTTCTCGAGGCCCTTTATCTTTTTAAGGTTGTCTAGTTGCGACAGTTGAAAGGTCTGATCTGCTTCTATTCTTTTAATAGAAAAAGACGTATTCAATGAGCGATAGAGATTATTTTCTACTGTTTTGTTGGACTTCATGAGCGTCAAACAAGCCGATATTCCAGCCAATAAGACAAGTAAAATCAAGAATAATATGAGACTTCTCAGTCGTTTTCTGCTGACGTAAGCCCAAGCTCTTTGAGTGGGATTCATATAGCACCTCCATATTTGTAAAACCATTATAATATTCAAATATGAAATGTTTATGAAATACCAAAAAAAGAGCAAAAATATTTTTGCTCTTTTTGATGAAAAATAAAAAGCTAGCCGAAGCTAACTCTTTTCCTATGCGGAGAGAGGGACTTGAACCCTCACGACCTAAAGCGGTCACAGGATCCTTAGTCCTGCGCGTCTGCCAATTCCGCCATCCCCGCGTCGATTACTTTACTAGTATATCAACTTTAAAATTCTTTGTCAAGACTTTTTTCAGATTTTTTCAGTTTTTCATCGTTCTTATTCAGAAATTTCATTCAGTTTTTCATCTACCAACTTAGCTCCAAGAGTATTTTTGAAATGTCCTAGAGCAAAAGTATGGTTTTCAGGCCAAATGGATGCAACTGCTGGTTTGACAACTTCTATCTGATAACCAAGATTATAAGCATCAATCGCCGTATGCAAGACACAAATGTCAGTAAGAACTCCTGTCAAAATGACTGTATCTACTCTACGCTCTCTGAGACGGATATCCAAATCTGTTCCAGAAAAAGCCGAATAGTGACGTTTGTCCATCCAGAAACACGACTATCTCCAGCATGCTCCTGATAAAAGTCTGCTAACTTGCCATACAGATTGCGTCCACTAGTCCCAATAATATTATGTGGTGGGAACAGCTTACTTTCAGGATGAAAGACATCATTTTCCTCATGAGCATCGATGGTGAAAAAGATGTAATCGCCACGCTCAAAAGCCTTTTGGGTCACATGATAGATATCATTAGATATTGCTTGAGCTGGAGCACCCGCAGTCAGTTTCCCATGATCCGCTACAAAATCTTCTGTATAGTCAATAGAAATTAAAGCCTTAGCCATTAATAGTCCCTCTTTTTCACTTCTTCAAAAATATCTGGAATTAGAACTTTGAGATAAGTTCCTTTCATACCAAGAGAACGACTCTCAATAATCCCTGCAGATTCGAGTTTACGAAGAGCATTAACAATTACAGAACGAGTGATACCGATACGGTCAGCAATGACTGAAGCTGTTAATTGACCTTCATTACCATTTAATTCAGCTAAAATAGCCGATACTGCTCTAAGTTCAGAGTAAGAAAGTGTATTGACCGCCATAGTCACAGCCGTACGACGACGAATATTTTTCTCATCTTCTTCACGTTGGAAGTTCAAGAGTTGAATTCCTACTACTGTGCTGGCAATTTCAACAAGAATTAAATCTTCATCTTCGAACTTTTTATCATTACGCCATATAATCAATGAACCTAAGCGAATCCCTGAGACATGAATTGGAGCAATCGTTGTCAAACCATCTGGGAAATCAGAACGACTCTCAGTTGGGAAAATTGTCAAATCATGCTCTACTGGAAGATTGGCCTCCGTATCGTAGATCATGTTTGCACCTTGCACATAATCTTCTGGGAAAGTCTTTGATTGGAAGAATTGCTCTACTCGGTCATTATTAGTTTTGTAGCGCATAAAGTAGCCCAACAAACGACCCTTGCTATTCACAATACAAGCGTTACAGTCAATAATATCTGCTAATTGACGTGTAATGGCATTATAAGGAAGCTCATCTTGTAATTGCTCCTCCGAACGCTTTAAAATTGATGTGATTTTTCTTGTTTTTTCTAATAAATGTGCCATTTTTTACCTCGCATATAATCGCTTCCATTATAACATAGAAAAGTCTTTATTTCAATAATTATCTGAAAATTGCTTATTGCATCACAATTCTTTTATATTCGCAATTTTTTTGCTGTTTTTTTAAAAATTTATAATTGACATCCATTTATTTTTGATAATATAATATTACAAGATAATAAATATATAAATACAATTTCAAGTATTACTTTTTCTACTTTAATTTAGGTCTCCTTATATATAAAAAGCGATTCACAAAGAGTGAACCGCTTTTTATTATTTATCACCCTTGTTACGAATAACAAAGCCTGTTTTCTTTTCGCTTGATGTAGTGCGTGGTTTTTTATTGTCCTTACGGTAACGTTTCTCTTTATCAAAGCGGTCGTTTTTGCGACTGCCTTTTTTGAAATCATCACGACGTTCATCACGACGACCATTGCCACGGCGATCACGATCTCGACGGTCATCCCCACGACGGCCTCCTCGACCACCCTTGCTTTTGCCACCGAAGCCACCACCAGATGGTTTAAACGGTAACGGTTTTTCACGCGCAATCTCAACCTCAGGAAGACTGTCTGGGTCTTGAACAGTTAAGCTGAGAATATACATAGCCAATTCTTCTGGGCTGAATTCTGAGGCCAATTGACGAGCATCCTTGCCAAACTTCTCAAAGTTACTACGAATCCCCTCATCCGCAAAATCACGTTCAATTTTCTTGAGAGCAACCTGTTTCTTGGCTTGGAAGGCTTCTTCTGCACTTGCAGGTTTGAGACCTTTCATGCGTTTCTTAGTCAAGTTCTCAATGATTTGTAGATAACCCATTTCATTAGGTGAAACGAAGGTTATTGACTGACCTGACTTACCTGCACGCCCTGTACGACCAATACGGTGAACATAACTCTCAGGGTCTTGAGGAATATCATAGTTGTAGACATGGGTCACACCTGAGATATCCAAACCACGAGCAGCAACGTCTGTTGCAACGAGGACATCGAGGTTACCGTTTTTGAAATCACGGAGGACACGAAGGCGTTTATTTTGGTCCAAATCTCCATGAATCCCTTCTGCACGGAAACCACGGATCTTCAGTCCACGAGTTAACTCGTCTACACGACGTTTGGTACGACCAAAAACGATTGACAACTCAGGTTGATCAACATCCATAAGACGTGTCATTGTGTCAAATTTTTCTTGTTCTTTGACACGGATATAGTATTGGTCGACCAATTCTGTTGTCAATTCCTTAGCAGCAATCTTGACATGCTCAGGTTCTTTCATGAACTGAACACCGATACGTTTGATGGCATCAGGCATGGTTGCTGAAAAGAGTAGAGTCTGACGATTTTCTGGGACACGTGAGATGATGGCTTCGATGTCTTCCAGGAATCCCATATTCAGCATTTCGTCTGCTTCATCAAGGATGAGAGTTTCAATATCTTGTAATTTCAAGGCCTTGCGTTTGATCAAGTCAAGTAAACGTCCCGGTGTTCCTACAACGATATGAGCCCCTGATTTAAGAGCCTTGATTTGTTTCAATACTTGAACCACCGTAGACTGAACGGACTTTCACACCCTTACTACGACCAAAGCGGAAGAGTTCTTCCTGGCTTTGAACAGCCAGTTCACGAGTTGGGGCTATGACCAAAGCTTGGATAGTTGCTTCTTCTGTACGAATTTTTTCAAGGGTTGGCAAGCCAAAGGCTGCTGTTTTCCCTGTACCAGTCTGTGCTTGACCGATTACATCTTTACCTTCAAGAGCCAAAGGAATGGTTTGCTCTTGGATAGGACTTGCTTCTACAAATCCTGCTTTTTCAATTTCTGCTAACAAATCAGCAGAAAGATTAAATTCATTAAATTTCACGTTATTCTTCTTTCTAAAGATGGTGCGAAGCCATCCTATAGCGCTTAGTTTATACTTTTCTTGTCATGACGTACTTTCATAGCTTTTATGAAAGATCGTGTTGCTTCTTTTCCACGAAAGAAAAGTACTGCTTTCTTTGCAACTTATCTAGTATAACACAAGAGAAGGTCAAAAGATAGTCTAACCACTTAATTAAATCATGTAAACGGTTTTTCTATTTTTTTGAACTTGATTCCCAAAATCTTTCGTGAGACCATTTTAGTCCAATATTTTTTTT
>BNJS01001782.1_pt1 | contig 160132 bp, 193 predicted proteins | sample 8540461 | NCBI WGS metagenome assembly BNJS01 (sample SAMD00202454, study PRJDB9452) | human saliva metagenome | isolation source: human saliva | place: Japan | reverse complement strand
GAGCCAGGTAGACCACACCACATCACCACAAATACCGCAAACCCTGCAACCAAGACAGAAGAAAAAAACACGTGACCCAAAGTTAGAGCAACAAAATCGACTAACCTACAGGAACACAGGAAAGGAAACAGGGAAAAATGTACACCATACCTCGAAGAGATTGCGTGGAAAAGTCAGTAGCAGAACGTGAAGAGCTGAAAGAACTCTAGTTGATTCATGGTGAGGTCGAAGATCTACGTTTATTGGCTCACATAGAAGCAGAAGAAGCTAAGTGTAACTGCAAAGGGCTCATATTACCTCCCTAATAACAATCTAGATTAAAATGAAACCAGATAATGACAACCAGTAGTAAATGAAGAGAAACCTGAAAAAGCAAGCATTATTTTGGCGGATCAGCAAGTCTGCAAGATAAAGATGCTAAAACATAGGGGTGATAGAGTGTGTCAAGGTTATTAAGATGATCGAACTGATTTTTGGGAGTCGATTAGAAATGCAATTAGCTGCAGTTGTAACGCTCATCATATCTTCTTTTATGTTTAACTTTTCTAGCAGGGAATCCTCTTGCTTGGTTTCCTGCCTACTGTTAAGGATCATTGGGTGAAAAGATAGACCCCAAAGGGTTGGAGCTTCACAAGACCAGGTTATACATGGTGAAAATCATGGTGATACGTTTTATGTGGATGGGCAGGTTGACGGTAAACCTGAGTTGTTCGTACGGGCCGTTGGCGTTGATGACCGTGGGGTTGTTCAGGATAAGCTCACGCCACGTAAAGATGTTGAGCTTGTTGATATCCTCCCATCAGCAGTATCAGGCGTAGAGTTTAGTGCTGATTATAGTCGTGATGACTAAACAAGAATGGTGATAGTCACCCAAACCACGAAACTGGCTGGGGCTTTCAGCCAATATATGAGGGTTTATTCATTGACAAGAATAAAAACCACTGAGAAACAAGCACTCCATGTTTCACAGAGGTAGAAACATGTACAGGTAACACTAACATCTCAGAAGTTAAACCAAAATCAGTGTGTATCACCATGGGCGCTATTATTGACATATTGACCTGAACACTATCTATAAGGAAGAAAATAATAAAAAATGAATCCAGATAAGTCGTATAGAGAATTACATCAATATGAGAAGGATCTTCAAAAGAAAGGTCTTTACCCTATCAAACTACCTTGGGAAACATGGCAGGCTATCAAAAGCACACTTGAAGGAGCTGTAAAATATGCGCCTGCTGGTTCTGTAGCCCAAGTGCGTGTACATAATTATTGTGAACCCTTTAAACATCCTGCACTTAGGACAGAAGTTTTAGGGTACACACCTGATGGTTGTGAAAAAGTGCTGTGCCGCTATGAGGAAGAAAGGGTAAGTGACGAGTTTTCTAATGAGGTATTTGATGCGCCTCAAGTATTCAATTATATTGGAAATAATTTTGAGGAGTATGCGGAACCTTGGACAGTAGTTTATTTACCAAGAATCGTTGATACTAGTGTATACATGCATCATATAACTTTGAGGAATGAGGCTCCACCCGAGTGCTTCCTGCTTTCTAGATGATAGTGTCATACCCTTCTTCCAGTATTTCTCCCATCGCCTACCCATTGAAAGGCTTTTAACAATGCATACCTATCCTCTCGACCCAGCCGATCCTGTTTAGCTGGTTTCATCTGATATATCTCGTGACATTGTTTATTCGTGGTTTGAGACGTGCTTTAGACGTTTCTGCGGGTGATGATCTGTAGGTGCGTTTGATGTCGATACGTGCCGCTATCCCGTTTGGTGATGACCCTGATAGGTTGCAGAGGGTGTTTGATGCGGTATAAGTTGAAGTTCTTCTACCTCAGAAAACACAGATGATGATAAGTCTGAGTTTGATATGGTTATGATTCTGAGAACCAAATCCAACATTCAGATAACAGTAGTTTATGGCGTGAATCCTGTGAAGACTACCATTATTTAGCTAGGGATCTTCGTAACACGCGAGTCAATAAATACCTTTGTGGGTGACGTGATGATTATTCTCTGAATACTATGCTCAATAAACTTGATGTATCCTCAACTGACTTGTCTAGGTTTGACAATCCGCGCCAGACAACCTTCCACATTCCTTGAGTAATTGAAAAGATCATGGAATACGCCGCTTGGCTTGGGTATGCTATCAGTTTCAAACTATACAATCATGACTGAATAAAAACACAACATGCGGGTTCCTTTCATCATAATTTTGGTTAACAAGATTATGGGAGGGAACCTACATGTTAAAAGAAGACAACACAATCAGATTCACACAGAAGATGGAAATATGCTCTGCACCTATATTTTAGAGGATTAAACACCCACCACAAATCGGTTTAAACGACATAAAGAAGTATATGATTATGCTGATTTCACTACAGGTAGCATGGGTGCTGGTGTCGGGGAGACTCAGCTCTATAACAAAAAGAATGATGACCAGCGATTGCCAGTATGACAGCGTCTGGCTGGCGCTGTACTTTTGGGATCATTACGCTAGTAGATGCTTAGAACCAGTTAATCACCCGTCTTCCCGCGCTGAAAAACGAGACTGCCATAGAGAAATGGTGGAACTGATTTCTCTAATAAAGTTGATTCACCATACTAATTTCAGATAATGTGGTATTTTTGCCAGGGAAATGTGTAAATAGTATAAGCTTTTCGAATAGCTCTTCTTTCACGTGTAGGACAACACATATTCGTCCCTTATATTTGCGAAAAGATAGCCAATATAAGTTCACCTTAACTAACACTATGATCCCCTGCAGGTATTATGGCAGGACAGAGGTTACGTTGTTTCCGCGATATAGAAGGTAATGACCGATGATGGTGACACTATCCATAAGGATATTGCGGAGCGTACCTTAGAATCTTACGACCTTTCTCAGAGCCGTTGGAAATCATAATTTCCTATACTGTTGTCTACAGTCGCACGAATCCATTATATTTCCTTGACTTGTAGCAGTACACACTCTGTATTATAATGCATACATATTTTCAAGCGTTAACCTGTTTCAGGGAGGTGGGCTGTGGAGGTTATATGACACGGTGACTAGGCGCAGTTCACCACTGATGATGGTGTTGACATAAGCGGGTTGGTTGTGATCTGGTTCAGGTGTCACTTGGTTGGCTGGAGGCGAGCGGGAGGTGTTGTTAGTCAGGAGTTTCATGATCTGGCGTTGAAGGTCTTGCGGGTAGATAGACCGACTGGCTCATTGAACTCCTGGGGTAGAAGAAGGCTGTCTCGCTACAACTTCTCGTTTCAGAAGCACAACATGAACGAGATGCTGGTCTCAAACGTGGTGGTACCTGGAATCACGCTGGCGGAGTGTTGGTTCAGGTGATGAGTACTCATCCGAGCACGACAAAACTGCACTGGGTATTCTGTCTTGACACAGGGACACTTCCACTTAATGCTCCACAAATCCATCCAGCGGCATGGTTCGTGCCTCACCTGACTAGGCACTATAAGAAAGGTGATCGGAAGGCTTCTCTTCCCGGGGTGAGTGCTCAACCGGTCTTGCAGTCTGCGACACTTACTTCGCCCCCTGTGCTCCAGGGAGCGAAAGGATCCGCTGAGTGCTTACCTATTCGCTGAAGACCCCTACCAGCGGTCCTACCAAGCCCATCTCAGACTACCAGACAGAACGCAGGACGATTTGCGATGGTAAGGTCTGTAGACCCACCATTCGCTTGAGCAGCAGCGATGAGGTTTTGACCTCACCATCGAGCACAAGACTAACGTGTTGGAAACAAACAAGGTTGTTACATGACCGGGCAAGGTAGAGCCGCTTATTGCCACAGTTTGGTAATCTAAGATCTGAATCAAAGTCATCCGCCCGTATCATGCTCGGTATAAGAGACGGCTCGGTTCCCTAGTTAAGGCTGGAGAAGAAACGTTGTTATCTAGCTGCCCACTTGTATGGTTGGTGAATTCATGCGAAAGACACAACAGAACAGACGGCGCTGATGTGCTGCGTATCGAAGCTGGCGCGTCAGCGCTAAACCACTAGAATCGCTAATGAAATCAATCAGTGCATCGCCAATCAAATCGTTCCATAGCTAACAAAAAATGACGCTCACATAGCGGTGGAGAACCTGTCCGCTGGATTCCTAGGGGAAGACGCCACCACGCAGATACAAAACCGCATCGGAAAGAACAGCTAAGCGCCACGGATTGAAGACAGTAAAAGTAGCCGCCATGACACTTCCAGGACATGCCCGCTGCGGCGGTAGAAAACCAGCAACCGAAAACACGAGTTGCTTCCTGACCAAATGCGGTTTCGAGTTAAACTGAGACGTGAGCGCCAGTCAGGAAACAGGGCTTACGCGCCGCCCAAACACAAGAAACTGAAACAAACGCGTTCTCTACTCGCCAGAGAACACTAAAGCAAAGTTCGGCTACTACACGGCAGCCGAAGCTGGTCACTGCCCTGAGTGGAATCCATAGGGACACTGGTACTCTCCAACAACACCTTGGAGGCGACGCTGATGATGGTGAAAGAAACTCTAGACCCTAGAAAATCCCCAACCTAGTCAGCGCGAGTGTGGGCAAGAACGTGAGTTTATGGATAACATGCATGGTTTCTTACCTGTCAATGATTTGCCTTGGTTTTTCCAGATGCTAGGTGGTGCAGTTGAATATCTCGGCTACAAGGCTGTGAACGGTGAGCAACCTGCACTGCATGTTGCTTCTTTCACTGTTCTCCCCAATAAGAGCGACACAGAAGAATGGGCTGAGGTCATGAACTCTTGGATGGAAAAATATAAGATGCTGAGCCTGTCAGGTTCCAGCTGGTATAAAAACAAGTAAGAAGAGAAATATTATGTCAAGTGGTTTCAAACTGTGTAATTTTTCTATCTCAGGCACTCTAGTCCGCCCTGACGGGATGAGCACAAATGATTTTGCTGAGTACTGTGACTGGGTTGAGAAAGAAATAAGAGAGGAAGCTAATTATTTCAATGTTACAAAGAAAACACAACGAAAATATGTGACTACTTGCTTCTACAATCTTGATGGAACTATGGTTTATGTTGAATTTAAGACGGCGTTAAATATGTTCCTGTCATTGAATCTGATCCCAATAAACATCCTGATCCTCTGATCGCTCAATGGGTTCTAGAGAACTATGAGCTACCTATAGATATTTGGGGGCTCAGTATATTTACTGGTAACCTAGGAGAACTAGGTGAAGTTTTGATCAGTTTTGAGGAGCTGACACAGTTTTGATCACATTAAATATTGGTAACTATATTGCTGATTCTCAGAAACCTCATGTTGTTAGGTTCAGCAAAAACTATGTTGCCAAAACAACAGGCAGGATCACATGGCAGATCAGGTATAAAGGCAAATACAGGTATGAGCCTGAGGAGATACTGCGTAATGCTGTTGAGCGTGAAGGCTAGCCTGAACGATATAGCATACAGTTCACATTAGTGCTTAGTACAGGCAAATTCATTGCTCAGGGGTGCTGAACCACCCCAGAATGATGACGAAACAGATATTGTTGATAAATACCTACTCAGCAGTATTGGGGATGGGACACGTAGGGGAATTCTTGAGGAAAAATATAACCTTAGGTTTATTCTTTGGTAGTAACAGGTATGTTATATGGGAATGACGAAAATAATCTCTAAATTTAATATAAAAAATAAGGATAGACATCCTCTGACTTGGGCAGAAGCTCGTACACAAGGCAGAACCAGAGAATGGTTTTCAAGAATGCTGTTGTAGATTCCGTCTGTACTATATGTTTTATTCTTATAACTTTGTCTAGTTAAGATGTTTCTTTATAAAGGGTGGTTCCATATACCATCAGGGCTCTATGGAAGGTACTTCCAAGTCAACGATATGCTCTTGTCAATGTAGCAGGAACTTGTATTCAAGGGATCAAACGTGGTGATGTCGTAGTATTTAAAGATTCGCAAGGATGGATGCCAAAAAGGAATATCAACAAACCCTATAAATGACGGGTTGTTTTTGAATATCCTTCCTGACACATCAGTTAACTATATGGTTAAAAGAGTAATTGGATTACTCCGGTGATACTGTTGAAAGTGACGGTATGGGAAAACTGAGCACGGTGTTGAAATTACTGAGTCTTACTTGAGTCCAGATTCAAACCGTCTGCATCTCAAGGTGACTGTTCCTGATGGTGGCATTTTGAGATGGGGGATCACTGCAAATAATTCTGGTTGATTCTCTCGTTTTCATATTGCAGATTTGCAAAACCTTTTATTCCACGAGAAGATATTCTTGGCTCTGTTTTTGTTGTGGTATATCCTTCTGACCATTTCAAATTTTTGGATGGTGACCATATGTTTTCATGATGTTCCTGAACCTGTTTATTCAGAGAGATGATAAGATTATTTTCTCTTCAAAATACCAATAGCTCCTATTGAAAAGGAGAAGATGAATGAGCGACCAATATATCGTAACCCCTTCAAAACAGTTGTGTGAATGTTTCTATGGTTCGTGGCAAGATTAAACATGGTTATAAGTGTGTGGAGTCTGAGCCTATGAGTTTAGAAGAAATGACTACTGAGTTCGATACTAGTGGTACCCCACCATGATTGGGAGGTGAAGACAATGATTTCCTTGATCCCAACCTGACGAACCTGTCCCTCGTTTGCATATGTGGTGGGTGACAAGAGAGACTATATACAGGTAAGCTGATACCTATGGATGATCTCGAATCTTAGAACGGTTTATGATCCTGATAACCCAGTTCTACTGAGATTCACACAAGACCCAACCCCTATAACTTCTAGGCGACTTCAGATATTTCACTGAGACATGCCTCGCTTATTGTGCACCTGCTGGATGGTGGTAATAGTGTTGGGTGCCAGTATCAGAAAAAGAAGGAAGTCAGAAAGAGTAAAAGGAAGATAATATTATGGCTAACTTTATTTGATGATCTAGATATTGGCGGAAACGTTAATTCAGGTGATGTTGAGATAGTATCAGCAAAAGTTATTGATGGTGGTTTAACGTCTTTATGATGCTAGCAACACTAGGATATCATTTGTAATTTTAATGATATAACTTTATCTTGGTGAGAACCTGTATCCTGTAGATATTTATCTTGGAACTTGTCATGATCTAATTTAATCAGAACCATATGCTTTCCAAAATTCTATAAGATCAAATAAAGGGAGAGGGTTCAAGACATAAAAATCTTGCCCCCTCTCCCTTACTATTTTAACAATTATGGGTGAAGCTTAACCTGATCGGACGGCATATGCCGCACATCCAATGTTGATGCGAGTGCGTTAGTGTGTACCCGAAGCTTTACGACACGCATCTCACTGTCACAGGTGTTAGTTGAGTTCGGGCTAGTTCCTTCAACAGTTGCGACATGTAACGCACCGCCTTGTTCTGAGACTTCGGCTCGCGCATCATTACATGATCCACCATTAACGGGGACACTGAAAGTAATTTCTTGTTCACCTGTTACCTCATAGTGCACCCAATCTGAGATGTGCTCGTTGGTGAGAGGCACAGTATTAGATTCGTGTATTTCTTCGCCCCCTGCACCAGTACTGACTGTTGGTGGGATTACGGGTACGAAAGCATCCACGTAGGCGTTAGCTGCGGGTGCTGAGATGAGGGATGCCCCCAATGCGAGGGTGACGGCACCAGCCCCGATCATGGGTTGTGGCGGGTGGTGGGCAATACAGACTTGATGCATAAGTTTTTCCTTCTGCTTTGACTATATTCCTGCGTTTCACGCCATTACTAGAGTTTCAACCTTGGGTGTAGGCGTATCGCCCAGAATTAAATAAAGTTTTGATAAAGTTTTATGGGTATGAAATAACCCGTATACAACCATAATTCGAGTGCTAATGTGGCGTATACGGGTTATATTAGATATTCAGGATATTAGAAGTCGTCCTCATCCTCAGTGTTCACGGGCTTGTACCGATCACGTAAGATGAGCCAGATCCCGAGAAGAAGTCGCTGGTTCCTCGTTAGCGCTCGGTGAAAAGAGCAGACAGGATAGCTGGCGAGAACATCAGTCACGTTCGCGGAGAGCATGGATTCGTATCCTAGGTTCATGAGTGCCTTACTTTGCGTTGTAGTGCAGGAACTGCCTTGAGCGTCTTAGCCCAACCTACACCGCATCAGAGTGGAGTGTGTGAGCTGCCTCGTTCTTGCATACAGCCTCGTATAGTAGGTTGAACGTGTATTCTTTCAGCTCTGCCTTTACGTTCCTCGGTTTCTTTTCTCTGCAAAACCACGCTGGAATTTATAGTAGCCAATATAGTGGTCTGCTGTGAACAGCTTCGTCACGAATAATAATCAGACGAATCGGATCGGCTGGGCATTGCCTCAGCGTGAGAAATGTGCTGACCAATACATGGGTGGATAGAATCCTGAATAGAATAGAAGGATTCTAGTAGTAGTCATGACACTTTCTGGAGTGGGTCATCCGCAGTATGTTGAGGACAATATGTGCTCTTCTGCAGGTGCTCGTTCTCTGATGCGACGAAGGTGCATCATCAATTTCTTTTGGTTGGAAGCCTGGTGTTGAGAAGATCTGAAGAATAAGATTTGGCGTGCACTGGATTCCATGAGACGCAATGTTGGTGCTAAACAGCCTCCCTGCGGGCTGCAACAGCGTCAGGGAGCAGAGAAATAAGCCCCCACGAAACCCTCGGATGGTATCAAGTAGTATAGCTGGCATGAGACCCCCTCATAGTGAGACTCCTGCTCCTCTGGGGTGAGAGTCTCTACGAGAGGAACATCATTACTCAACGGAACCTTCAAGGTAACCAGAAAGTACTGGTTAAACGATCCCAAAACTTCAAGATCCTCTTATCGTCCCTCACATGAGGTCCAGTTGATGAGCCTGCACAGCCTTGTCATTATTAGTCATGGTTTTACTATTTTTCCCGTCTGTAGATAGTTTGGTAAAGCAGCCTGGATTAGTGTACCTTCTACGCCCATATAATTCATATTTCGTGGTATGTTAAGAAACTGCCTAAGTGCAGATTCTGATGTTTACTCAAGGTAATGACTTAATAAACCCCATAACTCACACACACTTGACACGATTTGGAAACAATAGTAAAACAGCATAAAACTGCTGCCAAGCAAGGAGCGAAAATGGGTGTAGAAACAGTAGGATATATCAGAGAGACAGGATTACAGAAGAGTTGGCATGGAAGATCGAGGAAGTATATTAAGCCCTCTAAGCTATAGATAAAAAGCACTACTATGGAAGAAGGACCTCTAGACACTAAACACCTAATGCTTGATGATAGTCCAGTAAGATGGTACAAGCACACATGGATTTCTCTCACCTCAGCTCAGTGTGACGATTTCCTGTTAACCCATATTTACTCCAACAACACGCATTTGGAAGAGCTACGCATCATTTCCATCATGCAGACTGCACGAAGATGTTCCCGCACACACAACCCATGCGGTACGTCTCAGCTTCGGTGCCCGTGAAGAGTCCCAAAGGATGATGAGAAGGATCGTGGCACTGTTCGGTGGCTACTATGTTCCAGACGACTCTATTGGTGATGTTTCCTTACGATTCCTCAGCGTGATACGTGCAAGGAATAGCTAATAGAGAAAACTGGGGTTACTGTACTGTATTGTTCAGTAACAGTATGTACCAATAGTTTGAGATTTCTTTTATATAATTTCCGCCTTGAAATCGAGAGACACTTTTCCCATCTTCACTATCTTTTGCAGCTGATGAGCATAATGCTGTAAGTGGGGTTCACAGTTAAAGCCGAGTAGGACTCCTACTTACCCAGTGAGTCTTGAGTTAGCCTCGATTGTGGATAGTCATAACTGCTTTATCTATATTCTCTACATCAGTTGCTATAGATACGAACCAGCTGTTCTTTCTATTCTGTATGGGTTTGTGAACTGTCAGATCCATATATTTTGATGCTGAAATAAGCTCACATCTGTGAAATTTGCTAGCTTTTTTGCTTTGGTATGTTATTTTGGATATTTGTTTCTACTGGGTATAGTTCCCAAGTTGTTACGTCTGCCATGCGTTTTATCCTCTCATCATTTTATCTGGTTGTTACACCCAGATACGTCTTGTAATAAGAATACTCCCGCTTAATGTTCTTAAGATACAAATTAAGGTGGAGTCTCACCATTTAATTCTGTGGCGAGACTCCACCTCAAAAATGTTCTGAGATAAGAGTATTCATCTTACAACATGCAGGGATACACACCCTTCAACCTGTGTACCCTCTAACGCCTGTTGCCGTAGACGAATATAGTAGAGGGTTTTGATACCGATTCTTCCATGCGTATATTTGGGCTTTGTGTTAATATCACGGGCGTGGCCGTGTCGGGAGAAGAACAAGGTTGAGGATAGCCCCTCGGTCTACGTGCTGTGCGCTAGCATAGGTGTTGATAATCTTCTCGTGCCGATCTCATGTAAGCATCCGTATTCTAGGTTATTGTTCGTCGCGAAACGGTGCTGGGTAGACCCGCCCCATGATTTGCCTCCTCCTTACGAGTCTCAATCTTAGAAGCAATCGGTGGATTGAGGATGTTGAGACCGTTAATGTAGGAGATGGAACCGGGCTGCGGTACAGCCGTAGGCTCTGGGCTTGTACATGCTGTGCTTGGCTACGTCTTCTGCTAATTGTGCCCAATCCTCTTGGGTGGGGATATGATGGTTAGCGAAAAGCTCCCGCACACGTTCCGTCTGGGGTGCCCACTCCTTTTCAATATACTTTTGGAAGTATTCACCTGTCGCATACTTAGGAGCGTTCAAATCCATCAGAGGTTACGCCACGTTTCCTTAGCGATCAGCATTGAAGTCTCGTACTGCATGGTAGCGATTTGGCAGTGTGAGGCTACATGTTCGTGAAATCTAGTGCCTCTTCGGAACCATAGAAAATATGTTCACGCGCCAAATACCCATGCAGGTTCATCTGTCCCAACCCGACTGCGTGGCTCATATTGTTACCGCGTTCCACTGGTGGTACGGATTCAATGTGAGACAGGCCAGACACAGAGGTGAGGGCACGAGATAGCAGCCTCAACCGCGCCCCCAATCGCTCGCTACCATCCGTATCGTCGCAGCAATATTCAAGGATGCAAGGTTACAAGAAATATCCTTACCAACCTCATCATATTCGCCACCTTTTGATTTGAAGGTAGAAGGTTCTGTCACCTCAAGAATCTCACTGCAGTTCCTTGTTGAAACACCATCAACGATGATGCTGTGCCCATCATCCACAGTCACATCATAAACATCCTCAATAGCATGAAACTCGATACTAGTGATAGTGGCACGGAACCTGTGGAATCCTTGGCGGTTATTCTGCGAAACAATGTTACTGGTTAGCTCATCCCATTTCTTCTTATGGCGTGATAGCCAAGTCAACTGCTCGTAAAGTCTACTACGATCTTGCCCACTGCTTACTCGTAGAGTCCAATTAGCTTTCTGGTTGTACTCTGCGTATCCGCCTTTACCGTCAGGGAGCATAGCTGTACCATCTTCTTTACGGTTCACATAGATACGGGAGTATACCCCTAAGTTCCCCAGAAGAACTTGGACTTCTTGAAGCATTCTTTTACTTGTAGAACCAAGCTCAATACTAATGTTCTTAGCATTTAGAGAACCTATGACACAAGCGTCCATCTGGAACAGTCCACTCAAATAAGCAAGAACAGTATCTTTATCGCCTTGCCAAACGAACTCGGGTACTTGGTGCTTGGTATGACGGTTAAAACCGTGTTCTTCCAAAACTTTAGCTAGTGGTGCACTAGACATTGACAACCTGTCATTATCGCATTGTTGAACGAACTCGGGGGTCAACGTAGCGTTATGCTTAGTTAGAAGATCCTCACGCCCCTGCAGAACATTATGCACAGCTTCCCGTACAGCATCTTTCGCTTCCGCCTTGTCCCCATACAGATAAACCTTATCGGCGGTATTCTCAACCCCTGTATTCTCGTTCATAACATGGGAGAAAGAACCATCAGAAGCGATAACACCCGCAAGGTAAGCAAGTTCAGGATTATGTACACTACCAAACACGCCTTCTGCTGGTTGAACAAGCAGATGATCCCCAAGTTCAAGCTCGGCGAGCCTCTTCACAATGATTTTGCCGTCTACTTCTACAGGGAATTTGTGCCATGCGGTGCCTTTGAGTTCCCACCCTTCTTTGGTGGAGATTTTTGAGTTTTCCGTCCTTCTGGGTGAGGAATGCGCGGGTGGAGTCCTTGACTGATACGGACTGCTTAGTAAAATCTTCACGAACAGAACGGTTGTCGGATACGACCTGGAAATCCTCTTGCGTGTTGTACAGGTCATCGAAACGCTTGTACCCGTTCGTGGTGAGTAGCCTCGTGTCCCCCGTCAGGCAGAGGTTACTCATGATGACCTTACCATCAATCGGGTTAGCGTGGTTTACGGTATCCTCGAAAACATGATGTACGGGTAGCCAGACTCAAACTGAATCTCAGCCAAGGTCTGGAAGAACTCACGTGCATTAATCTTGGTTTTACGGATACGTGAATCATCAACCATCTCATAGTATTTCTCAGTGACGTTCACATATGCGAAAGGCACCCCATAGACTTTCTCAACATCATAGGGGGAGAACAGGGTACATGTCCTCATCATATTTAGCGAGCTTGAACGTAATATCAGGGGATAATAACACCAAGCAGAGAGTCTTACACACACCTTCGTCAGATTCTCCGCTTAGTATCAAGAAACGCATAAATATCAGGATGATGCATGCAAATACATGCACCCGCACCTTGACGTGAACCAAGCTGGTTAGCGTAGGAGAATACGTCCTCAAGCATTTTCATGACTGGGATAACACCAGAGGATTGCCCCTCAACCTTCTTAATAGGTGCACCAGATTCACGTAGGCTGGTTAGACATAACGCCACACCTCCGCCTCGTTTAGAGAGCTGTAGCGAGTTTTGGAGGGCACGCCCAATGGACTCCATATTATCTTCAACTGAAAGAAGGAAACATGACACAAGCTCCCCACGCTGCTTCTTACCAGCGTTCAGGATAGTAGGTGTCGCTGGTTGGAAACGACCAGAAATAATCTCATCCACAATACGTTCAGCAAGCTCATTATCACCATCAGCAAGCAGTAGAGCAGTCATACATACTCGGTCTTCATACCGTTCAAGAAAACGTTTACCATCAAACGTTTTCATCGCATAAGACGTATAGAATTTGAATGCACCCAAGAAAGTTGGGAACCGGAACTTGGCGGCATATACTCGCTTGAAAAGAGACTTGCACAAACTCGTAACTGTATTTATCGAAAAGCTCAGGCTCATAGTACTCGTTCTCGATAAGATACTCGATTTTTTCTTTTAAATCATGGAAGAAAACAGTGTTCTTGTTAACATACTGCAGAAAATATTGGCGTGCTGCTTCTCTATCCGCATCGAACTGGATCTTCCCTTCATCATCATAAAGGTTCAGCATGGCATTCAGCTCATGGTAGCTGAGATTCTGATACTTTTCTGGGGTGTTATCCTTCGTGTCAGTATTGAAAGTGTCTAGTGCTGATGGTTGTGTTGTTTCCCAAAATTCTTCCATTCCTTGGTTTACTTTTTACTACATCTTCTGGGGTTCCCATAAGCTCAAATTTGTAGAGCACAGGAACTTCACATTTTTGAGCGATAATATCTGCTGCTATAGCAGAATTTTATCGCTAAAGTTCGTGTTTCCTGCCCCGATAACACCAAGCAGGTGCTTCCTGTTGGTTTCAACGTTGAGGAACTTCACTACCTGGGGTGGAACATGCCCGCCTTCTTTCCTAGGGTTACCGTAAGTTGGTGCACATAGAACATAGGGTTCATGAACAATGATCGTGTCATCACCCGTTTTGATGGGTAACGGTTTACTTCTCACATTAAGTTTCTCAACAAACCTTTTTGTGTTACCTGAAACTGATGAGAAATACACGATCAGAGGCGCATTTTTGGGCGCACTATATTCGCCTTCATCATCCATGAGGGGTTCCTTCCGTGAGGGTTTCTACTACTTATAGATAATAATCTATAGGATAAAGATCGCCAAATATATTACGCTAATATTGCAACGGTAACGGGGCTGTGATGGTTCTGAAAAGCCAGTATGGCAGCCTGCATTTATCAATAATGGTGCCTATGGGGTGGGTAGTGAATATTTTTTCTGTCCGCTTGGGGAGCGTAGATAATTCTTCAAGTTCTTTCGCTCGGTTTCCTGGTTCACTGACCCACCATTTCAAGTATTTCATCTCGTTCAAAGTGTCGTTACAGGCATGGTCTACCCCATATTTTGTGTGTCCTTAACTGTTCCACAATGAACCTGATTGGCACGCCCCATTGTTCCTTGAATTCTTTTAGAACCATCATAGTCTCATTGTTCCGTCGTCTCGGAAAATTATCATACGCATTTTCTGGTGTTAAAAGAGCAGCAGCGAACCTTTTAGCGTCACGTACAGCAATATTGTTCCTAGGTTCCCCATCAAAATGCATGATAAGGTGCCCAAGCTGTTGTGCTATTTTTAGTCGTAACTTATAGTAGTCCCTGCTTTGTGGGTTGATAATTATGATGGGTTGCCCACCTTGTAGGGAATATGTTTCAGTAATAATGTTTTTTGGTGCATAGGATAGGATCACACCATCTGATTCAATATGTTTCACTAGCCCATTTATTGGGCTGTCTTCTATCACCCAATGTTTTCTGACTTGTTTAGCGGCTATCTCTGGGATAGGGCTACGATAGGTGGTGGGGTCTGCGGGTAAACATGGTAGATTCACCTCAGGAAGCGGCGCATATTCGTTTAGAACATGTGCTGTTTCATGAACTAGTTTCATATATGCGGTGGCTGACATGTCAGCATCATGCCAACCTGATTGTCCGCCTTCATCTATGAATAATGGTTCTGTAGGGTACGAATAGTTTCTAGTTGATCCTAGTTCTTCGAAGAAAATATGGGGTAGCTTTAAGATGTCTACAATATTCTCTATATTGCTGCTAGACGGAACTGAATGTCCGTTCTCCCAAAGCATCACTTCCCTTGGTGATACGAAGCATCGTGCAGCAAGTTCGTCACGTCTAACACCTAATAGGTGCCTACCTAGTGTTAGTCGTTGATGATCGAATCCCATTTTGGTTTGTTTTTCCTTCCACAGATTTTATGAGGGAACTCTATTATGACATGTCCAAGATACCCAAGTTCTACTTGCCAAACACTGAGTAATGGAGCTATGTAACACTGTTTAGTTAGAAACCCGCAGATCACACATTCTGAGTCCGTATACCAAGCTAATATTATTAACAATACTAAAGCAATGTTGTACACTAGACCTTATATACTAGCCAACACAGAGGAGAAGTAAGACATGAATAAAGCAGGAACATTATTGAACAAGCTAGATATATTACCTAGGGTTCAACGACTCTACTTAGATATTAGAGGTTTGCTCAAACCAAGGATGAAATGTAGTCCAGAGACTATACATGATACAAGTAGACAAGGTACATTGGCGGTTGTTAGAACTGTTTTTGATGATGAAGGTGAAGAACGCCTCTGGGGTGTTGATGTTGTTTTTCCCCATAAACGTTATGGGTGTGTTTATCAGACAATATTTTTTAACCCTGATGTGTACTATAAGTATCCGTACCAGGTAGCAATTTTTCAGTCGGAACAATTGAATTTGCCAGAAGGAAAGCGGCAATATAACTACTTGGATTTTATGTTTTGCGGGACTCTGCGAGAGTATGTGGAAACCTACCTAAATGGCGCAGTATTTTACAACAACAATAAACAAACATGCCAGATACATATCGCACCCGAAGACATTACTAAAGGGATCAGTGAAGGAAAGATCGTGTCAGGAGAACATAACGTTAGGGAGAGGAAGTTCAAAGAATACATGTTCAGTGTCACTCTCTCACCCGTTAGTGCCTAGAGATTTGCGTACCCAATAATATTTAGGATATAGTAGATAGCAAACACGGGGGCGTGGCGCAATTGGTAGCGCATCTGCTTTGCATACAGAAGGTTAGGCGTTCAAGTCCCCTCGTCTCCACAAATACTATATAGGAGTCTTAGATACAATATGTGTTTAAGACTCCCCTTTTATGTTCAGGGAAGGACAGAATAAATGACTGATACCAATAAATACGAGACGATAGTCGAAACTATTAAACAACTAGAAGATCTGTTGGATTGTGAAGATGTTGAGTTGCAGTCTGTTTGGGATACTTGGGTTACAAGACTTGCTGGTGAGCATGCTTTGTATTATGTGAATGACCTGTTGGAGGTTATGAAGGAAGAGTGTGTGGCTCTTAGTGAGGGTAAGGAATGGACTCCTAAAGAGTCTAAGGTTCTGTAATATTCTTAAATATTAAGTAGATATGAATGATGTTGCCCAGCCTATAGGGTAAGATTATTTTGCAACTAATAAGACAACCCATGAGATATGGTTTCTCCCAATAAAGACAGGATAATAATATTATTATGAGTAGCATGCGCACCCTTAAAGCGGGTGAAATGTTCGCTGGGTATGGTGGGCTTGCACTCGCCGTATCCAGTGTTTTTGGTGCGAAAACAGCTTGGCTGTGTGAGGTTGATAAGTACGCTTCTAAGGTACTTGAACACAGGTTCCCAAGTGTGCCGAACCTTGGGGACGTAACAACTGCTGATTGGGGTTCTGTGGAACCTGTAGACATTATCGCTGGTGGTAGCCCCTGCCAAGACGTTTCGGTTGCTGGTGGGCGTGCTGGCATGTCTGAGGGCACAAGATCAAACCTGTGGGTTGCGATGCGTGACGCAATATCTATCATCAAACCCAGTTTCGTGGTTTGGGAGAACGTGAGAGGAGCACTAAGTGCAAAAGCCGACACTAATCTGGAATCCTGTCCGGGATGTGTGGGAGATACTGGACGGGCAAGAGAACCTTTTCTGCGAGCACTCGGACGTGTTCTCGGAGACCTTTCCGAGCTCGGCTATGATGCTCAATGGCGTGTTGTTTCTGCCTCCGAAGTAGGTGCTGCACACCGTAGAGAACGGGTTTTTGTGTTAGCACATAGGAGAGACTTATTCACAGTATCCCAAAACATTGTAGAAAATACAGAAACACCCAAAATTGGTGATACAGTAAACCATCTACTCAGCAACCCTGACCGCACATGATAATAAAGGTGCATGCTTGTTAGAAAAACATCATGCTCGCCTAAAACAACGTAACCGAACACAAATGGGTAACCTACAAGAAGATATTACCCACCTCATGCCAACACCAAACACTCTAGACTATCTAAGCTACCGTGAAGGCGTAAAAGAGAAAAAGCGTTACGACGTGGCGTAGAAGGCGGATCCTTAAGAGCATCAACAGGTAACCTCCGTGAAGAAGTGCACTTCAACGCTGACCTTTACCTTCCCGCCGTGCACAGGTGGGAAGAAATACTAGGCAGGAAATCCCCAAGATGGACTATCATAGGAGACAACGGTAAACCCAAACTTAATCCCATATTCAGTGAATGGCTCATGGGTCTACCAGAAGGATGGGTAACATCACCAGAAATTGGTTTATCCTACGGTAGGCAACTCATGATCCTAGGTAACGGTGTTGTGCCACAACAAGCAGAAGCCGCGCTAACAAGCATGTTAGGGAATCTTCTAAAGAAGGAGTAGAAATTGAAACTATTATCTTGGTTACTTGACAAGATATTACCTTCTGGGCACCAAACAATCGAAACTGGTGAAGTTTCACCCAACGGTGGACCAATTGATATGAGATTGTAACCCTGACACGAGCAATAAGAAATCCCTCTAGTGAACAAACACTAGAGGGGATAACCATTTTAACCAGCCCTTACCCTCTAGGGATAAAAACACTAAAAAATGCGCGATGGAAATTAATATATCTACGTGTGTCTTTATATTGTTTCGATTGATTCGACAGTCACATAAAAGCCCCAGCCATAGTAACCGTTACCAGTTCCGTTATCGCCAGATACTTTAATCCTTGGGTGAGATTTTAGGTAGATAAAAATACTGAACTGATCGGACGTATCATAGTCTGCTGCTTCCTGATATTTGATATTAGTGACAACCCCTAGGTTTTCTCCTGTGCGGGTTGGAGCCCATTCAGACCACCCGTTAGGGCAACACATACATCCTTCGTTTTGGTTGATGATGATCTTGTACCCGCTTCTTGTTTCAAAACTGTGTGAGTACATACGGGTAATATATTCCCCAACAAGATTTTCCTTAAGCCATTCCGCTAGTTCGTATCCGCTGAGGTTCTTATCTTCTATGAGTATCATGGGGTTATGCTACCTGCCTGTTTGGTTATATCTACTAGGTGTAGATGTTTACTGGGTTTTAATATTTTACTTCTCTATTCTATAGAGACAAATCATATTTGGTCAAAACCCCCTGTGATTCTAAGACAAATATTAAGGAAGGGTAAGTTCTATAGATACAAGAAAAATTAAGCAACCACTATGCTTAGAAGGAAACCACTTTGGGCAACAAACTAATAAAAATTCATGACTCCAACAGTTGGGCGCTAAACATGTTCGACCCCAGAAATGATTATGAAGAATACACTATCGACTTCTGTAAGGATACTGATACTGGCGTAGTTACTATAACCTCAAATTACACTGGTGAGAAAGCGACTCTACCAGGTGAACTCAAGTCTCTTAAATCGGAGGTTGCTTTCATTAAAAATGTTTGCCAGTTTACAACAAAGTATCTTTCCATGAGGCATGGTACTAGATGGTTGAACCAGGATGAAGCGCTAACCTTTCTGCAGAAAGAGGAAGCACTAGTATTTATCCCAAGTGCACTTGCTCATGAGTTTGTTTACCCTGCTAAAGCTTCGGGGTGGGTGCTCACACCAGAACCAGCTAAAATTATTGAGAACTTCACTTGGGGAAACTAAAAAGTAAGGAATACTAACAGAATGATCTGCACCTATATTTTCAGGGACACAAAACTGAACACGTTAGCCAACTATTTGGATGCAGGAAAACCAAAAATATGTCTGCGTTTTGAACCAAATGATACCCAAAAGTCTCTATGGTATGTTCGTGAAATGCAAGACACGAAACGCGGGCTGCAAGCTACTGGGACGGTAGGTTCAGCTAAACTTGTGGGTATGGTTGTGTCAACTCATTCAACTACTTTGACGGACGGTATATATGAGCAGCTGATGCGTACTCGTTTCACAGATTCAGTATCCGTTCCTGTTAATAATTCTATTTTTGTTAATGCAAGAGTTATTCAACAGTACGAAGAAGAATCTGGTGGTTTCCCTAGCAGCTTCGATGTTAAACCAGAATATATTAAACCTCTGCTAGTAGAGGATGGTAAGTACAGTGGCTCTGAGGGTGAAGAATCAGGGTACTATATGGTTAGTGTCATCACCCTAGCCTCCCTTTATTCGAAAGATTTATATGGGGCATATAGGTCTAGGAGACAGAATATATACACACCATTAGTAGAAAAAATTCTTGATTTTAACCATGTGAGTCACACGAGATATAAGCCTTTCATAAGCCTGTATCGAACACTCATATATTATGACCCGAGCTACCTGTATGACTCTAATACTAGTGACTACAAATACCATGATCAGGGGTTTGAGAGCGTATGTGACAACGCGATATGGGAAGGCGAAGATAAAGGGGTCAACGACTCAATGAGTTGCCCGCTCCCGCGCCAGTATATGCCGCTCATATATGTTATGCCAAATGGTATGGTACGGAACATAGAAGAAGCTGCTTTACGGAAACTCGGAGAGAACGACAGCTTCTTAATATCGACATTCAATATCCATATGAACCAGGAACTCACTAAAAGAGTTGTTGCTGTTTTAAGACACATATTCGGAAGGACACTAGATTAAAATCATGATCTGTACCTATATTTTTGAGGATAACAATAGCGGAATATTATCTAATTCCGTCAATATTAAAGATCCTAAGATATATATTGAATTGGAACCTATTCCAAGGTCACCCATGTGGAGGTTCAAGGAACGTAAAATAGTTAAAAACAAAGATGAGCGTTATGAAACGGTGACTGAAAGGCTCCCAGTGCGTCTTATTGGGGCGGTACTGTCTGTGCATGATGGGGCTCAGGCTGTCTACCAATATTTTGTCAACGAATACTACCAGCAAGCCCCTGTCGTGAATGATGATAATTCAGTATATGTTCCTGAGCATGTTATTGGTAGATACGTTGATGAGCAGGGGGAATGGGTGAGAGGGGTTGATATTAATCCTAGATATATTACCCCAATAATCACTAATACTGACAATGGGCAAAAGGTTTATTATGCAGTGAGTTTCATACATGCTGGATCAACATACAAAAAACTTGAGAATGGGCGGCATATACATGAAATACAACCAGATTTATCGGAATTAGCTGATAAGATACTTGATCTTAACAGGGTTGCTCACGCTAAACATAAACCTTTTACTCGCTTTGGGTACACTTCAGTATATTATAGTTCCCAAGCTCGTGTACCGTTCGTTTTAGGTGCACCGGATTACGCGAATTTCGATGATCAAGGCTTCGAAATAGTTTGTTGCGACATGATCTGGTACGGGGCTAATAATGGGTTCTCATACAAGAATAACCTGATCCTACCTGAAAAATATAACACTTGGGTCTATGTTATGCCCAAAGGAACTATTCGTGACCTTATAGATAGGCACATGAATAGCGAGAAAGAAAGCGAGCTATTCCCTATCGCATCATTCAATATTTATAACGATAAAAACTTTATTGAACGAATAACTAAAGCACTTCACAAGTCAGGAGAATATTAGAACATGATCTGCACATATATTTTTGAAGATAACCATCAGAATACGTTGGCTAACGCTACCAATATCAAAGACCCTAAAGTGTATATTGATATGAAACCTGTCATTGGGTTAGACATATGGCAAGTAGCAGAATGCAAAATCATTAAACGCAAAAATGGCAGTTTTGAAAAAGCAGAAGAAAAACAACCAGTGCGGCTAGTGGGTGCCGTACTATCTGCACATGATAAGGTTCTAATCAACGCCGCACATGATTGCTTCCCAGATTTACGGACAGAAGAATCATATTTCTGTATGTCAGATAACTCCATATTTGTTCCTGAACATATTATCAGCAAATATGTTGAAGAACAGGGAGAACAAGTTAGGGGTATCGATGTAAAGCCTAGATATATTACACCAATACTTGTTGATACTAATGAAGGCTATAAAACGTATTATGCTGTGAGTATCATATACACGGGTTCAATCTACAACCGTGCAGAAGACGGAAAATATTTCTGGCAGATCCAACCAAACCTAGTTGATTTAGCCGACCAGATACTTGACCTGAACAACATATCCCATACTAAAAATAAGCCATACCACCGTTACGGTCACTCATATATCCAACCGTCACATATTAGGGCAACAATACCGCACGCTTATTTCGATGATCTTGATTTCAATATTGTGTGCGACGATAACATTTGGTACGGAAAATATATGGGGTTTTTGAAAGACGATAACTTTCTCCTACCCCAAGCACACAGCACATGGGTGTACAACATGCCGAAAGGAACAATAGGTGAGCTTATAGATAAGCATATTAACGGAACAGAGCCGGAGTTGTTTTCTTTAGCATCCTTCAACATTTACAACGACAAACAGTTTACCGAACGGATAACTAACGTACTTAATACCTTAGCGAGCGATGAACAAGAATGAGTTAGTAATAACATAACTTAGTTCTCAAACAAAGTTATATCAAAGCTATTATTCTTCTTTTCTAGGTTTGTCCTAGGTTAGAATGCTTCACATACTCTCCCTCGGAACAACTAGGGTGCATGGAATATATTATAAAAATCCATGCACCCTGAAAATGTTTTTGCAGATATTATTTATTTAGATTTTAAAAATCTTGAGAAATATCTCTTGTATCGAATCTAAAGTAATTTCATTAGTGCTAGGTGAGTTTTCAGGATTTACACGCCTCGCATTGATCCAAGGATCCTGCTTATGAGAAAGCTCAGTCAGCTGAAGTCCCGTAAATCCAGCATAAAAGTGAAACAATAACCTCAATAAATTTTTATCAGCATCAGAGATATTCTGAATATTTCCTGAGATATTAGTGGAATTTAGGGATACCGTAGCATTTTTAGTATGATACTTATATAAAGTTGGAGAAACTGGACCATATCGCCAAGCTTGAAAATCATGCTTAAACAAGGGGTAGCCTTTTTAGCAACATACCAACCCTGCACATAGAAGAAAATTTTTTGAAGTTTCATAGCAGAAACTTCACCTCATTCTGGGACAACAACTGCAGAATATACAGTGCAACATCTTCGATTTTCAAATCAGTAAGAAAATATTTTTTCAGGCTATCCACGTAAACCCCCTCCTATTTCTTATAAATACTTTTAAGAATTTTTGATATACTCCTTCTGTCAGAATCGTCATCAGGAGTGCCTTTCACCTCAGGGAAATCTTCTCCTTCGGTAAGAAGACTTCAATAGGTATTCAATAAATTTAGAGTAATTAGCTGCATCTCTTGAATCTATCTTATAATAAAGATACTGTACCCTGCTGTGGTTCCAGCAAATATGCTCAGGGGTTCGTGGATCATTGGGGTAGGGGTGCGGTGATGGTTTTGAACAGCCAGTCGGTAGTCTTGTGTCCTCGATGAGCAGCATCCTAGAGAAGAAACCAAAATTTAATGTTTTGCAATCACACCTCATAACTAGTGGTAGCGTTGACGACAGTCGCCAGTTTTTGTTGATATTGCGCTTATAGTTTATTATTGATAATAATTAGATACATTACCAGTAATTAATGATACAAGAGGGAGGGTGCGTTGGCTAAGAATCAGACTTATAGGGCTTTTACCGCACACCCTTCTCGCGTCTTGGATTTGAATGGTGAGGTGCTAGATAGCACCCTTGTTTTAGGTAAGCTTACCTCTGAGATTCAGGGTATCTCGGGTTACGCCACCTATGTGGTTCGTAACGATACTATGCTTGGGTCTGAACTAGCTCAGACTGGCGCAGTTCAGCCTACGACGGCGGGTCGTCAAGCAGGCGTAACAATGCCTAAATTTTTCGTGGAAGACGAGGACGGTAAGCCAATTGTTGGTAAATCTGGCAGGTCACGTAAAGAGGCTTTGATTCAGCATCGTGTGGTCACCAGTTTTCGTTCGTGGCAGGAACGTATCAGTGCCGTAAACGGTGAAAGTGATAGGTATGTTTCTCAGGGATGGAAGCGCACGGTAAATGTTTCCCCGCCGTCGTATGGAGAGGACTATATTAATCTTGGCGCGGTGAACAAACAGTACGCAGCTATCGAGAATAATCCCTTTGCTGCTGGTGAGATTGTCCTTAAAATGGTTATTCAGCTGCAAGTGGTATCGACTATTTTTCAGATTTGATAACATCCCGTTTCCCAGAGGGTAAAGTCACCCTACCTTTGGTGAAGGTTGAGAATAACCAGCCTGTTTTTATTTTCACTGTTGTTACAGATAACCCTGTTGTCCAGTTTTCGGGTGAGCATGTTATCGGTGTGGATGCTGGTATTAATAACTATGCCACCGTCGTCGTTCGCAACACTAAGACAGGGCAGATAGTCTACCAGAGTACGCTATCACAGCGTGTTCATTCACTCTGGAACTCTGTTAAAGCCTCAGAGCGGCAGGTGCGTACCCTGTGGAAGAAGGCAGAGCCTCTTCTCTACCAGCGACAAGCTAGAATGTCAGCACTAGACGAAGCACAGCTCACCCGGAAGCTAGTTCCCGTAAGAAACGGGAACTAGCGATTATAGCCGCTCAGGAGATAGCGGACTTATCCCACCAATGGAATAATGCCGTGGTTGCGGTGGAAGATCTCAGCTGGGTTGCTAATACGATGCAGAATGGCAGATGGAATAGAGGTCAGCTCACCAAATGGCTCACCCATTATGTGTCACAAAATGGCGGCTGGGTTGTTGCGGTAAACTCCGCTAACACCTCCAGGTGTGCCATATTTGTGATTCCAAGGTAAGCCACCCTACGCACAAAATCTCGGTTTGCCCTGAGCATGGTGTACTGGATAGGGATGTGAACGCTGCCGCAAATATCGCCGCCCGTGCTGTACCGAAGGTTGAGAAGGCGCGAACAACTCGTGCTAAGAACTGCAAACTCCAACCACAGGTTGCCTTGAAAACCCGCTTGCACGGGCTTCAGCTAAAAGTATCCCGGTCGTGACAGGACTAAGCACGCAGCAACACTCAAAAAGGAAGAACCACTGCAATATTAAGGGGGTGATTCTTCCTCTGCCCCGCTAGGTCAATATGCCCCATGGTAGCTAGTGACCGGGGTGCCGTGCACGGAGACCAGAAAAGGCGGCACTCAAACAGGGTTACGCAACCTGCAAATGCAGGTTATATGCCTTAATTGATACCATCTCTATATATAACTGAAACCACTTTATCCCGGAAGGCAACCATACTTGGGAACCAGTATCAACATAACAACAAAAATAGAACAAAACTCTACAGCTTCGCTACTACAGTTCTCAACACTTCACGGATGCAGAGTAGCATTCATAAGTGACGATCACAGAACAATAATATTTGAACCAAGAAAATATGTGCAACTAGCGGAAGAGCCACGAAAATCTAAGAGCATAGTAAAAATTATTGGTAAAACCCGTAAAGACAAAAACAGCACTAAAAAGAAATATGTGAAAACTAACGCCTCTGACCTGCGCCTCACTTTACCTAACCCAATAGACCCTTCTCTAGTAGTTGGGTCTATCGGGCTTCGAGTACATCAAATCAAATTCAACACTGCAGAAAAAACAATGATACTCACATTGAGGCACCCAAAAATAATGGGGGTTCGACGACCATTAGACAAAAAAGTTTGGGTCTATTGCGGTGATAACCCGATCATATTGTCTAGCATGCCGTAAAATTATTATAGAAATATTTATTACCTAATTATTAGGAAGGATCACAAATTTTGGGTTCGTCAGAAACTTTTTGTTCTACCACAGTATAAAAGAAATGTTTGCAGAAGCAGTGCGAAGGTGCCAACGTTTAGACGGCTTCTATCTTCCAGGTGAGATACTTGGGTCTGCTTACCGTGGCTGGTTGCAGCAACAGTGTGAAGATTTGAGCACTAACCTGCAGAATAATAACCAGTTAGCAGATGAGATGCGGCATATGGGTTCCAAGAAGAACCGTGTTAAACCTTTCTATGTTGCTGGGCAGGCGGTTATTGTGGGTAAACCTGAGGGTAGCTACCTCTTTATCTAATGTTGATAATATGCGGATCATGGTGCAGGTGCGTCCTGAGGAGAATATTAGTTTAGGGGCATCAGGGTACATTATTTCGGCTACTACTGAGGAAACAAAGAAATATGTTACTGACCTGATTGGTAGGCATCGAGAAGACCTTATCGTGGGTTTATCCCAGGCTCTTCACCAAGCATCAGCAGAGCTTTCTATTATTCTTGGTGCACCTGAGGTTCAGGAGCTTGCTAAAGATTTGCAGCAACAGAATGATTATGTTAATTCTGTTCAGGACGACTAGTATCGAGTTCATATAAATATGGGAAAAAAGAAAACAGAAGTACCTAATATTAGAGTTAGCATTAGTCATTCAAAACCTAATATGTTACCTAATGATAGTTTTTATCAGGCTATAAAATTTATTGGCGGTAATGTGGGTTATAAACTTTCTGGTGGTAAAGGTGTTATAGATTTGTCGGCTGATCCTGCACCCAGTTATGAGTTGTATGGGTGCAGTGATAAGGAACCTACCACAACTATGTTTGATAACCATATGAATCAGCTTCTTACAGAGTACGAGGAGGTTGCCCATACTATAGCTTCGCGTGAGACCCCGTATATGATTGTTGTGCGCTGGTGGTTCATCAATAAGAAGAAGCAGCGTCTAGTCAGTAATGGCCGTATTATTATGGGTGACGGGTCATTGGATGCCCCGTTTATTGTGCAGGATTTATTATCGGATACGGTTGTGAATCGTTATTCTTCTAGACGGTATTCACCGTTGTCGTGGGAGAGTATGGTGGATGCTGGTTTTGATAATGATCTTGTGGATTTTTATGAACCGTATTTTGCTTGTTAACTAGTCCTTAGAACCAATAAGATAGACCCAAGTATAAGAAATATACTTGGGTCTACCTTATAAAATATTTAACCTTGATTTAAGGGAGCTCAACCTCACCACTGATAGCGTAATGAGCAGTACCCTTAGCAGTGTTCTCATCATACCTGTGGGTGATCGTTACTGTTGCTCGGCCGTCCACGATCTGCCTACACATCTCTAAAGCAGTATCAGTACCATATAGATGCCCAAGTTCCTCCGAAATATACTTAGCAACATCCTCATTAGTAACTTTATTGTCAACAGGTTCAGTGATCTTATTGAACGCATCCTGGAAATCCGAGTTAGTGTCAAACAGGGTTTCCTGCTGCTTCTGCTTCTGCATCTTTTCAGCTTCCTTAGCATCAACAAGACACACAACACAACCATCAGGGGTGCGGTAACGACCATAACCTAGATGAGCAAGAGCAACAGTATGAGTGTTCGGGTTAAGAACATCATCAATATACGATTCAACTGTTTCACCCTGCCACATGCTCCAACCTTTCGGATGTTCACCTAATTCTGCTGCCTGATCGATACTCTCATTATTAGCAAACTTATGTAAGGTAGATAGATAAGTATTAATTAGAGAGGTAACTGCAGAAATAATAGTTCCTCTATGCATATTGAAAACGCCATTAAGAGCAGTAACTAGGTTATCTCGGTTAACTGTGGAGGTTTTATCAATATCGACTCTACCGAATGTTCCTTGGTTCCTTACAGAATAACCAGAAACGTTACCATATTTGTTGATCATGTCAGTCATTAGGCGGGTCGCTAGGCTCTTACCTACACGTCGAGCAGTCGCAATCTCTTCATTAGAGTACATGTCCTTGGGTAATGCGTCTACGTATTGATCTACGAAATCTAGCAGGTTTGATACGTTTGATGGGGTAGTTGCCATTTGGTGTTGCCCTTTACGATAGTTGCTTCACAAGTTTTCTATTTCTTGTGGGTGTATGTATTTTCTGTTTGTCACTAATAATCATACGTAAAAGACATTATCCGTATCAAATATTACGTAAATATTAAGTAGATATTACTTACCCTACAGCCATGTTATTGAATCTAGAATATTTACCACTGAAAGCTAACGGGATAGTTGATGTGGGTCCGCCGCGATGTTTAGCAATGATCATGTCTGCTTCACCAACTCTAGGGGTTTCAGGGTCATACATGTCTTCACGGTGTAGAAGAATAACGATGTCCGCGTCCTGCTCAATTGAACCGGATTCACGTAGATCAGAGATCATTGGGCGTTTATCGGTGCGTTGCTCTGATCCACGGTTAAGCTGGGATAGGGCGATGATAGGTATCTCAAGTTCTTTAGCCAAGAGTTTGAGGCTACGAGAAATTTCGGATACTTCCTGTTGCCGGCTCTCATTTTTGCGTCCAGTAGTCATGAGCTGCAGGTAGTCCACAACAACAAGTTCTAGCCCGTACTGTTTCTTGAGTTTACGGCATTTAGACCGGATTTCCACTAATGTGTTTTGGGGTGAGTCGTCAACGAATAATGGTGAGTTACCAAGTCTTTGTTGCACATCAATAGTGCGTTCCCACTCTGATTGGTCTAGGTCACCTTTTTTGAGTCTGTTCATGGGGAGTGTGGCTTCTGCTGAGATGATACGCATACCAATTTCTGTGCTACCCATTTCTAGAGAGAAGAACACCGTGGATTTGTTGTTGTGCAGGGCTGCTGCTCTAGCAACATCGATGGCCATTGTTGATTTACCTACACCTGGGCGTGCTGCTATAACAACCATTTGCCCAGGATGTAAACCACCTGTCATATCATCAAAATCAATGAACCCTGTTGGTACACCGTATACTCCGTCTGGACGGTTTGAATTTTCTTGGATTTCGTCTAGGGTTGCCCCCATAACGTCAATGAAGGGTTTGTAATCGTCTTGACCTGCACTGGTGTTCTCAAACAGTGAATCTAAGGCACCCTGCGCTTCACCAAAGAGGGAATCAACCTCATCAACATCCTTATACCCGAGCTCAGTTATTTTCCCGCCAGCACGGATCAGGGCACGTTTCATCGCATAATCTTTGACGATCCTCGCATAGTAGGAAACCGACCCAGAGTTTGAATCATACTCAATAACCCGAAAAACATAGGCATCCCCACCAACCTCCTGCAGGACACCCTTACGGCGAAGCTCCTCAATAACAGTGATAGTGTCAGTAGGCGAATTCTTCCCATACAGGTCAAGCGATCGCACCAAAAATACGTTCATGCGCAAGAGAATAAAAATCCTCCTGAGACAACCCAGTATTAACAACCTCAGCACTAGCATCAGAGGACATGAGCATACCCCCCAAAACCATTTTCTCTGCCTCCGTGTTATGAGGCATAACATAGTTTTGAGGGGTATCCATTGTATTTTCTGTTCCTTATAAAAATCCTTGCTATAGGTTATAGCGTCCAAAAATTCTGTCGCATTTTGCGAATACAGAATAGCATGATTATCGTAATATACCTAATTGTTAAACAAATCGTGTGCCTTCTGGTAGAGGGCATCCAGAGTGGAATTATTGGCAACCACCATATCGAAATCCTGGTAGGTTACAGAGTTCTCCGAAGCATGCCCAGAGTTAGCGTCCTTATCTTCCTCAAAGTTGGGGCGCTCAACCCAAACTAGTGTACCACCAGCATCACGGATAGCTTGCGCTTCATTGGGGAAACGGATACCTGTTACAGCAAATATTCTTACCAGAGTCTCAAATGTTTTCTAACAGTATCAAGCATTTTCTCTACCCAAATGTTCTCACCGAACATTTTACGACCAGACTCAGTGCCTTTAACCTGTAGCATTCTACGGATTTCTGGGTGTTTCTTGGCTTCTACCCAATCATTATTATGTTGTGCTAGGAAGTCTGCTACTCGAATGAGCTGCCCTTCTTCATCAACACCAATATAGTTGTTATCGGTGAGCACAAGATCGTCTAGTGGTTCAGCCATACCAACAATAACCCAATCATCGCCGAGTCCTTTAGCGAACTCGTCTTTACCGTGTCTTTTCTTGCCGCCTAGTCCGATAAGTTTTGGCATGATCATATTTTCCTTTTCTGATAGTTTTGTGGGGTACTTGATTATACTGTTTGTGGTGCGGGTATGCCTTTTATCTTGTGTATATTAGCCATATGGGTTTCATGGTTAGCTAACCCACTATTCAAGAGGATACGTAGCAACCAGCCTGCAATACTTATGGTGCAAACAGCACCTAGTGCAGCTGCCATGTATGTTTGTGAGTATAAGAATATTTCTACATGGTTATGTGAAATACGAGGGGTTGGGGTAAGGTTTTGGAGCCCAACAAGAAGGTTATGGATAGATACCCCACTGAATCCCAGAAGACAGAAAAGTACGAAGTACATGATGTCTTCAACGTTGGATGGTAGAGCTACGATACGGTTGATACCACCCGAGTAGTAGGTGATAGGTATCAGAATAAATAGGAAACCTAGAATCCCTATGGTGTTGGTGTTGAAGTATTTGAGTGTGTCATCGAACAGCTGGTTTAGTGATAATCCTAGACTTATTATTCCAAGATTTTCTGTTGTTTGTATCATGGTTTTTCCTCTTCTGGTCGGTGAAGTTTTGGTGTTGTTTTCTGATAATAACCATAACACATGGTGGGGCATATTGTTAGAATATTTACGAGAATATTTCTTTATAGAAATTTTTTGGGGTGTACTCATAACCGAGTACACCCCCAAAAAATTAGCTCCTACTACAGGTGAGATCACCACACACTATAGAAAGAAGAACAAGAAATCGGTGTTGCACCTAAAACACCAACCATATACCTCACAAATATTTTGTGAGTCCTGTTCTCATCATTCTCAAAATCATAAATGTCATAGATTTCCATTTCACCTTGATAGTTATGATCGATGAAACAAATGTCATGGATTTTAGGCAACCCAATAAAACGACCCAAATGGTACATGACTGCAACATTCTGTGTAGCGTAGATCATCTGCTTAATAGGTGCCGACTCATCAAACTCAAGCATACCGTTGTTAATACCTTCTAACAAAGCATACACAAGCTCAGGATGCACACCCTCCCCGAAATCATCAGCGATAACGAACCGACCATCATACAGGGCTGAAACAATCCCAATAGTGGTTTTAACCCAGTCCTGCATTTTTGGGGATAGTTCGTCTAAGTCATCAGCTTTAATCTCACCAAAAGGCTTATCTGAACCATCTGCGGCACCAATAAAGGTTGCAATAATTTCATCGGAGGTAAGCCCCTGATCTTCCAGAAGCTTATGACTCATGTACATGTTTTCTGGTGAAGCATAGAATATCCCTAATAAGTATTTGAGGACTTTCAAAGAGTCTTCATCTAATAGTTCGCGCAGTCGAAGCTTATAGGCGAGCAGAGCTGAATCATCTAACGAGTCAACACCATATTTACTGCAATCATCCCTATCAAAGATATTCACTGTTTCTGGGTCATCATTTTCCTCATTATCATAATCTGATGCCGCCATATATTCAAAGGACTCATGGATAATACCTGATTCATTTATAGAGTACCCATAAATATATACCCTATCTTTATGTTCAACACCCCAAGCATATGTTGATTCCTGATCTGACGCATTCTTGTTAGGGGTATAAGATCGTTCGTATCCCTGTAACCCGTCAACGATACTGTAGCAAGCTTCCAAGAAGTTAGTTTTACCCTCACTATTGGGTCCATACACGCCAACAGTGGTGAATGGTGTACCGTCCTCATGGGTGAAAAATATGCCCTGTTTGGTTTTGAAGTTTTTGTGGTTTTCAACCCAAAAGTTCATTAGACGCATGATGTGGTTCTCCTTATTATTGTGGTGGGGGTACAGAGTTTTGGTTTATTTGACGTGAAATATAGTAGCATGATCCCACTAATATTCCATTATTCTTGCTGTAATATTTCCTTAATATCCCAGCAAAGAACCACGGGGGGGGGTAGAGGTGGTGGTATAGTGTTATTAAACTATACGAATATTGAAAGGAGCCCAGAACATTATGGGTGTACTAAAAACTATCAAGTATCACATCGTTAAGGCTGCTGCAGTAGTAATCCTGCTGTCACTTCTAGTTCGGAACAAGATCTGCTACCACATGGATGTGTGGGTTGAGGACTCACTTGATCTCTGAGCTCAGGGTATTTATCTGCTCTGCTGCTGTTTATTTCACAACTCCTGAAAAGCCACTATGGAATTTAGCTATTATATTAATATCTGGCTCCATATTCGTGTTCAGTGCTGTTTATCATCACATGTACTGGAAGTACTGGGATAGCCAGCATGTAAAAGTAGCCCAATTAGGGGAGTAAGTTAGAAACCTTATGAAAACATATAACAGCTGGTTTAGGAGGTGACTGGTTTGAAAGAAAAGAATCGCCCAAGAAACGCTCTTGGGCATCGAAAAGAACACTTACTTATATTTACACTCAAATTGATTGTTGTTGCTGCATCTACTTGGGTTTTGTCTCTAGGTTACCCTATTAGGTGGCTTTTTGATTCCCTTAACTTTCTTGCAAGTTTTGGAGGAAACAATGATCCAGCATATAGCAAGAAAATAGGTGAAGAGCTTGTGCGAATAGAATCTCAAGCGCCAACCGTTCAGGATCCCTTGTTTTTGACTCTGATTATGTTGGTGGTTTTAGCCTTAATATTTGTACCTACTTCATCTGGTAAGAAAAAGGGGAATAATGATGCGTAAAATATGCGAAGCTACCAATTGGGTTCTAACAGTTGCTATTGATACGACTATTATTCTATACCTAATGCTTATCCTGCTGATGGTGGTTGATCCTTCAACACATCTTTTGCTAAATGTGACAGACTATATCGGGGAAACATACTCTAAACTTCCTATACCCCACAATGTTCTTGTACCAGACTGGGCATGGGGGTTCTCGGTGCTTGTCGTATGGAATGGTGTCGTGATTGTTCGAGGAGTTTACCTTTTAGACAGGTTAGAAAATCTAGTCAAATATGTGAGAACTAGAAAAGCTAAGAGATCATCAAGCAAATTAGCAGGGCATCACCACAACGACTAGGCTCAGCCTTATACTAAATTTAACTAGGAGGAAATAATATTATGCTTGGTAATTTATTAACTGCCCTAGAACCGAAACCGGTAAAAGAATCTAGGAAGCTTCTCTTCAATATTCTTGAAGATGAGAAAATCGACTATGAGTACATGCGTAACACCATAGGTAAGACTCCAACTAGGTTTGCTAGGAAACTAGATCAGAGCCTCAAACTCAGTATATCAATCACTGCTGCTGCGTGGCTCTCAATAATTTTAATGGTTTCTGGTGTTTGGCTCTACTGTATTCATAGTTTCGCCAACATCTTGAGCACAGTAGTTTCAGATACAAATGTTTTAGCAGGTGTAACCACTGGGTTGCTAATCATTTCACTTATCGTCTTTGTGGTATCAGTACTTATCGGAGGGTTTGCCTCATACTTCTTGCTACGGCACCTGATACGAACAACATCAGCTAAAAGACGATCACTAGGCTAACTAAAATCTACAGCATATATGGAGGAAGATTATGCAGTCAAATACTCTGAAAAGAATATTTACCAACCTTAATAGCAAGATTTGGTTTAGATTAGCATTAGTACTTATTAGTGTTACAACGCCCTTGTTCTTCATATCTAACGATGGATTGTTCAATGTCGTTGATTCCATATCAAATCTACTATATGGAAGTTTAGGAGAAAATATTGACATACTCACGCGAGTACTTATATTTACTGCAACACTAGTGATACTTGTTATAGCATCGAATTTAATTTTTATAATATTAGGTTATTCAATGCTATTTGCTGTTCTAAATCTTGTTACTTACCCTAAAAAAATGAACGTATAAAAGATTTGAGGTAATCTACATGTTGCTCTTATCAATGTTGTTAGCTAAAGACATTGCAGAGAAGGCATATACCCGAGGGGAGCCTTATGCGGTATGGAAATGTATTAAGGATGTGCTAGTTGTATGTCTTCTAATGGTTATAGAGTTCTTTGTTTTTATGGGGGCACACATTATCCTGCACACATACAATATTCAACAGAACGACGTCTGGGCGAAACCCTCCGTATACGGTGCCGCATTCATTGTTATGTGCCTAGTATGTGTTGGGTACCTGAAACTCGTGAATCGTGTTGAGCTAATAATTAAAGAGAAGAGAAAGCCTTAGAGGGGTATTCTCTGTCCCACAACACACCGATGCAACCTCACTCAAAACACGTGGCGTGAGTATAGGATAGACCGTTTAAATCAGAAGAAAGAAAAAACCAAAATGATCTGCACCTACATCTTCGAAGACAAAACAGGGCAACTAGGGCGCTGGGCTAGGTATAAGAAACAAGACCTTGTTCTACATTTTTCAACTATACTCCGAGACGGGTGCAACTGGACTGTATCAGCATACAGTGACACAGGAGAAACAAAACCTGAATCATGTATTCAATCTGAATATTTTGACCTTGTTGCGACTATGGTTACGCACCATAAGGGTAGGGGCATTGAAGCTATCTACGATTCATTGAAACCACTCGAACATGAAGATGACGAGCGGACATCATTGTTCCCCAATAAACAATCAAACTCCCTACTGATACCGCGAGAAATCATGGGAGAAATAACTATTGACTATAGGTACGATGTAGATTTCTACACTAAACCTGAGTATGTCACACCACTCAAAATTAACCAGAATGGTGATTTTGACATATCTTCAGGTGCAGAAACAGCTTACTATATGGTTAGCAAATTATCTGTTGTCAGTGGTTTGGGTTATAAAAGGCATTAATCAAAACACAAGCAAATGATATTTTGAATATCAACAATGTGGCTCATAAGAAAAATAAGCCGTTTTCGAAATATATCTGGCATTCATATAAGCGTGCAAACAAGAAGCTGCGTTTGAATGGCGGTAATCAAGCTAGAATATATGAAGATTTACTAGCTGGCAAAAACCTGCATACTGTGAGCGCTATGCATGAGCTAATATGCGTTGGGGATATTTACAGTTCACGGTCTCTCGAATATATCGGGGCAATGGAAGAAATAACCCAAGATAATTTTGTGCTTCCTTGGTTATATGCAACAGCGGATCAAGGGAACATGATGTGGGAGATATATAAAGCAAACAACCCAGATTATGGGCAACTAAAAACGTATATTTTTGTCACTCATGAGACGTTTGGTGTGTACACTGATTCTGTTTTAGGCAGGAAGTGTGCGCAGACGGTTAACTCTTGGGAGAAGAGTTTGGGTTTGACGTTTGGTGATTTGTAGTCACCCGTGAGGGATGGGGATGGTATGCTGCTTCCGGTTTTCGGATAGTAGCATACCACCCCCATATTTTTGTTTGCGGAGACAGGTGTTCCTATTGTCCCCAGTCCTGCTCTAGGAGTTCTTCTGTGGTGTTTGCATAGCATCTCACCACTTCCCTCATCTGCCTTCATAATATCGTCTGAGACGTTTCTGGTTCGGGGGTGCTACTGTACCCCAGTTCTAGGGTCAGCTTGGGAACGAGGAACAACTCTTCACATTCCTGCCCAATGAAGCATGGGTAAGCTCCACTCATGCTCAATTTCTCGCAGTAGTACATTTTGTAGTGCCTGCCGTCCTGCGTGGTTAGGATAGCTTGGCATTCGTTTGTGAAGGTGCCGTCTGTGTATTCTACTTGTCTGTCATGAATACGGTTTTTCTTGTAGTGTTCTTCGAGTTCTTCTTCGGTAAAAGTGCTGTGAGCCCTGCGCCAATCCTTCTACTAAGTGCTGCTCGAGTAATGGATATCGTGCGCGAGCAAGACGTTTCACACTGTTTACGCGCTCGCACCCATAATGCGATCCGTCTACTCCATGGTTGGTAACGCACCAAGCTTAGCACAAAGGTACCTGTCGAGTAGTACTAGTTTAGCGAATGAGAGCAGGCTGGGTGTGGTGGTATAGTGTTAGTAGCGAATCTGGGTGATGAAAGATCGGGATCAACCAAAAATGTTTTTAAGACTACATGAAAGCCTGTTATTTCGTGCTTTCACCATACTTTTATCCATAAGCTCAATCTTCTTGTATTTCAATTACGGAGGAGCTGATTGGGTACTCAACTTTTACTTGAGAACAACTTACCCTATGCATCCCATATCAGGACTTATAGTACCCATATCGGAGGGAATAGTGTTCTCCTTCTTGATTGGAATATCAGGTGGATATTTTATGAAGCACCCGAAGATTCTTAGCATGACTACGGATCGCTAGTAAGTAAGCATGGTAAAGCCTGCACCGTTCCTTTGTATGGTTTGGCGCGGGATCTTTTTGTTTTATTTCTTTGAGGTCAGGTGCCAGTCTTTACGGTGTCCGCACCTGTAGGCTCGTTTCTCTTCGCGTGTCGTGTTTGATGAGGAAATATGAGCATTGGTTGGTGTGAAAAGAATTAGGCGGTTGAAGCAACTTATTTACTAGTTGTTTCAACCGCCTAACCGAAGAATATGCTAGGTTTCTATACCCCCTCTAGATAGGCGGGAAATTTGAGCTCACATCCCAAGCGGTTTTAGTCGTCAGCAGATCCTTCTTGCTTGTGGATTCAATCAGGTTGATAGCGTCCAGTATAGTCTGTGCATATTGTACTTCTTCTTCAAAAGACCACTGTGTTTCCATCCCCAACGTGGTAAGGTGATCCGCCTCATGTAGCAGAATAATGTCCAACACACTCACAATAAGCTGAGTATGAACCGATTCTTTATCACACTCAACAAGATCTGCTCGGAAAGCCCGTAGCTCCCCCCAGTAGTCAGTAGCTCGTGCTGGTGTAATACCAGGCACACCATTAACTTGGATATACCCCAAGAGTGCTCGCAACGCACCTGCAGCCTTACGGAGACTTTTCTTCTTACCTTTACGTGGGGCACGCCACACATATTTCAATGCGCAACCATACCAGAATAGTAGCGACTCAGCGATCTTATGCGAGTAAACGCCGTTGATGGGTTCGTATTGTCGCCTTTGTTAGTGTTTGGTAGGTTAGTCATTATTTTGGTTCTTCCTTTATAAACGGTTTTTGGGTTATATATGCCAGCATGAGTCATACAGTTGGGCTCTGTGCATTTGCTCATGTTGCCTCTTGTCTGTTCGTTGAGGATGGTTTCGAGGGTTTTATCGTCTATAACCCCAGCAGTATTGTATTGGGTTGTCACAGCCTCTAAACGTGCTTTCTCACGCCACGGGCTAACATTCTTGCGTGATGCTGATGCTAAAGCTCGTGGGCGCCCCACACTGCTCCTAGAACGGTCTTTGCGGTTATGTTTGAGAGAAACGTTCTTTCGGTACATGATTAGACCTAACTAATAGACGAGTCCTTCTCCTCTAACTATAGCCCAACATTTCTCTTTCTCACAGAATATTAAGACAAAAATGTAAAGAGAGGATGGAAAGCCCCATCCCCCCTAACATCTCAGCAACTCTATTCTTTAGAATCCCAATAATCCCCAAAAGCTTTTTCTAAATCTAAACCAGCATCATTAATGCGGACACTACGCAGACTATCGTTACTGAAACTATCAAGCTCAAGATCCTGATTCAACTCATTTAGAACATTATCAACTTTTTCTTCAAGAGCTGTTAGTTCATCGCCAGTTATAGGGGTTGTGCAGATCAGAAGATCAGTATAGTTATCGCATTCTGGCACGAACTCGTTCAAAGTTTCGCAACTAGCTGTAGTAGCATAGAGGGTGTCGTATTCTTTAGTCATTATTTTGATCTGGCTAGCCCCGAAGGATACCTTTTACTTGCGCAGTTCACTAAAGTCTGATATTTTATTCTCAAGTTTCTTGATGCGCCCAGTAAGTTTACCTGAGTAAGGGATAAAAACCCTCGTCTCATACTCATCGGAACCAAAATTGATAAAAGACATAACAATAACACTTGGTTTATTACTAGTTTTTTCCATAATCTACATACTACCCCCACCCAAATACTCGGTTCTACTTATTTTTTAAATATTTCTGTGATGTAGTATGCCAGCCTCTACAGAATGAGCACCAGTAGATTCTTCGTTCTGCCCTGTCGGTTCTGTGGCTCATCATTTTACTGAGAGCTATCTTAGCGGATAGTTTGTCTCGATACCTGATCTTCCCTGTTTTGCAATGTTTTCTCACTTTATTAGATTTTCTGTTCTTGCCTTTACCCAAACAAAAACACCCCCCCCACACACGAATATTCCTAAACTATGTTTGCTTATCCTAAACAACTCAGATATGCTTGAAACAGCAAACAAACAGTAACACTAAACAACATATTAATACACAATGGATATACGAGAACTACAAACAGGATTTGTGATCCTAAGCGCTAACGCAACAGAAATAACAGGCTACCACGGAAACATGGCTGGTGGTTCTGGACAACTGTTTACCGCACAGTACGCCTCTAGAGGTAACCTCTGGGGGCAAACAAGCGTAACCACTAGAAGTATTAGCGGATCAATGGTTGGTAACCAGGTTAAAGCTGACCCGTTAGGTGGTGTTGTTCTGCAGGGGGTCAGCAACCTTTTCTTGACTGCTAAGAACGGTATGCAGAGCGACGGGTCCCGAATATACCCTAACCAGAACGAGTTCGTTATTAACCCTAGAACCATTAAACACCCAGGGAGCGAGGTCATCCCCATCTCTAGGATTAACGGGGATCGGGTAGCTGATCGTTTCATGGATAGTTTCGCCCCATCTGGTGAAGAGAATTCACAGTATCTCCCAGAATATATTGGCGCAGGAAAATATGGGTGGAATGACCTGTACCGTCCTGCAGGGTTTAACGAGGACATTATTACAAGCCACCTACATAACCCTTTAAACGAGAACGACACACCGCACTGGTTGCCGTTACACCAGTATTATCATGCTCGACTTGGGCACGAGTTATTCTCAGCGCAGAAGAAGAACCAGCCATATGGGTTGGCCGCCTCAAAACTGAACGAGTTGAGTGCAGACCGAACTATCCTTGATGTTGCAACAGACCTTGAGAAAAAGGTTGACGAAAGGAACCATAGTTTAACAGTGAGGATGATTGTTTTCCTGCCTGGTGGGGTAAAGAACTGGGGCGCTTCGGTGGCTGCTAAACATAATTATGATCTTCATGATCTGCAGAGGTATGAGAATATTCCAGAGATTTATTTGCCTTATAGTGAGTGGTTGTTGAAGGCTTATGGGTTGTCTGAGGCTGGGCAGGTTGAGGGGCAGGCGGCATTGTTCTAGTTGTATTGTTTTTTTGTGGTTACGTATATTCTATATATAAGTGTTGGGTGAGAGAACCAGAATTATGGCACTCTCACCCAACACTTTCTTTACGATAAGCTAGCCACTGTGAGGTCTTCTACCCGCCCAGCAGCTACCCTGCAAAGTTCTTGTATTTTTAGGTAGTATTCATTAGCTGCTTGATTTTTACGTATTATTCGACACTCAAGAAGTTCACGAACATTTTTCTCATGTTTTATGCAGGTCTTTAGTATTTTTGCGTAATCATAATGAAGATTATCGCCACATAAAATTTCTTCGATACTCATTAAAGCAAAATCGAACGCATATTTCAGTTGAATAAACTCCTGAACAGGATCACCATCAGGCAACGCAACTATAACATATTTGAGAACTTCCTCCTCAGCATCAGTAAAACCATTATAAGAACAAAGATTCAAACCAAGATTCTTAAGTTTCCTACCACGACGTAACCTAAAACACTTGATACTTTGCCCATTAGAAATCTTCTTCTCGCTGCATTAGCTTTTTGTCTCCTCCTTTTCAGAAATTACTAATACGGTAAGTCGCTCAAACCTTCTAGTATCTTCTCAACAGGAATAGCCCCTGTATCACAATCAGATTCCCCAGAACCAAACCTGACCCTCTTATCCCACAACCCATGTGGCAACTCTCTATCATAATATTCCTCAAAGCTATCATTACTGATATTTCTACGTATCTTCAACACAAATTTATTTGGATGCTTTATCATCAACATAAAACATTCAAGGAATTTGTTGATGCCAAGATCTTTATCAACATATTTGAGTAATACCGGTTCACTTGGGGATATGGGTCGCATAATTTGAGTCATCCATTATCCATCCAGGAGAACCCAACACGAATACCTCTCCATCAGGAACATGATAAAGCATCTGTAATTTTAGAAGCATCTCCCCAACACGGTTAGGGACATATGATAGTTCTAAGAAAATATCTCCTGAATCACCAAACTTATTCAAAACATCAACGGGGTTTGGAACATTATTTGGTATTCCACCAATAATATATCTAACAGGTAGAATATAATTATTATTACTGGTAAGTTTTTGATAAGTTTGCCTCACATTTTAAAACGCATAGATTTTAGATGATCCACAATATTTTGTGGCAAGTTGCTATAGTATGTACTAGATTCAATATAGAATATTCTATCCTGATTTCATTATCAGATAGTCTCAGACATTTCCTGAACGTATTCTAGATCTGCTTCCATATTCAGTCTTTTAATACAAACGTCTATCTTCTGGTGTATTTTTTGAAAACGCAGTATACCTAACGACTTTGGGTGATCTATAATCCGATCCCTAATCTCTTCTTCCTCGCTATTAAGCCCCATATACGTATAAGGGTATAGTATGCATTCTGCACGGATCACATCAAGTTCACTAGTGTATTTTGGTGAGCCGTCTAAAGATAGTTTAAACGCCTTTTTAAAATCTTCTGAACGTTGATTAACATGCTTCTTTTTATGCCTCATGATTGCTGTGCACCAATCCTGTCATTTTTCCTGTTGCCATGTTAGAAAGTAGATACTGTAACTGTATATTACCTAGAGATAGTAGATGGAAACTTTGGTTCATAGTTGTTGGGGTGAGACTCCATCCAGTCAACCCAGACAAGCGAGTTGGTGGTGGCGAATACTAGGTTTTCCATTTCTTATGACTCCTCATACTGGTGTTTTTATTATCTTATTCTATTAGACACCATGAGGTGGCGTGGTTGCAAGTTTGTTCGTAATATTAAGGAAATATTGAATCTTGGGTACATGGTTTAGGGGTTGTCTCATGCGGTATAGGCACAAGACAACCCCAGTTTTTATATAATTGATAGTAGATTCTATACAGAAGGAGTAGAACGCCAGAGAGACCTCAGCTTATTTTCTAGATTATCAATATCAGCTATTTCAAATATTGTTTGTAGGCGCTTCAACAGATTAGAATTAAAAGCAGACTTGAAAGAATGGATTTTAACATAAGAATAATTCAAACTTTCTGTCACGTCACAAGCATAAACAGCTTCTCGAACTGAACTAGCTTCAATGATTCTTGCTCCTCGTCAAATCTTATTCACTACCACCACCATACTTATCATTAAAAAACTGAACAATATCCTCAACCTTATCTCTGTTCTGCCCCCGAAAAGGGAAAAGATACTGGGCACCCTCAACAACATTTGCATATTCGCCAGTGTATTCAATAAGGTCTAGTACTAGTATCCCTGTACCATTCCATAGGTCGTGATTCATAGCATTTTCCTTTTCACCATGAGAATGTTACTTAGTTCTCTTAAAGCCAGCAATCGAAAAACAATCTCGCATGAGTCGTCTTGATGCCAGAGAAAAGCTAACGAAGAAACAATGATACCATTGGCAACTTTAGCACCCTCAAAGTGCTCAACAACCAGCTTCCACCTTTGAGAGCCATGTGTCCCAAACCTCTAGAAGCCCTCCTGCGTAACCGTCCTCATCAATTTCTACAGCTTTCCACCCGAAGCTCGGATAATCATAGAAAGGGGAATAGTAGAATTGTTTTTCTATGGAAATCTCAAGGTCTTCGCTCTCAATAAACACATAGTCAAATTCGTCTCGAAAGAGCGCGCAATTAGAATCGCATTTGGGAGATCCTCAATAACTTCAATAATGTAACCCGTATCAGGTTCTACCCTCGAAGAGAAGATTAGCGTATTCAACTATTTTCCTAGGTGTTGTCCTTTTCCCCCAATCATATTTAACATGCAAGTTTTTATTCTAATCGGGCACCAGTATCAGGTTTCGTTAAACGGTGGAAGCTGATCAATCGTTTTCCAACCGGTAGCGTAATTCACGAAGTTTCACTCGACTTCGTTTCCCACGTTTTCAGTGAATCCTTTGAAGAATCATCACCCGCACTGGGCGGTGTGATTCTTAGAAAAATACGTTTGAGCTTCTCATTATAACTCTCCTTACTCTTCATATATTATTAATAAGACATTCCCCGTCTCGTATTTAAAAACATAGTAAGATGTTTCCAGGACGAACAAATAATGAAGCTAAGAGAAAGCTCCTCATGTCATTGCTTGTGGCTATGAGCCTATGGTCTTTCCAGAACAGCGAGTCCGCCTTCTATAAGCTCCTTATAATAGTTACCTACTATACGGTTAGCTTCCTTATTCCTGTAAATTGCAGTATAAAGAGCCACAGCACAAGACACATAGAAGAACAACGCTAGCACCAAACTTAAATACCCAGATATTGGTACCTGCATACCTGTTAAGTACATGAGAAGAAAACCGCAGGAAACACCCAGTGTCACGATGCTAAGAACGTAGGCTACCTCAACAATCGGTTTTAATAGGCGCATCCAACCGTCCCATAAAAATTTTGTTATAGCCACAATAGCAGCAACAGGGTATATAACTATGTTACCTATACTACGTATCATCAATGAAACCTCTTCCTACTACAAACTCCACATCCAATAGTACTCGGATACAGCAGCAGCACCATAAATACCGTCTTCTTGGAACCTATCATTATGTTCCGTCTCAACAAAGGTGACAGGGATAGACCGCATACCCATGATCTCATCAACCTGTGTTGAAGTTAGGTTACTGAACTCCATATTTTCGATACGAGGGTAGATCGGGACACTATGCAATGACCTAGTATGTCTTGTGTCGCAACCAAAATAAGTAAGTAACGACAACAACGACTGATGCCCAGACACAATACGGATAACACCACTATCAACCCTAGGTGTGCGGGTAGCAATAATAGGGTCAGGTAAAGGTAACCCGAGAAGGAACGCAGCAATAGTCAGACTGTATTTACGTCGATAATACCCATCCCTATAAGGTTCCAGAATAAGGTCTTCATGATCTGGGAAGATAAACCCACCATTATGATAGGTTTCTATAGCTTCTCTCGGGTCAAGGGGGTATTGCCTGAGATTTGGTTTCAGGTTCTTAATCATATGCTGGTAGGCGTAGTCACTTTCGCTAACATTACTCTGAGACATGTTGATTCCTGTTCTTGGTACTAGTTGTATTCCTTGTTAAGGATGTTTACGGTTTGCCCTATTATTTCTCCACCGAAACAGATACTATTTTCTAGGCTACTATCGGTGGTTAGCTGTTGTGTAGAGAATTTCAGAAGCTCATACAGGTCATGATGCATTTTACTCAAATCGGAAGATTCCTCAGCATATGGTTTCAGAGTAAACGGCACCTCTGATTTCTTACTCAATGTCTCATATAGTGTTAGTCCATTCTGAAAATCATCCATAGAGCTGAAAGTTAGGCGGTGAATCTTTAACGTCAGATATTTGTTCTGATGGTAGAGACTATTCAGTCTAGAAATAATGGTTAGAATATCTGTCACAGTTTCAGTAGCATCAAAGCTGTGATAGGAATGGTATTGTTTCTGATACGTGTCTAGGGGTCTCAGCAACATAGTCTGCTTCTGCTTTGATAATGATTAGCCCTACTGGTGTTGTTTCTTGGGTTGTCATCAGCTTCCTTTCCTTGTTTACGAGTTATCTAGTTGGTTAAGAATTGCGTGCCGGCGAATGTTTTTGGCTTGTTTTTCGATGTGGAGAAGCTTGGTGCTCCTGTTAGATCGGGTTTCGTGTTCTCGGGTAGGCTATAGCGTACCGTAAGTATTTTCCAGTATTTTCTTGCACCTTCAATACTGGGTGATTGTATATCAAAGATAATATCGAATCTTCTCCATACTGCGCTATCAAGCAGGTTCGCATGGTTGGTTGCTGCTACAAATATTGTGTGGGCTGGTAGCCTATCCATTTGGAGTAGGAGCGTGGATACGAGGCGTTTAATTTCACCTGTCTCCTGCGCATCAGATCGTTCCTTGGCGACTACATCAAATTCATCAAAAAACAGCACACAGGGCGCTTCTGCTGCTTCTGAGAATACTTTCTCAAGTCTCCCAGCAGTCTCACCCAAGAAACTAGAAACAACATCCTCATAATGAACCACCAAAAATGGTAACCCAAGCTCAGCAGCAATAACCTCAGCCAACATAGTCTTGCCGTTACCAGGTTCCCCCTTCAAAAGGACACTGCTACGAGGATCAACACCATGCTCAATAAGCTCTTGGGCATGCGCCTGTTCACGGATCAGCTCAACAATTTCTTGCCTCTGTGATTCAGGGAGAACAATATCAGATAGTTTAGCTTCTGCTGTTTTCCGCCAAACTACAGAACCAGCAGAATCATTAGATAACGAAGATTGAGGATTATTCTTGGTGTCACCCACCTTAGAACCAGACTGGCTGATTACAGAAGCTAACTGATCCGCCACAAAATGGTGTTCCTTCTGTCGCTCTTCTGAAACAATAGATTCAGCTAGAATCTTTCACCCTAGAGGAGTCATGTGTGAGTGCTGCTTTAACTAGTTCTATGACGAGTTCTGATCGTGCCATTGGTTCCAGTTCCTAAAAATTTTTTGGTTCTTTCTGTACACGATATTACCCAGAAATATTAAGATAATCCAGTAGCCAACCATAGTGTTTCGCAACCTTGTAATTACAAAAAGTTGCGAAACCATCCCACAGGTGTGTTAGAGTAGAGGCATCACCATAAGTTCATAAGATGGATCATTGAGATAAGTAAGCTGATCCACGTAGAGATCGCATACTCTACGGTCCCCAGAAACGAACTGGGAGAACCAAAAACGCGACCCGACTTGCCTCGGGCTTAACCTCCGTTAGATGGAGTCAATTAAAACGAGCGTAAATGCCAGCCAGTCGATCCTTGTGTCCGTGAGGTTCAAGGGGACGGAGTGCCAAGACTGGGCGACCCTAATAAGGTGCTGTGAGGTATGGTGGTTGATTCCTTGCACGAGAGCTTACGCACATGCCGCCACTGTTCTTTGAGTAATTTCTTTGAACCGCAACGACCGACGATACGGATACTTTCATAGCCGGCTCTGGTGAGCAGTTTTGTCTGTTTCTGATCCCTAAAGTATTTTTGATTGTGCCCTGTTTCTTTCAAATGTCATTTATTTGTGAGGAACAGGGCTTTCTCTCCCTCCGAGCCGTTTGCTTCGCCTCTCAATGAGCAGGCATTGGGACAAGATGATTTTCTCTTTGATTTGCGTCCCTGTTACTTTGATGTTTTTAGGCTACGTTTCTTAGTGGCTGTGGCTGGTTTTACTACTAAGTTACTTGGGGATTTTTATTTTTATCTTAAATTATTGAGAATGATTCTCTTTATTTTATCTAAAAATAATGCATAAACGGAATAAAAATACAAACAATCGAACACATAACCTAGAAAAGACACACCTAAGCTATGTAACAATTGCACCACAACAATCACACCATGTAACATATGAACCATGAATACTAAGACCGAAACAACACTAAACACACCAATCGAAGAACTAAACAACCTCCAAGCCGCCCATGAATACCTCATGAGTATTCAGCGAGCCTCATGGGCAGACCCCACCAACCCACGATGGAGAATAACTCCCTCTTCGCATCAGGATACACCGCACACCACATCGCCGAAGTCACCGGAATCGACCACTACAGGATCATTGCCGCGATCAACCACACCCACAAAGGTGTAAACACCGAAAAAATCCTTCGAGCAACCGCAACAACATCCCGTAACCGCCTAATCTCGAAGAGCGATGAAGAACTTATCGCATCGGTAAAATGGTGGTGCGAGAATGACCCTAAAAACAGGTCAAGTACCAAATATGGGGAAGAATACTCAGAACTTGGGCTTCCCTCTACCCATACCTTGCGTGCACGTTTTGGGTCATGGGACGAAATTATGGAAAAGGCGGGATACGAATCCGTATCACAATTCAAGAGGAATAACCGTAATAACGTCGTTCCTAAAGACCTTCACCAGTCCGCAAGAATATGTTAGTGAATGCCATAAAAAGCAGCCGTCCAGCATCGGCTTCGGGCGCTGGTGTGAAAGAATAATCGAGGTAGCGGTAGCGAGTTGATCAACCATTATGGTGGGTGGAATAACCTGCTTTAGCAGCATTTCGATGACTAACTCAGATCGAGAGCATTTCATACCTCCCTGTAAAACCTATGGGGGTATTAAAATTCTGTAAACCAACCCGAACCAATAGGAAGTTCACACATCATGGAAACTCAACATTAAAAGCACATTTCAACCCTGCAGGAGAATTCACCAGCGTCACCATCGACAACAAGTATGGTGCTGCAGGAGCTAAAACATCGGTAGATTACAAACCGGACATGTCAAAGATCCGCAATACTGATGACTGGTATAACAAATGGTTCAAACAAATGCGTGCCACCATCCATGAAGACTTTAACGGGACAACCATTGATAACCTTTATATTGCTAACCTCAAATATGTTGATGAGGACGACAAGTCACTAAACTTCGAATGCGACCTCTACGAGCTTCACCTGACTCTGATTATGACGATGTTGTCCAATATGCTTTAGAAGCAGCATATGATTTCTTCTCAACCCCATTCATTGATGAAGAAATATACTGCAACAGATACTTGGAATATTTCGATGAGGATGATGCTTGGGGTATTAAGCTGGATAATATTGAAGATATGGTTGAATCCTGCACTAAAGAAAACCTGTATAAAGTCACAACAGTCAGTAAAGGACTCGCCACCGTCTACTACAACAACAAAGAAATAGGATCCATTGAACAATACACAGGTGGCGGGTACAGCTTCGAAGGAAAATGGGCTGGCTACTGGGTAAACAACCAAGCCCAAGGATACGGGCAAGAATCTGACCGGTGGGCACGTCAAGATTTCTTGGGTGATACCCGTAGGGAGGTATCTGAGCAGATGATTGATGAAGATTGGAAACGTAGGCTTGAGAAGTTGAATGTTAAGTAGTTTCTAATATCCAAAATTAGGGTGGGTATACAACTCAAATTAAGTTGTATACCCACCCTGTATTTATATTATTTTATTGAGATAAATACTTGATCACAGCTTCAATAATGGTTGGTGACATGAGCGAAACATTAGGGTGCTTCCATCCAGTAACAATAATCTCATTTCTTGCCTGCTGCATCGTGAAACCACAGAAATTTAGAGCCCTCAGATAATCTACTAAACCTATCAAACATGCCATATCGTTTTCTGTAACGAAAGTTGCCTCGTAGTTTAGGGTTTTTCAGTTCATTTTAAAATCAGTGGCGCATCCTCACTGCTGATGATACCTAGGTTGCCCCAAGTTTTATCTCCTGTCTCGCGCGTGTTTACTGTATTGTGCTTTTTTGTACTCTGAATATAAGTTTATGGCATCCCAAGCTTCGTTTAGCTCATGCTCATTTTCGATTAGCCGCATTGGTGCTATATCCCAATCACTGTTTATTGGTTCAACTGATCGGTAGGTGTTCTCACTGATTAAGGTGATCATATATTTATTATTCTCGTATAAAGCAGCATATTGTGTGATCCTGTTATGCCAGATAGGCTCAGGGTTACCAGAAAATACTACGTGTGGTCCTTGCGTATCTATCTCAACATATAACCCACCATCACCTGTTGAATATGGTGCGAGAGCTTGTATGAGCTTGTGTGGGTTGTATTCTTTCCAGTTTATGCTCATGGTTGGGTAGTCGTTGTTGTTGTAGTCTAGTTTCTTTCCGTAACCTGTGACTTGGGTTCCTCGTCCTGGGTGTGTGCTTTACCCAGAAGTTTAGTGATTCTATTGCGGTAGCTAATGTTGTGTAATCTACCGTTAATTCTTTATCGAATACCTGTTGATCGTTCTGGATTAATTCTAGGATTTCTTGGGAATATTGTTCTGGGATATACAGCCCATCATTGATGGATACTGCTATGGCTTCGTCTGACATGACTGTTTCCTTAAGTTGAGTTAAATGGTTTTGTTGCGTACATTGATATAATATGTGCCGTGGTGTTTAGGCACAAAAAAGTGGTAGAAATATTACAAAGAAAATATTTCTACCACCAGCAAAGAAACAAGCGAACCTCACCGAACGTACTCGCTTTCAAAAATAGTTACAGTGAGCCTCGGCAACATCAGCAGGCATCTCAATAGTCCCATTAAGATAACGATCCAAAGAATACTGCATCATAATATCCTCAGTAGACGCAACATGCGGAGGAACCTCCTCAAGAATCACACGCTCATTCTCGGGGTCAAGAGCACACGTGAGATTAATATACTTTTCCACCAAATCTAGGCTGAACTCTAACGGCTCAGGGTGAGCCCAAACCTCATAATAATCCTTACCCTCAGGTAGATAATCTTCATTCCCTACAGGCGGGTACACGCGTATAAGCTTCACATCAGGGTCATTATGGAACACGTCTGTTGCGCCATTCTGGTTGCTTTCACCAAACCACATATAACCGTATGGAGCGTAATTGTCGTCAGGGGCAGGTGTCACAGGTTCAAGTTCAGGTGTCAGTACTTTATCGTGCTCATCGTCCACCCAAAGCTCAGAGGGAGCACAATAGGACATCCTACCGTCAGCTTCCACAGAGAAACTATTACGCCCGTCAGAAGCCCAATCAGTGATTTCTGGTAGTGTACCAATGATTTCTACCTGGTTCACCCAGTTACCAGTAGTAGGATCATGTTTCTGGATTCGCATCCTATAGTTACGTTCAGGTTGATCCGGTACTTCAAGAATATTCTCTCGTGAGGTATCGAAAAGCATGTAAACCTCGGGTGCCCACGGGTCAGACATCCTGTATGAGTATACTGATAATCCCTCACCATACACATTGGCTGGAATATTGTACAGCTTCATGAAACTAAAATCGTCTGATTCCTCAAGTTCAATCACACTAGTAGGATGCCCAGTACTGCTGTTCGTCAGGTAAGGTTTCTTGTCTTCTGCACCACGTGCGAAGAAACGGTATTCTTGGTCTTCTAAACCTTGGATAGGTTGGTTGATGATATATGTTTGGTTCATGACATCTATCATATCGTTTTAATATTGTGACGTAAACCTGTGTTACAGCCTTACCTGGTGGTATATTGGTTCTTGGTATGTAAGAGAATATTGCAAGAAAGAAGGTAGGGTACTAATGCTTCTGCTAGTGTCCCTTAAAGGAAGTAAATATAAGGTTGCAGCTTTCACGAAGAACATGACAACTCTAGAAGGGTTGAGCACTTTGCGTAACCTGTACGATCATATGATTGAGCTACAGGATGAAGAACAGTATGTGTACAATATTCCAGACACAATTGTGAAAGCTGTTTGGGATTATATTGACTGTTACGAAGGTACAACTAAGGATTGGGAAGTTTCCTATGACAATACTATTGCTTGGGAAATGATGAGTAGAAACAGTGCTATTGCCAATCTTGGGCAGGTTTGTTCTATTAAAATCAATCTGGATCGAGACAACCAAATTTCTCAGAAAGATACGGTTTTCTCGGCAGATATGTTGTTCAAAGAAGATTTCCATTTCAACGGTCCTGTGATGGATGAAGACGGTTATGTATGGGAACCAGAAATTTTGGGTGGTGTGATCATAGATGATGTTGAAGAGCTAACCTATGAAGAGCTTAAAAGCCTAGAGAATAAGGTTTGCTACCAGCCAGACCCAGTTATGTGGGTTTACGATAATGGTGGCGGAACCTACAAATCAACCCGCCCATAAAACAATGCACACCACAAAAGAAAGGGCAACATGAGTAGCTTATCAGTCAGAATCTACCTTGATGGGGAATACATCAGTAATATCATGTACCGTAACGCCGACATGACACTATATGCTTTAAAAGAACTCGTTGAACTACTAAGCGAAGTTGAGTGGGATGCCGTGAGCGCCACAGAGAACCCCAAATGGGGGCTAACTGAGTCGGTGAACCATAAGATTTTGCTGCACTTGGATAAGAAACCAGAAGACACAGAAGAAGGAGCGCTATACGCGACTGGCGGTGTTCAGGGGCGTGAGAACCGCGAACTAGTGGATGAGCTCTACCCAGATTATGCTGATAAAAGTGAACTGGATCGAGAGAACCATCTAGTTTCCCCCAACTTCGGTATCCTCAGCATTGAAAAATCATGGATGGAGTACACAGACGCAGTTAGTATCCGCTCCGTGAGTATCATGCTCCGAAGCAGTACCAATGGGGAAACCCTAGACCTAGCAGGAACAACCGTTGATATTAGAGGGGTGTGTGACGAGTTCACCCAATCCGACCGAAAGGACTATGAAGACCTAGGGGATAAGCCGCCTAGTGAAATCCTGGAAGGCTGGGATTATGGGAAGTTAAATAACCTTACCACCGAAGATACAAGACGCTTAATGAAGGACGTTCAGAACCAGCCATATAATACGATGCTGATCCGTGGTGCAGATGGTAGAGTTTTTCAATCTGTGAAAGCTAGGTGATAGTAATCTTGAGTATTATTTGATCCTGTTGCGATAATACAAAAAATAGCCCTACCTGTTTTCCAGCAGGTAGGGCTAACTCTTAAGGATAGAGCTGAGGTGAGGTCAAGCTCCTTATATGCAGAATATTGTTTATTGAAGGTCAATCCTATAAGCTCTCATACCTAGCATATGGGTTGCCCTACGACTATATAGAACATATTCTGCTTTTGACCTGAAAGGAGGTAAGATACGAAGAACATGAAATGTTCTTATCACTACCCGTCAGGGCTAGGATACTCCGACGTATATGAGAAAGAATCCCAATAGAACCATGTCGTTGGTGAAGTATGCAGGAAAAATTTCGAAAAAACTACAAACTTCACCACCTCAACAATCACCATCATGATTGAAAAGGATGGTATATAAAGTGCAGCACATACATTACCAAGAAACAAAACTAGAGAACAAGCAAAAAATCAGGTTACCCAGCTATATGTTCCTCTTACCCAGCTCCCTCAAGAACAGCACCATACTCTTGAACACAATAACGGCAAAAATTCAGGATTTCCTTATAATCGTTAGTTTTCAAAACCCTCACCGGATACCTATCAAACTGGTTTCCGTTAGGTGAAACATACTGTATCACCCGTACACCACAGGTCATATCGTTAGGATCGCAGAATTCTTTCAAAGAAATCGACCTATTAACTTTTACGGTAGATCCTTCATCCCAGAACAGCTCATTAGGGTATCCAGCAAAATGGATGACCTCTTCACCATAATCGTTAATAGTCAACACCCCACCATTTGACTTATCTGAACTGTACTCATGAAACAAATTCACAATATTGATAGGATGAAACTCACCAACCTTTAGCTTATTCTTCGGGTGCCCATCATACGGGTTACCGTTCGTACCCCAACCCTCCAAAGTTACCCCATGTGTTGGTGCTTTCTGGTGGATAAAGAAACCGTTATCACGCAACGTATCCATAGCTTTCACCCAATCATTGGGGTCAAGATAAAAGTTTATATCTGGGTTATCTTTATACAGGTTGTTAATATCAGCAATCAGTTCACCCATATTTGCTGCTGGGACGAATAATCCTCCGTTGACTGGGATAGCATGATAATACGATTCCATTTTGTTTCTCCTAGTGCGGCTTGTCGCTATTGCTTATCTTACTATTCCCCTCGCATTAATACGTGGGTTTTGAAATAGGGTTTCACGAACTTATATGTCTAGGCTAGTTCTTGCATCCAGTTTTATGGGTAAAACCTACACTAACAACAACTATGAGAACGTATACGATTTCGACCAGCACACACTGTCTTATAAGTATCATCGTGAAGAATATCCGCACCTAACTGATGAACAGTTCAAAGGTTTACCTGGTAGGAAAATCAGGAACGGGTGGTTCGAGAAATATATGGACGATTTCTGTGATGTGATTGATGCTGATTATTATGATGTGGTTATCGGCTGGTTATGTAAGGATGTGGCTGACGAACTGTTATATCGGGGTTATCTTCCTGAGCTTGTGGTGTTTGATAACGAGATTGACCCATACATTTTTCTGGAACGTGGGTTACGTAGAGGGAACGAGTACACGAGTGTTGATCCTGTAGAAGATTTGATACAGAAGAACTATATGAGGTTCGTAAACGACTATTATGCGGGGATGTGTAAGGTCTGGGTTGCTCATGAGCCTGTGTATCTGACCGAGTTTTTAGTTTCTACTGGTTCCGTGCTTTATAGCGGCGGGCAGGTTGATTACAGTATCAACGATGTTACTAGTTCACTAGAACTACTTCAACCCAGTGACGCTTACATATTTTCTTAATATTCATAACAATATTTGAAATAGTCACATAAATATGGTTACATGAATACCAGAAAACACGAACACAACCATCATATAAAAGTTGAAAGGGAACACCATGTCAAGCAAAGTAACCTCATGCCCCTCCTATATTGCTCTCAAAGAAGTATGGGAAAAAGCTAAAGGCTGGAAAGCACAATCTCCATTGGTGGTATCACTCGTGTACGTCCTGACAGTGGTGACAATATTTACCAGTTACCCCGAGTATATAAAGAACCAGTCTTCCGTAGTAAGGAAGAATACGAAGCGGCACTCAGTGACATGTGCATGATCGCACGTTTTAACCCTAAAGGGTTCCCCACTGTTGATGACGTTTATAAAGCAAACGAAACGATCTGCACTTGTGGGGAGCACCACCGTATCTACCTGCCCGAAGACCCGATGTTATTCAACTATGAGATTGAAAGCGAAATCGCTGAACATGGTGCCGTGTATGCTGGTGATGTGCTGATTTGCCTGCACCCGAAAGGTGAACCACCACCTCAGGAGCAAGATAAGTGGAATGATGCTCTTGAGGATTTCCGTAATGCACTTGTTAAAGCTTTCGATAATCTTCCTGTAGAAACTAATTCTTCGTTCCCTAAAATGAGTGCGGCTGCTAAACTCTTGTACACGGTGAAACACTTGAACGTTGATACGCCCATTGTTTCGGCACCAAAATATCAGACTTTGCCTTTACCTATGCAGGGTCTAGGGTTGGATGATGACATTATTATCCTGGATGTTAGCCACCATTCGTTGCCTCCGTTAGTGTCTTGGCATCCTACCGCATACCAGATCAGTGGAACTATCCTGCCTGATGGTACTGTTGAGGGTGTGTTGTCTCAGGGGGATGTTTCTATTCCTTTTACTTTGCCGAAGGGCTGCCAGAAGACTCTACTGAAAATGTGGGATGCTGTTAAACCTGCAGGCAGGGAATAAGGATGTGAGTTAGTATGATTGACGTTGTCTTATTTGTTTCACCAGATAACCACATGTCAGACCCAAAAATAGGTGAATATTTATCCTACTTTTACAATGATGATAAGCTGATGCTATCCCCATTACCACCGAACACTGTGCTATGGGATGTTGGTACTTTGCCGCCTACTGGTTCTGTTATTGCTTATGGTTTGACCGATGAAGCTGCACGAGTATTCGAGACGGTACTAACCATGCCAGAATCTATACGTGAGGATATGGCACGGTTCTTTGTTGAGTACACGGACTCCGAATGGGGTCCTAACTCTAATGGGGAGCTGGATCGTGTAGATGGTGTATTGTTTGATTTATCCAGATATGCAAGCACATTAACAACCGATAAGATTCGTGAAGTGCAGCATATGTTAGGTTCCATTCTTGCGCTCAAACATATTATTGGGCAGGATCCTTACACTGGGGAAACGAGTGAAACCGTTGTTGAAAAGCCTCATTTTCTTATAGAAAGGATCTGTGAGGGGAGCGAGTCTTGTGATACTGTTCTGAAAGATGTATTCATCAATTCTTTGATAGAGAATGTATGTGCTACTATCCCTGAATCTGAGCTAGAACAGGTTATCGTTCACGTCGATACTGTTTGGGTTCATGGAACACCCTGCTTCGAAGCTATCCTAAATAGTGGTAAAACCGTTTTAGTTGACTCGTTCGCACGTTTAGAAGATTACCTTAACAGTACTCCGGTTGATGCAGATCATGATAGCTCATTTATTGATGAACTAGAAAGTAATGCTACTGGGTGGGATAAGACAACGATTCTTGTTGATGGTCTTATCCAGTACACAAAAACTTTATAACCTGTAAACTGGTTTCTGATGCAGAAAGTCCCCCTCGTATTAGGTGCTTAACCTAATCTAGGGGGACTATCCACCTCAATCGATAATCTTGAAACAACACACCCAATATGGGATAGTTAGAAACATGACAACAAAACATCCAATACAAAACGCTTTAGAACAGATCATCCCCAGTGAAATAATCCGAAACTGGTTCCTAGAAGAAGCAATATATCATAAGGAACCATTAGGTTATAGTGTCCCATTAGATGATACTGGTACAGTCATGAAGTTCACCCCCATGACAGATAGTAGCATCGGTTTCATTAGGCACAGGCTCCAAGGTGTAGAAATAACCGTAGAGAACGGTATCGAAGCTATAGCATACACTCAGGTCAGTGTTGAAGATATTGAACGTATCACGTTTATTGTATCTGAGGGTGATTGAAGAAACCACACCAAAGGTACAAAATGTTGATGGAGTAGAAGCAACATCGTTATGGGCAGTATTTGAGCACCCTGAACAGTATGTGAACTGGGTTATGGGTTGGGGAGAACCGACTACTGAGCTTATACAGCTTTTTATACATGCTTCACAGGGGCTAAATATTTGCCTTGCCCACAACTCCTACCAGATACCTATGTTACCTTACGATGGGTTCAGTCTTTGGGTTGCTGTGTGTACGAATGTGGCTACTCCTGGTTTCCGTGTGTTCCTTGATTTTAAGGATGATAGTTTCTTCTCATTCAAAGATCTTGTATCTGAGAGCGGTAGAACCAGTCTTCTTGCTTCTCTGCTTGCCCAATGTGACCATGAGATAATTACAGCAGAAACATACGGCAGGTTAAGCGCCCTAGCAGGTGTGAATTCTAAACAGAATCTAGGTAGCAGGGATCGGCATGAGATAGTGCTCCTTATACAGCACCGTTACATAGAAGAAGGTCTTATTGGGGCGGTACGCAACCTAGTGTTTGACCCAGACCATATGTTCGATTACTCTGCGGCTTGTGTTGCCCTGCAGGCTTTACACGATAATATTCGCGCCTGGACTAACACATTCAGTAAACATGCTAATAAAGAAAGGTATCTTGGGCAGGAAGAAGGAATACAAGAGTACCTTATAACCTTATTCTCTGGGTTGGATAATGAGGAACATCTAATAAATGTTGCTTACTGTTTAGCACCTTTACTAGCAGAAACAATAAACCCTGCTCTAGTGTCTTCGGAACAGTTGCTTGAGGCAACACCCAAGGAAACAGTTGATAGTATCCGTAACGCTAAAAGCGTCCATTCTGTTGTGGGCAGGGCTGTGAGGTATTTGCTGAGGGTACGTCCTATCAGCTAGAATAATATCGTTATAAGCCAATAATAGTAAGCAAATATTGTTTACTGTTGGATATTAGGAAGGGTGCTGAATATGGCTCTATATATGACTTCAGCTACAGCAGGTTTCTTGTTTACTTGGGGAATCGTATCTGCTTGGGAATGGGTACGTGATAAAAGTAAAAGCGGGAAAATCAAGACAAAATAGATAAAGTTATTGTACTAATATGACACTGTATAAGGAGGAACAATGAGCATAGGAATCAGCCTACTCATCATCGCTGGAATGTTCATCTTTCTTCTATCGATCCTAATGTTCATCAAAAACGCAGAACTGAACAGTTCTATTGCCCATATTGTTGGTAACCCAGAAGAGGTTAAAGCCAAAAATAAGGTTAAAGAACCAAAACAATAGACAGGACATAAGATTATGTGCACACGTATCGCCGCCACTATTAACATTGAGGTCACCCGAGGGTTTGATAGGGGTCACCTTATTAAAGCTATAGAAGACTTCCTGTCTAATGATTTTTGTGATACTGGGAAGATCGGTTTCATCTGTTTTAATATTGAACCAAGCCTCAAAGACCCACAAGATTTCAGTATAAAACTAGTAATTGACGAACATCTATTCAAACCAGCAAACAAACTCGTAGATAAGTTTATTGAGGATCTAAGAAATCATATTCTCAATACCTTACCAGAAGGTTCTGCAGAAATAGCTGGAACACAGCTTGTTCTAACAGGGCATCTAGCGCCTTGCTTATAAAAATTATCTTTATAGTAGTAATACGAAAAGGTAGTATTTCTCTACCCTAGAGATGTTAGGAAATTTTACCCGAGAGCACAAAATAATGACTCAAACATGAAAACATCAACACGCTTCCCATCAGCAAAGAAGCTACTCTAATAAACGTGAAAATGTTGCCTGATGAAACCGTCGCCAAGGCGGGTTGCAAATCGGTGATGTTCTAGATCATATGTTCAACAGTGGTAACCCCCAGCCTGTTGTAGTGGATATCTATGACGGGGACGACACTCCGGGTAGCGCCTACTCACTAGCTCGTATCCGCATACCAGGTGTGCCAAGGAAATACTTAGCAACACACATCAGATACTTTGACGAGATAGGAGTACTTACCCCAACTCAGGGGAGGATCATCCTTGACCCCAACGATGAAGTGCTGAAAAAGGATATGATAGTTTGTAAAGATTCATGTGGGCGAGAAGAATGGTATATATTTGTGCGTTTACGGTTGCCATATGTATCCATGAACTAAAAGAAACACCTAATATCATTCCCAGCGGAAAGGATGAAAATAATGTCAACCTCAAAGCACATGAACTATATTCCCATCACGAACCATAAAGAGCGGCACCCATGATGATCTGCGTGTCACCATCTACCCCGATGAGTACGGGTTTGAGGGTGGGCGGCAGCTCATCAGTGACCCAGAAACCCGGATCATGCCGTTCACTGAAGCCGCGCAACGACTCGCGCACGGGCATGAGAAAGCCACCATTGAGCTGGTACGGGACAGTAAAATCGTTATGTACGGGTTAGTGAGGTTCAGTAGCGACCCCAATAGGGCGACCCCTGTGTACTTCGTTTACCCGTGGTATATGGAGGATGAAACACCAGATAGATTCACTCTGGAACTAGTGCCTAGCCCCTGTGAGTCGCATCATATAGGTATGGCAGTGGATACAGAGGGTTTGGTGACTTTACGTATTCCACGGGTTGTCGTGTCAGTTGCTTAACCAAAAGAATAAAAACAAAGCCAGTAAAGAGAAGACCAATGAATGATACCTACGTAAACCAGTTCCCCACCCTAGCCCCATCATATGTGCTGCTCACACTGAGCCCTAATGTTGATGAGTACGAATACCTTCACCAGGCGGGGAAGCCAATGATCACATTTGAAGAGGTGAAGCGGAGGCTCCTAAATAATGGTGAACCGATCCACATCTCAATATCATGTAGTGAAACCAGTTATGATATCCTGTTTGGTGAACTGAGGTTCAGCCCCGACACTGACGAATACTGCCCTGTCACGATCACGTTCTCAAATAACGAATACATTAAGGTGCCACAATATTTTGATCTCATGATAGACCCCAATAACCAGCAGGAAAACGGGGGAATCAGTATTCATGAGGAGCCACTAACGAAGGATATAATGCTGCACATTCCGCTAATTTTCAGCTAATACCTAGAGGACATGGAAAAATGAATAGCTTTATCGCACATATTGATTTTGAAGTATCGGAAGATTTTGATAGGCTCCATTTTAAATCTGCTGTACGTAAGCTTATATACGGTTCTATGTTTTCAACACCTGTAGCAGATTTTAGTAGATTGAGTCTGCAGTTCTTTATTGAATGCGACGATGTTGAACAAGCGAGATGTGAGCTAAAGGTTCTTATAGATAAGATTAATCTAGAGATACTTGCGAATATGCCTAGTGGTTCAGGTAAAATTGTTGAATATATTTTAGCTTCCTACGAAAAAGATAAAAAATGGGATTACGTTTTGAAGCAGTAGGAAAGTTGAGGGAATTGTTACTATAGCTAGTTAACAGAAACTTGTTAACAGGTAAACCCCATGAATTGGTAAGACTAGGAAGAAAACTAGCATGCAAACAGAGAACAGCGTCCCCGTCCATCTCGAATATGAACGAATAACCTTACATATAGAGCCAGATAATGAAGATCGTGGTAACGGCATAACATTCGGGCAGTTTATCAACAGGATATGTAGTGATTCTAGTAACCGTAAAATATTCCTGGATCTTTGTAGATATACACAGAGCCTTTTAAAAGGTGAAATAAGGTTCAGTGAAGGGACTAAGAAACACCTGAAAGTATGGGTTCAATATGGTGGACGGGCGGAAGGTGTAACCATCCCAGACCAGTACACCCTAGTGCTTGACCCAAGTAAACTAATGACAGTAATATATTGTTCTACGACAAGAAAACAATTACTATTTTACTGCCGTATAGTATCGTATAATTACTCGCGTTATGGAAAATATATTACTGTAATTTGCATACCTAAATATGATGCTGCTTTGGGCTGACAAAGAGAACATCTATCGCTAGCTGATCTTTATATTTATCACTGATCCTGTCCTCAGCAAGAATATTCAAAATACTGTTAACAACTGCATGTGAGTCTGTGGTAATAACTATTTCTGCTGACTGCTCACGAGGGTTCACACTGATTTCGATTTTTTCAATGTCTTTATCTAAACCCGCCGTGTAGGCGACTTTTTGGAGGTAATGTTCCAGTTCTTTAGCGATATTGTATTCTTTACTGGACTTTTCCATGATTTTCCTCCCCGTGTTTGTGTTGATGGTTTGTGTATAGGCTTATCTTAGAATATCACAGATCCATATTTTCAGTATAGTTAATAGAGCGTATGTTTATTATTAGGAACATGTACTAGACGTTTTAAGGTGGGTAATACATGGCTGGTTACCGTCATGATTATAGCATGAGTAATAATGCTTATGCGGCTTATCAGGATAATATTCGCCCGTATAGTAGGTAGGGTAAGCAGGATATTCTTGATGCTTTGCCTGCTGGTGTTGTGGAAGAATACGGGTTGCAGAAGTATCCTCTCTGGTTCCTGAAAGAAGCATTACTACAGCAAGAGTCTTGGCATCATACAGGCAAAATGTATAACCGCACCAATTTTTGGGAGGTTATTGCACCTGAATGTTCAGTGAATGAGTTTAACCGGCTTTATGCGGCATGCCTGTTACGTCAAGAACAAGAAACTAAGAAACGACCATCAGCTGATCTGCGTAAAGTTAAAGTGAAATATTTACAATGGAGTAAACGAGGAGGAACACCCACAGAACACACAGAATACGGCGTGATACACAAGAACTTCGTTTACCTAGAAACAGGTGGGCGGAAACGCATAGACGGTAACTATATTGAGATTACGCAGGAATATACTCGTGCGCCGCGTGGCACTGGGTCTGTTTTTGATGAGATCATGGGCAGGGTACCCAAGTAGCTTGGGAGTAAAAAATAGGGGGTGGGGTAACATAACAGAATGTTACCCCACCCCCTCACTTATTTTTCACCAACTACTCAGGGGTGACCCGAAGACCCCGAACAACAAAATCATCTGGAAAACCATCCAACAGGTAAAGCACCTCATCCACAGTATACGCAGCATCAGGGTTGATCCTAGACGCCTGCTTCTTCGCTTGACGGATAAATTTCTGATACTCTTTATCTGCTTTTTTCTGGTTGATAGCTTTGTCGATAGTGTCCAAATATACGGGGATATCGTAATCATCGTTGGACACTGGTTTACCCTTCTCCCATCCGAAAACTAGGTTATGCCCAACGTCGAACTTGTGTGCGTATGTTGAGTAGTTGTATTGTTTAGGGATAATGAACCCCCTAGAATTAGCTCCATACATGTTTGTGTTACGTAAACTTGGTGCGGTTTTCGGGTTAGTCACATAATGCATTTCCGCTAAATCCCATGAGTAATCATAGTCATGCGTAGGTTTACCACCTGCGCGCAAGAAGGAACGTAACCAGTTGTTATAGTCACTGATAACGGCTATTCGTCCTACCGATTCTATGAGATACCCGTCGATCCCTTTATTCTCGGAAAGTAACTCAGGGTTGGGGTACTGATGGGGTGCTGTCCCATGTGTAATTATCGTAGTTCATAACCATAATTATATATGATGGAACCCGCAGGGGTAGGCTGGGTTTTATTTTGGTGGTGTCACCCGCACCGCAGTGACTCGGAAGTCCTCGGGGATCCACGCTAGTAGCGTCACGAGTTCCTGGACTGTGTAAACCTTGCGTGGAGAGATTTTCTTCGCATGGTTGGTTGCCTCAGTCATGTACCGTGCGTATGCTTCCTGCTCGGCTTTCTGGGCGATGATCTTGTCCACGGTATCCAAATAGGCGGGTACCGAGGGCGTTAGGGGGTGCATTGCGGTCACCATAGGGTAGCCGTTTTCCCACCCGTACACGGTGTTGTTGCCGACAGCGAGTTTATTAGCGTAGGTGGAGAAATTGTATTGTTTGGGGACGATGAAGTGCCGTGCCTCTGCGCCTCCCATGCGTCTGCTGTTGAGTTCTGGTATGGTGTAGGGGTTCTTGACGTAACAAAATCCAAGACCGCTCCACTCATAGTCGTAGTCGTGGGAGGGTTCACCCCCAGTATCCAAATATTCTCGCAGCCAACGGTTATAGTCGTCGAGAGATGCCCACCTACCGATACTGGTGATGGGGTGCCCGTCCACGAGCTCCCAATGTGGGCGGTTTGAGCTGTCTTTCAGGGGTTTCTTTTTTATGTTCATGTTTGAACAATACCCTGTGGGGGGGTGCAAGTCTGGGGGTTCTTAGGGTGCGCGACTGGTTTAGTGTATTGTAATGTTTATTAGACTATTCAAGCGTTCTTTAAGGAGGATAATGATGGGCGTGAAGAAAAAGAGAGAAGACAGTCAGCATCCCCTTAACAATAGAAGCAGGGTACACCCACATTAACGTAACCCAAGAATCAGTGGTGATCGACGGTGTGAAATATGTGCCAAGTAGCCACCCAGCTAACCCTTTACCTTTCCATCCAATCAAAAGATGAGTCATGGTTTATCTAATGATCCGAAAAACACCACAAGTACATATTATTCTTAAATATTATGATAATATTTGAACTATCTATACAGAATGAGATGGATCTAAGTAATAAACATTCATCCATCTAAGCAAAAACTAGGAGAACCCAAAACACCATGTCAACCATAGAAGATCTATACAATAGCCTGTTCCTGACAGATCAGGAAAAAACTATTATAGGCAGAACCCATGTTGATTGGTGGGGGTACGCTCTTGATGTTTTCAAGGACGGTTTTGTTTCTTACCTGTTGGTATTTCTATTTATAACAGGTTTACTAGTTTTCTTGTTCTTGTCGATGGAAGAGGATAAAGGAAAAGGACCGAACCCTAAACCTGTGAACAAGGAAAGGGCTTTTATTCTTGGTCTAATAGCAGGAGTAACCATGAGTGGGCTTTTTGTGGCATCCAATATTTACCAAGATGTGCATGATACCCAGAAAATTGTGGCTAAACCATATAACCCTATATATCAGAGGTTTTCTGAAACTTCGCCGAAGCTGGAAAAGCATGGGTTTAACCAAGATTTTATTGAAATAACAAATCGGGTTGAAGAATATGATCTAGCGACTGCGCCTATTAAAACCTCTAGAACAGGTGAAGATGGTGTTGTGTGTGATAAACCTTCTTCATGTTCTTTTGATGCTAGCTCTGCTTATTTGTTGGAGGTTATTACTGGTTAGGGCGTGATAACCATGAACCTACCACCAAGAAAAAGCTTTACCAGTACGATAGTCTCAACCCGTCACGAGTGAACATTAATTATGTTAAATCTACAGAGAAGAAGCCACCTCACGTCAAGATCAACTATGAGAAAGTAGAAGACACCCGTTTTAGAGGCGTACCTAATGCGGTGGATGGAGATGAAGAATTTAGTAATGATCTGGAATGTTTGTCAAGCTGCATAATTAAATCTGGTGAAGAGGCTAAGAAAGTTGAGGTCACTGTGTATGTTAATGATGTTGCCTAGCTTGCTGGATGTGAATCTAGATTTTGGGAATATACTGATGGTCTACAATCCCTAGTTTCACTATACGTAAATACCTTCCTTATGTCTTATTCTAGTGAAATATTAAGATAATATTTGAATGCCTAGTGGTATGTAGAGTAGTCTGGGATGTAGTTATCCAATACGATCAGCAATATTCAAAGGAACATGAGGAATGATGACAGAAAGAGCCGAGCTAATGAGTAACCATGATATGAAGCAGAAGCGTGAACATTTTAATTACCCTAATATTTTAGGGCATATAGCAGTAGCTCTGTTATTGTGGGGATTGTTTACCTTTTTCGCTTCCACTATAAACAGTCAAAATCAAAACGAAATAGATTATAAGGTTCGTGCCATAATATTCCACCCTCTATGGGCTGTTGGTCTTCTATCGTTAATATTAAGTATGTTAGCTGATCTATGGATTTTAGAAAAATATGGGAAGAAAAAACATGGACCAAAGACGAAGTTTCTGTTAACTATAACTGTACTAGTATCTTTTGTTTCTGCTGGATCCCTCCTTGCTAGTTATTATCATTCTGCGGCTCCATCCTGTTTCAGGATCATGGATGGTAAGACCCAATATGAGAACGATCATTGCGTGTATAAAACCAGGATAAATTATGTAGAACAAACTATAGAGGTCAAGAGCGTTTCTGATACTGTGGTACGTCGTGATGGTGCTCTCGGGTTTGTTGAAGGCAAAGAATACACTGTTACGGCTGGCGTATTCGATGGTAAAGAATATAAAGATGGTGAAACTATTTTTGTTGCTAACCAGAACGGGAAGTATGGTGTGGTGTCTGATCATCGTGAAGACACTATAAGCGATACTATAGGATCCGCAAGCTCGGTAACTGGTGGTGCGTCTGTAGAGAAAATGCGTATAGGGGTTATCAAAACCTATGTGTATAAGCAGGATGTTGAGAATGTTTCTGGCAAGTTTATAGATGATGGGCATGGTACTCCCCATAGTATTAGTATTGATGGGCGTGAGTATGTTGATACTGGTAAACTGAGTAAAGAATCCAGAAACCATAGAGGTGAACTAGTCACATCACATGAGCAGGTTTACATGCCTAAATAATGGGTGGAAATAATGATAGTTACCCCAGTTCCTCAAATATATTCTATTATTTCTTGAGAGCTGGGGTTACTATTATGTTAGACAAAAACTAGAGAAAGCTAAGAATGTTAACTATCACACCGCAATCACCCCCATCAGATATTCAAGAACTCAGAAACAGAATCTATGGGCTCAATGGTAGGCAGGTAGAAATCTCAGTTGCAAGAGACTACGATATTGAATACGCCAGCGGGTACACTAACCTTGATGTTATTACGTTCTCTTGGAATGTTGAGCTCAAAACTAGTGACCCATTCGATGCGTTTTTCTTCTATTTGGAGGCAGAAGGGTATGAAGATTATACAAAACTGACTTACCCGACATGGGAGACCTTAGGCACCTTATCCAACATATTCCTGATTACAGCTAATAGTATCGTCATCAACAGTGATGGTTCAATCAATATTAGTGAAACCATGATGAACAACAATATTCTGCAATACTAACAGAAAGACTAAACACATGGCGAGAACACCTGAGATAGATGCTATAACACCATCAAACAGATCATCAGTAAACCAACTGCGAAACATACTCTGGAATATCAGTACTGAACGTATCCTAGTTGAGGTAAACCCAGAATACTCTGTCTACAATCATGGGTATGGTGGGGATAGCGTGATCTTTGACTGGAATGTGACCATAACTTGGGGGACAGAAAATAATAAAATATTCCTGCTCTTTGAGGTAGAGAACGAAGAATACTATCAGGTTAAATACAGTATTTGGGAAGCGTTAGCTGACATATCCCAGAAGTTTTATATCACGGCCGGTTATTTAGTTATTAACGATGATGGTAGCTTGAATCTGGTAGAGACTATGTGTAATGCTGGTATTACACAATCTTAAAAACATGGAAAGGTGAGATTATCTCATGAAACAATGGGAGAAACGGCTAGGAGAGATATCTAGGCTGGAAGACGGCTGGTATAACGGTGAAGGCTATAGCATCTCTAAGGAGGCTATAGAGAATACCAGAAACATTATGGAATGCTTGCAAGATTACTATAAGCAAACCAACTTACCTACCGTATTCCCTACACCTCAAGGAGGAATACAGTTACAATCATCCCTTGAGGAAGGCAGTATATATGGTGAAGTGCTGATCGAACCACAAGGACGATACGAAGGGTACCTGCTATTCCATCTCACAGGACAAGAACAGCATCACAACATTTCTGATTGGGTAGAGGCAGCTAGTTTCATCAAAACATGGTTCGGTGACGAATAATATTTGTGGCTAATCATGGGATATACATTAGATCAGATTGAGCATATTGTTGAAACGATACGATATAAGTACGCTTCTGTTTGTGGGATGGCTGAAGCTTTGGATGCTAAAGCTTTAGCTGCCCATATTGGCGGCAGAATCAAACAAACAAAGTTTGTTGATATTGGTGCGGAGACCATGCGGATTCACGTGGGTAAACAGGCGCAAGACGGACGCTGGGAGAGCGTATCCTTCCACCATACAGGTATCCGAAACCGATTCACCATACAGGCAAAACTTTGCTGTATCACACGCTCTAGGGCATCTGTATTTGCATTACCTCAAAGCATCAGAGAAGGAACGAAGCGCCAGCTTTTACCGTATTTCACAGGTGGGCGGTGGCGCAAAAGAAGCAGAAGCGAGCCTATTTGCAGGTGCACTACTCATGCCAAGAAAAGAATACAGTGAAACATACCAATTGCTCGAAGGTGACCTGTCTAGGCTCGCAGAAACATTCCATGTATCCGTGCCTACAGCAGAAATACGAGCAAGTGTCCTGAAACTAAACCAATGACACACCCATCCACAATACCTCCCCAAGCACGGTGGGGAGGTATTATAAATATAGAAGTCACAAAAACAAACATAAAGGAGAGCACAAAATGACCACTACCATCTCCGCCCAGCAGGCGCTACAAGAAGAACTAGAAGCAGTCCGCCATAACATTTACACAGACCAGTACGATATGGGTATCGGTGAACTGCCGTCAATGTATAAAGACTGCGAGCTAGTTATCCACCCTGATGAGAACGGTTATGTTGAACTGAATTCAGAAAAAAAGGACACGCATTATCGAAAATCTGCTGATCGGGTTACCAGCACCATCTATCACTGTTATCATGGACAGGCTAGGGCGCTGGGAGCTGATCGAAGGTGAAAGCAGTGGTTAAAAGCGGTTTTTCCAATTCACTGGGGCAATCAAAGAACGCAGGAACTTCCCGTCTCAAAAACCCTCAAATCCTCAAATCAGCTGAAGGATTCGCATGGGGTGAAGATGTCTTCGTAAAAACCCCCGAAAAATTCCTGAGCGTGGATCAGCGGGTCGACATTAAACGGGCAAAAGTAAGGGTAAATATTGTTGGGTTCAGGGACAACCATCCCGCACGTGAATACTACAATTAGCATCCACAGAAACCAACAAAAGAACGGCAGGGGCATGAGATTATATTCAACTTCCCTGCCGTTCTGTTATTCAGGAGAGAAAATGAGGGGCAGGAGGCTTTGCATTGGGCTATAGTGCTGGCGAGAAAACAACTGAAACGTTAGCCCACGAGGTTTCGTCTGCGAACTGGGTGGGTTACCCTGTTGATCCGTGGCTTATAGCCACCCGTGAGGGGCTGCGCGTGCATCATTCTAGGGCGCTACCAGCCAATGTGCTAGGTGTCTTGGCGCGTGAGTCACTGGATGCGCCAGTAATGCTGGTGCTGGACGGGTGGGAGTCATGGGATTGGCAGCGGTGCACGTTAGCGCATATGCTGGGGCATTATGCGCGGCTCAAAGAGAACGGTGGCTTGGGGCAGCGGTTTGGGTTTGTTGAGGATGCACAAGACCTTTCAATACGTGCTAAAGACCCAGCAGAAAAAGACGCAACTAGATTCGTGCACGAACTATTGATGCCCGAAGAAGCAATACTTATATGGTGCAGGGGTGGCACCAGCATAGACGTTATACAGACGATACTGGATGTTCCTAAAAACGTCCTGAGGGAAAGGTTTAGAGAATTAAACTTACCCCTCAGGGAAGAGGAAAAACAATACTAGGAGAAAGACAAGATGATACCAACAACACTATCAATGGAAGATTATAAACAGGTTAAACATGATGTGATACCAGTAATTTTCAAGGTTACTGATGCTCGGGATGATCGGGCGTGTATTAACGTTGGGAACTCTTTCTCTATGGAGACAGAGGTGTTCCAGTTCAAAACTTTTGACTACTAGGTGCTTCATGCTAACACAGGTCAGCTTATTGTTGAGGAAAAAGAGGTTGACAGTCTTGAGGATTTGGGGTACGGGCTATATGAGGATTATTTAGAGAAGGGTCATGACGGTAAACCGGAAATAAGTATATTCCGTAGAGCCCAAGAACTATTGAATGAGGTGCAAGAAGCACCTTATGGGGTACTGTATAAATTTGATGGTATCAAATACAATTACTCAGGATTCAGCTATGCTTTCTTCCATGCACTCTACCCGTCAAAACGTAACAGTTACGAAGCATATAGTACATATGAATAAAAATTTTGGGAGGATGATCTAGATGTTGAAATCAGAAGAGTTTGTTGGATGGGTTAAGGAACATTCTAAACACAAGTTTGTTCGGACTAAAACATACAACCAATTGATTGGTCCAGTAATTTTTGAAGGTAGTGTTTTCTCTATTATTGAAAAGATTGAGGAAAAAAATAACCCAATTAGTGGGTGGGGTGACATTATTGCTGTTATCCCATTCATGGGTTTAGACGAACAAGCTAAAACTAGTATTAGTGAATACTGTGAAATGGTTTCGGATGTTGTTGATGATCCTACACTTTTTATCAGTAAAGCAAATTTGAAGAACTTGTCTGATCTCATTCTTACTGACCTAGAAAAAGGTTATTCAGAAGAAATCGCCAGAAACTATGGCATAATACTAGAAGCATTATGTGTGGGTGAACAATACTGGGAAACCCCACTAATTTCTATGGAAGAATATGATGATTACGGACTCCCAGATAAAGAGTTATATGAATCTCGTAACAAGATTCTGTCCCATCTAGTACGTTCATTTAAACCTAGCAAGTTAAGGGGCATAATAGGAAAATCGCAAGAAGTTTTTGGGATTATAGATTATTGTCGTTACCATAAGCTTCTAGATGCCCCAATACCCTGGATAGGTCATGAACGGAATGCTTACCTATACAAAACCTATTCTACAATTGCTAAAGACGTTACTTCTAAAGCACTAACAGGGTTGATGCCTGATATTCAACTAGATAATATTGGTAACGCCCCAAATACTGTTTTCGTAGATAGTCTCCAAGATATTGAGAAAACTGAGCTGTATCAGGAGAACGGAGTATTCGATGGTACAGTTTTGTATAGGGTTCAGCAACCTAATTTGGATACTGCTAGTTGTTGGTTGCTTCTTGGCAGGATCGGTGTAGAGTTGTATGGTGTTCCAGCAGCTAAGGGTTTCTTTACCTTGTATAAGAAGGAAATCCAGGATATTATGCAAAATAGGGACACTGAAAGCATTATCGGTTTATATGATAAGCTTCTAGACCCATATGTGAGGGCAAGAAGGATATCTGATAAATCGGGTGCGGTAATGTTCAGGGCTTTATCCCAGATCGGGGACATTGGCGTGTACTAGCTGCCTTCTAATGTTGTGATGGTGATATTATTGGTTTACGAATAGCCCATTGTTTACCTGAAGATACCTAGAGAGGAGGCATGAAATGAGTGGAACAACAGGAACCTCACGCTCAACCCAGATCGTGCGGGTAGCTACAGCAGTGAACATAGTGTCCCTTATTATTGCTGGATGCTTGTATGTATTTTTGGTAGAGACAGGGGCACACCCCTTTGGGGGCTTAGCCGTTTTATCATTTTTTATGACATGCTTCGTAGTACAGAAATCCTCAAAAGGCTCACATATTATTCCAGTGAATTGTGGTATAACATTATCAATCATATTGGTTGGGTTGCTATACTTAGCTACTGGTAAATTAGTACTTTAAAAAGTAGACATAAAAATGCTCGGGTACCAAATTTTGGAATGGTACCCGAGTATTTTTATCTAGCCGCCCCACCTATGCCTAAGGGATAGGCTATTTTTCTTATTCTTTTCCTGCCTCCGTTGTTGTGCAATATCTAAATTATGACGTATAGCATCCTGCCTATTTTTTTGTGAGAAAGCCCAAAGAAGGAAAGCACGGTTTTCTACAACCTCTGGCGGCACCCCAAGACTAGCTGCGAGAGCATCTTTAACCCCGCTCACTGTGATTGCGAACTGTTTTAACCCCTTATTGTATGGGGTAGTAATAGAAGCGTCAGCGAGCGCATATTCTGGAACCATGAGGTGGTAAGCGAATAGTTCGGCTCGTATTTCTTCTGAGGATTTACGTTGTATAAAAAATTCTTCTTGTATCAAAACATCCATTGGGTCATAAGCATCAAAACTAGTGGGACTATCCTCATCCCGGAGTATAACCCACCCCACAAGTACAGCCAACAGGAACCTTGCTGTATCTTGCTTGTAACATTCTGGGATGTTGCATCCCCATTCTTGGTTGTTATCATCCGTTGCCCATACGTTGATCTCTTCCCCAAGATGGTGGATGCGGGTTACTCTGTGCTCTTTTGCGAACTCATAGATATTGAATACACCATCATGGTCTTGCTCATATTGTTTCCTAAGATCGGTTGCATAATCAGCGATTTCCCTGAGTGTAAGTTTAGCGATTTTGTTGTGTGATGGTTTAGTTGGCATTGTCGCTCCTTGGATGTTTTATGTATCTCTACTAACTAGAGTAGCACACCCTAGGATATGTACATTAAATTATTCGCTTATTATTGCTCATAATATTTGAATCAGGATTATTTATCATGATATTTTAGGTAGAAGAATCCAACATGAATCCTGTGACACGCAAACAGTAGAGGAAACCATGAACGAAACCCAAAACGGCATTACAGAAAAACCTGTTTACTTCGACAAAACAGAAACTTGGTGTGTTCTAGGTGCACTATTTTTCTGTTTCGTTCCTCTACTCATCCTCCTTGGAGAAACCACAGATTATAAGATTAACGAACGGAGATACTTCTTCGATAGCATACTGCCGTTTCACATATCTGTGCTCTGGTATTCAGCGGCATGTATCCTCTTGACTGCGGCAGGGATGATCACCCGCAGGGTTTGGGGTAACAAGAGGGCAAAACACAAGACTGTTAAAACTGTATTAGCAGTCTTATTGATTATTCTGGGGATGACCTGTTGGGTTACACCTGCAGTAAAGTTCGTTAACTATCAGAGCAGTGAACCTCATTCATGTTTCCAAAACTCATCAAGAAATATTGATTGGGTAAACAACGAATGTGTCAAGAGAATCAATGTTGATGTTGTTGACCAGGTTATCGAATATACGGACACTAAACATGTGACTAAGAAGATCGGTAACAAGTACGTGGAAGGAACAGAGTTCACGGTCAATAAAACTGATAAAACATACGGTACAGGCTATAAGACTGGTGATGTTTTCTTCCTCCCTGATGAAGGTAATAACGGCTATGTTTGGGCTGATACCCCAGGCATGCCTGCATTATCTATAAAAAGCAATGTAGATCATGCTTTAGGAAACAAAAACAATGACAAAAAATATGTTGTACACACCACCCAGAAAGAAGTAATCGAATCTGCAACTGGAAGCACCTCCAACTGGGAAGATGGAGTTACTAAAGAATTTGATGGAAAAACATACTTCCATAAAAGCTGCCCATCAGAATACTATGGGTACGAGGGAGAACATATTAACCCAGTGTTCATACCAACCGAATTAGTAGAAAAATAGACGCTAGCTGTCACTAAAGTTTGCGCTACCCCCCCCGTATGGTTTAATAACTATCAGAAATAGTAGGATATTACTATTCAAATCTCGTTATCAACAAGACTCGATTAGAGTAAGAAAGGCTGCTATGAGCGAGAAGGAAAACATCGCTACTGAAAACACAACAACAGTAGTGGATAAAGAATTAAAACAGTCAAATAATTTTAACGTTATACACAGTTTCTTCAGTGATTCTACTTTCTGTAGGTGCTGGTATTTTTGTTGCTTCTTGGTTCACGATTGGGCACTTCGGTAGAGACCTATTTTTAAACTACCCGCATAGCAATAAGAACGCTGTTTCGTATGTTACTGGTGATATTTGGCAACAGATCATAAACGGTATTGTAGGGTTCCTTATTGGTGCAACAGTCGCACATATTATTGCCTTCTCGTGTAACCTTAGCGTTAAACGTGAACTAAGTGGTGTAAAACTTGAGAACTATAAGAAACATATGGGAATCACTAGTAGAATACTAATGATTCTACTACCAGTAACACTTCTAGTCACTTGCTTCTGGCTGTACAACAAAAACTCTATTGCCCAAGAATTTAATAGCTCTCAAGCAGCTTCATGCTTCAATATGGGTGCTTACACTAACTATGTTGATGGGAAATGCACTCTAACATCTTATGTTGTTGCTGTTGATTCAGTGTTTGCTTATTCTGATTCTAATCGTATTGTTAAAGAAGATAACGGGCAATATGTTGAAGGTATTGAGTATACTGTGGCTGAGGGTAGCAAGAGCTATAATTCTTCCCATAAGCCTGGTGATAAAGTGTTTATCCCATCATCAGATTTTAGTACGGAAGGCAAATCATGGGATACGGCAGTATATGATGTTGGTCGTAGCGATGGATACATAGCAGCTTATTTAAAGAATGAGGCGTTCAAGGATAACCCAAAGTATGTTATCCATATGGTTAAGAAAGAACATACTTTCCCTATAGTTGATGGTTCTCCTCTCCCTAACTGGGATTCAGTTGATGATATTAAGGTCAATATTGATGGGGTAGACTACTTATACAGGAATAAGGAGAATGTAGATACACCATATATTCATGTCTCAGATAGTGAGTCAATCATTAGGAAGAACAATAGGGAACTTCCTTTGATGGTTCCAGCAGAAATCATGGAGAAGAATTAATGGGTCTGTAGCATAATACAGGTGTAGGTAATGCTTACATTACCCAGGGCACTCAAGCATAATATTTGTGTTATGTTTGGGTGCCCTGCTATGCTTATTCTGTTACCTAGCATAATAATATTGAAACTAAGGGTTGCATCTAGGGTGGATAATACCTGCCCTACTATAACCACTTTAAAGGAGGTATGTCATGTCAGAACAGGTGAAGGTAAACAATAAACCAATAAAGATTATAGAGAACATAATACTTGCTACACTCAACACAATCGGGTACTTAACTTTCCTGTTTTGTTGTAGCTTACATACCTTTAGGTTTAGGGTGGTCTTTCGGTTTAAGAAATAATGGTCAATCAGATATTTTAAAGCCTATGATCCCCCTACTGTTCGCGTTCGCAGCAACCTCCATAATTTTCTTTATTCTCTTTTTATGCGAAAAATTCAGGTTACTGTTTAGAGGCTCCGCCCTAGTCGCTTTTGTGCTTCTCATAACAATGGGCATCAGTGTTGGGTCATATATGAATAGCCCAAATCATGCTTGTACCAAATCGAACGAACATGCCGAGTATGTTAATGGTTCATGCATGTACCAGGAAAAGGTTATTATTGCAGATCAAGTATTCTCATATAGTGATTCTTATGGGATAACCAAAAATATTGATGGGAAATTTGTTTCTGGGGTAGAGTATGTTGTGGATACTGGGTACGACAACGGTCGCCAGTATTCTAAAGGGAGAAAATTTTCGTGGCTGAATCTGACTTTAAACAAGAAGACTTTGGTGGGTATTATGACACCAAAAATATTAAAAACCATATTTCTATTGATTCTGTGTTCCTATTTGAAGGAGATAATGGTTTACACAATAAATATGTGGTCCACACGAAAGAAGACATGCTGCAACGTAGTATTGAAGAGCCTCACCCTAATTGGGATAAGAGAGTGGAGCTTCAAAATAATGAAACCGGCAACAAGGAAGAGTATGTGTATCTTGGTGCGGATGCTAATAAGACTGAGCATACTAGTGAACTAGCATGGGTCACCAATAAATATGATAAACACGTTTTCTGGGGTAAGACCCTATTGGAAGGAGAATAAAAATGTTTGAACATATGATGAGCTATCGCCCTGATCTTGGGTATGCGCAACAGGTTTGGGCTAATATGTCGCCTTGGGGTGATATTTTGTTTGTCCTTGTTGTTGTGGCTACTCTAGCTGTGCTTGTTGGTGCAACTGTTTGGGGTGTTAAACACTCAGAATAGACTTTATGTAAGTGTTTATATAATAGGCTTCTCTGTCTGTTGAGGGGACTGGCAGGGAAGCCTATTATCATGCTATTTCAAAGAATCTACAAAAAATTTAGAAACCATAAACAATGCCCTGACAAGGCGAAATACTGCTAGTAAAGATAAAAATTTGGTAAAAAACATCACCAAAATTTACATGAACTAAAAAACTGTGCTAAACTATTAGAGCACGCCAAAACACGGGTGAAAGCAACTGATATTTGATAAAAATATAGAGAAAAAAACACATACCCTAGTAGCTCAGGGGATAGAGCAGGAGCCTTCTAATCTCTTGGTCGGGGGTTCGAATCCCTCCTAGGGTACTTAAGCGACTATAGCTCAGTATGGTAGAGCAGCATTCTCATAAGATGCGTGTCACAGGTTCAAATCCTGTTAGTCGCCCTATAATACCCGCCCAAACCCTAAAAAGTGGTTCAGGAGTCTTCAAAAAATGCGGGTGGGTATTATTCTGGGTTAGTATGCAAGCGGTTAAAGCGATCTGACTGTAAATCAGGCACCATAGGTTTCGGGGGTTCGAATCCCTCCCAGCCCACAAATGGTTCCATGCCGGAGTGGACAAACAGCTCAGCTTGCAAAGCTGTTGTAGCGTCGGTTCGAATCTGACTGGAACCTCGCATATGATGTTTTTGGATGGTTGCTAGAGTGGTAATAGTCTCGGTTGCTAACCGAAGGACACGGCAACACGTCGTGCGTGGGTTCGATCCCCTCACCATCCGCATCTTGGGTCTTTAGCTCAGTGGTTAGAGCAACATTCTTATAAAATGGAGGCCGCAGGTTCAATTCCTGCAAGACCTACGACTCGCAATGCAACGGTGTTGCGAGTGTTTATATGTCATATTCCGGTGTTTAGGTATTACTAGTGTGCACTATTCACTCCAGGGTATGACCTCACGGGTGGTAACCTTTGCGCAGGGTTACTGCCGTTAGCCTCTTTAGCTCAGTTGGCAGAGCAACGGACTTTAAAAATAGGAGCCTCTGTATGGAAACATGCAGAGTGGAGGCGGCTGTATGCTGGAACACCCTTAGAGCCTTCACTACTCACCACCAAATTGGTGGAAGTGAAAACGTCGAAGGATTGGGCAATCAGCAGGCAACCCAAACATGGGGAGCCCTCAGAGACTATATGCCGCCCACCGTAACTAGTAGAGTAGACGGTGAAGAGATAGTCCAGACTACAACACAGCCAAATGGTGGTTGTGGCTAGTGAAAGCTAGTGTGGTAGGTTAATCCGTGGGTCGTGGGTTCGAGCCCCACAGGGGGCACTGTGGAAGAAGCCGAAGTGGTCGAGGCGCAGGTTTGTGGCACCTGTTTTAGCGGGTTCGAGCCCCGTCTTTCACCCCAATTTTGCCTTAGTAGCTCAATTGGTAGAGCTGCTGACTCTTAATCAGTAGGTTGGAGGTTCAAGTCCTCCCTAAGGCACGAGAAAGAACGGTTAGTAGCGGGGTAATAGTAGTACTGTAAAGCCCGTGAGAACCTAGTACGTCTAAGTAGCAGGATAATAGTTTAATTGGTAAAACAGAGCCCCCAGAGGCTCAGATGCGGGTTCGAGACCTGTGACTGCTACGTGTCCCTCCTGATCAGAGGGTTCATGTCTCCATCGTCTAGCTGGTTAGGATACCGCCCTTTCAAGGCGGAGGCACGGGTTCGAGTCCCGTTGGAGATACGTTATCTGGGGTGGCACGAGCTGTCTTCCTAGTTAACTCCCTCACCCATCCCGATATCCCCTAAAATTAGGGAGGGTTGGGGACACTTTCTGCCTATCGCCCATGATGGTGAAAAGGTATCTTCCGCCCTGCACCCTAGTGTGTTGGGGCGGATGCTTGGATGTGTAGCTCAGTCAGGTTAGAGCGCTGGTCTCCAAAACCAGGTGTCGTAGGTTCGAATCCTGCCGCATCTGCATATAATTGAATAATGATGATGAGATATGATGTAATTGGCAGCATCTCGGACTTTGAATCCGATCGTCTAGGTTCGAGTCCTAGTATCTCAGCTTTATGCCCCATTGGTGGAATTGGTAGACACACCCGATTCAAGTTCGGGCACCATTTTTGGTTTGTAGGTTCGACTCCTGCATGGGGTGAGAGAAACTATTTTTATGGTTTTTCTTCTGGTGTAGCAGGATAAATCCTAGTGATAGGGTGAAAAAGAGGTTGTACTGTGACAGTCTCTTGGAGGCACTAGTAATGGTGCTTCTCAATCTACACACGACTATATGGTTAAGCGTAATCAAATAAATGTTGGTTACGGTTGATGTGAAGAGCGTAACTTCAAAGGTGGTGAACTTTTTGAGAGGGGAGGGGCGACAGCTGTACCCCTGCAACATGATCCGTGTTGCACACAACAAAAACTGAGCATAAGCCGCCGTGTGGTGAGGGTGCAAACAGTCTGAGACCGCTAATCGAAGGCGACGCACCCACCAATAGTATGAAACCGGATCGGGAGATTCGGGAGTAACAGTATTGGAGAGGTGAACGTACCGTAGCAGGGAAAACCTCATGTGGCGCTCAAGGCATTCCCCCACCTGAAAGGACTGGGGAACCTCAATAGAGATAATGTTCTGTAATCAGAATGGTTGAGGGAGGTACTTTAGAAAGGGATTCATAGAGGATGCGGGCTTATAAGACTGAGATAAACCCAAATAAAGTTCAACTTGATCTGATACATAGAACGTTTGGTTGTACTCGTTATATTTATAACCGGTTTGTGTTTGAGAACTTGAGGTCTTTAACTTCGGATGGTGAGTTTATTTCTGCTTATGAGTATTCTAAGCGTGTCAATAATGACCCTAACACACCATCTTGGTTGAAGGAGGTACCTAGTAAAGCAGTTAAGCAAGCCTTGATTTATGCTGAACGCGCGTTTAGGGACTACTTCGCTAAACGTAAAGGTAAACCTAGGTTCAAGAGGAAAGGGCTCGATAATAGTTTTTACCTGACAGGTACCCTGAAAGTGGAAAGACATCGTATCTTTGTGCCTATTTTGAAATGGGTGAGGTTAAAAGAGTTCGGTTACATACCTAGGAACATTAGCTCTGTCACTATTTCCATGAAAAACGGAAGGTACTACATTTCTTGTTTGTGTCGGGATGAGAAAGATGAGCGGATCCCCTTGTCTAACTACTCTATGGGTATCGATTTCGGTTTGAAAAACCAATTCATCACAGAAGACGCTGTTGTACCATCAATTAACCGTACCATGCGCATGAAAAAGCTAGAACAACGATTAAAACGGGAACAAAGACGCTTATCCAGAAAATATGATGCAAATATGATTGATAAGGTTTACTATCAATCAGGAACTAAGAAAGGGCAACTAAAATCCTATAAGTGGTTAAAACCTTTACCAGAGTGCAAAAACATTCAAAAACAAAAACTGAAAATTACTCGTCTCCACGAGCAAATAACTCGGATACGGACAGACCACTATCAGAAAGCTTTACACTCGTTAGTTATGGGGGCGAAAACCAAGCTCTATCTACTATTGAAGATTTAGCCGTCCGAAATTTGATGAAGAACCGTCATCTGAGTTCCGCGATCATGAAAGCTCAGTGGTACCAATCTCGACAGTACCTAGAAAACTTGTGCAAAAATTAGGGATAGAACTACGACTAGCTAACCGGTTCTACCCGGTCTACCCAACTTCTGTTCAGACTGTGGTTTTAAAAATAAAGGCTTGAAACTAAGCGAACGACACTGGATCTGCCCTAATTGCAACAGCGAACACGACAGAGACAAAAACGCAGCCACCAACCTAGCCCAATGCAGAAACTACACTGTGCTGACCTCAGTATAAAAAGGTCACTACCGTGGGTTACACGGAAAGTAACGCTTGTGGACTGTTATATCAAATGAGAGTAGATTTTATGCTACGAGCATGAAAACAAAATCAGACAGGTTGAAACAAGAAAGAATTTCTAATTTATGTTTAGAAAGGAACACGGAATATACTTTTAAGTATATTAAGTATATTTTGTGTAACAGCGGTGTCACGCACAGAACCTTGATGTGGGCTAATGGTAAAAGCAAATCTTTTTGAGTGATATAGAACACGGGTTCGATTCCTGCCATCATATATAAGAAGCTCAAAAGCCCCCCGAGCATATAGAGCAGCCACCTAAAACACCACAGTATTGTGATTGGTGCGCGGAAGGTGACCTGCAAGGTCGCCGTCGTTCTATGGTTGCTCGGTTTGTATCGTAGCGGTTTAGCGGCTGGCAGTTCCATAACCCCGTAGAGCAGATAATGCACGTTACGTCTGGTTGGTTTTGTAAACAACTGGTGGCGGTCAGATGCAGGTTCGAGCCTCGTGGCGAATAATGTCCCTGGGCCTCGACTAGTGGGTGGGTAAACTAGACACCTTGCTCTCCCAAGCTTGGTTCTCGAGCTGTGTGTGGTGGGGGCATCTGCAGCCTGTATGTATGCTATACTATTTGAGGTTACCTTTGTTGAGTTTGATCTCCTGTAGCTCAATTGGCAGAGCACGCGGCTAGTTAACCGTGAGGTTCTTGGTTCGAGTCCAAGTAGGAGAGCTAAAAACCTCTAGGATCTTTGGTTTTCTAAAAGATTCTAGAGGTTTATTTTTGTGAAAATATTTAGATTAGATCTTGTTTTTATTGATTTTCTTCTGGTAAGAAGAGATGCGTCGGGGTGAAGCTTTACGAGATTATATTCATCATAGTATTTACTGGAAACGGGAGAATCACTCAAATCATCACAGCACTGCCTACCGCACCTCAAACGCTTCTTCAGCAGTAAGTTGCCCAGATTAACTAGCGCATGGTGATACACTCGTTTTTGAGATTTTCGCCCTAACACTCGGCCGAATGGGCGTGGGTTATCGAGTAAGAATGCGGGGTAGATATTTTGGGGTTTGTTTTATAGTGTGCGATAACGCCGCCCGGAGAAGACCAATAACCATATTTATATTTATCCCTAAAACTGGTATGTGAGTTATTAGCAACAACCCATAGCAGATAATAGTCGGTTTCTTTTTGGCAATTTTATTTGTGTTGTTCATCAGTAAAAAGTGTGACACTCTCATAACTATAATCAGCCTGCAGTTCCCTACCGCCTTCAAAGTGTAAAGGTTGGATAAACTGCATCAGAAAACCTGTTGCCTTCATTTTCCTCCCTTTAGGGCGAACAATCGCTATGCGTAAATTTAGCCGCAAGGATTGACTCATCACGTAGACAATACTACTACTAGGTTACAGAGTTTATAGTCTCCTTTATAGACTTGTAGCCATATAGGTAGAAATCAGCATAACAGGTTTCTTAGTTGAGTGGATTGGACCATGGCATGGGATCGTTTTCAGCTGGTACTTCCCTTGATGGTTGATACGTATGACATATTGATATATCAACATTCTAGCGCTTATGAATCGGAGGAGACACGCCGATTTAGGTTCCAGCACCCATGAGGGGTGTCGGTTCGACCTCGGTAAGCGCACAAAATATTAGTTGAAAGATCTGGGATAGAAGAGAAAAATATGTTTTCTATCCAGATCTTTTGTTTTGTTTATGACACTATAGAGTATGCATGTATTAATCCGCAGTATATATTAGACAGTATTACCATACTATAAGACCATATTTCTTATTTTCTAAGAGTAAAATGAGCACAAAATTTGAGAAACAGTGTCAAAAACCATTATGGGTTGCAGGTATTGAGTCTAGGTCTACTGCGCAGTGCTATCTTTGTCATACATTTTTCCAGTTGATTGGGTAACCTAACAGGAGAACCATACAAATACTTAACTTTTACCCATACTCACTACATGATAATGAAGTCATATTAGGGGTAGTGCTGTTTACAATTACTGCTGGTCTGATACTATTCCTATACTTCTCGTGTCAAGAACGGTACATTCAAATATTTGAATGAGAAGCATGACATGCATATAGTATTGAAGACGATATGGTTCATATCTATAGGATTGCTTTTTGCTCAATATTCGGTTACTTTAGTCAATGATTTACTTCCTGTGCATTCAGGAGTTATTGAAAGTTCAGCTTATACTTTCATGAATTTTCTGAACATATTGCTTGTGGCTTTTATTATTGCTGAGACAGTATCCGTAAACAGTAGTAAAAAGCTGGAAACTACGGAATAGAAAAAACAAAATTATAAGGGGCATGAGAATCATTTGATCTTAGATGGTTCTCATGCCCCTTACTATATGGGTTTAAGCCGTATATCCTGAGTCTAACAAAGGTGACTGTTTACCATTGTGTTTTGAAATCATGTTATTGTAAACCAAAAAATATTATTTAAACTCTAAAGGGGAACGTTAAATTTAAATGCCCGCTAAGCGCATTAAGCCCTAAACTAGTTCCCAAAGGAGAGAAGTATTGAAGCTAAACAGGCGAACAACCCTAAAAATATTACCTACACTATCTTTAACACCATTCAGAGGAATAAATATCGCACAAGCCTTAAACCCAAACATTTATCACTCACTAGACTACTGTGCAATAAACAACGTATACACCCAAAACACAAGTATCCAAGAAGCACAGAAACAAATACTACACATCCTAGAAACCAGAAAAATAGGAACCCTAAATATATTGCCAGTAACCAGTAGAAACAACCATCTAGGGGTAAGACTCACCATCGCATCAGGTGCAAGATATATTGACGGGAATAACCAAAAAGTAGGGTACAGTTGGGGTAAACAATCATTCACACTTGATGTTAAAACAAACAGTGGCGAAAACCTGAAACTATTCACCACGACAGCAACAGACACAATAACAGGAAAAACAGTAGAAGCAGCATGGGTTGGTGTTCTTATTGAAAATCAGATAGTTTACCTAGCTAAAACCCATGCTAGAGGCTTAGCAGACACGTTTAAGGTACAAGACAAAATACTATACGAAAACTTCTGGCAAGACCCCAATAGAGTTATCCAACCAAACCACTGGTACACATTCTATGCTGATGACTTCGGAATGATCGAATATTGGCAATGAAGAAGCGGCACGTAAAATTTGAAACAATACTATGCCGCTCTTATTGGTTTAACTAAAAATTAAAGGTATTTTCACCTCAACCTGGTTTCTACTATTATCCATGCTGCAAACGTAATCTGGGATAATCTCATACCCGATAAGAGCATCCCCTATGATGCGGTTAGATGTGACATCTTCACCTCGGATTAGAATATCTCCAACATCATTATTCCCTATACATACTGTAGCGTTGATTGTGGCGCTATCACAGTGATCGTACCAAGATGAATCATAGTAGATTTCATCTATAGACATGTGCCCGCATTCAAGGAATTTTTCGTATTCTCTATTATCTTTGAATATTATAGTGGTACTGATTGTGGGGTTTAACATGAAGAAATTTGGCTTCCTTATAATCTACTGGGAGCCTCAAAATAGCTTCACCGTATTCTACACGGTATTCAACCTTTTTAGATGATGTATCAATCTTGATTGTGGTGTTAGGTTCTACAGGTGTACTATCGTGAGGACAAAAATATAGAAGTATTTATTGAGTCTTCACTGAACCTCACCTCAGCAAGCATAATAGCTGAGTTCAGCCCAGGCTCAATAGGGCGGGTATACCCATCCACCTGATCGGCACGGAACGTAACCCAGACAGGGTGCCCGTTCTCTAAACGATTCGGTAGCCGGCGGTAACTATCAAGCCTCATTAAAAATGGGGGATAAGAACCATCTGCCCACTGAACCTATTGTCGTATTCTACAGGTTGATGCGTTAGTTGGTATCTTGTTAGTTGTGCATCCCATTATTATCCTTTTGTTGATAGTATTCTTCTACTTGCTGATAGTGTCCACATTCGTGGTAAACGTAACCCCCAAAGCTAACGCATAGCATCTAAGGTCAGATAAAAGTATTTCACCGTCACCATGCTCAAATCTAGTGAGTGCATCTACAGAAATATTGGATAATCTACTGAACTCTTCATCAGAAACACCCATGTTTCTTCGCCTAAGTTTTAGGTCTTCTATAAGGTTATTATGGTTCTCAGACATGACTGTATGCATGCAGTAGTAGACCCCAGAACTCGTTTGTTTCTGCAGGTAGCATCGTTGTTATTGGTTTAGGCATAATCGTTTTTCCTGACTGTTTTTCTGTGTGGTTCTGATTTTATTCTATCATTATGAAGCTGTGCGGCTAGGGTCATTGCGAATATTGTTGAGGTTAGAGGGGAATAGTTAATGGCTTGTTATAAGCATTCTATGTAAGGAGAAAAAATGGCGGATAAACCAGGTGTGTTAGTTATTTCTGTGGATATGATAACTTCTAGTATTGAGAACGAAAGTACTGTTCTGGCTTTACCATATAGTGGTTACTCAAGCAGATATGTTCAACAGTTAGAGAGCATTCTTATTTCCTATGCTGATGAGCTTCTGGAAATGTCTGATCAGGATTTTATTATACGTCTTTTGCTTTTAGATGAGGCTGAGAATATTGGTGAAGCACGAGTAGCTGCGAATGCTATTGTTGCTTAAGAGCATGATAGGGGTGTTGGAACTACTGAGGTTGTTGATTATGATACTGATGGTTTTAAACGTCTAGTTGAGAGAGTTTCTGGGACTATTAGTAAATTTAGGGAAGACCCCGATTATGGTTATAGGGATAGAGAGTATATTTGTGATCAGGTTAATTCACTTGTGTTTGCCATAACAGGTTAGTATTGGGCTGGTAGTCCAATGTTTGAGGTTCCTAGTTTTTCTGGGAGCCTCTTTCCCTGTTTTTAGGTTGCCCTGAGTTGTGTCTACTGCACCTAACAAGTATATACTTTATGATGCAACTATTCGTTATCTAGTGAAGAAAACACAACCTAAACAAATGTTCAAAACAACTCAACAAACCCTCGGCGAACTATTCCCCACAATCGCAACCACCGTATTCCAAATACCAGATACCAAACTCAGGGCACTAGAAAAAGAACTCACCAAACAAAACATCCGTATACCTGCACGCCTCACAAACACCACACCATCATTTGTAGCATTCAGACTATTCATAATCCTAACCCTCAAAAACGATCTCAACCTGCTACCCAACCTGCAACTATTAGTATGGCAGCTAGCAGACAGGGAAGAACTATGTTGTAGCACAGAAGAAGCAGCAGTGACCCTAACCCTCATTGTAGAGAACCGAATCAAAAAGATAATGGGTAAACCCGCCAAAACATATGAAAGAAGCTTTTAGGAAACCCAGAAACATACAACAAAAATCCTAACACAAATACAAGGCACACCTAAAACTATGGGACGGGCACCCATCACAAAACCATGCAGTAACAGAATTTGCGGAAAGATTCACGTTACGGGATGTAACATTGTAGAAATATTCTGGGGAAACATATATATTAGGTATAGATCAATCAGAAAGGATAATACTGATGTTTACACACCAAATAAAACATAAGGGGAAAAGAACGCGGCCGCACGTAAAGAGGCAGAAGAACTGTTGAAGCTGTACTCTTCAAACAGACAAAAACTGAACTTTTGCTGGGCATGAGGGTAGGGGAAAGAACTAACTGAAGATTGTTTACTCGGTTTGTTGATCTTCTAGGGCAGAACTGTTCTCTCAAAAGATTGAGGGAATACACCTGAAACTGTGCCTTCAGCATGTAGCTACTAATATTCTTAAAGATATAAAACCTAATATTAACCGAATCAATATTCTAAATTGGTTAAATCAGGTGACCTTGGAAAAGCGGTTGAGGTTCCAGTAGCCAACCGCCGAGGGCGAATTTTTGTTACACGTGATAGTGTAGAGAGTCTTTCTGATAAGCTTCGTAAAGAAGCGTTAGAAAGATTGATGAAGTGTGGAAATTGAATATGCTTTGGTATAAGGGAATAACCTTATTTTAATAAAGCGGCAGGAAACCCATCTAAGGTTCTGCCCTGCCTGTTACCACGAAGATGCATCTTATATATAAGAATATTAATAACTGATTCTAGTAAATTCTATGGTATGTTTTCTCAGGTACACTAGCGAATTTATCTAAAGGTATATGAGGGTGAAGATATGGCACCCGTCTGGTCGGGTTGTTGGAGGCTGCTGGATATTACTAGACCTGTGTCTTGGGTGGTTGTTACATCACTAGCATCAAGCACATCAAAGGTACCTTCATGGGTGAATATTGTTTCTACGCCAGCTACTATACCGCCCCGTTTTTCAACATATTCTCGTACATACTGTATCCCGCTCCGTTGCTATATCGTCATCTAGAGAACATACTTCGTTTCGGGGTTATAAGCGGACGTGCTACTGATCATGCGTACCTCGATTTTACATGTGTTCATGGTTGAATACTCTATGAATATTATAGGTTTGCCCTAAGGATATATGCGTGTCTAATGATATATACTCTACGTTATCCACATGCTGGTATTTCTTTTGCACCATATTTGTGAATAATCTGATTTGTTTTTCATAATCATAGATTTTTACGTGGTACCCATATGAGATGAAAGCATCCTGCGAACTGACAGAAGCTCCTCTGCGAAGTTTTTATCACTGGTGTAGTATGACAAGTCGTTTTTGATAAACATGACCGGTTTATGGAGGGTGTAACGATCCTCTGAGGATCGAACCATAGTAGATGACAACCCAGCATACTCCCGAGACTCAGAATAAACAAAAACATTATTCTCAGGGTCATGCCTAACACTATTATCCGTGCCGTCACGATCAACAACAATAGAACCAAACCGCACAGGATCATATGCTTTCACAACCTCAGCAAAAGCTCCGTTATCCCCACCCAGAACATTAAAAACTGTAGGGCAAACACCCAGCGAACCCCAAAACTGTGACACGTACAAGAGTGTACTAGTGAAATTTGGGCAACCATCATACCTTACACATGCAAGATCAGGAGAATACCCATAAGCCATAATATTGTTTATACGTTCACCATCCGTACTGTACCCCATAGGGCGTTTAGACCGAGCATACGAAATATTATCTGGCACAACATGGGCGTAAATAATACTATAGCCTTGTTGCTCAACAATACTATGTGCAATACGCAGAGCCTCATCATGCCCAGCATGGAACGGATCTAACGCACCAGTCATAACTAGTACAGCTGGTTTAGAAACATTCTGGTATACACAAATTTCCTCAGGAGTGAGGATAATGTTCGTACCCCAATCATAGGAGTGAACATTATCCTCATAAAACCCGTACTCAACAAGTGAAGCATCAGGGTTATCCTTTTGGAAAGCAGCATACATGGGATCTAACATGTTGATCATGTTTCCCCTATGCACCTACTTTTCGGGTGGACTTCCAGACGTTATATTTCCATCCACCATCCAGTTTATAAACTTGTGGTTTCACATCCAAATGAACAGCTGGGGAGCAACCCAAATATTTGTGTTTATTGTAGGTGTGTAGATCCTCAATATTTTTAATAATCTTCACCCAATTATTGGTGTTAGGGTCAGGGCAAGACCAGCTCTGTACAGCATAGAAAGTTCTATAGCATCATAGGTGCTGCCCGAAAATCTGATGCATCAACCGCACCAAGATACATATCGCCCTGGGGGATGCTTCGTGTGATGTCTTCGGGAACGTCAAGGTATTCCGCAACCTGGTAAACCTCAGATTTATGCAGATCACTAATAAGCTGCAGATCAACCATACCGTCACTAGCTTTACCCACATAACCAATATAAGCGCCTTTCCATCAAGCATTAGTGGTGCCCGCTAGCAGAGTCCGTTCTGTTAGCCCACGTGAAGTAATGTAACCTTATTACGCGAGAGCTCAGTCCTGAAATAGGATACCGTCACGCCCAATACTCAATCTGATTCCAACCCCATTAGAGTGTGCACCCTCAGAAACAATATTATCCAAGGGAGAATAACTAATTCTTCACCCAGAGAATCCGCTAGGATATGCGTACTACGAACAGTGTCATCCTGCGCTTAGTCGCACCTCTATTACTGGTCTCAAGGTATCGTAACCGAGGTTAATTTTATTCCCATAGTCTTGTGCGACTCGGCGGCTGCAAATAGGCAGCCACAACATGCACTCATCAACGCCACCAGAAACTAGGATGGTAGGTGAATCAATATTATATGTTTTCACAGCATTGTGCTAATCTATGGGTTTTCTTTTAACATGTATGACAGAGTAGCATGAGCCCTATACTGATCCAACAAAATCTCAACATCGCTAGCTCAATAACTGCTTTAACATCAGTTACGCATGGGAGATACTCCTCCACTAGATTTCTAATAAACATTGATGGTGCATCAAACGCCCGCAAGGGATAGTCGATATAGTTGATAACCCAGTGCACGCTAGAACTGAGTGGTCGTATCAGGAATGTTTGCTACTAATTTCATCAACTGTAGTCTCAATAAAGCAATAATATGAGGCTTGGAATGAAGTTTTAATGATCCTAGCACACGGAACATACTCACTGTTCATATCGGCGCTTATTTTGATTCGCCAACTCTTGAGAACGCATAATGAGGTTTGCACCATCAGAGGAACGTGGCATGATAAAATCTAGGATAGTTTCAGCATTTCCACCTAGCTAGCAGGCCTCACTTTCACACCACAACGTGCTTGAAACGTAGCAACAACAAAGCGCGCATAGCAATGATCCTTTCATACTGAGTCAGCAGTTTGAGTTGCGCCTGCAGTTGAGAAAACTGTCTCCAAACCCACCCGTGTAGGAGTGGTCTCCCATACTAGCATGGTGATGAGGAAACTGTCGGTAACTGAATCCGTAGAATCTATGCCCTAACTCGCTGCTCAATTCTCCGCTGATGAAACCGGTCATATAGGAACGAGCCAGCGCGGGGAATCCATACAACGAAAACATATACTAAGTCTTTCATTATTTATCCTGTCTTATCTCTTTTACCAGTATGATCCGTCACGGTATACGAGCTCACGGTTATCGCCCTGCAGTAGTACATCATTTTCCATTCCCAGTCTGTACGTACTGTCCCGTCTGGGAAGAAGATAAGGTTACGTGCCGTATCATCGGTATCGTGTTTCACATATTTTGTGAGAGGTAGCGAGAATAGCACCCCAACACCGTCTACATCGTATAGTGTCCCAATGTTTGGTAGTTCTCTCAGGTTGTGCCCCACCTTATTCAGATAATCCCTGATGCCTTCCTTATCTTCTGCGGTCATCTTATGTTTTTCGATCCAAGTGCGTGCAGTTTCTCTACGATATTCCTCGTTGAGGGGACGTAAAGTTACCTGCCCAACTTTGTTTTCTTTAGCAAATTTTAGGAAGTCACTAATCTGTTCATTGGTTGACATCCAAGCTTTGCTGCAAACACATGCTAAACGAACAGTGAACCCAATATTACGGAGTTTAGCAATGAGCGCTGGTAGATCGTAATAGGATTTTGAGAGGGGCATATAGTTTTGACGTAGTATTTCGGGGTCGTTTGAGACTACACTGATGAGGATGGTTGTTGAAACTCGAGTTCGTACCATTCTTTTAGATGTTCGTCATTTTTGCTTCCTGATAGTAGTACCCCGTTGGTTTGCAGTTCAATGAGGGGGAATTCTTTTCCAAGAATTTTTAGGTAATCTGTGATCTGTTCAGGGAAATATGTTGGTTCGCCTCGCCCTGTGAGTACTACCGTATCGGTTTCGCCATTGTAAAAGAGTTGGACTCTTTCTGAGGTTTCAGTTAATGGTGCTTGACGGTTGTCGTCTTTTGCGTATTGCCCTGATACACAGAATTGGCATCCTTGAGGGATGTGTTTTGTTTTTCTGTTGGTTTGAATGGTACGTGCATTTTGCTGGTTCCGGTGACGACGCTGAGGATGGAGTATTTCATGCCTTCAGCAGTAGTAAAAGGTTGCTTGACGTTATGTAGTAAATCGTAGCACACCCACCAACACAAAACCCCAACAACAACATATTAAAAATGCGTAGCAGAAGAAAAACCCCACTACCCAAAACAAGACAATAAACAACTACAGAGTAATGATCCCGAGAAACTCTGACCCTTAGAAATAAAATAATCCAATATTCTATTCACAAGAGCACCAACAGCATAACCAAGAGCAGGATTATCAACATACTCAATAACCTGTCTAGAAGCCCCGCTATCCGCCAACCTAAGCTCACGCTCCAAAACAACAAAATCATCAATAGTAAATATTGAGGAAAGAGAGAAAATAACCTGAACTCCCTATCCTCAATATTCTTCAAACCACCAAAATAGGAATCAATAGTATTGCAGATCCAGCTACCTTAGCGATAAACACCTAGTCCTCAACAGCACAATCACCAGAAGCGAACTTCTCAGCAATCCGATCAGACGCATACACCTATTTGCAGCGTCCCTCTTCTTGCGTTACGCTAAAATAACCAACATAAAATAGACCACAGAATGTAGAAATAGTGCGCGAGTCATGATAAGAATTTGCAGACAATGGTCTATGAAAGGCGTATCAAATACGTTATATTCTCTTAGCACGCACTCTCAGCTGAACACAAAATGAATGTCACGTCAGAGTTGTAATAGCAATAAATATCAATGGTACATACCATTGGAAATACAAGAAAACCCAGACCGCTAGACACCATCTGCGAATCTCGTCATTAGACTTCGCCAAACGCATCCTCCCAAAACTTTGACCTGCAGGCATGAGAGCAGACAAACCGTGTACTATTCTGGATCTGGGAGAAAGTATATCAGTTAAAGTTATGATAGAAACCAGTAATCTTCCCTTATAGTGGATTCTCATCAAAAGATATTGAGGCAAAACCGCACTATTCAAACAATCCGTTCCTATCGGTTCATCCCTACCATACAAATATAGGAGTTCAGAAGCGTTCATAGCACAGTTTCTTGAATCTGCGCCAGATAATCAGACTATTTCACTACACTGTTAGACTTGATGAATTAATCCTGAGTACGCAAAACTGCAGATCGAACTCATCATTCCGTTGAACACGCTTTTAGTGAAACAAATAAGGTTATCGTCTCTCAGATACCATCCATATCAGAAACCAGATACTTTGAAGCTTGTTGACAGTTAACCCCTGAGTAGACACAACAAAGACTTTTACCACAACCATCCTCAAATATGAGTTTCTTCTCGAAACCATGACACAGGTTCGATCCCAAAGTACAAAATTTACGTACTACCGAAGAAGCATGATATTGCTAATAGGCAGAGAAACGGGAGAGATATTAACATGTCTATAGTAACTTCTGTGCCTTGAGTCTGTTTAGTTAGTAATTCTCTACCCCAAATGATGAGTCAAAAGAGTAGATTAGTAGCGCCCATAATGTGCAGCTACTAGACCGCAAGCTAGGAGAAAGGTAGCACCTTCAACCATCCCACATACATTTTTCGAGGTTCAGCGGATTGATAGCTTACCTTGTAATGGAGTCAACTCGACATCTTACTACCTCAGACCCTTTATTTCGGGTCAACTGTTTACATCTGTTGTGATGCATGATTGGGGAGCCTTTCAATATCTTTCTAACATGTATACACACACGATTTTATAGATACGTCACCGAACTAGTTCAAATATGCTACTTTCCACCGAAAGGGTGGGGTGCTGTTACCATTATAATCACATAAGTTACGCAGCAAAGAAAAGAAAAGTGTGGTGATGATGCAGGAAGAATGGTTTGGTGTACAATTACGTTGGGTTCAATTTTGATGCCTCATCTGAGACGTGTTGAGTGGTGGGTGAACGATAATGGGTCTGCACTATCTAGGATTTGGGAGCGAGGTAACTACCGCTGGCAGTGTAGAGACTTGAACTATCAGAATCCAGTGTGCGCACTCACACATATTAGCCTACGAGCTACAATTCACAATATAAAGGATTGGGTAAAACGTAACAACCGCAGAGTAAGCGCATCATTCTATTTCTGATTATGCTTGGCTTCCCTGGCATGGTGATTACAGAATATTGGGAGCATTTATCACCAACAACTGTTTTCAAGGTGGTTGAATATGGTGATAATGCTGGGGAGATGAGTGTACCTGCACCCTCAGTGAACTTGCTGAGCATTACAGTGAATTCTCCAACGATCATTATCCTGTACCAAAGTTCTCTGAGACGGATTACGACCTGATAGGTGCAGATCGCACAGAATATGAGAAGCTTTACACATGGTGGAATGACCCTGTACGATGGGTATTGGGCTGCTGGACCAAAGTCTCAGCAATTCTTGTTAAACGATGATAAGAACATTGTTTTTGAGCTACACCAGCGTATATGGTGGGCGGCACTGATTTTGATGAGGTTTTTCAAGATAACGCTTTTGAATACCATATTGCTCCAACACCTTTAACGTATTCTAATGTGCGGCAGTATATTGATTATGTGTTGAATAAAAGGTTTGGTGGTAGGCTCATTTCGATGAGGGTGCTTCCTGATGTGCCTGATCTGTTATAGGTTGCTTATTCTGATCTTTTTCAGGGTCTCAACTAGTTTTTGATGCTGAGTTGAGACGCCCTTTCCTTCATAATTCCCCAAAGGTGTTACGAAACTACCTATAACTGTTACATATATTCTTGATACAGATCAAGAAGAATGATACTATCTGATAGAAATAGTAAGAGAATACTGAAACCAATACACGTTCCCATCAAGGAAAGGTAACCAAACTATGAGCACCGTATACGAGAAAGAAGTAAAGAACTTCACCAAAACCCACAAAACCGGAGAGCATACACACTGACATGCGTGCTCAGACTGTGCCCTCCACAACAAGAACCAATAAAACCACCTATGAGATTGTGTTGAACCTGAAAGACGGACGTAACCACAATCGCAACCTTATCACTACCACAACAGATACTAAGGTACTAAAGACAAGTAGTGGTTCTCATTATAATGTTTCTCGCTTATTGGCTGAACAGGCAGCCACTTTGTTGAATACTCAAAGATACTGGAATCATGAGGAACATTATTATCGCGGCTACTACTCTATCGGGTGCTTACGGGCGTGAAGGCATGGATCGTGCTCGTGCTGCAGAAGCGACTAATGCTCTCAAATCTAGTAAGAAGAAACTATTTGAGAGTATGAATAAGGGTATCCAGAATTATGCTGATTTGCTTGCTTCTACGGTTCCTGACGAGAACAATACAACGGATCATCCTGTAAAGCCTGTGTCGGCGCAACCTGCACAAGACACACCAGTTGCTATCAGTGAAGAATACACTAACATCACTATTGAGGCACCTAGGAAAGAAGAGGCTCCTTCGGAAGAGGCAGCTCAGGTAGAAACTGTAGATGAATCAGAAGAAACAAACGTTGATGCTTCCCGAACGACTGAAAGCCCTGAACTTGAGAACAATCTTAGGGCAGTTGATCAAAAGCTTCTGATTGCCAATAATAATCTGCACCCTGAGAACACCTACACTGCACCCAACAAGCCTCATGAGAATAATGATCAGACTAGCCTTTGGGGGAAGATTAAACGGTTCTTCGGGTACGAGTAAACCCCAAATCATTAACGCAACCAGAGAAAGGAACATGCACATGAAAAAAGACATTAACCACCCCAAAAACCTATTCGGTTTACACGGTAAAGCCGTCACATGGGAAGAAGCCACGAGAGAAAACCTACTGAAACGTATACTCATGGCTCCTATACGGTTTGGTTTTTGTTCTTCACAGGGGCAGATTAGTTATGTTATAGCAGCTATTACTACCACACTATTGGTTTTTAGCTCTTGGGATTTTATTCGTACAATATCTATCGTATACATCTATGTGATAGTAGCACTCATTTTCGGTTCTATCTTCGCATCTTGTGCACTGATTAGATGTTTGTTGGCTTTTCTGGAAGAGTCAGACATATTATCGAAGAACTTCTACCATCCACACATCTTCGGATCCTATTGGTATACGGATGTTGATTTTTACTTCTCATCATTCTCTAAAATTCGGATTCTCTGCGAACACAAAGGCACAAGTAATGACCCAATAGTTAAAAATATCTCTGTTCCTTTATCAAAGTATCTTTATAAAACAAAAGCAGATAGTCGTTTATTATCTTCCGAGGAAGATGAAGAGATTATTCATAACAAAAAGGCAACGAATATTATTTGTCGTATCCTTTATGCTGAGATGCAAGCTGATAAGGCTGCAGAGTATGCTTCTAAGATTATTTCTTCACCTGATTCTGTCCTGTTTGAAGAATACCAGGATCTTATTGCAGAATATAAGAATATGAGGAAAGAAGCTATTGAGGAGCTAAACAACTATGTTGGGGAGAAGATCAAGGCTTCCCAAGGGCAGAAGGAAATCCAAAAAGCTCTATCTAATACACCAAACAGGAACAACCTCTCTGCGGCACAATCGTGGGACGCGAAGTTTGAGAAAGTATAACAATAATGCTCAAAAACAAGACTAAAAACAACCATACTGACCCGTATCACCCATCTGATCTTTTCAACCTTAACGGTGAAGGGATCACATGGGAAGAAACCAAACAAGATGAACAAGACGAAAATCAGCACATTTCTGTGAGGGGGTTAGCATGTTTACTCATAATTGCTGCGGATATACTTTTTTATCCTGCAGATGCGATTATGCATGATCTTGAAGTATTTGGTGTACCCGTTATCCTCTTTGTAGGTCCTATTTTGGGTGTTCTCAGTCTTTGGGCTTTTGCTACTCTAATTTGGCTATGTGCTTATCTTTATGTGAGTGCTATTGTACGGTACCGGAAGTATCTTAAGGGTGGCAATAATCCCACTGGTAGCATTGAAGATGACGTACTAAATTATGTTCGTGACAATTCAAATAACCTGAAACAGCATATAGATAGAATCCTTCTTTGTGAAGAGGAACAGAAGAGGTTTGGGTTTGACGATTTTAATTCGTATTGTTATTTTAGTAAAAGACTAGAAAAATTAAGATCTAACTACCCTAAACCAGTAGGAAAACTAAGTGCACATACTATTACTCGAACACCTGTTTATCTACCTATTATGCTGGATGACAAAAACTTAACAGTATATGTAGTTCATCCTGAGAACTTCCCATATAAACATACTCTGTTGAGAAGTGATAGATTTGGGAAAGCCTCAACTAAATTTAAGTTCAGTATTAGACATATTAGTTTAGAGTCTATTAATAACATTGAAGACTATTTTGAGGCACTACCAGATCTTTTCGCTGAAGAGGATATGCGGGATGCTTTAACAGCGTATATTTATGCTGAGCATCAGTATTATGAGGTTGAGAAGACAGCTAAGCGAGTTCTTCCTGAGTGGACTGATGATGATTCTGTACTGCTGGAAGACTATAGTTCCCTTCGGCGATGGTACGCAAACTATATTGCAAATTGTAAGAGCAGGATTATCGAACTTATAGAAGACTATGCTCGTGACCTAGAATTCAAAAACGATCAGAAGAAAACTCGTAGTGAAGATATTCGTAAAGCCCTCACCGTATAAAGGAAGGAACATAAAAATGGGTGCATCTTACCCTGAACATTTATTCTCAGCTAATAATGAAGGTATCCCGTGGGAAGTTGCTACTGATGCTGCTGATAGTAAACAAGATATTAAGAAAGTCTGTAGGCAGCGTGTGCTCAGTACGGCTTGTTTATCTTTGGGACTTCTATGCGCATTAGGTGCAATCTTTTTTCTTATTGTCATACCATTATCTAAAAATATGTGGTTATGCATTCCCCTTTTATTATGTTTTGCATTAGCGGTATTAGGTTGTTGGTTGACAGATAAGGTAGAACCAGAGGGGTATGGTGTAGCAACCCCTAAATACCTTCGAAACGACGGTGAAGGGCACTGGGGTACACCAGACCCAAATAGTAAATACACGAACCTTAGTGTCCCCACTCTCGCGGACGTAAACAAAAGCGGTGGTAACCCGATCATGTTTTGTGAATAAGCCGTACACTTGGGAAAATATTAGGGGACTGGAAAACCAGTGTGAACACCCGAACTCTTGGGATTTGAGTATGCCTTATGTCTCTGTACCAGTACCCGAATATTTGAATCTTGAGGATGAGGCGTTACAAGAAGAATATAGGCGGAACTATGATGATACTCAGGTTAGGGTTCTTACAGTGAAAATAGTTTACGCTACTCAACAGATTGAGGAGTTAGAAGAATTCGCTCTATCACCTGATAATATTGGTAAGTTCGGAAAAACCGATAGCACTAAGCTAATTGAAGATACTAGAAAATGTTTAGATTGGTATCGTGAATATCGAGAAACCAACCTAACGGAACTCAAGAAGCTTTTAGATCAGAAACACCAGGAACAACTGAAAATCCGTGAAGAACTAGGTATCCCAGAGGAAACGGACGGAAGATGGAAAGAATAAGGAGATAACAAGTGAGTACCCAGAAAAATAAACATCACCCTCAACAGTTATTCTCCATCAACAATGAGGTATCCCTGGGAGGAAGCTAGTGCACTGCACAGTCTTGATCTTCTTACTAGTGGAAGCGTCATTCCTAGCGATCTTGAATACTGTATGGATTCTGATGTGCAGTGTCTGTTGCGGCGTGTTCCTGAATATAGGGGTTGTGTTTTGGTATTGCCTATGCGGGGTTACATGCTTGGCTCCTGCGGTTGGAGGAGCTTATAACAGGGGGCACTGTTTCCTGTTTCTCCTAATGTTAGCTTTAGGGTTTGTATCATTTTGTTGTTTTCAGGATCTTGGTAGAGGGAGAAAATATTGTGCGGAGTTAGTTGCTGATGGTGACGGGTATTGGGATTCTGTTGACCCTGATCTAGGGTATATGAATCTGAGTGTGCCCACGATTATTCAGGATGAAGGCAGAAATGTTTCTGTTAGTGGCTCCCCAGTTTTTGTGGGCTTCCACAAGGGAGGATAGGGAAACTTATTATCACCCAAATTGTTATGGTGATTTTAATTATTTCTATAAGATGCCTCTACCCCATGAAGTTAGGTTTTACAATTCTGAACGTCAAGATGAGTTTATGCGAAGTAAACATGACACACAGGTGAGGCTCTTAGTAGCAAAGATTGTTTATGCGAAACAGCAGATTAGTTGGCTTGAACGGTTAGCTTTGGAGAAGTCGTCAGATCTTGTGGTTGATGAGCAGGGCGAGCTTGTGTCTGTGCTTTTGGGTGACTATAAGGCATGCAAAAACTGGTATGATCGGTATCTTAATGAGAATTGAGCTATGTTCAATGAGATTATTGAGAAAAAACTTGTTGACAGAGTGAATAAGGAGAAACAGAAAAATATTCGTGAAAACATTGTTCGTGAAACGTTGAGCATAACCGGATAACAGTTAAGGAAGGTGTAATACAAGTGTCTTTAACAATTATTAGGGCAGAATACAATAAAGAACTTATGGATCTTCTTTATGCATTAGATCGAGAGAATAAAGAAGACAAAGGCTATAAAGCAGGTTTATATGGTTTTACTGGGACTAGTGAAGGTGATAAAACCATATGTTCTGCATCCCCCATATCCTCCAACTATAGTATGGGTAAACACACTGTTTTCGCGCTGGATAATGAACCTATTAGTGATATTGTTCTGCTTGGTGACTACACGGGGTTAGGGTTCACAGGTTCAGGAACATGGTTCATATTGAGCTGCCAAGCAATCGAGAACAAAGAAATCGTACTTCTTTGTCATGAGCTTCAATAAATAGTGCACCTAAAACGGGGGGGGAACTATTAGGATTAATAGTAACCCTCCCAAAATCTTATACACATGAAGGAGACAAAAACACTATGGCTGTTATCGTAGAAACAATCGACCAGGTATGGCTCAGGATCAGTAGTTCAGGTAGTGAACAGGGTGAATCTGCTACCAGTTTCAGGGAAATATATGAGCAGGCTGTAGATAATGAAGAAACAATGTATATGCAGTTAGAAGGTGGAGTGGACATTGAAAACCTTGGTGATAATGTTCCGCTGCTTGTAAAATATCCCGCAGAAGTATGGTTCGGTTCTGTTGACAAGTACGAAGCAGACCGTGTGTATGATGACGTTATAGTTGAGGTTATGCCACCAGAACGTTTCTGGAAACAAGACAAAACATTTGATAAGTGGCGTGACGTCCCCATTTTCAATGTTGATTTGTGTAATGATCCTGACTATGTTTTTGAGTTAGATCCTTCTTGGATTGAAGGATCGGATGTTGACGGTTCTGACGAATATTATCTGGACTGGCATGTCACCTATTTAGCGGATACTGATAAGGTAAAACTTGTTAAACCTGAAGAGGTTATTTTATCAGTAAAAACAACTTGGATTGATGAGAACCTTACCGAACAAAAAATTATAGATGACTTCAAAAAAATCTATAATCGCGCCATAGAAGAAGAAAAGAACCTGTATGTGACCCTTGCGGGTCCTGCAGATGTCGAAACATATGACTGTAACTTTCCTTCAATAATTCGTTACCCTGTTAAAGTCAGGTTAGGGCGTAGTGGTAAAGAAAGCTGAAGAGTATGCTGACGCGATGCTTGAGGTGTGTCCCACCAGAGGAATTATGGAATCCTAAACGTGGTTTCCCGGAAGGCTACGCTGTTCCGATCTTGAATATCGAGCTAAAAGATGCTGAAGATAATGTCATGGTGCTTGAGCCAGGTGATATTCTTGATTACTCCTATGAGGAAGAACAACAGTATGATGATGAATATCAGGAATGGTATGTGACTTATAGGGTTCGCACATCAGAATAGGTGCATATAAATTTATGCTGGTTCTAGATCATACCAGAACCAGCATTTTTAATATATCCATATTAAGATTTGTTTGACAGTTTTTATAAGCCGAATCCCAACTGTTATCCACAGTAGTGCCTTTATTACTAGCTTAACTTTATCCGCAATAGCGTTCTGGGTGATTCTAGTTGCTTTCGCTTCGTCTTGCTTTGTTAGAAAAGCCGGTCAGCAATAAATTTCTCTACCTCATGTGCATGATCTTTATACCATTTATAGAGCTGCTGGTAATCATCAATGAGTACAGAATCCTCACTAATATTAGGTAGTTCCTTAATATGATCTAAAGTTTTCTGTGCTTTCTTATCGTAGTACTGGTATTCTTCCAGTTTCTTAAGGATAGTGAAGTCAGTTAGATCTTCTTTTGGTAGTTCACTAAAAACATGGGTGGGTATATTTATATGTAGTATAGTCTCATCGGGTTTGTCAGACAGAGCCTTATTTCCTGGTAAACCGTACCGGAGGTTGTAGATACCCCAAGTTCTTTCTGCATAGATATTTATTTTACGGTCAATAGATCCAAACAAAGCGGCAATTGATGTGAAAGTTGTCACAATGCAAATACCTAGGATTATTGCTCCTACTAGACTGGGAATAATATCATGTATACTCGCTTGCTTTGCTAGGCTGTTATACCAGTAAAAGAATGCAAATATAGAGAAACTAGCGGAAATGATAAATAGAATAAACCAACTATATGGTTCTGTAAAACTCTTATAGGATTTATATGGTATACCCTCATTATTTAGCCTGAAAAGGCTACGAGGATGATATTTGTCTTGACGTTTTCTCATGGACTTGTTCTTTCTTTACCAGTGTTTTGGGTTGTTGAGGCTTTTTTCTTCTTTTGGTGATACGGGTGGTCTGCGTCTACCCATTTTGGAATCATCAAAATCGTGTACTTTAGGTAATACCAGCATAAAGGCAAAAACATATTGATATGGGTGGTTGGCTGAGTGGACTAAAGCGGCAGTTTTGAAAACTGTAGAAGAGTGATCTTCCGGGGGTTCAAATCCCTCACCACCCGCAAAACATATAAGAGGACTATGAATAATCTAGATGGGCATCCTGATTATCTATCTGATCCTCTTGTTTTATGTCTAAACACAGTTTTCTGATGGAGTATAATGGTGTACAAAAAGGCTGAAACAACCAAAAATATTATAAGTTTTAGCGATACACCATAGAACAGGAGAAAACATGGCGTGACTGGGCGTTTCCTCACCTTGAAGCAGGTTGCAGATGAACTGAGCAGCAGTGTACAGCAGGTGCGTTCCCTTATTAAGAACGGCGATATTAAGGCAATCGGGATCGGTGAGAACGGTTCTTACCGTATTGAGCGTTCCGTGTTTGAATCTTATATTAGTAAGCAATATGAGGTTGAACCTGCTAAATCTGGAGGATAATGATGTTGAGAACACGAGTTGGGTGATGGAAGTAAAAATACTCTATATTAGCTTTCAGTAGGGTTGAAACGTTTTTCAACCCTACTTTTCTGTACATATAAAAATATTCGAGTATACAAAAATGGGTCACCTATGTTATCTGTAATATATGTTTAGACAATCCACAAAATGGTGGAAATATCCTATAGTTGAACAGAAAAAGGATATAAGGCACATAAAACATGGAAATCACTATCAATCAACAGCACTGACCTTAAAAAAGCAATTGATAAAGCGGCTCTCGCTCTACCAGCAAGACCAACAGCACCAGTTCTTAAAGGCATCAAGTTTCATGTGGAAAAGAACAGTAACAGGGCGGCAGCAGATACTCTAGTTATCTCTAGCTAGATTACACAACCAAATCTTATGCTACGCTTGATGTTAATGTTAAACTGAGCAATGATGAAGAGGATACTGAGTTTCTTCTCGTTGGTGATCTTACACGCCGCATCATTAGCGCATTACCAACAGGGAAACCTGTAACCATTAAACACGGCAAGGATGATAAGAAGATAGTTGTCACCTGTGGAAGTATCGAATATGATCTTTCGCTCATGCCGTTAGATGAATACCCTAAAGAACCTGCTCCTCCGTACACTTTGACTGAGCGTTTGAAAGCAGAAAAGTTTGAGCAAATGGTGAAACGCGCCAAAGTAGCCGCATCAGCTGACCCTACTCTACCAATTCTTACTGGCATCAGTGTCACAACCTCACCAGACGGTATTCTTTGTGAGTCCACAGACCGTTACCGTCTTACCCGATCCTATATCCCTTGGGATGACCCTAACGATGTTCCTAAGGATGCTGACTATTTCGGAAAATATATTATCTCAGCTGATGTTCTTGATAAGACTGCACGGTTTCTTCGGGACGTGATATTGGTATCATTATCCCAAACCTAATAGCAACAAAAACATTGGTGAAGTTCGCTGGTGAGAACCGAGACAGGATAATCCTAAGAAAGATGTTTTAATATTTCTAATGAGGATGTGCAGACTTTGCAACCATGGACGAAATTACCTGACGACTCATTATTCTTCCCTGAGGCAGAAGCATCGGCTGTGATCCTCCTCATGTATGGTCTAAAGCTTCCCCATGTTCTATCTCTATATTCTTTGCTGTTGAAGAGATCGGTATTCTGTTCAACCATGCGTATATTAAACCTTTGCTTCTTTTGACACAACTAAGTCAAGTTCCTTTTTCCGGGGTAAACTGACATCAAACCAACATACATTATTGGTGTAGACGAGAGGGTATAGAGGACGAGTCATATAAACATATGATTCAACCTATCCTTACATCCGCATAAACCATCTGAGGGTGAAACATTCTATACAATACACCAACCCAGCCTGCAAGATTGTTGGTTGAACAACCCTGTGACATTTGATTTGGAAACTCAACGGGGTTAGATACTGAGAGACCCCAATCGTATCGTTACAGCAACTTTTGCTGTTCTCGCTCCCTGGTGAGTCATGTTCAACCGAAAACATACCAATGATAACGGTAACGTAGTCTGGGGTGGATGTCCTGTTGAAGCGTCCAGGATTCATGGGGTTACTGAGGTCAAGCTCAGCAGGAAGGCACACCTGCGCCTGTTGCTGTCAATGAAATTCGTAACATGATTGCTTGACTCTTTCTAATGGTGTCCTGGTTGGGTATAATGTTCATTTACGATTTTTCGTTGCTTACATGAAGATAGCACGATACGGTAGATCTATCACTAATTTGTTCCCTATCATGTTGATGCCCTCTCTATGTTAAAAATTGTAAATGAGAGGTAAACTAGTAAACTTTGCAGAAAAAATATGGTGTCAAAATCTGGAATAACGCACACAGTGCTGAATGACATATAATACTTGCCATGTTCTGCAGGCTATGGGAAGGAGCACACCTATATGGTTCATGTTGCTGGTGATTTATAATGCTATTGTTCCTTTATATGAAACGGGATGATAGTTATCGAGGGGTGACATTGAACCGGTACCATGTGAGCAAAGCTCTTTCTACGTTATTAATAGGGATTCCCAGTGTATGTTCCGAAGAATAGCCTCCTAGTGAGGAAGAGATTTGTAAGTTATTAGAATATAGCTGAGAATATTTAACTACAGGAACATTGGTAGGAGCCCCGCCTTGATGTGGTGGCTCTACCTTAGTATTTTAAGGAGAAAAAGTATGGTTGAAACATTCGACCCAACAGTGGAACTCGCGGTAATCAAAAATATTTTTGAGTCACAAAATGACAATTTCGCTAAAACAAGAATATGGATTTGGTTTAATAACAGCAATAACTCGTTGTGCTGTTGCAAGAACTTATACAAATAGTGCACCTGTGGATAATTTTATTTCCGGGGAGTAGAGTTATCTTGGAGAACCTGATTCTAGAGGCTCTTACAATGGGATCTCATCTTTGATTTGGGATCTATGATAGCTACCGTTGGAGCGAAGATAATGTTGATGAGGATAAACTAGCGTACTGGGTTGGTTTTGTTGCTATGAACACGTTGTTGAGGAGGTTTCAGGGCAGTGATGTTTATCAGCTTCCTATGAAGATGATCGCTAAGAAACTATGTAGTATCGCTGGTAAGCCTCTTTACTGGTGTTTTCATTAGCGTAAGAAGATTCTAAGTGTGGTGACAATAGATTAGTTGAGCATTTTCTTGTGTTGTTGAGGGCACTGGTGTATCCCGTAACAACGGTAGAAGCATGTGAATCTGTTTTAGCTGGTTAAGTCGGTTTGTCTGAAATGACTACCTAATATTGTTGTTAATGATGCTGTTACCTGAACTCTCATTGAAGCCTGTTAGCATCAAAAATATGCTGGTAAAGCAATATACTGGTTAATGGGCACACAGTAACTATGATTGGGGGTAATATAACACGTATATTCCAAAAGGATAATCCTTCTTCAATACCTAGTAACATTTTGAAGAAAAATAGTAATATGAAACCACCTCATGATGTGATTGAACACATAGACAAAATAGTATAAAATATTTATAAATGCAAAAATGTTGTATGCAAGCAGAACATACTGTAGAATAGTTTACGAACCACCATACAACATGTATGGGGTTACGGAGTGTGGTAGCTTGGCTAACGCACCTGCTTTGGGAGCAGAGATGCAGGTTCAAATCACCAATATCGACGGAGTTACAGTGGTGATCCTACTAAATGTTTACATACGGGGTTTGTAAGTGAGATTGTTTGCTCTGGTTTCCTGAAGACTCACCCTAACGGGTGGGGATGGATCGGTTACTAGGGTGACATGGGACTTCATTATATTAGTTGCGTTACCCGCGATACTCCTTCCTAATGAGCATATGACGAACCAAGGTTGTTAACGAAAACCAAGTTATCCTGTGCGTTACATATATGACAGGTCTTGCCCAAAGGAAGCTTAAACGAACATTACCGGAGATCAATGTGAACATTCGCTTTGCCAGGACTGATTGTTGATGATGCTGTTCTACTGAGCCACCACACACAGGTGTGGTGGCTGGTGAAGGCTACCCGTTCACGGGGAGTGAGGAAATCAACTCTATACAAATACACTCTGTGTGTGATGATGGAATATTATTGAATAAAGGTTCCTCGCAGAATATGCGGGGAACAGCACTATAAACCACCTGCTAAACGGGATACATTATCATCATTATGAAGCATCAACACCCTGATATGGTACACCATCTGAGGTGAGGATAGCCTCCAAATACGGGTGCTACTACGGGTGGTACAGCCATGTACCAATTTGTTCCGCACAGATTCACTTCCTACAATATAATCATCTGGGAATGTCTGCAACCTAGCACGTTCTGGTTGGTTAACTCGATTCTCCGGAATAATGGTACGATATAATACCCTTCTCCACCAGAACCAATCACTGTATGCTGGTTTGTCTGGGTGTACCCGTTTATAAAGCTGCGATATTGTTGTTCTGGTTTCAACCCGAAGATGTTCTGGCATGTTAGCCGTAAAAACGTTCTCCTGGTTTATGTATGATAAACGATTCTGTTACTCTGTTTGTTTCCGTAAATACGTGCTGTGTAACACCTTGAGGTATATTTTCAAACATGATCTAAATGAATACATCCACATAATATATGGTTCAGTTGATAGACTATCTTAAACTCAACGTTTGATCCTCCTAACCCCACAATGATGATTCTGTGTCTTGTACACTTACTATTCTTCAAACTTCATACAGATGTTACGAACCTACATCCCTGAAGATTTGAGTATTATGTCAGATACTTTGCCGTCATTGGCAGTTTACCCAACCTGATGACGTTTCTGCTAGGAACCATTGCGGCTTAAAATATTTGGGTACTTCTGTACAGTATTATGTGTGTAGAGACTGCATATTGTCCGTTGATACCTCGCTGTGTTTCCAGATGGATTTGAGAAATCGTTACAGGGAATCACAGCTAATGCATCTACAGGTGGTAAGCTGATAAATCTAGTTCTCTGTGTCAGCACAAATAACGCTTTCTGAGTTTGTTTATGAGCTAAATATTAATTGTGTATGTGGCGCATGCGTCAGGATCGTAGTCTGTAGCCCATGCGTGTTTGATGTTATTAGTATTGTGTGTTGGTTGTGGTTGCCTGCTAACCTATACCGCCGTCTAGAGAAAAGTTCACCAAGTCTAAAAGTTGTCATGTGAATAATTTTTAGATTGCGACCCAGATGTGCAGGTACTGCGAACTTTGTCCTGTACTATGGTTTTATACCTGTAGTTTTAAACTTTTATGGAAGGTGTTTAGTTTATCGTAGTTTGTACTACTATTGGACTGTCCGTTACGTTCCCGATACGGTACGCCTACAACCGTTGGTGGCAGGGGTTTGTGGTGTCTTCTCAAGCACCCTCGTGTGGCAAACTGTAAGTTTAGTACTGGCCCATCCAGATATTGATTGATATTAGTGAATGCACAAGAGAACATGAGTTGAGTCTCATAAAGATGCTGAGAAGGAGAATTAGCTTAATATTGTGTGAGCTCAAAAGATATTTACATACCTATATGGATGAGGCTTATTCGTACATGTCCAACGGTATTTTACGTTCAGACAACCACAAGGTCAGCATCGGGTTCTTCATCGAAAGGGTTGCACATGAACTTTCACACGACCGAATGATGGGTTAACCATGTATGAATATAATGACTAATAGCTTAGTTGATCCAATGCTAACTAGCATATTTATGCCTGATATGAGTATATACACATATTTGGATTGGAATAAAGGATCAATGTTGCTCTTCATGTTGTAAAGACTATCTCCTCCTCCGAGCATCCAACAAGCATCACAGCGGGCTCCCCGTTAGAAGTTTGTATGAACGAACTCAGCATGCCAGATGAGGTTATATAGACTGAACAGACCTAACGGCATGCTGTACAGCTGCTCACCATCATCTGTTACACCCGCTATCAAAGGAATTCCTGTGCGAATGTTTGTCCATCGTAAAACGCTTACCACCACCAGGAAAATAGCATGTACCTACCTCACCTTCTTTGCGGAAAAAGAGGTGCTGCGCCTTCCTACGAGATTCTAGGCTGATCAGGAGTTCATCAATAGTTTGCCAACATATTTGATGGTTTGGGTGTCAGTTTTGATACTGAGTGCATGTTCTTGGTTCAGTTTGGCTCACGTTTACCTTTCTCTTATGTTCTGAGATAACTGTTTCTAAATTTACTATACTGCTTACAGAATTACTGCACAACAATCCTGAGGGTGATGCTCATGCCCTACAAAGGTAAGATCCTCAAACCCATAATCCAAATATAGAGTCTTTGTCAGTGATTAACAAGTTTAGAATGAGGGAGACTGGTTCACGTGTTGGGTAAGGGTTGCCCTCGGGTCAGTGCGTAGCAGGCTGCTACCTGTTCTGGGTGGATTAGAATAAATGTGGCAGTCGCCACCCGTCCAAGAGACTCGCTACTGACACCATACCAACCTACGTGGGCTGTCAGGTGAGTCAGCAGGGCGTGTAGGCGATATTAGAAGAGTACACCCAAAAACATGTCGGCGCTTACGCTGGTACAACTGGCACGCCAGTTCCTTCGCCCATTGGGGCGCTCGTGCACGTAAAACTGGAACATAGTGTGACAGACGGTGAAAAGCCATGCTATCAACATCATGCAGGATTCGTGCAGAAACAATGTGTGCTGACGGGACGGAAAAGTTGTTCTTTAACGACTCGATAACGCACGATCTGGTCCTGTAGTCTCACCATTCAGTGCATCCCAAGAACATCACTGTTTCCCCATATACAGGATCCAAGATCACCGTCGTCAGCCCACTCATCCCAGATTCGTAGCACGCTCCTGCGACTTAACGCATTAGATGAACCACGAAGGAACCATAAAAAGCTCTAAAGCTACTGTAGTTTGAAGTGCACATATTTGTGCGATGAGCAGGAAAAGACTCTTTTCGAGTCAAACACATTTGTCTGCGCTACAAAGGTTTCCTGTACCTGTCCGGTCTTGGCGTTGCAGACTGAGATCTAAAGCATCCTTGACTTTCGTCTAGGATCTCAGCAAGATGATTTTTCGTGGGTGTATGCACTCCCTTATGGGCTTCCTTTTGAGTATGAATGTGTTTTTGCCGTTACACACTACGTATAGGTAATTGCTAAACAAGTTTCAGGTGATCTGACACAGGTGTCCGTACATCTGTTTTAGGAGAAGTACTGTGTATATAACACGTCATGCCCAACAAACAGTGAAGGAGCTGGAAAACAATGAGGTGAAACCACTACCGTATGCCTTAAAACTGTGTCACCAGCCGATAGAAAAGAAGATCAGCATCGAACATCCCAACTATTCTGGGAACACGCAACCATAAATCCAGATGCAACACTATACCTGCTCGCACTTGAAGAAACTCATTGCAGTGATACTGTAGGTTTTCTATGAAGGGTGTGTAACCTGCAAAAGGCAGACATCATGGATATTCAGGAGAGAGACTCTTTCTACCACTTGCAGACGCACAGACAAGCCAAAAGCTCAGTCTCGATTTGCACGATCTGCTGATACCGGTTCAGTTGACTTACCTACGCAGAGTGGGTGGTTCGTGGTTGATGGGCGCACCTTCAGAAACTTGAGGGCGACACGTTGGAGTTTCAGCTCAAAATCCCGAATAGCGAAGAAGAATATCAGCCCGCTTTTCTTAGGGCGAGATGCCGAACTCAACATAATATGCACGCAGTAGGGAGCGTTGGTGATGTGATCTACTCGAATGCCGGGTGAGGGACAGACCAACGACGCTTGTTCCGCGGTAGTTTCTGGTAAAACCGATAAAACAGTATGGTCTGTGATGCTTGATAATGGTGGCACCCTGGGAATGTCCTATGGTTTCCGTGATCAAATAAGGCGCACTATAAGTTTGTGATGGGTGCTGTCGAAGCTATCAATGGCAACAGAGAAACCGTGACGACGAAAGCCAATAGTAGGAAGAATGTCCCATCGTAATGCAGCAAGAACAGGATATCCTAGATGAAGTAGTAGTATGCGTTTCTGGGGTTGGGATGGTGAGCAAATATTCCACTGGGGATAGGGTGTAGTGAGGAGAGAAGGGTGGTGAAAGACCCATAAAAGGCTCCCACTATCAGTTTTAGTAACGTATAGTTACTAAGCGAATATTATTTTCTTTAACCTTATGCACTTGAGTTGTGATAGTACACATGCACAATAATGTATCTAAATTCACTGCTGTAGCCCGCAAAACACGTGAAGGGCGGAAAAACATAGGTGATTATCTGACTGATCCAAATTCGATAAAAAGGTCTCGAGGTTGTCTGAGTTCTTCACCTCTACCTAAAAATATTCAAAACAGTTTATGATCTGAGCATGCTTTGGCAGGATGTTGAAAGTAACCCTAGAACATATGAGAAAAAATCCAGCAGGTAGTAGAGTCAATAAGCTGAGACTGCAAATAGTGAGTAAACAAAAATAATGCTCGTAGCGTTTTAACAGAGCTTCAGGGACAACTGCTAAAGACTTCTCTGAATATCTAAGCAACCCACACACTACCCAAGAAAAACCAAAAACATAGTAAAACAGAGTACCAGAATGAGACGCAGCCCCAAAGTTAAAGCAGTCCGTGACAGGGTTCCTCCAGCACATGAAAAATAAAAACCCTTCAACTGATCAAAACCTAAAAACCTGCTACCATTACGCCCCACATAAAATAGAAAATTATGATAAACATGCGGGATATACGTATGACCTGAAACGTGCACTCTATGGGGAGGAACGGGGATAATTTCTTAAATAAGAAACCAAGCACCCCAAATTTTTAGGAGTCATAGTAGTCTCATGGAAACATCAACAGCATACCTAAGAGCATATAAGCACAGCCCCACAGAAGATAAACTTATACCTTGGGTAACGGAAGAGCGTATCATAAAAGGTGACAATAAGAACACCTATCTACTAGCTGTTGGTGGTACCCATAAAGGCGAATCCCCTTACGAGGATGAAGGGTATATGACCCTTAGTGGTGCACTCTGGGTTTTTAGTGGCAGTTACTTCTATCGCGCAGATACAGAACAGCAGTCAAGTGTTATCTGCCCACATGATCTACTTATCCCCAGAACCAGTACACCACCACAAGATGGGTGGCTGATAATGGGTAAGAATCAAATATTCGCTGAGGATAACCAGACTATACAGTTACAGTTACCCAAAGACCCGATACGCCAGTGCCCTATCTTCTATAGTAAAGAAATGCCTAGCTCAACCCCCAAGAACGCCCAGGGTTGGAAGGTTGGGGACATTATCTACTCACGAAAAGGATACGATCAGACCAATGTCGATTTTGCTGTTGTGACAGCTAGAACAGAAAAATCTATTTGGGCTGTGAACCTGTATAACTCAGAATTACCATCGAATGATGGAGGGCACGCTATCCCTAATCAAACACATTATCAGCTTATTATGGGTGCTGTGAAAGCTGTAGAGAAACAGGATAAGAACCGTCGTGTTGGTAAAATGGCTAGGATCAATAAAGCTGACGGTATTTCTTTTCACTCTATGTATTTTTGGGGTTGGGACGGAAGACCGAAACCATTCAATAAGAGGTGAATAGTTTTCTTCTTACAGATATAAGAAATGGTGTGGGTAATGTTCGCTACTACCCAAACCATTTATCTCATCCTTCAGCAACCAATAAGTGTTCACATATCACTAAAATCCTGTACGAACTCACTATCCAGAACCATGTAAGGGGTATTCGGGGATGCTTCCATGCCAGATATTTTTGCGCCTTCTACACCTTTCCTAACACCTGTATCATAAGGGTGCAACAGAATAAGATTGTCACGGGTAGCATATTTTAGTTCTTCTATGATTTCATGTACTTTAGAGGCTAGAACCTGCTGCTTGTTTCTAAGAATTAGTTAGTATGAGGTGAACAGGTTTTGATCGTGCGGATGTTTCTAAGACTACAATCTGATAATACCTGTATTATCTATAGGTTTGAAGCATAGCCTCAAACCCCTCTAAACTATTAGGTTCATACCCCCATTTAACAGCCCATATACGCTTTCGATTATTAAGCACGTTTGTATAGCTGATGCGCTTAAAGTTAATTCACTGGATTCGTCTATCCGATCTACCAGTAGGATAATCCTATTAACCTTACGTAAATGCGTGTATCCTACCCATTTATCATCTACTTGTTCTCTCTCCCCAGCCAGCAAATCCTGATTCAGAAGAATCCTAACTTCACCTTGGGTAACATAAACTTTATTGATCTCTGCAGGACCAGTAATAGGAACATATTCGTCGCCAGTAGATAGACGATGGGTAGAACGTTTAGTGAGGTACCCAAACGGCAACTTAGTTTCATTAGGGGCTAAACTTAGTGCAAAAACTTTATAATCAACTGACAGTCCGACCAGAAGCTTACTGCTACAAGACAAAATGATAGCTCCAGGCTGCAATAGTCTACGTAGCCTTTTATATGTAGTGTTATGTGTTGAAACAGTAGTAGACATGATCCTCACAATCGCATGAAACAAATAGTAGGGGGGTGTTCTACACTAAGGATACAACAACAAGTATTTGTTAGGAGAAAAATAATGGGTTATTACGCACAAAGGGAATACACCACAATCAGGATCAACCGGAAACACGAAAAAGAAATAGTGGAACAGCTACTCAACTACAAGGCTGGTAAGCCTGTAAAAACATGGGGTTACAACGAAAAAACTAAAAGGCTAAACAGGACAACATTCCCATACTCAGAAAATACCCTAACACAGTCTTATGGATTCCAGAAGATTTCGGTGAAACCCCAGAGACAACTACCTTAGACCACTACTTCCAACATAATGCGACGAACCTAGACATAACATGGGAACTGGAAGAAGACGGATACTACTATCTCCAACCGGGATACCAACAATACAAACGATACCACGACGACCGAACCATCAGCTTCCTAGCCCCATTCATTGAGGATGGAGGGTACGCCGAGTATATCGGTGAAGACGGGGCGCAGTGGAGGGTTATAGTCCAAGATGGGAAGGCGTATAGTGTATCCCCTGAAATCATATGGAATGAACCTACTGCGCGTAACATCGTAGGTGGATGTATTTAGATAATGCTAGAAATTTTTTCGCTACCTAAAAGCATTGATCCATCAGGAGAAATATCTAGTTTTCTAAACATCTGTTTAGATAAAAGATTTGCGAAGAATAACGTAACTATTATCTACCACGTCACAGACTTGTCCTTTACCTTGCGGAATCTGAACAGTACGTCAAGATAGCCACAACCCCTGAAATATCTCCCGTAGGGGAGTCCTATAATCTTATGAAGATGAGTGAAATAGAGTGGGCTGCTTGGCATATAGTAAACAGGCACCTTAGATCTACATCAACCTAGACAAGTACACGTTTAGGAGACAGCATACTTGTGTGCAGCTACCCATGCCTTGGGGTGAGAAACTTAATACACAAAACAGTGGAGTCAAGGTTCACAAATATTAGTTGATGCAATAAATAAACTACAGCAAGTAACCAGAAATTACTGGACTTCTACCGAGCAAACACATGGGAATCCTAGACAAGAACTGTAAACGGTTTGGAATCAGGTTTTGTCAACGATTTAGAATAGCTTGGAGTGCTCAGCTCGGGGAGACGGTTTGTTAGTTTCAGTCATCTTATATATGATCTGGACTATTGGGTGGATGAATACAACACTTTGACCCGAGTATAAACAAATGATTGTCACCGACCCACAACAGCGGACAATACAGTATGTCCACCACCTACGGTGCTGCTCATATCATTGATTTAGAAATATATCTTGGAGTGTGCCCACCGTATTCCCTTAGTTTCACACTGGTTTCTAGTGTCATTGGCAGGAACAGTATCCCATACCTGTCACACTATAGTCCGATGGAGTCTTTACTAGTGTGAGGTGAAAGAGTAGTACAGATGATGGCTAGGCTGTTTAGATGCTGATGATCGCATCTATAGGATTCTTATGTCTTATAAGTTGATTAGTACAGCAATGTTCAATAAGGATGATAAAGAGAAGTTTAACCATCTCATCCAAGAAGCGAACCACTTAATCCATGCATAAAATGATAGGCACCAAACCATAACTTATATGATTTGGTGCCTATATTACAAACTCCCCACGAGTTCAGACAGTGGCGGTTTACAAGACCGACGCTCTACCAGCTGAGCTAAGAGAGCATATGTTCCTAAAATATCCTACCATTTGTTTCAGGAACGTTAGATAGGTTTAAACGGTGTATCGAGTGTTGTAAAAACACTCAATTGTTGCGGTTAATTCATAACGGTTTACCGTTATGAGCACCCTACGATACCTCTACCCCTCACTGGATGTTTGGGGTTACGTATTAGCCTTAAAATCTAACAGGCTGACCAAGGTGATCCCTTCACTTGATTTTATTACCCACTAAAGACGGTTCAAACCTGCATCTCGTCCAAAATGGGGGCACAGCTGTGACCAAGGACGGTGGATGGTTTGCCTTTCGAGTGCAGTGTAATTGCACCTCAACAAAGTTCAATTATAGGTCAGATTGATATGCAGCATGAGCTGCACCTGCTTTCTGTATATGGTATGTCATGAATGCCGAATCTGTCAACAATGGTTGACGAGAAAACACAAACTTACTAGAATAAGTTAAAGTTAATTATACTATAGCACATGTTTTTATTATCTGTAAAATCTGGTTGTGTATAGGTGTTAGAATCGTTGATAACATGTCTCATTGTTAGGAAAGGTTTCTAATAATTTAGTCAATATTATGTATGTGAGGGATTCAATTGCTACTTACTCTGATTGTGGTTGTTGTTCTGCTTTATAGATATAATAGTGAATTTACCAACTGGGAGAAGAAATGATCAGGTTCAGGACAGGTTTTAGTATGGTCCAGTTATTGGTTATAGCCATTCCTCTTGTTCTTATTCTTGGGGAATCGGTATTTGATTCTCTTATATAACTATAGATTTCTTGAGAAGTGATGATAAGTGTGGTTCTTCTGCTGTTTCTGGTAATTGATGACAACTTGATGCCAACTGGTTGTTGATTACTATAGGATCCTCTAGTGTGTCATATTGTTTTTAGCTTGATGGTGACACTCAGAGGATTTAATATTTTGTTAATATTAGTAAGGATATATGTTATCTTATGTATGTAAACACGGAATCTTGGACTGAGGAAGACCCAACTGAGACATGCCTAACACTTTACGTTGGTGAACGAAGCTGACATGATGCAGCGCTTCTCTTAAAAAAATATCTTGCTCGTGTACACAAGTACAGTAGGGTACCATCATGGGAAGAATATATTGTCTGAGGCAGTTGTCCGGTTAGTATCTAAATATCAGCTTCTACATGATTCTCTGGTCACAGAAAGCATTATGGAGGCTAGGTGCGTTCTACCACCAACAATACCGTAACGGCAGCAAAATACCAGTTACCAGCTGAGGTTAAATAATAAGGAACTCCTGAAATTACAGAAAAAAGTAGAACCTGTTAAACGAAAATAGAAACCATTGGTGACGGTAACGTACAAAATCTAACAGAAAAACCTAAGTAACACACAATCTGTTACATCGACCAAACGAAAGAAGAAAACTATTGAGCTAAGTACTTACTAAAGAAGGCTGCCTGCTATTGACCGAACGTGCTGGGAACTTTGAGAAGCCGGGCGGCAGCTAGCCTGCTTCGTTTCATAAATAGTAATTTCCGTGGCGGAAGCGAACTGTCAATGATAAGTCTCGCTTGCGGGTGAAACTAAGATTATGGCTTTCGGTACGTGGGCTGAGGCTAATGAGCACTATTGCTGGTGTTGGGTCTTCACAAGAAGCCTGCAAAAGATTGCTACTGAGGAAAATAGGTTGAAGTCTACCCCGCTGAAGACTATAACTGGTCTGCAACCCCGAAGAAGAAGGCTGCTTCTGCCGCAGAAAAAGCTTGAGCTAATACTGAAAACCTATCGTTTGCTCCTGAGGTAAGAAGAAGTGAGTAAAGAACCACCTTCATTGCGGTTCGTTAGCCAACGAGAATATTTTTGTTGAAGGTTCCTCCCTGCTTAGATTCTCTATACTGTCTACAATAACGAGGTCGGGTGCTTCGGAAGGTAAGGCGGATCGTGAAAACCTGTTAGAAACGCTTTTGGTGCTACTATCCTCAGATGCGGCATTTGATGCAGGTTTGGTATCCTGAGTAAGCAAATAATTACTAATAGTCGAAGATTAATCCTAGTTCATGGCGACTAGGGGATTAATATTTTCGTAACAATAAGAATATTTGAAAATCAGTGTCCCGTTCATGTAAGGTTAATAATATAGCTACAAAGCACACACCACACAAAACATAACTTGTCATCATGGTAACTTCCACAATGGTACTATTCGACATAATCATAGCTGACTGGCCTGACTTGTACTCGTAGTAGAGGGCTACTCTTCACCCCGTCTTTTTCTTCATCTACTGGTTCTCAGAGGCGAAAGAAAACAATCACACAATATTGCACCAGACAATAACGAATACTATCAGACCCCAATCTCAACACGTAAACAACAGTTGAGCGAATTAACTATGAAACTAAACAAAATGTTAGTCCAGACTTGAGGGTCTTAAATGTAGGAAATGTGGAAAGAAGGTTTACGGTAGTAGAACTAGCTAAGGTCTAAAGCTTGAATTACAGACGGCAGGAAAAAGATGAGAACATGTAGGGACGACTCATGTGTTACCCCCATATGTTTGTGTAACCAACCACCTGCAGTAGCTAAAGCTTGGGATCATTATTTTCCAACGACTACCCACGTAAACCATTATTTAGAGAAAAACGAAATATACTTAATGAAAATATTAGAACCATCAAACATAGTGAGGGAGGTGCAACGCACTTTAAAAGATGGTGAAAATGGTCTAATGAAATGACTTTTGCTTGCCCATAAGACTTTAGGTAATATGAGATACAGGTTTTACCGGAGCATTAACTCCTTTCATCCTGTCTCATGTTCTGAGCTTTTGGTATAGGCTGTTCTCACTGCTACAGGCTACTTGAGGGTTCTTTATTTCTTGAAACACACAGAACATTCAACCAACATTTGTTAGCGTATTCATGATTCTACCCCCATGAATATTTTCATGCACCGGTCTAAACCAGCTAGTGGGCGTGACACTGTGAACTGGGTGGATGTCAGATGGTATTGTCCTAAGATGGTTGGTAAGTACTTGCACCTGCTAATATTATTGTTTTTGAAGACATCATTTTAAACATGGTGAATTCCTTTGTATCAACTGAAAAATATATTTACGGTTCTTCTTGAACGCATATAATGGACGAGGATAACAATGTAGCCTATTTGAAGAACTGTCAGACTATGATCTGTTGAAACATGTTATCTCACCCATAAAACTAGGGAATTTGGATAATATTAGAATCATATGATAAAGTAATTAATGTGATTGGTGGTGGTGATAGTCCCTCCCAAAATAATAAAAAGCAGATATTACAGGAGGATAAACTATCTCAAACATCATATATAGCCCTCGTAGCTCAGGGGATGAGCACTATATAAAGAAGGTGTCGGACGTTCAGATAAATCTCGGGGAACAAAACCTGTCTAAATGATGGTAGTAGCGGCTAATAGGATGGTTGGTTTCTGTGTAAGATGCCTTCCGTCTTTTCATGTGTGTAAAGGGAGAAAACAGTAGTGGAAAACTGGGAAACACGCTTTGTAAGTGATTGAGTCTCTAGATCAGAGGTTTAAGACTAGAAGAAGAAATAAAAGTGTTATAGGGTTCTGAAAATATTTGATAAGCATCAGTAATGATATAGCAGACACGTATTACGAGCATATCTTTAGCTTCTTCAACACATTAACTTCATTAGAATTAGAACCAATGTGACACTTGGTGTTCTTGACATTCTTCCTTTCATTGTTTTACACAGCAGACGAAGTGACAGTTGGTTCAGGGCAAGCTTGGGTTATGACTCTGTTTCCTGCTAACTAAAGCACTTCTTCTCATGAAATAACGATAACGGTCTCAGGTTAATGAACGAATTTCAGTTTTCAGCTATAAGGTGAGACCATCCGCCAATACTAGACTATGAAAAGACCCAGATCGTCAAATAGAAATTACGTATGGTTGCTGCCGGGCTGGTGCATTAGGTGTGGAAGCTGTATTACATGGTGAGGGATAGCTAGGGCTGGTGCACAAGATATGAGCTGTAGATTTACCCTCATAACATGTCAACAGTATTAATTTTCTCGCATTGGCATAACAGTACACAGGAATGATGAGCGAAGGTTTCTTCATGCCTCAACCATTTATGGGCGGTACGGACAGAAAACCAGAAAAACCGGAAAATATACCAGACCGTTTAGCAACCTTCGTACCCATGTCTGGTTTAAATATTACCAAGCTCTGAAGATTACGAAAGAAGACTATGTGAAAATTCTTTAGCCAACATTGTGAGGGACATTTAGATCAACAGTGCAAAAACAATACAGGAGAAAGGCAACAGAAGAATGTGCTTGGTTACCAACAACTAATCTTGCTGCAACTTGGTTTAGAACCATATGATAAGGAATCACTGGAAAAATTTCGGTCGATAGTTGATGAATTATTGACTGAGAAAAATTCATATGGGGTTTCCACAAGGGTTTACGAAACCGAAGAAAGAATTAGTATGGTCATATAACTTTGGGTGGGGAACAAAATTTTCTCTAGATGTAGAGATTGAAACGGAAAAGGTGGTGTAGAAGTAATCCCAGTATTAGCTCTATAGAAGCCTCTAAGCACCAAATACGATATTGGGGATATTAAACTAAAAACTGGACGTATAAAGAATTCGATGAACCCGCGACACGGTATGTTGCGGGCACCACCTCTCTAGCGGCTCTTCTTCAATGTCGGCTTAAAAACTATAAACGGGGTAGGTATTACCAGCCTCGTTAGAAACACCCTCAAAGTTCACCTAGAGGCTCTAATACTGATGGGCGTGAAGAATGGGTGCAAAGGTTCTGGAAGTAGCTGATGTTGTGCATTCTGGGAAAGCAATATATTTGGATATTATTACTTGAATGGTGCAAATGTGGAGATATGAGGATCTCTGGAACCTGCTGGTGTTTGTTATATGAGGTGCTTGTAGCAACCCATAATAGCACCAACCCAACGATACTAGGATACGGTTGAAACATATGCTTTTCCTCTACCTGAGGATTATATGCGTGGGTTGGTAAACCTATAACCCATTCCATAAACCTAGATCAGTATAAAGATTCTGGTTGGTAAACTTGAGTATAGCCCTTATGAGGAAATTATTAGCGATGTGTGAACCGGAGAATAGCTCTGGTCTTTGGTACATGTTCGTAGAAATTAGAATCTGGAATATTCACTCAATATTTAATACTGATAGTGACATTACTGTTTTGTTGAGATCATATACGGCGAGCATAATTATTATCTAATCAAAGCAGAGGATATTGCATAATTTAGTAACACCTATAAACTCCACTAAATCCCCAATAAGATGGCTTTCCTTCAACATAATTGATGTCTATGCTCTTAAAGCTATCAGTTGGGGCGGCTAAAACATGTAAGCAATAGTTCATGTTGATTTCGGGCTATGGAAGAATATACACCAAATGGAAATGAAGCTCACTGGTTATAATGAACCTTATGGGATCGGCGACTATGATTCTGTCCAATAGGATAAACAGAATAAGTCTCTCTCTGCCTCTGTTGGGGTAATCACCACCAGCAGAGGAATGGGGCTACTATCTATTAACACTGAGTTAGAAAAACATAGGATAGATCTTATTGTTTGTTCCGAGGAACCATGATTATATCGCCTATACGATTTTTCCTGTAGTTGAGGAGACTATAATACACACTGTCACCACAGAGTGGAATAATCTTAACACCCTACCGCAGTCTAAGCGAGTTTACGTTCACGAATATTCGCTAATACCGTTCGGTATACATGGGTTTTGGCGTGAGTAAGGTTCATGGGTTTTCAGGTGGTGCTGTTTCTATTGATAAAAGAGATATAGGATCCCTGATACTACATGGTTCTGTGAGGAAACCCCTGAGGTGATGAGTTTACGTATGGCCTGAACAGCAAAGGCTGACATCAGATGTTTTAGTGACTCATGGCTTGCTCAGAACATTAGGATTAATCTTTACTGATCTTCTTTCTTTTCTCTAAAAGTTTATGTGGAGGAGCGGTGTCATGAAACTCGGTGATGAGACTGCGATCGTCTAGTAGCCCATCTAAATCCTGCAACGGTTGTTTGCCGCATCATCATGAGAATGTTCAAGATAATAACAGGGGTTGGTGGGGTTAGATTCCCTAGAGTTTACAGGATTCTGGTAAACCATATACACCAGAAACATGAGAATAGGTAAAACTGGTGAATAGGAAACTAATTTTAGACGAATGATGAACCTATAGACAGTAAATATTTACTGGGAATCAACAACCCTATCAGAGATAAAAGAAATGTGCTACACAGCACTGTTGGGGTTAAAAGCCTGGTACGCCCGTTTTCAGCCGGATCATTGTGTGGGTTGCCTTACGATAAAACCTATGTTGTGGGGTTGAACGGTGAGTGGTGACTGCTGGCGCTTAATAGTCTCAGAGGAGTCCCAGAAGACTGAGGATGATCCATATACAGGGAACACTAACATTGGTACTGAGCTACTGTGGGCACCCTCGGATACAGTCTTTACGAACACTGGTAAACCTGTAAAGCCAGATGCGATTAACGTTTTTACTAGTTCGAGATATAGAAATTAATATGTATGCATAATACTCAGCACACACTAAACATACACTATAGGCGCATATGGGTTTGTGACTGGTTCTTCACGCCACCATGCACTTAGGAGGGTGAGGCAGCAAGAGCCTGCTAGAACTTATATAAAATTGTGGGCGAGTGAAAACAAAAATATGGACTCTAGACAACCCAGCTACAACATACATTATCCTGATGGTTCTACTATTTACTGGGCTAGTCGTCCTCAGATAGGTTAAACTTGTTGCAGATGATCCTGACACTGCTATCAATATATTTTCTTATAGAATATAACGGCCCTAATTTTCCAGTAGAGGATGCATAAAACCTCCAAGGAAGCCATATATCAGCGGATAGAAGAGCCAATAAAACAGTAGGAAATAACCATAAATAATATTGGTAAAAATAGTCTAAAATATGTGTTATTGTTACCTGTGTAACCGTTAACACCAAAGAAACTACTGGTGTTAGGTAACGTCAAATGTAATCTAAGGAAAGCATATTTTGGCTAACTCTAAGACTGAAAAGCTGGTTCGGTAAAGGTAGCTAAACGAGGGCGAACTGATCGCTGCAAGGTTGCGGAAGAAACTGGTTTTACTAGAACGGTGAGAGCGAGTTCTGCATGCTTTTGACATGATGTCACTCTCCGTGAACATCGTCACGTCGTTCAGTGAATATTAAGTTCAGTGCTCTCTGACATGTCTTAACAAATCGCGTGACAGTTAGGCGTAACCCGAAGACTGATGAGCCACCAGAACGTTCCTGCCAAAGGTTGTTCCAGCTATTCCACATGAATCAGAGCTAGCGTAAAGCTGGACAGAAGCTTATGAGGAGTAGCAGGCGAGACTTCGTTAGCTAGCCCAACATAAAAAGCATATTTTGATTTAGGCGTTTGTCTCATCCTATTTTCTTGAAAATAATGGTGGAAGCATGACATGTAACCTTCTATGTTGCACGGGATTTATTAGATAGATAAGTAATAACAAATAATGGACTAAAGGAAAGAGTTGTGGCGGATTTCAGTAAAACCACTAAAGAGCTACCACGAACCTTGCAGGTCAGATTCGGGTCCAGAGGCATTAGACGTGTGCATGATCATCCAGATGAGGATGTTAGCTCAAAAATGACCTAAAAACTTAAATATGTTGGTGCGGGTGATCTTGCGCAACACGCCTATATCCTCTGGTGGGCAATCACCCGAGGACATGACGTACATACTATTAAGTAACAGGCTACTAGAGGCGACAGTTCAAGCTGGTAAACGTTTTAACCTAACACTTGAAATGGCTGAACTCATATCTTTCCGACAGGACATATAGTTTGTTTGTTCGCTTGTTTTGGCGAGAGGCTCTCCCAATATAAAGCAGGTTTTCAGGATGGGGGTTGGGTGTATAGACCTTACCCTCCTAATATGCTTGGTGGAAGGTTCAAGATTAATGATGTTAAAAACCTTCTGGATGACATATATTCTGAATTCAACATTGTTATCAATAATGGTATAAGGAAATGGTGAACTAATTATGGAAGTGGTGTACTTACGTGTCAACAGGTGAGATGCCTTATGACACCACAGCTAGTATTGTGGACGACTGTGCTGCGACAATATACAGACAACTAAACCCAAACTATAAAGTTGCTGAAGATGGTGGATACAATTTTTATGATGAAATCATGCTGGACATCTTACGGTGCAACTGTTTAAATTTAGAAACATATTGTACCCTATCTAAGCATTATTATTATTGTTGTGAGTAATAATCGAGAAGTTGAGGAAACAAATTGCTAAGCGTCGTGCTGCTCGGGTTAATAAGCGTGTAAACATGATCCTGTGAATATTCTTGAAGCAGGGGTATGGGTGAATTAAGTGGTACGTTCAAGTCAAATCTGATGATTCTATTTTGAGGCTCTAGATTGGTTTACTAAACAACCCTTCTTTGTCCTCTGCAGAACGTTATGGCATGTATACGCAGGCTTCCATGTTGGACATCTGCAACGTAACTTTGTGCTACGGATAGCTACAAGAAACTGAAGGCTGCTGAAAAAGATAATCCTTTAGTTCATTCTTACTTGAATTTAAAGAAAGCTAAAACAGGGTTAAGGATATTCTGGGTAGCAATCACCTCAATTTGGGCTGTTAGCCTAGTATCTGAGCTACTATATAATCCTTATCTCGGTGATCCGGAACTCGCAGGCCTGAAATCTGCTAAGCAGACTGTTACAGAAAGTTCCAAGCTGTGGTGGCGACAAGTCATGTCTAGCAGACGAAACACATAAAGGTCCTACGGGATCGTTTCATGATATTTTTGATATCCAGTACGTTCCTGAGATATATTTACCTTGAAACAAAACAACTACCTCACATTCCCTGTGAATTTTGGTTTCCTACTAGACAGTACATGGGGTTCTATGTTGCTTGGGCTTGCGCGGTTGTTATGCTCGCATTCATGGGGTTCAGGGCGATAGCTAACAAGTGGGTATTAAACTGTAACTTGGTTAACTAAACCAATGAAGATCGATTTACATTTCAGCTTGTTTAGCTATCATCCACCAGTTCTTGCTGTAACAATCCTGAATATTTAACAAATAATATATTAATCCCCACTTTTTAGGTGGCGGGGTGTAAGTGTCTCAACTAGTAGTAAAATTCTTGGTTTTTCGTGTTAAAATGTAATCATTTATAGTATTAGAAGGTCTTTATTAATAAGGCAAAAATGACGATTATAAAATCCCTGTAAGTTAGATTGTACCCTATTGAGACCAAAAAGTAATGTTCTTCAAAACGTTTGGTTCTTCAAAATTTGAATATGATGTAATAGGATAAAAATAGCCTATTATGAAGACAGGGGATGCTGAATAATACGCCTGCACAGTATAAAAAAGGATTTTCCTTGGCTGAAGAAATTGGATAGTTTAGCATTGTCTATGCGACAATCTTCAGAAAGCTTATAAATTTTTCGTCTGGTTTTGGTTTCCTAAGTTCGGAAAAACATATAAGCAGTCGTATAAGACTAATAATCGAGAAAGACAGTTGCTCTTTTAGATGGGAAGGTGGGCTTCCAAAATTGGTTGGGTGTAATCAAAGACCACCGTCAAATCACAATTTTTTGATTAAAGTGCGACGGTTTCGATGACCTCCTGAGTAAATACTAATAATATCGGTTTTGATGACGGTGAGGTTTTCCACTCCTAAGACTGGTTCTAATGTTGATGATGATCTTGGAATTCTGATTTTGCTATCCTCTCAACAGGTGAAGGTTGTGTCAGCGTTTCCTCAACCAGCATGAAGAAACTCTAAAGAGCAGAGAACCTGTCACGTAGAGCTTTGGCAGCTAAAAAGACGGCGAAAAACTAACAGATGGCAAAAACTGTCAGAAGCAACGCCTCAAGGTCGCTAAGATTCACGAAAAAATCGCTAACAAACATGAATTTCTTCATAAGGTCAGTACAGATCTTGTCAAGAACCGACATTCTCTGTGTTGAGGACATCGAATCGAAATCTCATGAAGAACCATAAGCTGGCAAAAGCTATTGGTGATGTTTCATAGTCTGATTCGTCAGCATATTTGGGGTATAAGGCTGATTAATTTGAAAACAAGTGTCAAGATCAGTCGTTAGTATCCATCTTCTCAAATGTGCTCGAACTGGTTTACCTCCATTAAAAACCGCTTTCTGTCAGAGAATGGACATGCAACAACTGCAACAGCCACCACGATAGAGACATCAACATAGCATCAACATCATAACGAAGGAGATACTGACTAGCGTAACAAGCAAAACAAACCAAGGCCGTAGGGACTGCAGGATAACCAGTAAATTTATGTAACCTCTGTTGATTGTACCTACTAACCGATAGATCAACATACACAGAAGCACCTGCCTCCAAGCGACAGCGTGGGTAGAGGCAGTTCACATAGTATTTATTATTATTAGGCGGTTCCTATAATATTCAATAGGGATCTGCCATGACTAATAGAAGACCCAAAACATTATGGAGACAAGAAATTTATTAAAAACTCAACCTATATTCTTTTTTGGTATAGGTCTGTAGTAGTTATCTCTGTTTTGTTCTTGCATTCCTAGTTGGGCGTAATGCCGCTAATCAAGGATATGGCGCACAGGAAGCACAAATCAGCGTCCACATCAACGGCAATCAGCTCCAGCACCCAGGGGTCCAATCACAACAGGCCAGAACATGATGCCTCCACTGCTACCCCAACCCGTAAAAGATGGTATGGATGGCATTACTAGCGGTAAATTTGGGGGTGCAGAACAGGATCTTGATCGTTTCACAGTTCTTACTTGAAGGTTGCTTTTAACAGTATGAAAGCCTATTCTGATTCTTTTTAAAGTCACCAATTTAGAAACCCTTATTGGGGTTAAGGACAAAATTTTTGATCCCCAGAACTGCGACTATACTTCAAAACATTATCAGTATATTATCAAAACAAAAAGATATGCTGTATCCTGAATCTAATAATCTTATCCAGTAAATTATTAGTAGTAAACTTGAAGAATTGAAGAATTCACTTTAGATCAACAGAGACTTTCGGTAAGTATCACAACATGATTATATTGCATTCATACAAGGAACATGGGGCGGGCGGTACGTGTTGATAACTGATCTAAGGTATTGTTTTCTTGGGCATAGATAAAATGAGTATTATGCGAAGAACACGACTATTATTAGCATCATCATTATCGTTCTCACTAGTGGGGGCACCTGTAATATTAGGTGCCCCTACAAGTGTAAATAAGGGAGTGAACACAAGCATAAGCGTGCTACAACCCCAAGCCGCTCATGCTGGCGCTAATAGATGGAACAACCTAAAAACCAAGCCGTGGCCGAAGAAATTGATGCTATTAAAGAGCTATCAAAAAATGTCTGACTTACGGGTGTACATAAAAGGCTTTATATGTGGTGTTATGGGTAACGGATCCCAAGAGTCAGGCTTCAACCTTGCAACGATGGAAGGTGACCCAGGAAGCAACTCTAACAGTATTGGCGCTTGGGGTGTCGTACAGCTTCTAGGGGTTCGTAAAGAAGCGTTCCTGAACTGGACTAACAGTGAGAACGGCTCCACTAAAAGCGATGCGCAGATACAATACGCTTTTTGAAATAGAACAATTGTGCTTGAATTTGGTGACTCTTTAAACAGCCAGTCTACTATAATGCGATAGCCACTAAAAACGCTATAATTTTCATGTTAAACAATACTTTTGAAGAATTGGTAGCATAGACAGTTACCAAAACTTGACGATCTAGAGCGGCCCTTGCGTGGGAAGCTGTTTGAGACATGCAGGTGTGGGTGAGGCTGAACTGTCTACTCGTACTGGGTCTGCTGCCAGGTGTGAAGATGAGGAAACTTAAGACCTTCTACAACTTGAGAGAGCAACAATAACGGGGAGAAGAAAGTAAAAAGATAATAAAGAACAAACTTTCCATGACGCTAAAAAGCTTCCATCAGTACTACCTGTTGATGAGTTAGATCTTCCAAGGCATGGAGGGCGTAAGCCTATGGTCAAGGTCATGACTAACCCCTCGTTCCCCACCAAGGACGACCTATCAAAGGAAAGATCAGGTTGGTGTTGGTAACCTGGCTGAAAATGGGCTAAAACAGCTAAAGAATACCGGTCTAACCTTGTTGCGTTAAGATTATGGCCGTCATTATTATTATGATGGTTTACTCTGATCGTTATATTTAGCCACTATATAGCGAAAAGGGCGGCTCTAGCTATTTCTACGGGCGTTGGGTTATGCTGGCAGGCACTCAGCCAGGTACAACCTTGCGTTATCGAATATTATGCGAAACATGCCACGATAATGAGGGCTGGGAATAAACAATACACATCAGAACTTGAAGTATGGGCGTGCTGTCCTCACTCATTCATTATTTGTGCTCTTCTCGTAGCTGGCTCTTTGACTGCCATTCGGTACACTATTAAATGTGATGAACTACTATTTAGGTAGATAGAGTGAAGAATATTAATTTACAAGGATTGGTGAACCGGTTATGGGTGGACACAGGAATTTCGAGGCCTTGCTCATTGTTGGTGGTGTGATATTGATGGATTTGAATAACACGAACGTGCTAAACTGCCAAACAGTTCGGGTTTAATGGACGATCCAGAACCTTGTGTATTTGGATTTAAACATTATGATTCAGCGGTGCAGGGTAAATGTTACAGGACGATTCTTAACCGTACTAGAAGATGGAGCTTACAGGCACTAGACGATGCATAGTGACCTTGATAAAGGTCGGGCACAGAGCGACTACAAGCTATCACTGATGAGGGTTGCTAAGAATGTTGTGGCTTCCGCCAGAGTTGGAGGGCGGGTTATTTATTAAGGTTGATGCATTGCTGGCAACCTTAAGTTTAGTACTGCAGAACACTTTAGATTACCTTATTGAGGCGGGGCGACTTTCTGCCGGGCTCGTGGTGGATAAAGGTTAAGGATGCCGCTAAACATGCGCACGAGAACGACGGTAAAGTGGATTTGAGTTTTATTCTTACCTGACACCCAGATAAAGGATACTAGAGAGAATATGGCAAAACTTCAGAAGTAGGGTTTAAGGGTTCTAAGCCTTGAAGAGCGAGATTATCTATGATACGTGTGCTTTTGAGGTGGCAGAATTGACGAAACTCAAGCAGAATGACGATATTCTGGTGCTTTGATTATCAGGATCATCAGTCAATATGACATGTCTGCAATATATGAAAGAGTATCTAAAGGCACTAACCAGTTCCTCCACATGGACATGTGGAAGATCGGTGTTAGTGAAGACTCCCGAGACCACTATATTCAGCCTTAAATCATGGTTTTACCCTGCCCAGCTTCTACGAGAATCTCTAGGATATAGCGTTTAGCGAAAGAGAAAGACTATCTGGGCGCCCACCCTGTGCAAGTTTCGGGGTTCAATAATTTTGATTTCAATAAGTTCACAGCTGAAAGTTTCTAAAACGAGATAGACGAGATCCAGAAAAACTTCATTAACACACTGAATATCGCCCGATGATCAGGGAAGAAGAACCTAGAACAATATGTGTGTGAACTATGCTGGTGTTTCTTTGATACAACAGTGACTCGTGGTAGAGTAACTCACACTATCCCAGCTTTTGGGCTTACCGCCTAACTGATGCCGTGAAGGTTCTAACAGATGGACGAATATAAGCATAGGATCACTGTCTACACGAACAAGCGTAGACCGCACGCTAAATGTAACAGCTGATGAGGCAAGCAAGCAAAAATCCTAAACTAATGGAATCCTTTATATAAAAACCCTGCAGGTGATGGGCTTGCTTGTTGATATTGTTCCAGAAGAACTCATTGAGCCGGCGAAGATAGGAATAACTCCTACGGCGGGTGCATTAATTTATATAGAATATTCAAAGTTTTTAGAGAAAGTGCACTAAAATGTATCAACGACCAGTTATATCAAACAGGCATGAATATGCCACACTAGTATGACCTGTACCAATATGGCGGTGCAGGACATGGAGCCAGCCTAGGTACGTTTCCCAAGACAAAATGAAATAATTTAGCACCGTTGCAGAATGATCTCCCATATGTTAGAACCAGTTGTTGTTCTGATTGATGAAGAAGTCAGGATGTTGCTCACATATGTAAAGTGCCTCCGTTGAGTGGAAGCTGAGAGCGTATAACGACACCATACTCATTTGACGGCAAACAGTGTGTGGAATATTACCCGCTACACTCTCATCATGCTTCGGCACCCAATTTTGGTGGTGCTATCCTGTAATTTATTTGCTAAATGTGATGAAACTATACCAACACGTGAAGATGGCAGCGAATAGCTTTTATGGGCGAATATTGGTTGTAGAGATGGTAGAACATAGCATGTTATTTCTATGTAAGGAGGCTAATATATGGTGCTTACCTTAGGATTTGGGCTAGCAGAGCAAGAAGAAAACAGGGTGGATAATGATTCTGCTGTAGAGATCTGTTGTTGATAGTGAAGACTCGGTTGATAATGCTTTCCAAGGAGGATAATGCGTATATCTCTTCTGTAGCACACAGAAAATGCTGTCTCTGCCAAAAGAGTCCAGAGGCGGAAGAAACGCCTATGAGGCCTATAGAGGTAATCAACACTGAATTAACCGAAGAAGACCTTATTGAGAAGCTATCAGATGAAGATGCTAACTTAAGAATACACGGCTGATGACGGTGAAGCACCTCTTGTAGCTCGTGTGAGGGTGAAGATGAGGTATCATTAGATGATCTTACCCCTGTTTATGCATATAACGATGGTGAAGAAATGTCATACCTATACTCTAACTAGCCATAAGAAGGATAATGTTCCTACTAAGGACATTAAGAACCTCACCCTCAAACAACAAGAACGGTGAATAATAATATACCATCGTAGAGGGTATTGAGGATGAAGATATTGTAGCCTACGCAGACGATAAAACAGGTGAATACCAGTATCATGAGGGTAAACAGGTTTTCCGTATAGATACAACAGAGGAAGAAGAAGCTAACCAAGAACTGTTTACTATCGAATCAGAATTAACCGAAAACATTCTAGATGAAGAAACAGAATACTATACGGCACAAAACTTCCTTGGAGAAAACTATCTAGCTAAAATCAGCAAACATATTAGCGAACAACCAAATATTGTTGTGAAAGATTCTGATGGTGATCTGGGGGAAACTAACCCAGATAAAGAAGAGGAACCAGAAGTATCTTCACCTAAAGAACGTAAAACCTTTGAAGAAACCATCAAGAACTTCACTATTGAAATCCGTGATGTTCACATCGACGAGATCAGTGTGTCAGCAATTTCAAGGGCAGCTAGGCACCAAACCTCACTTGATGGTTTGAACACATCAGTTAGTAAATCTGGTGTTATTGTTCCCATTGTTCTCTGCAAAACGGATGAATGGGCTAAAGCGGAACGTGAAGGTGTTGAGTCTTTTGGTGGTAAACCAAACTATATTGTTCTTGATGGGATGCGCAGGCTACATGCCCTATAACACCCAGAACGGTAGGAACAAGAAAATTAAAGCATATGTTTACGTTCACTGGATCCCATCGAGAAAGACCTTTCCACATTTGGTTAGGGCTTGATCCAAACCACCCGTAAACCAGACTCCAGGTCTGCGAGAAAGCTATGATGTTTCCCGAATCGCCAACGGTGTAGAAGGGCTAACCACAGAAGCTATTGAGCACAGGTCGGGTCTTGAGCTTGGTGATTACGCTCCGTTTTGCTCGCAACTATGCGACTCGCTGACCGGTATCCTGACGTGTTGGAGAAGCTACAGAAGGTAAGAATGCTAAGTCTGATATTCTGACCGCATATAACGCTATTGTTAAACCGCAGAAGGATGAGGATCAGAGCGAGCAGAAAAACAGTGTTGGTGAATCTGAGGGAGTCTTTAACTGGCGGAGCTAAGGACGAAGTGGCTGAGGAGAAAGCCACCAGCTGTACAATCACTAGAAAAGCTTAGGGTTTGATAAGGTTGAAAATCTTCACCAGTCCGGTTGAACCTCGCTGAATCCGCACAGAAGCTGAGGACATTAACAACAAACAGATTCAGGAACACGCCGCCGATGACCTCAAGCCATGCCGATTTGGCCGAACTGCGAAACCGGTGACAGGAAACGCCCAGGACCCTGAGCTTAAAGCTGCTGGCGGTTGAGCGTGATAATCCATAAGTGTGTGTCATGTGGTCTGCTGCTGACAGGCCTCGATTCGCGTACGCCAGCGAGGGAGATACGCCATACTTTCCAAAAGTTGCTAACCAGCGCTGGAAGAATCGCGACACGCCTGCGGTAAAGCCTCATACCAGTTCGATATGAAACAGGATGATGGGACAACAAAAACCTTTGTTGGTGAAGAGAATATCCTTGTAACCTTGTGCAAGAACTGCCATTCTTTAACCCATGTGCTCTTCACATCTAACGGTAAGGTTGGTTTCACTGAGGAACAGTTTAGTGCTGCTCCTAAGTGGCAGAAGGATCTTCTTAAGAACTTCCTGCCTGTATTTTGCTAGTATTCTTCGAGTATGCGCGTAGAAGTCCATGGCGAAAAGAGACTAAATCTTATAATCAGATCGGGTTGCGGGTCCTTGTTGGGCCATGCTGCTGAGCACGAGAAGATTGAGAAGGTGATGGTAGTAGTGAAGAAGCATCAGGAGGCTTCGAAGGCTGATGTTTCTGAGGCAGAAGAGGAAGAAGCTAAAGAAGCCGTAGATACGAGTGCTGATCCTGAGGTTTCTGCTAATGACACTGAGAAGGAATCTGATAGTATCCAAGAGGAAAATAACTCTGCGACGGTAGCACTTTGAGTCTGTTTGAGTGATGATTCTGATAATTCTTCTGAGGAAGATAACGGCGCGACGGGAGACTAAAAATCTTCTGATAAAGAATAATGGATAGCAGAGTGCCCCACTGGACTATTTTCTGGTTGGGTACCTCTATTCGTATATTTCAAGGAATTATTATTGACATTGCAAAAGAGAATAAAAATACACACATATGCGCCTAAAACGAATAAATACAGCACCAATATGACGCAACCGAAACATACACCCATATCAACACATGTAATATTCGTGTAATAATTTTGCATACATGCATCATTATGCTAATCTATAGGTATATTCATTCAAACCATTTCATCAAGATAAGGAAAACCAACGCGAAACAACAACTATACGATTAAAAGACCATCTTATTTAGCGGTTTCTTCAACCCTATTTTGCTTTCGCTGTAGTTGGCATGACTCAGGGATACAGCTTCGGTAGTATCTTCATGGCGGGTGGTGCTGTAACAGCAGGTACTACAGCTTTCGTTGGTGTACGCCGTGGTCTACAATGGCTAGGCGGTTCAGGTAACCACAGGTCACGTAGTAGCTACTGAGGAAGACGTACCGACGACTGTGGTGGGCAGAATCATATGCCGATCCCGGCACCTAGCTACCATAGGGACTGGAAATCGAGGACCCTGTAATGTGGTTGAAAACAACTAACGACCGTACTGTGCTAAACGCAACTGGTATGGGGCATTATTAGGGACAACAAGGCTACTGAACGTCTTACGGTTAGCAGTGTGGCAGGTGGGCGTGCGCAACACGACTCACATAAAAACAATAGAATATCCACCATGGGACGCTATCTACTCACTAATACCAGATAGATAGCGTCCCTTTAGTATCTTTAAAGGCGGGCGTCATATATATGAACATTTTCAAGACAGTAGAAACTTAAAAAGGTTCATATGGGGTTCACAAACAATATGTAGGCTTAGGGAAGAAGCGGACGCAGCCAATTTCTTAGACGTAAACTCAATTCAAGGTGCGGTTTGCTCTACCAGTAGCCGCTACTGCTATGCATCTGACGGGTTGGGAAGAACTCAGTTTGGGCGTATGACAAAAGACGGCAGCAGGCGTTTGACTCGATTTATCCTCTTAACATTCCGAGCGTCCCCAGATCCTTCACATGCGGGAGGTAATAAGGGTAAAGACGCTGAGGGAGCAGACTATTACGCCTTATCGTGAGGTTCTAACTTGGTCAATGCTTACTTTGGTGGTTTACCATGTCTCGGTAGGCGTTGCGAAGTGCACCACTTTTGCTGAGTACAACATGCTACTAAGCTGGTGTCTCATCCCAATGGAGATGAATACGTGACTATAGATCAGGGTGAAGACTACCTTCTATAAACGCTATATTATTACTGACAAACTTTAGTTTTACCTCCGGAAGGCGGGTTTGTTTGGACATCTTGCAGAAGAACACTCAGAAGAAACTCAAAAGAGACGGATGGGTTGACGGGTGGAGCGGTATCGTACAAGCACTAAAACAGGTGAGTCAGCTCAGCCATGATCCACGTCGAATCACCGTTAGGGCGAGCATGATGGGTTTTTGGGTGAAGACATCACAGAGGATGGAAGTCAATGTTGTAGAGTTGCAGGTGGGCACTCTACTTCCTGCCAGCACCAGAATCACATTCGGTTTGTTCACGTGCTACATACGCTAATGACTGATAAGAAAGAGCTGATACCGAGCTCCTAGCTGGTATTGGCGCAGACGGTTCAAGAACCATGATGCGGCACTTTATAATGAGGGTGACAAAAAGAAGAAACCCATGATGCTTTCCGAAGCAAACCGAGAACTGGCTAGTAAACCACTCTTCGATGAACCCTGATTTGGACGGCATGGAAGGACGCAAGAAATACGAAGATGCTTGCTGGAGGATCCGAACCATGCTGATGGGCGCGGATACATACCGCCTGATGCTTTTGGACGTTCCTTCTGGGGACAAGGCCAAACGCCAGATGCGGGATGATACGAAGCCAGTAAACAAAGGTGAGCAGGATTCAGTTGTTCGCACAGGCTCCGCTATTGTGCGGCTTAGTCGGATTACGTATATGGGCTAATCGTTATGTGCGCATATATGCGCTCAGTAAAGCAGGAGGACTTTGAGCACCCCTGCGGCCGCGGTAGCACCAAGTGCTTGGGTTGATCTGTATCAAAGACACTGGGAAGCACGAGGTCCATCAGCGTTCCTTATTAGGCATCCGATGTAGTCTCAAAGTTGCTGATTGCAACAGGAATACTTTACTCGGGATGCTTGGCAACATCATCAATGTACTTATCAGCATATTCAGGTGAGATACAATGGCAGAAACAGCTAAGAGAGCGAGCTACATTTGTCAATTGGCAGTAAAGGGTGGGTTACTCCTTCACAATGAAGAGGTTGCCCAAAAATATGAGGGGTCACCCAACGAGCACATCCCGCCGAATCTAGAACACCTATTAGTAGTAGGGTTGGAGGCTTTAGACGCAATAGTGGAAGGTTTAACAAATCCCTTTTAGGACGTTGAACCTGCCTGATACTCATGGTGAACCTATAAAGTATTTCCTGATTATTGAAACAAGAAAGTATGCTGGTATCGCTAAAAACCCGCTGAAAACAGCTGATAAAACATCATCCAATCAGGATAAATATCTTTGCTATCTAAAGACGCTAAAGGAGACAAATGTAACGCATAGTGATTCTTGTTGAAACAACTAGATTACTGCTTTTGCTTGTTGAGTAAGCTACTTGTCTTTGTAACGGGATTACGGGGTGTCGAAGATTCGTCTTGTTCTTTTCCTATATATTTAGTCGAGGGCACAGAATAGTAGGATCCGCTTTATGCGCCCTGATCCGGTGATGTACGGCAAACATTATGTGCATTATCTGAGAGTTGGGGAGAAGAATATCGGCAAAGAATGTTTGCTTTAGGGAGAAGTGCTGCGCCTTCTTCGAGGTGAGCATGGAAATTGGAGCATTACCTTTAGAGATAAATGACTCTACGGCATGTGCGTAAAAGGTAGCAAAATATCGGAGAACATATAAACCTCTACGCTTATTCTGTCAAAAGCTAAAGAAAAATGATAAGCTGCACTCAGTATAGAGTGGATCAGAAAACTTTCCATATCCTTAACCGAGAGTGAAGATGGTGCGATGTGCATGTGCAACGCACATTGCCGTCTCATGTTTTATCTTCTGGTGAGGGTGGTTACGAATCAGTAGAAACTGAGGCTACTGCATGAGAGTCTGTCATTGATATAGCGGAAGAACCGCAAAGAACATTCTTCTGAGTATGGTGTAGACCCAGTGGTGCTGGCCCGTATGAATGATAACCTTGATGCTCAAGAAAATATTCAGATGCTCTATCGTAAGGATATTGAGTTCAGGAAAGTTATGGATAGCATTAGGCATGTAGCATCCATACCAACGATTGATATTACTATCCCTAGCCTTTTCGCCCCGTATGTTGATGAGGTCTTTATATAAGATTTTTGGAGGTTTATTGAAGGTAAAAGAACACAATAAATATAGTGTTGGTACGGCTTGTAAAAATTAGAACAAATACTGTATCAGAAAAATATTTATTAGGTGAAGTAGTCAAACATGATGGCATATCAGGTGTTTATGTTAGGGTTCTGCAGGATCACCGCTCACCCTCAGCATTAGAAGATAGAACTCACAATTGTGCACCCTAAGAACACGGCCATCGAACTGTAAACCATAATAAAACACTGAACATCGATTATTTATAGCCTGCTACATGATGTGAGATGATGGTATCAAGGTAGCAGCTCATATTAGTAACCACAAAACGCTGTAGGAGCAGAGAAACTTATGAGTCAAACCATCCCGCTTACTACCATCGCCGAGAAAGCAGGCGAGCGAAAACACCTCATATTGAGGGACGTAAACTATCTCAATAAACAACACTTTAACCCTCAAAGAAGACGAACGTAAAGAAGCCCATGGTTAACTAAAGCTATCGTATATGGTCTGCAGCTATAGTCGCCATAATATCCATAGTCGCACTATATATTATGGGAAACATCAACCAAGACTCAACGCCAGATAAAGAAATACAAGCTGAGATACAATCATCAGCAACAGCAGGAGTTAAACCAACATCAACAAGTTACCCGACTGTTATTACTACTGGTACACACTATAGTGTTCCTGATATTACTGGTAAGAAATATGTTGATGACACTGACTTGAGCGCCCATAAAGGTTTCCAACTGTATAAACCTGGTGAACAGAAGGAGTCACTACTTTCAGATCGCATCACTCGGTCTTTGATACAGAAATATGGTGATGCTGTACCAACTGTGGCATCATGATCGAGGTTTCCTAATTGTGCCAGAGAGAAGATAAAGAGAACTCTGCTTCTTCTGTCAAGGATCCGCAGAAAGCAGCTTGTTTCTCGGCAAAAGAAACAGCACAGTCGGTAGAGGAGCAACTATTATGCCGCTACTATTGGTAAAGATCAAGACTCAGCAGCTGGTTTGACCTTTTTACTACCCACGATATTGTTGATATTGTTACGTGATGTTCCCACTGAACTAGTTGCACAGTCAGCGGGACAGCTTTCAGTCTTGATGCTTACAAGCTAAGGTTAGTGGACGTGTTGTGCTAGTTTTAGTACAAAATTGTTCCTGTGGGCGACAAGAAGAGGGCTTTGTAGAGGCAGCACTTAAATTAACTCAGCAGGTCGCGTCTAAACCGTTTGAGATTCAGGCCCGGTGGGGCTAAGGATTTAGATTCTTGCACCAGTGGCAAAGCTGGGTAAGGTTCAAGAAGGTGAGAGCCTATGAGCACAGCAGCTATGCAGGAACGGTTGGGTGACCTTTGCAGGATAAGACTGTGAGATGTTGAGGGCTACTGGTACATCTGTCAAACATCAGTAGTTGTTGAAATATTCCCAGAATATTAACAATATGATTTGTGTAAAGCAGGTTTAGCGTATATGCTTGAACCACCAGTTAGGAGCGGCTACAGACACAGCCACCCACCTAGCTATGCGAGAGAAAAGACAGAAGAAGAAAAGACGAAAAAGAAAAATGACTGAGAATGCAGTAAGCAAGATTGAAAACTCACATCACAACCTTTACGCGAAGGCTTTGGAAGCATCAGCTAGCACAGTACTAGCTAACCCTCAGCGTGTGTGTCTTCATGCCAGAACAAGGCACAGTTCTCTAGGGGACAGGGTTGTTCTTCCGAAGGAGAAAGACGCTTCGGTAGTTGTTTACATCCCCAAGATCGTTGAAGAAGACATCACGAAGCCTGATAGCTGGCATAATAAGCCAGTGAACGAGAAGCAGGAAAACTACAACAACCTAGATGTAGTTATTTACCTTGCCCATAAGATTGTGAATCCTATGGAAACTGCTATCACCAAGAACACTCGGCAACAAAGTTTAACCCAATTGTTAAGCTACTATCCGAATGCACAGCTTTTATTAAAAACTTCTCAGAGCTGCGTAAGAACTTCGATAAATTAGGGTGTCCCTCTGGGTTTGCCTGAAAACTTTAAAGACGGGGCACTGTGCTGTGTGTGATAAGGGATACCAGCTGAATGAATACTCTATGGGGCACGACAATCCTCGTGTGATTCTCCAGTGGCCAAGGGTTAAACCATATCTGGAGCAGTGGCGTGCAGAATACATTTCAGAACATTTGAGTGGTGTTGGGCTCAGACATGTCTGACCCTAAACAGCGCGCGCTTTGATGACCCATATTCGAAAAGAGTATTGACAGGCAGAGATAAGGAGACATCAAAGGGCTACGGAACCAATATGCTGGTTGTCTGATTCGCCCAATTGTTAGCGAGAAAAAGACCCAAAAGGGTTGTGGAAACGGACAGACTTTGTAGTGCCCGCTTTCTCAAAATTAAGACAAAGAAGGAACGTCATATTATGTGCCCGTAATGGACGCAATAGGACAAGCTTTTCACTGAGTCAGTAGTTTATAAGGAAGACGGCACCCCAGATGTTGAGCTGGTTTTCATTGATCAGCCCTCGAACATTTTTGAAGAGAACTTCATCAAGCGTTATGCAGATGAGGTTGCCCCAGATTCTGACTCTGGATGGTGACGATGCGAAGCCAGAACTTTATTGTCGGAGATTGACGCATATAGTCCTCGCTCTTGATAGCGTTTGGCGAAACGGAAGCTTGAGCAAGAAGTTACTGAAGCATTCGAATGTAAAGAAGACTCTACCTGATTCTTTTGTTAGGATTTCTTGCTTCAACCGCTGGTTCTGTCCCCGACCCAATGAAAGGCTATAAAAGCTGGACCGTCACCCTTTGATGAGGTGTCGTGCGGAGGACACTCGCTACTATAGCCAAGAGGTTACTGATCTGCGTGATTATTTGAATAACCTTGCGGAAGAAGAAATGGATTTGACTCGCCTTAATATTGGATTGAAGGAAAGTCGCAAAGGTTCTTGGAGCGGCAGACTTACCCCAAGATTCAGTCTCACTATTGCTCCTATCTTTAACTACTGAGTTTAATAGGAGCATCAGCTGAGTTATTAACGAAACAAGAATGAACTCTGATTACTGGTGTTGTTCCTCAAAGCTAAAGGGAGCTACTTTTTGAGTAGCCGTGAGGAACAAGCCTGCGTGGTTTCAGCTAGTGGGTCTCTGCAGACGGCTTTGGTGTTGAGGCTACTCACCCGCTACAGATGGGGCAGATTGTAAGATGCTAGTGAGGTTCTGGATGAAGAACCAGAGGTCTCAACCGGGAACCTGTTTCAGTGAGCGTACAACCTCTAGGGAGCTCCTCGCAGGGGTGCATGCCGTACTGGTGGCGAGCTGCTGGGCAGGTAGCGGCAGATGCACCTGTTAGTGACCTCGTAGAGCCCGTTGAAGCTACACCGAAGAAAGGCTCCCACCCACAGCGGGGATAACACTCCATTCCTAAAACCCAAAAGGTAGCATGGGGTGGGATGAAACACCCAAAACATCCCACCCCATTATTACCTCACAACAGAAACAATTCACTATGCTCGCTATAGACAATTATTCAGCACTATTACCTACTCGCCCGACCAAAAATACATATACCGGTTACCCCACAAGTATTCACACACGGTAACTGTACTTATCGGCGGTGTAGAACAGCAAAGAGAAGAATTAGATATGATCGTGAACTTTTACGAGGATACAGACTGACGGTGAAACCCACGAGCCTGTGCTAAGCCTTGTAAATACTGAGGAAGTAGATGCAGACTCTTCGCTCACAAAGTTCTAGGTATACCTGTAGCATTCACGCACTTTTATATCTAATTTTAGGGTTGGTTGGTGTTAATTTTGGTGCACATCCTGAACTTTGGGTTTTCGCACTCACCGCATTATATATGCAAGTTCTGGGGTCTGCTGGCATTTGGGCGGCAAGAAAGAACAGCAGACATCTGCTGGGATTTGAGACAGTATAGACTCAGCCTAAAGATTCTGCTAGTACATGTCTACTCGCCGCAGATGCTTGTTAACGCAGCTTGAAACTCTATGATTCAATATGCGTCTCCTAAGGAGAAAGAGATTTCTAAGTTGAAATGGACAAAGATTGAAGAACTGAGAAAGAATCCAATGAGCGTTTCGTCAGAAGGAGCAGATAATGCGCCTAAGGATAGCTGTTATTCTCGAAGCTATTGATAAGATATATGTTTTAGAAAAACGCAAGCTGAGGAGATTCGAGATGATCCTGTTGTAGCGACAGGACTCTTTGTGGCTTTCCTCTGGATTAGCTTTTCTGTCTACTGATCCTGTTCCGAGAGGCAGTTTTTGAGAAGCTTAACTATTTAAAACTATCATTCTGATGAGAGCGTCACATTCGCTGGAACATGACGCCTTCTCATTTAATACTAACCATGTTTTTGTTTGCAAAATCACCTATATTGGGATATAGAGTCACACATATGTTAACACAAACACTAGTTGGGAGATAGTAAAAGCATGTCTGAGTGCTCAAAGATTAGGATATATTCACCTAGAAATGTTTCTGGGATACACAAAGATCAGACTGTAGACTTTGCAGGAAACCATATTCTGCATCTAACTGGTGACAACGGAAGTGGAGAAAATCAGGGTGTCAGTTCGAGCACTCTGAAGTAGCTTTCAGTGAAAGACACAGCAGGTTACGCAACAATCTAATCCGTAAAGGTGCAGACTTTGCACTGAATCCACTGTTGCTTTTGGAGGATGGTATTCATGTTGAGTATCTTAGACGGCCTTCACTCAAATATAGGGCAAGCAAAGCTATTTATAAGGGCACAGAATGCACATGCATATCTACCAGTACCTGCGTGGAAAACACGGTGACACTTACACACTAGATGATTTACTTTACTGTCCTCCTGCACTGTTAGTGCGGCGGTAAAAGGAACATTGATTTCACGACTGCAGACGGAGATGCCTAACACAGTACGGGGTGTTCCTCCTCGAGATTGAAGCAGTTATGGGATTCACTACAAGTTTCCATTCAACGATAAAGATATTCCTTTAAATATTGGAACTAGGGAATGACCCAACATTTCTAGTAGGAAACTACTCGGTAGAGACAATTAATAGCTTCTATGTGCCTGATCGGTAATACGCTGCATACATTTTGAGGCTCAAGAGAATATTAACGATAGCATCTTAGAGCTTAAACGAACCGAGAAAACTTACAATCATCAAACCTGCGGCTACATATAATCGGGTTCCTCCGGTAGTACCTGACAAGTTAGTGCCGTAAAAAGGTATTGATGAGAGACTATTAAAGCTCTGGAAGAAGCGAAGATAACTATCAGCATAGTATCTACTAGCTCGTAGTGCTGCAAACTATTGTTGAACACAAGGTTGCTAACTGTGCAGAGGATAATAGTATTCCTGATATGTTTGCCTGTGCAGTTGGTTATCAGAATTTGAGCATGCTTTATCGGTAATAGCTTTGATACACAGAATAACTACAATACTGTTTCTGATCAGGTGAATAAAGCCCATCAAGACATGGCGCAGCTACAGAACGAAATGCAGGCTATTGGCTAACAACTATTACCTGTTGGAACTGTGGCGCTACAAACGGTGTTCATTCACAACGGATAGGTGAAGAGAAATGGCGGAATTAGTACGTGAATCTAAGACTGTAAAAGGGTCAGTAATCGTATTTGGTGACCTTCACCTATTTGTGCGTCCAAGATCGTCGTGAGACCAACAGGTTTAAGCGCGCCAAGCGACCATATAACGCATAAATTCTAGGCATAATATGCGTATGGTACTTGCTCGTATCAGTGAGTTTGCGAGCAGCTACAACGAGCCTGTGACTGCATGTTCTTTTGGGTGAAGCATTTTGGTGTGGATCAGCACGCTACTTCGATAACAACACCTAAAGGTTGAGAAGCAGACGAGTTCCTTACCAAAGAGTAAGGATACGACAGGTTTCGCTTTAACCGTATGGGGTAACCACGACCGTAGCGGTAAACGGGCATCGGAAACGAGCTGTTCACTGAGTCTCGGTTTGTTAGAAAACCTAACTACAGCCGACACGGCGAGATAGTACGCAACATTTATTGGCGTTGGCATTTTGTGAACAATAACGAATATAGTGATGAGCTACCCATTAGGCCAAACCATGGCAAACCGTCGATATGGGTTTCGGTTCAGACGGCAAAAAGTTGCGATCGTAAAAACCCTGCCTACTGTTCCTGATGCCAGCAAATGGCGTACTTGGACATAACAACCATTATGCTGCTGAAGACGTGCGCCCGCATCCGATGCAGCGGTTGTAGTGACCTCACCACACTTGAAGAGTTTGAGAATATTGTTGCTGTTATTTACGGTGACACCTCGCGCAACCGTCGGGTGATGGATGGTACAAATACCTATACTGAAAAATGGTTCAGAGTTTGGACCGTTACGCTTATAGGGCTGGGTTCACCTGCGAGAACTTCCAGAGCACAGGATTATGAAGACGCAAACATTATGTGGATGGTTTCACCAGATGCCCAAACGGAGCAGGAAGGCACCTATAAGTTTGAGGTTCGTAGGTTCGGTGCTTTACCACCAGAAGAAGTTTTCTTGCCTAAAGAGTCTTTGAAAGTTAAAGATGGTGATTCTGTGCGGGAAGTAACACAGGAAGAATACGAGAATGTGACGAGCTATCCTATCGGTCTACGGAGACAAACCATGCAGGAGATAACTATCAGGAAGCGATCAACAATAATTTGAGGTCAGAGGTCTATACCTGCAGAAATAGCCGCTATAGCTTACGTCCAGAATGCACGTGAGCAACACCAAAACGGGTAACCAGACTATTCAAGATATTCACATTCTATTAGGAAGAGAAATGGCACACCAGATCATCCAAGAAGCAAACGAGTCTAATCAGACGTGGAACTGCTCCCACATGAACAGGTAAAAGATTTAAGAGACCAAACGCGCTTTAGCAGATGCAGCGTGTACCGAGATGCCAAAGTCGGCATTATGCTTGACCTTGTATTGAGGGAGTGCAGGAGCCAGCGGTTCTCTCCTCCCCAAGTCGAGTAGATTGAGAAAAGAGCGTTGAGGGGGCACATGCGATTATGTGGTTGTGTGTGCGCTCTTAAGCTTCTACCAATTCCAAGAGCAGGTAGAGCGTAGCGAAGAGAGTATTAGTAGCATTGAGCATGGAGATCATGAATCACTAGTAACAGTACTAGACTTACCAAATGCCCAACTTTTACTGTACGTCGATGCGCCTGATATTGTTGTTACGAGTCGGTGCCAGAAGCAGAGTTGGTGAAAGTGTATGCCAGACTCAACTGGCTACAATGTTGAGCACTTTGGTTTCTAGCACTAGTGTGCAGGTCCTCAACGTGACTGCAGCAGTGGTGCTGCCTCAGTAGCGACACCTGCGCCGATTACTGTTGAGACTGATAACCCGTCGCCTACTGAGGGCCTCCCGAATAATGGTGCTTGTTCTGTGTGATCTCCTCAAGGCAATCGCCTGGTACAGCCGATTTAGGTGGTAGGCATGAGTAGCACTTTTCGCAGCGAGCGAGAGTAGAAATGTTCAACGTCAACAGTAAAGTACTGCAAAGACTCCATGCGGTGCGCAAGCGGAAATTACACTCGCCAGTTGAGCCAGCACAAGAAAATGGTGAAGAATGCGAGAAGCAGCGTATCGAGCATGCCCTAACTTTGAAGATGAAGATACATCACCTAACGGTAGCTAAAGCAGGGCGCTCACAGGTGCCGGATCGGGTGGGTGTTGAGGAGGTTCGAGAACTTGTCACAGATATATTCTCAACAAGACTTTTAGAGAACCTGTTTCCTAATGAAACATTGACTGTGTCTCTGGTAGCCAATGATGAGAAGCCTACTAAGACTAGGACTAAGAACAGGTTGCTACAGCTGCTGCTGCTGCTGTATATAAGTCGCTTTGGATCTTGAGATAGCTGAGAGCTGATGGTGAACCGATGAATGTTGCGGTTCCGGGTTGGTTCAGGTTTGCAAGACCCTCGCCTCTTTCCTATACCGTGCTTTCCCTTTATCTCGAGTGGTACTGGGCGCAACCTTCTAGGTGAGTGATTGAGCTTTCGCACGGTTGAACGCGAACAGGTTCAAAGATATTTGCTGAGATGGTGACATCTAACTAGCGTGATACTGAGAGTTTTCGGTTTATATTTCATTGAGCATGCTTCGACCCTGCCTTGTGCGTGATGTTTCTGTTTTGAGACTGAGCGCAAGAATAATACTTCTTGTCTGAATGATACACGAAGAGGTTTTGCGAGAAACTCGATCATTGAGTGAGTTGAAATCGAAGTATTGAAGGATGCTTTAAGCTGCTGCAATCATAGCAGAGTTTATGGAAGAACATGTTTCTGGTCGGAAAATGTGGAAGAAAAATCTGGTATCTGTTTTAGAAGATTCTAGCAAGAGCCAGAAACCATGAAGTGAAACCTGAAAATGAGTCGCTACCTAATGGAGAACCGTTGCAACCAATCTGTTTGTGATAAAGACAATAGTAGTCTGCATTCGGCGGTGTTGCGTTAAGCACGATAGATCTACTATTTTGGCAAGCTTTCAGGGAAGAGAGGCGCAACATGGCACGGTTGGAAGATAAACTCAGCTTTGGGAGACGATATACAACGGGTGGGGGAAAGAGGTGAGTATGGAACATACTCACCTAATGGAGTGCGTGCGGTAGTACATCCTCAAAGACCTCATAGACATTGATTACCATAGAGGGTACACGGGTAGGGAATACGGGTAAAAAGATGAGCATAGAAACCTCGATAGCTTATAAACTAAATTCTGCAACCATAATGAGGGAACTTCCTACAAGCAGAACGTTCTGAAAGGACACACGACTATGACCGCCACCAAACTCGTCATTTATTAACACACTGCACTGATGAGCCGGTAGCAGATATATCAGGAAGTTGAGAGCTCAGGTTCGGTACTATGCAGATGGTTCTAATGGTGAGTCTTCCTATTCATCTATCTATGAATCTACTCACCAAATATAAGAATTTCTTTATAGTAGGAAGAAGTCCTGGTAGATGGAAAACTTTGGCATGAAATTACAGCCCTTTATGCAAGCACATCAAGGTAAAAGACTGAGGCGTGTGTAGGCTATATCCTCGCGTTGCTCTCTGGTTCTTCCAACAACTGACGCAAGGCATCAGCAGTGAAGGGCTAGTGTCAGCTTTAAACGTAGATTTGAGCGCGAGAAAGAAGCATTTGGGGCAGTCTCTACTATCTGATGAGTCACGAGACAATGGGTTTGGCCTCAAACATGAGTCCACGAGACGGATACTTTGGCTGTCCAAAATGTGCGGAAGATTCCTGCTCTTTACATCCCCGGTATATAGAGAATCTTTCAGTTAACACCAAATTATTATGCTGCAGACCGAGCAGAAGCCTGAATTAGCTAAACTACCCGCAGATAAGTAGCTCAAGAAACTAGCTGACCCGGCAGACGCTACTGGTTATGAAATCTTAGACGGAAGTCATAGTGAGATTGTTGAATCATATTTTGCGGGTTGTCCGTAATGATGTTGAAGACAGTGACCCAATCACAGAGTTCGTTCAAGAGCTTAATGAAAGATCAGAAACATGAGCATGTGGCGCCAAGAAGTATGCCCAATGTGGCTGGTACGCTCGTTGGCACAAATAACCGCGTGAAAGCACCAGTTGCAGGTTCTAAGGTTACCGTTGCATGTGCCATGACAGAGAGAGCCTTTACAAGAAGACTATTGCTCTGTTGATTAATCATGGAGGAGACACAGAGAGGGTGGAAAGCCTGCGGGAACTGGGCGCGGTTTATGGCATTCGGTCCTCCACATGTGCGATAAAGCTCCAATGTGTCCGTACCCCAGCACTATACCTACGTCAAGAGTTTGCGTTAGAAAAATAATGGGCTTGTCCGTCCAGACTGTAATACGATCTTGTTGGTGGAGATAATGCCGATTCAGAAAGATGCACAAGATGAAGCATTAATACAGATAAATCTAACTATTAAGTTGCAGGCGACGAGATCCGGCAGGGCTTGAAGAAACATATGTGACATGTCGTGACCCAGAATCAAGGAAGCATGGGACAAACCCATCACCGGAACCGTAATAGAACGAGTAAACACAGCTTTTAACTGAGACTGCGTCTGCCCAAGAAGCAGTAGAAGTTATAGCTGATAAGCTAGAACAACTCTGGGCGAGACGCCGAACCTTCCAGAGTAGCCGCTTTCAAAGCAAAACGATACATCTGTCAAAATAATCCTATCCCTTACGTGGGATAAGCTACCCGATCTTCCAGAAGGAAAACCAAAGAAACTGAAACCTTCTAAAGGATGCTATGGTGGCGCATCAACTAACGGGACAGGAATAAGAGACACCATTGCACCCGACAGCCTAAAGCTGTCTATCACCAGAAGTTGTGGAACGTCTAGCAACGGTCATGCTGCACTGGCAAGCGAAATACTAGAAACCATGCATATTCAGCAGAAACTCAAAGAGTACCCAGTAGGTTCACCAGAAAAGTTGCAGGCGATTGTTAGCACTAAAGAAACCATTTTTCAAGATCCGTCCCTAACCCAAGCATCATAGAAGGAAAGAGACAGAAAATAATATGAGCAGTAACGAACTAGCAGAAATCGGTATAGCTAAACTGTCTGCGCCTGCATACTGATGTTTAGTAATCCTGATGCTAAAGGGTTCTCCCCTAACAATGTGAAGGGTATCGAATTTTTGGGGAGCGCTGGTATAGAGGTGGTTGAGCATGTTCAAGCAGGCTACTATAACCTTTACCGCACGGGTTTTGATGACCTTGATCTAGAATCTATTGAAGCTCTCACTGTTGAGGATATCCAGGAAATATTTAGTGCCCGCAAATACGGGGAACCTAGAATATGTGTCCGTGTCAAACGATATGACTATTCTCGAGGTGCTACTGGTGACACAGCAGCCCACGCCATAGTCAAAGCTCTCAAAGGTATCCAACCTAACGGCTCCACCTGGTACGGGCGGTTACACCAGATCAAAGGGGCATCCACTGGTGAATATATTGAGGTAGAAGGAACCGAAGGCTGGAAAAAAGTTTCTTCTCTAGAACCAGAAGCCTACCATTTCGACAATGACAAACGCCTCATAGAAGCGCCTGGTGTAGAAGACACGCAAAAACTGATGCACCTAAGGAGCCAGAACGGGAAACTCAACTGAAGAAGAGAAGCTACGTAATAAACGTATAGAGATTATTAATAGAAGTTTAAATCTCATGTTAATTTCATAAGGTTCCTGCTCGACCGTTACGATCTGATGTTCGCTAGCGGTTATCAAGTTTTCAAACCAGCTGGTATACCTATACTTAACAAGTCTAATGATGTTATTTTGCATACTGTAGAAAATGAACGTATGGTTCCAGCCGGTGACGAAGAAGACTCCGGTTACTTCATAGAGATAGAAAACCTTTATGAAGAAGTAGCTAGCGAATCAAAACATCAAAGTTTCTCAGCAAGAACACACCAAGAAATCATTCGTCTTGTAAACAACAGGTGAAGACGTTTACGGCAAAAAGCTTAATCCTTCCAAGGTGAGCTTAGGGTGACGTTCCCTTACAAGATGTTGGAATATGCCTATAACGCAGTTGGGGTGCCAAGAAGCGCGCAACGTGTACTTTCTGATGAAGAAAGAAAGATATACCCAAAATCTTCTGTTGTCACTTGGCAAGATTATAAGAAAAGCAGTAATCGAAAAAGATTTAAACACACTGTTTGCCTCTCTGGGGTACACAGTACTGAAGAATAAAAATCTGGAAAACGTATTTGACAGCGGTGGTGGCGGTAAAGACAAAGAACGAGCTATCAATCTGGTAGCTGAAAGCATCACCACACTACAAAATATGATGTCTAACGTTGTCCTAATCTCAAAACACATGCGTATCAACTATGCTGTGGTTGCTATCAAAGCAAGAGTTCTGGATAAATATACAGACTGGTCTAAGACAGGGAAAGATCTAGTCCGTGAAGCCATGCTTAAGAGCAAGATAGAACTTGATAGTGATAGAGTCCTATCTTACCCACCAAAATATGTTGGTAAAGAGTTTAAATCATTCAGTGAGTTCTCTATAGAACTCGATCATGTTCTAGCGAATGCGGAACCTTTCTGGGCTTACAAGGCTCTGCTGATCCTACAAAAGCAGGGTGTTAAGCTTGGTTACTCCAATGCTGTTCTAGGTATAGACAAAGACGGTAACATCGTCCAGAACGGCGACCAGTTCAACCTTCAAGACTATCTAACACATGTTGTTCTAGCGGGTTCCCGTGCCGGTAAAGGTGTTTGGACTTCAAACATGCTCACGGCAAGTATCATCTCAAACCGTCCAATATGGTATTTCGACTGTAAACCAGATATTGGTGACCTTTTCGCTGAGATGTCAAAAATTAATGGCGTACCAACAGCATGCGTAATAAATGGCGGGCTGCTAGCATCAGCACCAGAATCCGAAGAAGACAAAGCTCACGCATCAGCCCATTTCTTCGGCAATTGGGGAGATGCTAACAGTTGGATCAACAAAACCATATACCCTACCTATGTGCAACAAGACTTGAGCATAGAAGCAGGACAGTACGCAGGAAGTGTAGGCACATTAGCGTACCTGCGCGGCATGCTTCTATTCTTGGGTATCGTAGCTGCACGTGCCAGCCTAAAAGGTGAGGTTATCGAGAAGCTAGGCGGCAAGAACGGTGTAGTTGGTGTTTTCGATGAGATGGGGCGTTTACTCATCTGATTTCACTAAACTTATAGAGAAACTATCATCAAAATACCCTAATCAATCCTACTGGGATAAATACAAAGCATCTCTAGAGGCTGATGGTGACCCTGTTGACGAATCAAAGAAACCACCAATTTCTGCCTACTGGTCATACCTAATGTGCCAAGCTATCTCTATTAGTGCACAAAAAATGATGAACCTCAACAGGGCAGAAGGAAAAGATAAAGAAAGTAAACTAAGTGATATTTTCGTTATCTCACAGGATTTCTTCTCACTTCTTGATAAAGGACAACCAGTATTTTCAAGAAGCGAACTAGCTAAGCGTCCACAAAACTCAGATAACAAAGTGGGTTCAACTTCATCACAAGACCCAACATATAGCCAGCCTCTAGCTATTTCTAGAAACGTTATATTCAATATGCTACTGGCTTTAGGTGCTGATGCATGTTTCGGCAGGCACGACCAATATAACTACCTAAACCACTGGAATAAGAATAGTAATACTAGTGCATACATTAACGATAGTGCACGCTTCTTTGGGCGTATAAAACAATACCCAGTAGCAGACTATAACGATACACAAAGAAAAATAGAATCAGAGCATCAGACGTACAAATCTATAAAGGTGGGCTGATTGTAGCTAACTCTGATGTTGTATCAGGTGAAGGGTTCGAGTCCAAGTATACTTACTTCCTAGATACTGTTTCTGAGAATATTAAGAACAATGAGGCTGATCTTAACAGCATTATTCAACGTAGCGCTGACCCTGTTCGTAAAGATACTTTCCATAGGGCTACAGCATTACCTGAATACCTTGAGCTTGCTGGTGTAGATAAAGCAGAGGTTGCTAACAGGTTATCTAAATCTGGTGAGATAACACAGTTTGTTGTGAATGCGCTAGGTTATCCTGGGAGTTGGCGTGATTTCATTCTGGATTTGCGTCCTCAATGGATTTTTAGTGTTGATGATGTAATTAATGCTTTAAACCCAGCAAAGAAGAAAGAGTTAGCTAAAGAATATAACCCTGAGACTTCTAGCCGCTATGAGCTAATGAATGAGATTACTACACTCTATCCTGACTTTTTCGGCAATAATGCTACCAGGAGCAACCAATCAGGAGAGAATGTAGCTAATGGTGACAGTGATAGCGAAATCTGGCTTGTTGAGGACGGTTTAGCAACTATGGCAGGTGGTGAACCTAAAAATGATGATTCGCTACCAGAAGACCTGCCTGAACCTGTAGAATATGAACCAACCTCAGAAAACCTTACGGATGAACAGGCTAATCCTGTAGAAGAACCGGAAGAATACTACCCTGAGGATGATTCACTTACAGAATCAGTAGAAACACAGCTTGAAAACTCTAATCCTGTCCCAGAACATTAGTTGAGGATACTGTGGTACCTAGACACGAAGAAGCAATCTCTGGCATAAACTCTTCACCCGAAGAGTGGGCAACCGGTGATAACACCCCTGCAACTGATGCAACAACCCCAATGGAGCCAGTAAAGCAATTTGATGACGGATCAACCATCAACGAATACGGTGATAGGGTATTCGGCGCATCAACAGAAGCACCCGAAGATTACCTAGGCACACAAGAAGAGTACGTACAAAGAGCACAACAGGCACAGTCTTTCAGGAATCCACCAAAGAACAGTGCCGCAGGTATGAAACTTCCTGTTATGGGATTCGACCCAATGAGCATGTCTTCATATGATCAGGTTTTCCAGGAAGTAACTAACGCAATAATCCGTACCGCGAAGAGCAAAAATAGTAGGCATCATATCTCTATCTATCAAAAGATGGAGACGATAGTTAATGAGTGTACGAGTCCAAGTTGATGTAGCAGAAGGTGATCGGGTCATGATGAACGACTCATTACGGAAGCTACTAGAAAACGGGAAGCTTGGCAGCCTAATAAACTGGGTACCCCTGTTTAGGCATATGAGAATGGTTGAAGCATTAGAGTTCTCGAAATTGTGGATGCTCGTTCAGCTGGTAAAGCTTTCTTTAATGACAAAGATATATCGGTACCGCACTTCTTTGAGCGGATGCCAACGTTGCAGTTTATGACTCTTTCACGTAAGAGTTTCACTAGGCGAGACCACCAAGAACGAATTGGGAGACACATTCGTTCTGTAAACCGGACGCTCTTCGAGCTTGTTGAGAGAAGATTCAGGATGGTTCTCTATGGTGCATCAAACAGCTTCGCTTGTGCTCGTGATCGGTTCGGTCGGAAGGGTGGAATAAACAAATGCGGTAAGGTTTGGTTGCTGCGTTTTGCTGCTCGTACTTAAGTCGGTCGTAATATATTATATAGGTAGAATGACTACTTTGGGTGGACGTTTAGAGACTTGCTAGGAGGATGCAACAGAGAAATAATGCAGAGCAGAATGGTGTGAATGTGAGGTAACTTGATATTCTGCAGTAAAGCTTGGGGCGGGTAGTTTATATCATGATTGTGACGCCCGCTTTTAGGTGTCTTGAAAATGGTTTTGTTTGAAAACTTGTGTAACGGAAAAATTTTCCTTCAACAGTAGAAAACCCTAATAGTGATGTCTGCTAGGGGAACTTATAACACACACAAACTTTGTTTGAGGTTCCGAAAAGCTTTCACACCGTGCCCACGACGGTGAAAAACAAATTTGAGACTATAACAGCTCCTCACTTGACGGGTAAAATAGAAACTACATAACACACCTAGACAATATGAGTCACGCCCACACACACAAGAAAAACCTATATAATAGAGCCACGCAACCAATAGCCACCCTACAAACCAAGAAAATATAGAGCTCATAAACAGGCTAGAAACCATAAGAAATTTCATCCTCAACCACCAAATACGAGGCGCTTTAAGCATCTGCAGAGGTAGTAAAACACTATCGAAAGACCCTCAAAACCCGTTTCTACATCCAGTACGCCGGCAACGATTTAAACCCTCACCCAAGACAACCTGGAGAGTAGCACAGTCGAACGATACGAAACAAACACTACACGAGACTGAGTTTGAGGGCTGGCTTCATTTTCCTCCACCCAAGAAGCTAACCCGGCGGTGGAATGCTGGTGGAAAAGTACTGCTAACAAACGTGCCGATAAAAACTATTGCACTGCTGCCAAAACTCATGAAACCAAAGCACAGAAGACTGCGCATCTCCAGAAAACGTGCGGCAGCTCTTCTACAAATCCACAATAGACGCATCTTTACAACTGGAAGACTTGCTTACCTGAACTGTTATTCTTCGCGCACAGCCAGCTAATCATGAAAGAAGTAGGCTGCGAACTGGATGAAAACAAGATGGCGTGGGTTTACAGACTGATGAGAGGCACAACAGTAGCACCAAAATATACGACAAATAACGATAGTCTGGTTTTTAACGATCAAGATATATGTAGGGCACGCCGTTAGTTTGTCTGCTAACTATGCGTCCCAATAATGCGAGATAAGATCGTGTCCGATTTGAAGAGAATAGGTTGAACGATAAACTACTGATCTAAACAATTTCAAGGCAGAACATAGCAGTGCGATCTGTTTTGGTACTGCTATAGAAGCTGCGAGAGACACACAGCCAAGGTGCTCGAAAACCCCTCGGTTTTAATGAGGAAGAATATATCAGAGAGCATAACCATAGGGCGTTAGACAAGATAGTTTCTGACCCTAATATAGTTTTTCAGCTACAGAGCACCTAACGATTGTCAACATGTTTGCTAAACAAAATACAGGACAGAAATACGTGCAGGGCAGGAAGAATTATTATCGTACAGTGATTTCCTTTTCCAAGAACCTGTAGACATGTATAGATGGTTGATTGATGCGAGCATCAGCAAACTACCTACTGAGGCGATAATTCGTTACATAAAATTAAGGTTGTTATAGACGGGCGGAAAATATTGTCGACCTTCACATGAGCCCACATCCCCATCTCCGCATCTGAAAGTTGAAGATTTGAAAAGTCCGGCTACAGCAAATATAGCTGCAGCTTATGATCGCTACAGAAGCTGAGTCGTGGCAGTGGGTTTCACCAGCTCCAGAAGAAGTGAATATGCTTTTTAGAAAAATATGGTTATCTCTGGGTTCTACTGGTCGGGTGGTGGAACGGCAAAGTAGAGATGGGCAACTAGCACTTTACTTCATCGCATGATGATCCCTGCCCTTGTATATGCTGGACAATGATTGGATGACTGTCTATTCATGGGGTTGAGATACAGACCTTTTTAGTGCTCGCTTGAGCGGAAAACGCATATTTGATAGTGCGTCAGATGATTTTAAAGCATCTTTTATAGGGATATTCTTACGTCACATGATTACCCTAAAGCTGATTTTTCGTTTTATAGATACAGGGTTTTGGTCTCGCTAATAGTTGAAGAGGATCAGTATTTATTGTCTCAGACTTGAAGGTGTTTCTGAGCGGCTGGTTTCTTATTTTGTGAAAACGGTGAAGAGGTGTTTGAGGAGCATGATTTTACTGCTTTACGAAATCTCGTTTATTGGTGTATCATTGAGCAGGATTCGCTAAATCTTGATTTTTGGATTACGTCTATGGGATGGGATGAGAAGGTAGGTTATTTAGCTTCTGGGTGCATCACTTTTCATTTCAGCTTTAGGTATCCTAATGTAGTTGGTTGCACTTACAGCTAACTATGGTTACATATAGGGTCGTGGAGTGCACCCAGTTTTCCTGTCTCTCGCCACCACTCTCCAAAATCGTGGTTTCACTTTCTAGTCAGACATGATACCACTTTGCTGTATCCAGGTGTCAAACGTCTCAAACTTGGTGGCTTCCACTTGAAATATATGGTGAAAAGCACATACTTCAAAGATGTCACATACACCATTATCAGGTTGCATCCTGCAAGCAGTGACACCAGACTTTCGCAAAGCTACAGCAAAGGCAGCAAAAATGAGTGAAAGCACTGCAAAAACTAGTGCGTTATGGGATAAGCAGACGAGCAAACCACACCAAAATCTTTGCACAAACTGGCAAACTGCGGCTGCGACCTATCAGAACTACAACCAGCCGTAGAACAACAAGGCAATAAACTAGTAATCACATGCCGCAGGCTCAGGAAAAACAGCCATGCTGTGGCGGCGGTAATACGTGCTCCATGACCTAGAAGCAGAGACAATACCAACGCAGACATAAGCAAGCACAGTGTCTAACAGCAAACAGAAGACACTCAAGTCTGGGTGAGGCACATCTCTCAGCATCGAGCAAAGCATTTTCAGCTAATACTTACAGACTATGCCAGCTATGTTAGGCATTAAAAAGTAGAGAAACATCAGGAGTATCGACACTGCATGCAGAGTTTTAAAAAGTTATTGAGGAAGCAGAAGACGCTATTCTTCCATGCGCCTCTACACCGCGCGCAAGCTTGATGATAAAACAATGAAAGGATACTCTCAGAGACATCTAACGAAAACGTACTTATACAGCAGTGAAGAATTCGGGAAACTCTACACTGACTCTAATGCATACATCGTTGCATCTTTTGAAAGCCAGAAAAATGTATCAGCATGAAGGGTATGAAGGTCTCAAAGATAAGGAAATAATATCGATACTATCGAAAAGACTCTTGATGATTGGGCTTTAGCTGAGAGAACATTATGACGACTCTAGCATATAGATTCTTGAAGACCTGCGAGACATACTATATGTGCGGTTATCTTCGCCAGAAGACCATCCAGATATATGATTGGCGCGAAGCTATACAGTAATACGATGATAATGCCACATACTTATGGACGAGTTTGCAGGACACTAAACGATAAGCATGCTCTATATATTGCGTACATTACGCACAAGGTGAAGGGTTTAAAAGAGCAATCGCTGTAGGTAGACGACGACCAAATGATTTACGTTGGCGAGGCTCATCTACCTTCACCGTTGTCACCAAAGACTTTGAAGAATACTTCCAGCCAGCGGTTTGTTAAACACAAACGAATAATAGGCGATGCCTTCTGCAGGTGTTTTGTTTCCTCGTTATCCCTGCTATTGAGAAAACCTAGAAAGGTGCCTAAATCGCATAACAGCGATGTTGAAGGCATAACACCCACCTAATCGGTTATAACTTCACTTGATTGGATGTAGCAAGGACCTTCTGCAATAGCTAAGACATGTTTGCTGATGGTAGACTGTATAGCGGTGCTGGTATGCACAACCGTAGTGAGCTTTTATGCCTTCTGCTGTTTCAATCAGCTATTGGTTCTAAAGGAGCAGGTGTTGATTTCAGGATTTCTGTGTGGGCGTAGTATCACGCACTCTGGGACAGGGCAGGATGCCACATCAAATTCTAGATCTTATCAACCATAATAAGCGATTGAGCTGGTGCGATCCGTTATGAACCCGCTTTGAGTACTTTCTTCCCGTTCACCTGAGGTTAGGTGTGTGGTCGATCGTTGCCGTGAGACCATGCAGACTGTTTGGGAGCTATGGATGATGACCCAGAAGGATTCCAACACCAGCAACAAGCGCTGGCGAAACTTGAGCCGTTGAAGTATAAAGCGAAGAACTTGAGGACTAAAGAGTTTGCCATGTTCTTGTGCGATGTGGATGAAGTTTGGGTAGCCCTACTAGTGATAACCAGCTGCAGCTTCGCTCTTTATGTGCCAGTGCTCAGAGTTCTTGTTGAGAGCAGACGCATGTCACCGATGCTGTTAAAACGGTGCATGATTTGGTGATATTAGAGAGCGCATAAATAATTTGTGTGCGAAAGATCAGTATTGCTACTAGATCCATGATTTTAAAGGTAAAGATGGCTGATTCTGTTTACCTTTTGGGATGATACTGTTGGGTCTTCCTAAAGAAGAATCTCCTTTGAATATGGAGGAAGAGCGTAGGTTGCATTACATTGCTTGCACTAGGCTCGTGAGTGATTTGACTATTATGTACAGGTCTGCTAAAGGCTGCATTCTGGGCGTTTTGTGCGGGAGATGGATATGTCCTCTTATGAAGCATACCCGACCGGCTGGCGATATTGGGTTGTTTGACCTATAATTTTGTTGGCCATCGTACTTTTGTTTAGAAGCAGGTTCATGGATTTTTGGAAGAGGATGATTGTCACGTAGGTGACACTCTGTGGCGGATGATTAGTATGAGGAAGAGTATTGATTCTGATGGTTCAGACTGAGCAGGATAGTGTTGCTCGGGTGCTTCTGCGCTGTATGCTACTCAGAATATTTGTTGTAGACCAAAAGATCGTGTATATCTCTCCATTGAACCGGAAGAATAGATTCCCAGCTTTGCGAGGACCTAACGCAGTAGAACGCATCGAGACAAAACACCCAAAGACACAGCACTAGTAATATTTCGACCCGAGACATCGACGGTGGTGCAGCAGCGCGTTATTTCTTCTGCTGGGAACTCACAAAGCGAGGAATAAACGCATAACACCTACGCAGCAGCGCGTATGACACGGCTTCTCCTTGCGAAGAAGAAGCAGCACCTTGACGGGCGGAACCGTATTCGCTGGCGACTTCACGCAGTCACACGTGAACAAGTAAAATGCTCACAAAGCTATGGTGCATATCAGCTGTGTGTAGACCACCACGTGCAGAGACGGGTGCGAAAGACACCGATGTCCACTAGATAGACGGTGAAGAAGCAGACGACAACAATCTCCTTCCTCTTACAAAGCAGAAGGTGTTGTGGTGAATACCAATACCGTTGGGAAGCAGAAGAGAACTGCTCTAGTCAGGGGCAGGCGCAGTATGGGAAGTGCCGCGCCGAATAAGCCTCTCGAACCGTCTAACATCATGATGCTGTGCTACTGTTGATGGACTTACTTTCGATATTCGTGATATTTCTGCGCCAGCCGCTAAACATTTTCTTTGGGAGTTTTATACCAACCATATGATGGTTGGTTGAAGAAGTACGCAGATATTCTTCCCCGAGATCCTTTTCGCACTGTTTGGGTTGCCAAGGGCATCTAGGCAGTGGGTTGATTATTATCTTTCCCCAAAAATTCACCCTTTTCCGGTTCGGGCTGAGAAAGAGGCAGTCTCATTCATGCTTGGTGGACTATACCCGTATGCGGAAGTCTGTATGATCAGCGTAAGTTGTTGACACCATTGCTGAGGTTGCACATGTGGAAGAGTTGGAAGCTTAACTGTTATTGCTATACCGAAAAGGCACCCTAAAAATACCGCAGCTACAGTGCCCGCATATTTCAAATTTCGTTGGCTGGTGGCTTCAACCACACCAATAAAGTGCAGAGGCTGTGTAGGTTTCGTTTATGACGGTTCAGGTAATGAATCGAGGACACTATATTAGAGGACATTTACGCCACCTTACCTGGGGCTGGGCGTGCTTCCGTCATATTACGGTTACTCCTTAATGAACGTTTCCGTGAATTTATACTGGGGCAAAGACATTTTGGTATTAAAAAAACCTTGAACCTAACAGCCTGTTTAGTGAACTAGATAAGATTTGTGTAGTTTAAGACACAATACCCGAATATTCTTAATATTCAGGTAATGAACGAGCTATCTTGGGATAGTATACATGAGATAGCTGAACATAATGACTATTCCCCGTCTTCGACTGTATCTTTTTGTGAACATAACTTGGCTAGTAGGGAGTGAATACCTAAATATTCCTGCTGATGAGGCACCAGAGTTTCAGCGTTAGGCATGCTGTTTATCGTTATGGGGAAGATATAGACGAATCTAAACTACCTTGGGTTGTAGAAGATCGTCTGAGAATTTTGCACGTTGTGTTGGCTATATTCTGATCATGGCTACAAGTCAGATACCAAATTCACGCCAGCAGATAGGTTCTGCAAATCTTTCACCCTTGAAAGACCCTAGCTGTAACATGTAAAGAAGCGTAAAATATGGGTAAAACACCCTAGAAACAGGAATATTACGGTTTTACTCAAGAACCTATGATATTCTCTAAATATCCGTTGTATTCGTAACCATATTCAGGAGATGCAAAGAAAATTGGTTAAATATATTCCCGAAAACCGTCCCGGTGCTGGGCTTCTGTTACCGCACTGACACTGAGATTGTTGTAGATAATGTTGGCCTGCAATCGACATTGGCAACTCAGAAACGAAAGCTGTTGTTGTCCTAAAAAATAATACCCCCAAGGGTTTTAGGTTTATTCAGATCCGTCTACCTAATGTTTTCTCACGTGATTCTGGTGTGCCCTAACCCATGATGCTTTCACTACTGGCAAGTCTTATGTTTGCTCTGTAGGGCAAGTCTAATCCTCGTAATGTTAAGGTTGACATGTCTTCTGCAGATTACAGGATTAAAGGTGAAAACATTTTTGATGCTGGTGATACTGTTAGCATCAATAAGGAAGCTGGGCGCACTTACCGTCCTGCTGGTAGCACCCGCCATAAGACCCGTGTAGATATCAAGGTACTTTTTTGAACTTGATTTTTGGTGAAGTCTATAACTCAATCTCGGAAGAATACAAGACCTGTTGGATGATCTAAAAATCATTTTCTCCTATGTGCGTGGCATGGTTCCACCAGAAGAATTTGGGGACAAGGCAGACCCAGAGAGCGGGCAGAATCTTCTGACAAATATTATTCGTTCGATTGATCACATTGATTTTATTCACCCGCATATTCAGAAGACAATCACTTATAAGGATCCTGATAATGCTATCACGGTTGTTCGTGAGGGTGCCCCTGGTTACTTCTATGCCCGTTATGGGCTTACCCAGCAGGACTCTAACTCTCCATTAGAGGTTACTTTGAGGAAACAGTATGTAGACCCTCAGGGTGACCCTAACGAGAGTATCCTAGCTATCGGTGCGAGCATTATTGTTGATATGGGTAGTGGCACTACTGACCTGCTTCTCATGCATAACGGTAAAATTGTTGAGAAGCAGCACCGGTCTGTCAGTGAGGGTGGGGCTACTGTGGCTTCTAGAGTGAAAACCCTTGTGGGTAGCAAAGTTGATGAAGTTACCGAGAAGAACATTATTGATGGTTACGCCACCAAGGGATTTAACACTAGATACGATTTGAGCCATTATATTAACCGTGGACGCACCCAAGTTGTGAACAACTTGATTAACGATATTCATAACCTAATCTCCTCAGCAGGTCTTAGCATTGATGATATTCGTACTATCCTGGTTATTGGTGGTGGGGCTATCCCGTTCACCCCAAATCAAGAAGTATGAATCGCTGAACCAAGCCATCTGGAGGGTTGGTAAAACTAAGATCCTGTCTGTAGGCGAAATCTTCCTTAGAACGAGATTGAGGATGAGGCACCCTACGCTAAGGTTATTATGCCTTTTATGAGAAGAATGTGGAACGTGATAGTTCTGGTAACGTTCTCTATAATGGTGATGGTAAACCCTCAGAGGTTAAAGTTACTACCGATCCACGCATGATGACTGTTTCAGGTCTCGCAACGGCTATCACTATGCTGATCAATAAGAGCCTGAATTAACGGATACAATAGGTTAATGAACAAAAAGGTGTACTATTTCTAGTAAAATCTTACTAGGGGTAGTGCCCTTTTTGTTTTACAATATGGTTATTTTTTAAGGTGTGGTAGGAAAAAAAATGAGATGGTGGCTTGGTGCTCAGAAAATGTTCGCCAAATGTACCATGATCAGATTGAGGATATTAAGCAGGTACTAAAGAAGACCGCCAATATTAACCTTCTCTTCTTGAAAGACGATGTTACCTCACGTGTATCTAGAATGAGCTTGGTTACCCCTAGTAATGATACTGTTCTTGTCCTATTCAGTGAAGATGATAAAAAAGACGGGCAAGACCTATACGAGGCTGCACTATACGATAAAGACTATTTTTATACTGTACCAAGCTTAGAAGAAGATAACGGCAAAAAGTTTGCCGAAATTATTTATGGGCTGCTCAACCCTAACCTTATTTCGTTAGAAGAAGTAGAAGCAATCTTTGATGAGAACACTGTTGTTGATGATGAGACAGACACAGTATGGAGCAGAGTAAAACGCAATACTGATCTGAGTGAAGCACTGCAAAGTTTCCAAGCTTTAACAGCTGAGTCTTCTAACACTGGCAGGTCTACCCTAACCCACTCTATTGAGCTTAAGAAAATTATTAATAGTAAAGACCAGAAGATTAAAGAGTTAGAAGAGCAGATAGAGAAGTTTAAAGAAGATAAAGCTGACCTGTCTCTACGTCTTGAAGACAGCAAACAAACCATTGAATCGTTATTATATATTTCTGAGAAAGCAGAAGCGTTCTAGTTGACAATGAAGAGCTACAAGCAAAAGTAACTAAATTTGAGAACGTTTGAGAAAAGACTATGCAAGATTCTTAGATCAGCCTGAAAGAAGCAGAAGATCTGAGGTCTATTAATTACGCATATCAGAACAGATTCGTCAGCTTGAGCAAGCAAAAATTCTGCTTCCAATAAGAATATGAGCGGCAAGCATACCTGCCTAAGAAGGATTTATCGCAGCCGATACCTCGTGTTCTTGTGAATGGTACGACTGTGAGTGATATTAGGTTTGACAATATTATATTTGTTGGTGCTGGTGAGCTCTAGTGTTATTGATGTTTATAACTCTTATTAGCAGGACATTCTAGAGTATGATTATGATTCTGACTCTTACGGGCTTGCTAAGCCGCTTTTTGTAGATTTTTCTGCAACATCTAATGCTGATTACCGTTTCAACTGTAAAACCCCACGTGGAGCCGCTTCATGGTTGTTTGAGGAAGGATCCCACCTTGACTAATGGAAGATTAGCAACCCCGCAGGGTAAGAAAGATTACGGCTTATCAGTTTACGCCCCTGCCGAGGATGAAGAAACAGGTTATCTTAACACCTTTGAAATGTTCTCAGTTGATTGGATAGGTAAGTTAGGGTATTTAAACTCATTAGTAGAAGATGGGCACCATTCACACGTTGTTGTCTATCTTGGTGACCTAACAACACCTTTTGGTGCATCAATGATGCGTGACCTAATAGATGGTGGTAATAGTATCAACATATATATTCTTGGTTCTTCTCAAATATCTTTACATATGCTTGAGTCGTTAACCAAGAAGATCGTGAAGGATAGTGGTATTGAGGAAGTATAAACGACCTTCTGGTATGACCTCAAAAGAATATCGAGAGAACTTCATCAACAACTATGATTCACCAGATGATGGAATATCTACAGTAATAGTCGAATCCATTCTGCCAGATGCTACAGAAGATGGTAAGCTTGTGAGAGGTATTGCAAAAACTAGGGATTATCTACAAAGATATTACGTTATGCGGTACCTGGATAAGGAAAAAAGCTAATGCCACCACGTAAGAAAAATACTACGAAAACAACTAAAAAAGCTACTAACAGCACCGAAACTAGGCATGCTGTTACTGTTCGCATACCAAATGAGCTTCATGGGGTTCATGCTTCTTTAGCTAACGCTAATAGGTTTAATAAGGTTATTACTGAGCTTCTAAGAATGTACAGCAATTGTGAAGTTCAGGAGTATATTAACGCTCAGCTTTCTTCAGTGAGCAGAAAGCAGAAGATGCTGGTAAAGTTGCCCGGTTCAAGTTTTAACAGCCCGGCGTTTGCTGGGATTCTGATACCCTGATTCAGCCATACTTTGCGTACAAAAGATAATAGTTGTTATTGACTTGCGTTACTATCAGAACAGGTGAAAGCTCTCTCAGATATTATAACAACCACAATATCCAACCCACACCTAGCAGAAGCAATGTAAAACGAAGGATAATGCAGGAATAGAAAACAACCATGCAGAAGAACCAAAGCCTGTGTGGCAGAAACCCCAAACCTGCTAAAAAGTCTACTATTGACTTAGATTCTATGGGTGTATAGATAAGGACAGAGGAAAAACGAGGTAGAAAATTATGGCTAGAAAACGTGGTGGCAGGGTAACCCCAAATAATACTGTTACTAGTAGACCTAACAATAATATTCAAAATAATAGCAAAGCAGGCGAAACAGCTCGATAACGCACCTATACATAAGCCTACCCAGAGGGCACAATCTAATAATGCTACCCAAGCTCCTCAGAAAACCACTCATAGAGGGGCTGGACGTAAACGAGGTGGTGGAACTGCAGCCCCTTCCCCGCAGATGCAACCTAATAAGACAGGAACCTATAGCGGATCCACTCATGCACAAAGTACTAATGTTCCTAATAGAAGCACTGAGTCTTCAAAAAGCAAATCTGAAGAACGCAAGAGGAACCTGCTCACAGAAGAGCTGAACTCTAACCTCAGCCCATATACGAACACTCTTCCTGCACAAGAAGAAGAGGATGATGATTCTCAAGATCTGAGTCTTGATGACAGTGTGCAAGATGTATACAGTCACATGGAGGAAGATAATAATGATTTTGAGGATGACGAGACACAATACCAAGAAAAACCTAAAAGGACACTAACCCGTAGGCTTCTAATCGGTGGCACATCAGCAGCCCTGTTAGCAGGTATTGGTGGTGCTGCATGGAAGTTCTGGGCTAAAGATTATGTAGCCCCTGATACGAATGATTTCCCTGAGAAATACTCACCAGCGGGTGCGCTCGCAAACTTCCAAGATGCGTTACATGGTAATACTCTTGCTGAAATATTCCCTAATGGGTATTTTGATTGGGAAAACAAGTACGCTAGTGCTTCTGAATACCGTAAGAAGCTTCTTGAAACATTACTCTCAAAGGTACAGGACACTATCCCAGAGATAGAAGAAGTATCAAGTAACGGACATATACAGGTAAAAAGATACGTGACCCGCTCATTAATCCTGACTCAAAAGTGAAGCTAGAGGTACCCGCTTTAGATCAGATGACGTTCAACGAACAGGACATCAAATCAGCATATGGTACCGTATCCTCAAATATCATCTCCAAAAAAGGTGATAAGTCCATTGTGCCTGCTTTCAAAGCAACAGACGCATTCTACACATCTATTGATGTTTTCTGCCAGCTTGTTATAGAAAAGCTAAACAAAGACTACGCTAAAGATGTTCATAACGATTGAAACCTGAATTTGACCAAGATCACTATGACTCACCTAACGGTATAGCTTTACTCTATTTCACCTAAAGAAGAGCAACGTCTCAACGATCTGTTTGGAAAGATGTTTGTTAAAGCAACTCATGAACTTCTCAGCTGCGCACACAAAACACCGTGCCTCCTGAGTGGTCTTCCTATCAACTGACGATGGTAAGAGCCAGTAGAGTGCACGCCAGCGTACACTTCATCTATTGGGCTGGTTCGCACCGTCTTCAGAACTGCTACCAGAAATGTATATAAGGAGTCAAAAGATCAAGTTCACTCCTGTGTTCGCCTTCTGTAAAGGAACAGAGCAGGAGCCTTACGGGCTGAACACCAAATTGCGTTATTGTTGAATACATTGGGGAAGCAAAAAAGGCTCGCTTATTGCTGAGATCTCGACAAAACTGGTGATGATGCGATAAAGTACTTTGTTGTCATGATGACTGTAAATATGAATGTTCCATTATTCTAAACGTGAGTATGTACCTAAACTATGCATTAACGTTAGGAAGAAGCCAAGATTAAAGACGATTTCACCTTTAGTAGAAAAGGTGGTACTGTCCGCACAATAATACTGGCAATGTTTACTAAAGCAAAATCAGAAGTAGACCTTGACCCGTCAGGAATAGGCATAATCGAGGTTTGGGGCGGTTCAGATGCACTAAACGACGATAAATTTGCTTGGGGTAAATCAAAACCCGAAGAAAGAGGACTTTGTGTACTTAACTAAGTCAATGCCGAAGGTAGAATTAGAGGGTATTGAAATTAGGAAGTTACCTACCACTAAGTAAGGTAATCTAACTAACAAGATACGACAGGCAACCATAGCACCTAAATAACATGGTTACCTGTCGGGTTGGGAGTAATCATTAATATAGCAACAACCTTGAAAACACCAGTCGCATTAGGGCGTAAAGAAGTACAAGAATGTAATCAGGCAGATGTTATACGAAAAATTGATAAAGCCGATAAACATGAATCGGCTGCTATTCTTGCTTCTTGAAGGCTCTATCCAGAGTGCTAGCCTTGTGGGTTTACACGATTACTTCAATACGTGACATATTTGGGTTGATGATGGCAAGCCTTTATTGAAATGTCTGATACCCCTGCAGGGGATTTCAATATTCAGGAAATTCTGCAGGATGGTGAAACACTCATCGAATATGCCGCACCTGAGCAGCTTGGGGTTTCTTTACCTGAACCACCTGTTAGTAAGCCTTTCGTACCCCAGTATGAGGTTCAAGACTATGACACTAATAGTTTTGATTATTCGAGCCTATATGATGAAGAAGATGAAGGCACTGTAGTTGATGACAACTATGATGATGTTCCTACAGGGGCTATACAAATTTCGTTGCCGCAGTATGATGATAAGGAAGAACCTTATTTCATCTCCGAAAAATGAGACTTTTGTGATTCGTCGGCACAAGAAACACTTCTGGTGGATGATGGTAGCACCATTGTTATTAACCCTCTCTATGATAGTAGAGGTATCGAGATCAGTAAGAAGGTTTCACGTAACCAAGCAGAAATATCTGTTGATAATCATGGTGATGTGTATGTGCGCCCGTCTGAGAGGTCTAGTAGCTCTACTTCGGTAAGGTACAGCAATAACAGTAAGTACATCGTCTGAGTAGGTCTTGATCGGGGGTAAGTCAACTAAGATTGATAATTTCGCTGGGTATTTAGTTAGGAAACGCTGTTGAGCTTTGAGAGAAGAACGGTATGTCGAATAATAGTATTGATTATGAGACAGCTTCTTGTTGGGCAATGCTAAGTAGCACAAACCCGATGCCGAGAAACCTAATGAGATTCTTTCTGCTGCAAAGTTCAACACCCAAGATAACAAATCGGGTGCGTGACTACATGTATGTGATGGTGTTGGTAGTCAAGAAAAAGGTGATTACGCATCATCAGAGGTTATTAGGGTTATTAAAAGCTGGTTCAGTAACGTAGAACCTACGATTAATAACTGGAAGAAAGTTTAACTGATTCTTGTTGAAGCTAACGAAGCTCTAGTTAGTTTCAACGAGTGTAATAGAGCGAACTCAAAGCCTCAATAGGTGAAGAAGCATTTAAAAAAACTAATAGAAAACGAACTGCCACCACATGCTCATTGGTTGTCATGCTAGATGGTGAGTTTATCTCAATAAATGCTGGTGATACAAGGATTTACCATAATCTGATACAAACAGAAGATCATACGAACCTTACCACGCGGGATGTTGCTTGTATCCCAGTGCAGTCTGTGGATGGTGAATGGCTCTGGCAAGAGAGCGGGTGCCAAAGAGTAGGTAAAGCAACACCTATTAAAGCGTCTACGATAAGGACTGTTAGACACAAGAACTTCTGGACTTCTAGGAATAAGAAACTTCCTGATATTAAAGGCACTATCCTCTGTTATGATGCGGATAGCATATTGCCTTTAGATCAACCTGTAGTAGTTTTAGTTGATGATGTTCTATCACCAACGTATATAAAATTATTTAAGTGCATTATAAACCACATCGTTATCACATCTGTTTTAGGACAAAGCAGAACATTTAGAACTAAAAACACAAACACAGGAACACACATCAGCGGAGATATTATCCTTATAGGTTCTGATGGGTTTTGGCATCACCAGATAAACTGAACACCCAAACCCTCAAGCCGGGTATGATGATCTGCTACGAACTAAAAGATATGGACGCAAGATTGGCGTATATGGGCGAAATTTTCAGGACAATAAAGAGAAAGATGATATTAATACGGTTGCATTAGTCAGATGCAACATGTCTCTAATGGGGGGCGATTAAATATTGGAGAATAACCTATAAAAAATGGGTGAAGAGGACTTCAAAGAAACTAGCTATTCGTAGAAGCTTACCCACAAAAAAGGTGATGTCATTCAAATTGGTGAACACCAAGTAACTGTTATTAAACAGTTCGGTGTTGATGACAACACGGGTAAAGCACGTAACGCAGCATGGTATGAATGTCACCTTGTTGGAAGAGGCAGACGACCTTGTTGGTACACGTAAATTTGTTGTTAAACAGACGTTATCACCTGAAATTTAAATCAGAGTGTAACATCAAAAGAATAGCGCGAAGCTTAAACTGAATATAAGGCTTAGTTCAAGAAGCAAGATTCTTGAACAAGTTAACTAACGTTTCACATATACCCAAGTTTATTACAAGCAAAATATAAACATGCTGGTTCCTCATATATTCTTATGGAATATATTGATGGACCAGCCTAGTTGAGTACACCCACCACAACCCGGATAGATTATCCGAAGAAGAAGCTGTTAGGATTATTAAGGATCCTGCAAAGACTGTAGGTAAACTACATGCTTCCGCTATATGTTACCGGGATATGAAACCTGAGAACGTGATTATCCCTACTGACGGTAAAGAACCTCACCTTATTGACTTCGGTATTTCGCGTAAACTTGGTGCCGATCAAGATGTGTTTCCTGCAGGTACTAAGGGATACCTTGCGCCAGAGCAGCAGCTAAAAAATGATGAAACTGGTTGGGTTAAGTTTCCATTAAATGTTCAGTTCGATATTTTCGGTTTAGGTACATTTAGCTTTCATGCGTTACTGGTGTTTCCAACCACGCCAGCTAAGACTGTTGAAAAGTTTGATGTTTATACGCCAATTGATAAAAGGGTTTATGGTATCCGTGAACTATCGTTTGATGTTTATCAGAAATTAGGGGGAGATGAGAAATATGCTGAATATTATCGCACTCACCCTAATATTCCTGATGATACTGTAAGATACGATGCTGCACCACAAACCGTATACCCTCTAAATGGTAGTGATAGCGGGCAGGATGATCGGGCGCTCTACCCAAATAAGACGCTTGTTAATCGTGAACGTTTAGTCTCTATCAAGACTAAAGGTGTTGAGGGGTTTAAGTATTATTCACACCATTTTGAGACTTGGCAAGTTGACGATATGCCAAACGTTATTGGGGAAGAATACACATCAAAATCTGACAAAACTGATGAAAGAGATATGTTAGATAAAACAGCTCTTCTAGTAAGAGTTGATCATAAACCAACTCCCCTCTAGAGGAGACTGCGAACTTCGTACTGAGTATTACGTTCTTTCCCAATACGCATCAACTGTTTTAACTTCTATCTGCATACGGTCATAACCTATTTATTCTAACCCTAGTGTCTCACCAGGCTTGAATATATTATTGGTAAAGCAACTCATCCAGACCCATCTCAAAGATATACAAGGATATTGGTAAGTTCCTTGTAGACTCGGACGAATACCAGCGCCTTTGGGGTGCTTTACACCAAAACAGAACAAAAGGAGTTGGGTGCAGCCGCCTGTTCTTCGCTGGCTTTAGGGAAGCCTTTTACGGTGGTTTAGTGTCATGGCAGAACGATGCTAATGAGCAGAGCAAACTTTAGAAACTTCCGATTTAGCTGAACACCGCTAGAACTCCAAAGCAGGATGACGATTATGTTACTGCCTCTAGATAAGTGTGGCACACTCAGCTAAAACCGAGGTGTACTAAATACGTGGATGCTATAGCATCAGACGGTTCTTTCACCAAAGATGAAGAAAAGTGGAAGCGAATTCGCGTTATCACACCTGTCAAAGAAGCGCTCAGGAGCCAGTGATATGAGCTAGCATCTCAATATTGGTGTACTTTTATATGTTCTACTATCAGCCTTGGTAAAAACACCGATTCATTAGGACCGTGAAGGTGTTACCTGATCCGCTACATGGTTCAAAGATGCTAAAGACCACAGCGCAATGACCCTGATAATATTTCTCTACGGTTTATTCTGAGCTTGCTGACTCACAAAAACTATTGGTGCGAAGATACAAGAAGGCAAACGATAAGGGTGCATACAAAGCTTTACTGGTCTAACTCTGCAGAAAGCAGTGACAGTAGTCTCATCATAGCTACAGGGCAAGAGGATGATGTAGCATCATACATGGATCTTTATCAACTCTGTACTCTTACAACGACACTGAGGTATACTCTCAGTATAGAAGTGGAAAAGTGGCTCAGGAGATCACTAAAGTATATGGTTGAGACCTCGCCCGTCAGGTGGTAAACAAGGCGAAACATACAACTATAGCTAGCTAGGGCATCATCAATGTCTGATGCGATCAAAGCAGGATAAGGAGAGCAGAAAACATGAATGACACACAACTTTCCTGCTCATATTCGCCAGGTAACGCCTTGATACCGTCCTCACACAGTAATTCTTGCGGGGTTTAACAAGTACTTTCCTCCTCTACTAAAAAGAGTAAACGAAGAAGTCTAACCGAATATCATCAGAGCTTCTGTTGATGCCCGCCCAAGC